>Ga0209380_10000779_pt1 | contig 22564 bp, 16 predicted proteins | sample HubBroMetageWFT6_FD_188347 | JGI IMG/M metagenome (GOLD analysis project Ga0209380, IMG submission 188347) | Warmed and freeze-thawed soil microbial communities from the Hubbard Brook experimental Forest, New Hampshire - Hubbard Brook CCASE Soil... | ecosystem: Environmental > Terrestrial >...
CACCCAAGGATGCGATCCCGAAGGGTGCGTGGTGGCAAGTGTTTCAGGATCCCGCACTCGACGCCTATGAGCAGCAATTGCTCCAGGCGAATCAATCTTTGATAGCCGCGCGCGACCGTTTAGACCAGGCGCGCTCTTTGGCGTGCGTAGCCACGGCAGACATGTTTCCCCAGCTTTCGGTCGATCCCAGCGCGATTCGTGAGCGCGGTTCGGGCAACCGCCCCCTGAACGGCGAGGCCCCGACCATCGTGAATGGCGTGGTGCAGCCCGTTGCTCCGTACACTCAGAATGTCTACACGATTCCGTTCTCCGTGAGCTATGAGGCCGATCTCTTTGGGCGCGTACGGCGCAATGTGGAAGCGGCGAACGCGTCTTTGCAATCCACGGCCGCGGATCTCGAGAACGTACGCCTGGTGCTGACCGCCGAACTTGCCGCCGACTACTTCAGCCTCCGCGAGTTGGATGCCGAGTTTCAGGTGGTACAGGAATCCGTTGGCTACCAGCGCAAGGGATTGGATTTGGTAAACAGCCGCCACAGCGGTGGCATTGCCAGCGGACTGGAGGTCGCGCAACAGGCCGCACTGCTCGATTCCACTTTGTCGCAGCTTGCGCTGGTACAGCAGTCGCGGGCGCAGTATGAGCATGCCATCGCCGTGCTGCTGGGCCAGGCCGCTTCCACGGTCACCGTGCCGGTGGTGCCATTGCGGGCTACGCCGCCTCCGGTCCCGCTCGGATTGCCGTCCGACATGTTAGAGCGGCGGCCCGATGTCTCCACAGCCGAGCGTACGATGGCATATCAAAACGCGCAGGTAGGGATCGCGCGCTCAGCCTTCTATCCGCACATTACTCTAAGCGGTTCCGGAGGATGGCAAAGTACAGACATTACGTCGCTCCTCAATGCACCCAGCCTTTTCTGGTCGCTAGGCGCTGACGCGCTGGAACCCATTCTTCAGGGTGGACGCAACCGCGCCAACCTCGAAGCGGCTCGCGCCGCCTATGACCAGTCCGTGGCCAATTACCGCCAGGCGGTGCTCACCGCGTTCCAGCAGGTGGAAGACGGCATCAGTAATCTGAGCACGCTCTCGCAAGCCCTGGCTACTCAAGGCGCAGCAGTCGAAGATGCCCGCCGCGAGCTGACGATCGCCAACAATCGTTATATCGGCGGAGTCACCAGCTACCTCGACGTGATAACCGCACAAACCACCCTGCTGACCAGCGAACGCCTGGAGACGCAGTTGCTCGGGCAACAAATGGTCAGCTCCGTTTATCTGGTCAAAGCCCTCGGCGGCGGATGGGATGCCAGTCAACTAAAAGACCAACAGGTCCATCCCCGGGCGGGTCAGGTTTTGCAGCCCTGAGCGCTGCACAGTTTTTGAACCTGCAGAGACCGCTGAGGAAGGCTTGTTTCCACACCGCTGTGACCCTGCAGGTTGACAATAGCGACTAACCGGCCTAGGATTATAGCTGGGAGAAATATCGCTCCTTACTCTTTCGGATCTTCGGAACCAATTCGGCCCATCTAGAGGGTTTTCCGTTTCTTGCGCTTCTGAAATAGTAATCGCGCCACGACACTACAACCTGGTGCAGAGCTCTGGTGTCGGTTCCACGTTGTTTGGCGTATCTTATCGCCTATCCTGGGGGGAGAAATATGAAGAATACCAAGTTCCTTGTGAAAGTGAACCGTAGTGGCACGCGCGCTCCGGAATATGTGCAACGCATTGACCGGAGTCCTATCCAAACGACCACGAACCGCAAGCTGGCCCTGGCTATGGGAAGATTTACGGCGGAAGATGCCGTGAAGTCCATCCAGAATTCGCGGTGCAACCCTGAGTTGGTCTCCATCCAGGTTTAGCGAGCACCGATTAGCGAGTACTCTGCGCCGCCGATCCACTCTTAATAGATCTGGTGTAATAGATCTGCTTTAATAGTTCTCGTTCGCTGCGTCCTGGTTCAATGGTGCGGGTAGCCAACCCGCACCGATCCGCAGTTTCGACCTCAATAGCCCCAGCCCGCTTTCAGACTTAGTCAGCCCAGAACTGAATCCAGCCATCCTGATTGACGGCACCCGCGGAAATCGATCTCTTATCAGACGATCAAGGCCGGAGGAAGAAACGCAGCTTCTCTCCGCATGCTGGAAAAGGCTGAGCCGAATTCGTTTGCCGTAGTATCCTCGCGAGGAATATATTTCTGCTTTTTCCGACCCGCGAAAGGAAGTGGCAGCTTGGGGAATGACCAAAAGGCGAACTACAACCGCTTCCTCTTGCTGGTAGCGGGTCTCGGCGGCTTACTGTACGGCGTCGATGTCGGCATCATCGCCGGCGCTTATCCCTACCTGGAAGCCACTTCCAAATTGAATGCAGGCCAGCTTTCGAGCGTGGTTGCAGCCGTGCTGCTGGGCAGCGTCATCTCCACTCTGTTTGCGGGCCTGCTGGCCGACTGGATGGGCCGCAAGCTCCTCATGACTCTCAGCGGAGTTATGTTCGTCATCAGCATTCCGGTGATTGCGTTATCGCACGGTTACGAACCGCTGATTCTTGGCCGGCTTTTGCAGGGCGTCAGCGCCGGCTTGATCGGAGTCGTTGTCCCGCTCTATCTGGCCGAGTGCCTCGCGGCATCGAGCCGCGGCAAGGGCACCGGCATCTTCCAGTGGCTGCTGACACTCGGGATCGTAACGGCTGCCATCGTTGGCATGTTTTTTAGCTTTCGCGTCGAAGAAGTGGCGAGACTCGGCGATCCCGCCCAGCTTTTCGCGTTTAAAGATGCGGCCTGGCGCAGCATTTTTTGGGTTTCTCTACCACCCGGCTTACTGTTCGTCATCGGCAGCTTCATGGTCGCGGAGTCTCCTCGTTGGCTCTTTCTGCGGGGTAAACGCGACGCCGCCCACGCAGCGCTCCTGCGCTCGCGCACGAAGGAGCAGGCGGACCTTGAACTCGCGGAAATGGAACAGGCGTCCGCCGCGGAAAAGGTGCGTACTTCGACCGGCGCAAAAGTAAAGGAATCGCTTCTGCGGCGGAAATACGTGATCCCCTTTGTCCTGGCCTGCGTGATTCTCGCCTGCAACCAGGCCACGGGCATCAATTCGATCATTGGCTATAACACCAACATTCTCTTGCAGAGTGGCCTCTCCGACATTCAGGCTCATTGGGGCTACGTTATTTTCACGATCATAAACTTCCTGGTGACCATTGGCGGCGTCATGCTGGTCGATCGCAAAGGAAGAAAGTTCTTGCTGTCGCTGGGAACTGCCGGAATCATTCTGTCCCTCGTTTGCACCGGCGTGCTCTTCCGCCAGACGGAACGTTTGCGCGTGGATTCTAAAGGCGCCGTTCAATCCATGGTAGGGGCGGATCAGAAAATCACACTCACCTACGACAAGAATCTGGCTGGTTCGCTGCTGACCGCAGTTGGAGATGCCGCCCAGCGAATCATCAACCGTCCTACGTCTTTGGTCGTCATCTATTCCTACGGAGACTTCCGCGCCGCCACCAAGGCCGCTCGATCCGACGACACCGCCGCGACCCCGATTGAAATCACGCGCGAGAGTTGCGTGCCCGCCAACAAAGTGGTGGCGTTCTTTTCGAATCCGTTCGGCGATCTCGATGTCGCGCGGAGCGCTCCGTTGAAAATCGATAACGCATTGATCACTCCGCTACCCGGCGAGAACACCGGATGGCGGGTCGCCTTTACGCTCTTCGTGTTCATGGCCTTCTACGCGGTCGGTCCGGGAGTGTGCGTGTGGCTGGCGCTCTCCGAGCTGATGCCGACACGTATTCGCTCGAACGGAATGAGCATAGCGTTGCTGCTCAACCAGGCAGTCTCCACCGGCATCGCAGCCGTATTCCTGCCCACAGTCGGCAAATACGGATACTCCACTATGTTCTGGGGCTTCGCGGCCTGCACCGTAATCTACTTCATCACGGCCGCTGTGTTTCTGCCGGAAACCAAAGGCAAAACTCTGGAAGAGATCGAAGCGCACTTCGAGGGCGCACAAAAAGCCAGCCTTGCAACCTCGTGAAGGGCGCGAAATTTATGAGGGTTGTGCGCGGCGTTCGCTGTTCGGTTTAGAACCGCTCAGCGCAAAGTATAGGATGTAAACGTAACAGATCACCGGCAGAAAGAAGGCGTGATGAATTCCAATCCTGTCGGCGATTGCTCCCTGCGCTAAGGGAATGATCGCTCCCCCTACAATCGCCATGATCAGAAGACCGGACCCATCGCCAGTCAGGGGGCCAAGCTCGGCCACGCCGAGCGTGAAAATACTCGGGAACATGATGGAATTGAAAAAGCCCACCAGAATGATGCTCCACATCGCTGCGTGGCCAGTGCTCAACATGGAGATGGCGACCAATGCGGCAGCGCAGACTGCACAAATGCCAAGCAGCTGTCTGGTACTCATTTTCTGTAGCAAGGCCGATCCAATGAATCGACCGACCATCGCACCGCCCCAGTAAAAAGCGACGAAGCTTGCCGCCACCTTTTCAGTCAGTCCGCCAATTTCGGGCTGGCTGAAATAGTTCACCATGAAGCTTCCAATGGAGACCTCGGCGCCAACGTACACAAAAATGGCGATCGCGCCAAAGATCAAGTTCGGGTGACGCCAGATCGAGTCGTTCACCTTTTCCCCGATCTGGTGCTGAGCATGAGGGATTTTCGGCAACTTGAAACTGCCGATCGCAACCGCCAGAACAACGAGAGCGACTCCCAGTCCCACGTAGGGCATCTTGACCGTTGCGGCCTCGTGCAAGCGATAGGCCTGCAGCGCGCTGGGAGCCAGTGCTCTTATCTCCTCCATAGTTTTTGGCGCCGCACTCAGAATCAGAATGCCGCCGAAAAAAGGAGCTAGAAACGTTCCCAGGGAGTTGAACGCTTGGGTAAGGTTAAGGCGGCTCGACGCGGTTTCGGGCCTGCCCAGCACCGTCACATAGGGATTTGCCGCCACCTGGAGGCAGGTGATTCCCGCGGCCAGTACAATCAACGCGACCAGAAACAATGGGAACGACGGAGCGCTGGCGGCGGGCACGAACAGAAAGGCGCCCGCGCCCATGGTGAGCAAGCCCACCACCATCGAGCGCTGATAGCCAATCCAGTCGATAATCCTCGCCGAAGGTATAGAGAAAAGAAAGTATGCTCCAAAAAAGGCAAACTGGATCAGCATGACCTCTTTGTAATTCAGGTCGAAGATGGGCTTCAGATGGGGGACAAGAATGTCATTCAGGCAAGTCAGGAATCCCCACATAAAAAACAGCGTGGTTACTACCGCCAGTGGTCCAGTATAAGAAGATGACGGCGCATCGGAGGAAACTGCGGCAGTGGAATTCGGTGTCGCGATCGACATAGGTGTGGGCTCCGCCCTCGGCATTCTAGCATTGCAAAGCCAGGACGGTGGGAAGAGCCGGCGATCTACGGAAGACGTTGGCCTCTTCTATTGCGTTTGCAACTTCACCAGCCAGTTCGCCGGCTCCGGAAGGATGGCGAACGTCGGGAGTTTCCCTCGCACCATGGCGACTTCGTCGCAGTTATGAAATCTGGGGCAGACGTGACAATCTTTGTAAATCTTGTCAGGAAGATCTTCCCGCCGCGCCATCTCGAATCCCTGCCGCGCAAAGAATTCAGGAGCTCGCGTGAACAGGCAGATGCAATCCACGCGATGCCGTTTCGCTTCAGCCATCAAAGCCTTCATCAGCCTGCTACCTCCACCTTGACCCTGCGTTCGGGGGTCCACGGTGATCGAACGAATCTCCGCCAGGTGGGTGCCGTACAGATGCAGCGCTCCGCATCCAATGATGCGGCCTTCGTCTTCCAGGACGACAAAGTCTCGCACGTTTTCGCAGATCTCGGCCAGCGTGCGGGGCAGCAACGTGCCGTCGCCCGAATAGGTGGATATCAGCTCATGAATGTGCTTCGCATCCGGCAAAATGGCTTTACGCGTGCGCATGAACCTCCTGGCGCAGGGATTCGATTTTCTTCCTCGTCGCCGCGATTCCCTGCCGCACTCGGGCTGGCGCAGTACCGCCAATAACATCATGTATCGCTAACACCGAAGCCGGCTTTAGGAACTCGTAAAAGCTCTCGTCGAACACGGAGTTCAGAGCCTCCAATTCATTCAGCGTCAAATCTTGCAACTCACAATTCTTTTCCAGGCAAAGCTTTACGGCCTTGCCGATCTGCTCGTGCGCGAGTCTCGATGGAACGCCGCGCTGGACGAGGTAAGTCGCGGCCGTCCATGCGTTCATGAATCCCGACTCCGTGGCCTCATTCATGCGCGCGTGGTCGAACTCAACTGTTTTCATCCACCCCGCGACTAGCGGCAACAGGCCAAGCGCCGTATCCACGGCGTCGAATAGCGGCTCCTGCATCTCCTGCAAATCTTTGTTGTAAGCCAATGGCAAGCCCTTTAAGGTAACCATCAGCGCCGTCGCGCTTCCGATTACGCGGCCGGTCTTGCCGCGCACGAGTTCCAGAAGATCGGGATTTTTCTTCTGCGGCATCGCGCTGCTGCCCGTGGAATAAGCCTCAGGCAACTGCACGAAGCCAAATTCCTGCGAGGAGAAAATAATCATCTCCTCCGCCCACCGGCTCAAGTGCAGACTCAGCAGGGAAAGCGCATTGACGAACTCAAGAACGAAATCGCGGTCGCTGGTGGCATCAATACTGTTCGCCGTCGGCGCAGTGAAATCGAGTTCCTCCGCCATGAAAGCACGATCAAGCGGCAACGTAGCCCCCGCCACGGCTCCTGATCCCAGCGGGCAAACATTCAAACGCTTTCTGCAATCGGCAAGTCGATCGGCGTCGCGCAGGAACATTTCGACATAGGCGAGAAACCAATGGGCCACCAGCACGGGCTCAGCATGCTGCAAATGCGTGTAAGACGGCATCGCGGCGCTGCCCGCTTGTTCAGCACGGTCGGTCAAAACAGCGCAGACCTCAGCAATTTGTTTCCGCAGCTCATCAATCGCGGCCCGCACAAAAAGGCGCAGGTCGGTGGCGACTTGCTCGTTGCGGCTGCGGCCGCTGTGCAACTTGTATCCAAGTTCGCCGATTCGCGCTACCAACTGCTTCTCCACAAAGTGATGCACATCCTCGGCTGTGTCGTCCTCAACCAAATCCTTGGACGCCGCGGCCATCTCGCCGATCTTCTGCAGTCCTTCCAGAATGCCGATGAGTTCGTCGGCGGACAAGATTCCAGCATTCTTCAGAGCGCGGGCATGGGCCGCACTTGCCGCCAATTCATAGCTCAGCAAACGGCGGTCGAAATCAAATGACCGCTGCCAGCGCTCGAATTGCGGGTCCAGCGGCTGCCGGAAGCGGCCCGACCACATCTTCATCGCGAAATCTCCACGCGGCCGCGCGCACGCACACGAGATGGCAGTCCCAGAATTCGAATGAAGCCCGCCGCATCCTTCTGATCGTAACTGTCGCCCATAGTGAACGAGGAAAGATCAGTGCGATAGAGCGAGTGTTCGGATTCGCGGCTCACGACGGAGACGTTTCCTTTATACAGAGAGAGCGTGACGCTGCCGGTCATCTCCGTCTGCGTGCTGGCGACAAACGCGTCGAGCGCCTCGCGCAGCGGAGTGAACCACAATCCGAAGTAGACGAGCTCTGCATACTTTAACGCCACGTGCTGCTTAAAGTGCGCAACCTCGCGCTCCAGGCACAGCGCCTCGAGTTCGCGATGCGCTGCAATCAGAAGCGTTCCACCCGGAGTTTCATAGCAGCCACGCGACTTGATGCCGACGAAACGGTTTTCCACCAGATCTACGCGACCGATGGCGTTGCGCGCACCAATTTCGTTTAGCAACTCGACCAGCGACACGGGATCGAGCTTCATGCCATCGACGGTGAGAGGAACTCCCTTCTCAAACCCAATCGTCACCTGCTCGTTCTTGTCCGGCGCTTCCTGGGGCGAGCGCGTCATCTGCCAGGTAGTGGTCAGCGGAGCATTCGCGGCGTCTTCAAGTTCTCCGCCTTCATGGCTGAGGTGCCACAGATTGCGGTCGCGGCTGTGAATCTTCTCCCGGCTCGCCGCCACTGGAATACCATGCTGCTCCGCGTAATCGAGGCAATCCTCACGCGACTTCAGCGACCACTCCCGCCAGGGCGCAATCACTTTGAGCTCCGGCGCGAGCGCCTGGTAGGTCAACTCGAAACGAACCTGATCGTTTCCCTTTCCCGTGCAGCCGTGAGCCACGGCGGTCGCTCTTTCACGCAGCGCCACCTCGACCTGATGCTTCGCAATCACGGGACGCGCCAGCGAAGTACCCAGCAGATACTTATGTTCATAAACCGCGCCCGCCCGGAGTGCCGGAAAAACATATCCCGTCAGAAACTCCTCGCGCAGATCCTCCACGACAACCTTGCTTGCGCCCGTGGCGTAAGCCTTTTCGACCACGGCTTCAATGTCGTCGCCCTGGCCTACGTCGCCAACCATCGCGATGACGTTGTAGGCGTAATTCTCTTTGAGCCACGGAATGATGATGGAGGTATCGAGTCCCCCCGAGTAGGCAAGCACAACTTTTTCAGGCATGAGCACTCCTTGCAGGCAGGCGATCGCCGCCGCCCATCAGCAAGTACAGTATCGCTTTTTGCACGTGCAGGCGATTTTCCGCCTGCTCGAAAATCACAGACTGCTCCGAATCCATCACCGCGTCCGTCACTTCCAATCCGCGATGCGCCGGCAGGCAGTGCATAAACACCGCATGGGGCGCGGCTCCCGCCATAAGTTCTTCGTTTACCTGGTAAGGAGGGAAAATCCGCGCCCGCTCACTTTCCTGGCGCTCTTGCCCCATGCTTGTCCAGGCATCGGTGTAGACCGCATCGGCTCCCGCTACCGCCTCGTGCGGGTCAGTCAGTAATTGGATGTCAGCGCCGGTCTCCTCGGCAATTTCCAGGGCGTCAGCAACGATCCCCGGATTAGGTTCATAACCCGCCGGCGTCGCTACGCGAATCGACGAACCCAGGCACGCGCAAGTGAGGAGCAGCGAGTGCGCGACGTTGTTGCCGTCGCCCACATACGCGAGACAGCGGTCCTTGAGATCGCCAAACCGCTCAAGCAGCGTCATGTAATCAGCTAGCGCCTGGCAGGGGTGCTCCACATCACTGAGCGCATTAATCACCGGGACCGAGGCATGTGCCGCCATGCCTTCGATGGTCTGTTGCGAATAGGTACGCAACACAATCAGATCTACCCAGCGCTCCAGGTTATGTGCCACGTCGCTCAACGTTTCGCGAGCGTCGAGCCGCTCGTGAGTCTGATCGACGAACATCGCAGTGCCGCCCAGACTCACCATTCCCGCCTCGAATGTCAGCCTGGTTCGCAACGAGGGCTTCTCGAAGAACATCACGATCTGCCTGCCCGTCAGCGTCTTTCGAAAATCCGCGGGACGCGCCTTCATAATTCCAGCGAGGCGCAAAACCGCATCCACGCCGGCCGGACCCAGGTCGCGGGTCGAGACCAGATCAGGACACCAGAAGGCTTGGGGCGCCCTTTCAGCGCCAGCCGCAACCCCGCCTTGCACGCGGCCATTCAATTTCGACTCCTTGTTCTGGACCAGCCTGTCTGCCGATTTATAACGAGCCACGCCGGGCGAACTCATGAATAGATAACCTCCGTGCCACATGACAGTTTGGTCAAATAAAATTGCGGCAAAACCTCTGCCTCGGTTGCAGGCAGAATTCGCACTCGTCCCACGCCGTGTTTCAGCGCCTGGCCGCAAGCTCGTAACTTGGGCAGCATGCCGCCGCTGATGACCGAACCCGCCGCCAGTTCGGCGGCCTGCTTCGTGCTCAGCCACGGCATCACGCTGCCCGCGGCATCGCGCACTCCGGGCACGTCCGTGAGAAAAATCAAAGTGTTGGCGTGGCAGGCCGCAGCACACGCCGCCGCCATTTCATCGGCATTCACGTTGTAGTATTCGCCGTCGGCGCCCAGGGCCAGCGAAGCCAGAACCGGAATGCCGCCCTGCTGCCACAAAGCTTCAATCCAGCACGGTTCAGCGAAACAGATCTCGCCGACAAAGCCCAGGTCGCGCCCGTGAACGAACTTCTTACGCGCGCGGAACGTCATGCCGTCGCCACCGCAAAATCCAATGGCGGGCATGCCGGCCGACTGGACGGCGGCCACGAGTTTCTTATTGATGATTCCGGCTAATACCATCAGGGCCGTATCCCGCGTCTCCGCATCGGTTATGCGCAGCCCGTCCACAAACTCACTTTTCTTTCCCAGGCGCTCGAGCATACGCGTCAGCGCGCTTCCGCCGCCGTGAACCACGGCTACGCGGTGGCCGTCCCGAGCCAACTCCGCTATCGACCGGGCGCATTTGTTCAGCGTCGCAGCATCCTCGATCGCCGTTCCGCCAATCTTCACCACAATCGTCACTGCAAACCCTCCCGCTCGTCCCACTGATACATCAAGTTCATGTTCTGCACAGCCTGACCTGCGGCGCCTTTCAGCAAATTGTCCACACAGGAGACCAGCACCAATCTCCGGCCATCCTCGGCCAGGCAAAATCCAAGGTCGCAGTAGTTCGTGTGCAAAGAAAACTGCAACTCGGGCAACTTCGGCGTCGCGAAAACTCTCACCCAGGATCGACCAGAATAAAAACGCTGCAGGCACGATTCCACTTCTGCCGGCTTCATCGCTTGCTTCAGATGCACGTAGATGGTCGACAGAATGCCTCGCGGAATCGGCAGCAGATGAGGCGTAAAGGTCAGTTCCGTCTCCGCCAGCCCCAGTTGCTCGACCATCTCTCCCAGGTGCCGGTGATTGAAAACCGAATAGGCTGAAAGATTGTCCGCCACCGAAACAAAATGAGTGCGCGATGTAGGCGTCTTCCCCGCTCCCGACACTCCCGACTTCGAATCGGAAATAATTCCCGCTTCGCGATCGATCAGTTCAGCCTGCAGCAGCGGCGCCAAGGCCAGAATTACTGAAGTCGCGTAGCATCCCGGATTCGCAACCAATTGCGCCGACGCGATGCGGTCGCTATTCAACTCTGGGAGCCCATAAACCGCTTTCGCCGTTAGAGCTGCCGCCGCGACCGAATCCGCATCGTGAAATGCGTAGATAGCTCGATACTGCTCCTGTTTCAGCCGCCACGCGCCACTCAAATCGATCACCCGCAAACCCTGCGCAACAGCCTCGGGCACAAGGGACCGCGACGCTTCATGCGGCGTAGCCAGGAACAGCAACTGCACGCCGTTGCGCTTCAGTTCTGGCCAGGAAAGTGGCCGCAGCGGATAACCGCCGTTGCCGGACAGCTCGGGAAAAATCTGCGCCAGATCGGTCGCGCCATCGCTGCCGCTCTCGCGCCGCATCAGCAGGGGCTTCTCCAGCCGCGGATGGCGCTGGAGAATACGCGTAAGTTCCAGCCCCGAATAGCCGCTGGCCCCCAGCACCGCAGTCTTTAGCTTTGCCGGCATCAGCCCAGCATCTCCTCAATCCGAACCGCAACTTTTCTTGCAGAGTCCTTGTCGGGACAAACGATAAGGATGGTGTCGTCACCCCCGATTGTTCCCACCACGCCTTCCCACTCCTGCTCGTCGAGCGCTGCCGCCACCGGCTGGGCGCTGCCAATAATCGTTTTCACGACCAGCAGATTCCCCGCAGGTCGAACCTCAAGCACAAACTCACGCACCAGCCGCTGCACCGGGGGCAAAGCCAAACCCGAAGCGCCCTCACCCTGCGGCAAGACGTAACCGGCGGCCGTCTTGCTCAGGTTCAGGTCGCGAATGTCGCGCGACAGCGTCGCCTGCCCCACCTTGAAGCCCCGCTTGCGCAGCGTCCGTTGCAAATCCTCCTGGCTGGCCACGGGACCCCGCGTCAAGGCTTCCAAGACCGCTCTCTGACGCAGGGCTTTATTCATTATGAATATTTATTCATCTGAATGAATAAATATTCTTATATCTTACAAGCCGCACTCCAGCTGTCAAGATAAAAACATGGCCGGCTCTTACACTTTTGGAACCACACCACCCGGCTTTGGCTGCGGCTGGAATCGACCTGCACCAATCGAAAGCCATGTTGCGCCCTCAAAACCTTGCTAGACTACCTCCGGTCAAATAGTCGCTTGTAACTCCACTTGAGGAGCGCTGCATGAATCAGAAGCCCACGTTGGTCGCGGAGATAATTGCGGAATTCCTCGGAACCTTCGTCCTGATGCTCTTCGGCACCGGCGTGGTTGCGATGGTGGTTCTATTTCCTCCAAAGGATCCGGCGGCAACCGTTCACGGCGGCTACACCAACATCACGCTGGGCTGGGGGCTGGCGGTGACCATGGGTATTTACGTGGCGGGAAAAGTCTCAGGCGGCCATCTCAACCCCGCAGTCACACTCACCCTTGCGGTGTTCCGCGGCTTTCCCTGGCGCAAGGTCGTGCCTTACTCGATCGCGCAAACGGCCGGGGCATTTCTTGCCGCCGCTTTGGTTTACCAGAATTATCTGCCTGCCTTTCGCCAGTTCGATCCGCAGCTGGAAAGGACTGCCGGAGTGTTCACAACCTTCCCGGCTTTCCCGACCTTTCCGGCGTGGCCTCAGGCAGGATTTCTGGATCAGGTCATCGGCACGGCTCTGCTACTGCTTCTGGTACTGGCCATCACAGATGAGCTCAACTTTCCTCCCGGAGCCAACCTCACGCCGGCAATGATCGGGTTGGTGGTCGTAGCGATTGGAATGAGCTTCGGGGGTATGCACGGATACGCGATCAATCCCGCGCGCGATTTTGGTCCTCGGCTTTTCACGGCGGTTGCCGGATTTAGAAACAACGGTCTCACCGACGGTTCTCGCGTGTGGTGGGTGCCGGTCGTTGCGCCGCTGCTGGGCGGGCTGGTCGGCGCTGCGGTCTACGATTTCGGCGTTCGCCGATTCCTGCGCGTGCTTCGGCCTGAGATTTAAACTCTGTTTGGAAACCTGCGCAGAGAACAGGAGGCGCCTTGCGTTACATCCTCTCGCTTGATCAGGGTACGACGAGCTCTAGAGCTCTCTTGTTTGACGACCGCGGAGCGGTCCGCGCAGTAGCCCAGCGTGAGTTCACACAGCTTTTCCCTGAACCGGGCTGGGTTGAGCACGATCCCGAAGAAATCGCGGCATCGCAGATCGCCGTTGCCCTCGAAGCTTTGGCGCAAGCTCGACTGCAGCCGAGTGACGTGGCCGCCATCGGAATCGCCAACCAGCGCGAAACTACAATCGTCTGGGACCGCGCAACAGGCAAGCCCCTCTGCAACGCCATTGTCTGGCAGGACCGGCGCACATCGGCCTTCTGCCAGCACCTCAAGGCGCAAGGCCGGGAAAACCTGATCCAGCAAAAAACCGGCTTGCTGATCGACGCTTACTTTTCCGCCAGCAAGATTTCATGGATTCTCGACCATGTGCCGAACGCCCGCCAGCTCGCGGACGACGGCCGTCTCGCCTTTGGCACGGTCGACACCTGGCTGATTTGGAAGCTGACCGGTGGCGGCGTGCACATCACCGATGCCAGCAACGCCTCGCGCACCATGCTGTTCAATCTTCACGCCGGCGACTGGGACAGCGACCTTCTTGATCTCTTCCGAATTCCCGCATCGATGTTGCCCGCAGTCCGGCCCTCCAGCGAATCTTATGCGGAAGTAAGCGCAGTCCCCGGTTTGAATGGGACTCCGATCGCAGGCATCGCCGGCGATCAACAAGCCGCGCTCTTCGGACAAAGATGCATCAGCCCCGGACTCACCAAGAACACTTACGGCACGGGTTGCTTCATGTTGCAGAGCACGGGCAATCGCCACGTCGCATCCTCAAATCGACTGTTGACTACCGTCGCGTGGAAGATTGGCAACACTACGTCTTACGCGCTCGAGGGTAGCGTGTTTGTCGGCGGTGCTGTAGTTCAATGGCTGCGCGACGGTTTGGGAATCATTGCAAGCTCATCGGAAGTGGAGGCTTTGGCAAACTCCGTTCCTGACAACGGCGGCGTGTGTTTCGTTCCCGCCTTCGTAGGCCTGGGAGCTCCGCACTGGGATTCCAACGCCCGCGGCGCAATCCTCGGCCTCACCAGAGGCAGCAACGCCGGCCACATCGCCCGCGCGGCAGTCGAGAGCATTGCATATCAAGTCGCCGACTTGATGGACGCCGTACAAACTGACACCGGCACACCTCTTAAGGAATTGCGTGTAGACGGCGGTGCATCGGCGAACGACACGCTGATGCAATTTCAGGCGGATCTTCTCGGGGTTCCCGTGGTGCGTCCTTCGATCACTGAATCCACCGCCCTTGGCGCCGCATTTTTCGCCGGCTTGGGCGTTGGCTTCTGGAAAGACGTAAAGTCGATATCTGAGCTTCCTCGCGAAGAACGCCGTTTCGAACCGCAGATGCCCCGCTCCCAAGTACAGGCCATGCGGCAGCGCTGGAACGAAGCCATATCACGCGCGAAATCCTGGGAACAATAGCCGGTGAAATGAACTCAAGCTTTGAATAACAAATACGGATTTATTTCGTCAGCTCGCCGATAAACACTCCGTACGGTTCCAGAGAAACGTGGTTCCCCTCCGCAGTTGATTTCCCAGTGGCCAGCAAGGCCTTCACCGACGCGAAGCCGTTGCCCTTCAACTCCAGTTCAACCGTGCGCGGCGTGTCCGACATATTCAAAGCCACGACTACGCCCTGATCTTTGTAGACACGCAAGTAGGAAAGCACGTCCGCATCGTTCTCGTTCACCGCAGTGTAGTTTCCCTCCAGCAGGGCCTGGTTCGTGTGCCGCAGCTTGAGCACCGCCTTATAGAACTCCAGAACCGAATTCGGATCCTTCGATTCCTCCGCCACATTGTGCGTCTTGTACGTCGCGGGCACTGGAAGCCATGGCGTCCCTGTCGTAAACCCCGCGTTCTCTCTGCCGTCCCACTGCATCGGAGTTCGCTCGCCATCCCGTCCTTTCTCTTTCGGCCATCCTCTGCGGCCAATCGGGTCTTTCACATCCTCTTTCCGTGTTGGCGGTGTGGTTTTCATCCCAATCTCTTCCCCGTAATACATGATCGGAGTTCCACGCAAGGTGAGATAAAGCGCCGCCATCACCTTGGCAATCTGGTCGTTGTGCTTGCCATCGCCGTAACGGTCGTAGGAGCGCTCAATGTCGTGGTTGCTGATTACGAATGTCGGCCACCCCGAGGCGGCATTCACCGCGGCAATCTGCTTGCGGAATTTCGCCGGTGAAAGCTTGTTGACCATGGTAAAAAGAAAGTCCATGGGCAACTGCAGTTCGTTATTGCCTTTGCCGTAGTAATGGTTAAGTTCAGCAACGTCCGCCGTCCAGGTTTCGCCGATCAACACCGCATTATTCTCGTCCGCAACCTTGCGTAATCCGCGCAGCACCTCATGAACCTCGGGCAACTTCGTGTTGTACTTATTCGCTTCGATCGGATCTCCAAAGGCGTTCTTGCCCGGACGCAGGATCGGGTTATCCGTCAGCTTCGGATCTTCGAACAGCGTATCCACTGCGTCCAGCCGAAACCCCGCCACGCCGCGCTTGTACCACCATCGGGTTACGTCGAACATCGCATCTTTCACGGCTGGGTTGCGCCAGTTCAGGTCTGGCTGTTCCGGATAGAAAAAATGGTAATAGTACTGACTCGTACTGGGATCGAACTTCCAAGCCGATCCTCCAAAGGTCGAGACCCAATTGTTGGGGGGTTCGCCCGGCCCTTTTCCATCGCGCCAGATATACCAGTCTCGATGGGCGGAGGTGCGCGACGACTTCGAATCCAGAAACCACTTATGCTGATCGGATGTGTGGTTCACGACAAAATCGAGGATGACGTGGATGCCCCGCTTCCTGGCCTCGCTAACCAGAACATCGAAGTCCGCCAGCGTCCCATACATCGGATCGATGTTCTCGTAATCCGAAACGTCATAGCCGAAGTCCACCTGCGGCGAAGGGAAGCATGGAGTGATCCAGATCGCATCGACTCCCAGGTCGTGCAAGTAATCCAGTTTCGACGTAATTCCGTTCAGATCGCCGACTCCGTCATTGTTGCTGTCGGCGAAGCTGCGCGGATAAATCTCATAAAACACCGCGTGCTGCCACCATTGGTGACCTTCCTCATCCCCGGCGCGCGCAATTGTCTGCGCGGCTCCAATCGATCCCGCTACGAACACGCAAAATAAAACCGAGGCTAACGCCGACGCAATTCTCCTCATTCCATGTCCCTCCATCCAGACTAAGCATAGCTCCATATGGGATTGAGCGCGAACGCTTCTGTCGAGAGCCGTCTCCTTGCCCGTTTGCGGCACCGCCAAGGCGGAATTCGCGGGCTTGCAAACTCAAGATTCACTGCATATAAGAAGTAGGGGCAAATTCCAGCACGAGCAAACCGGGCAGGTACGAACTCTTGTTCCCTTCACGCCGATCATTCTTGCAGTCTCTGAGTCGGTCGGCGCTGGTATTGTCGCTCGAAAGTATCTTTGAATTGGCTGGCCCTCCTTGGCTAAACGCTTCTGTCACGGCCGGTCACAAAGTCGATCGCGCAGAATCCTCCGCGCCGCCATCCGATCTCGGAGTGAGCTTCATCAATGTCGCCCGCGAATCCGGCCTGAACGTTAAAACCATTTTCGGTGGAGAGCGCAAAAACAAATACCTGCTCGAGACCACAGGCTGCGGCGTTGCGTTTTACGATTACGACCACGACGGCTGGCTCGACATTTTTATCGTGAACGGCTGGCGCCTTGAGGGCTTTCCCGCCGGTTCTGAGCCTACGCCGCATCTTTTTCGTAACAATCGTGACAGCACCTTCACCGATGTAACCGTCAAGGCTGGTCTCGTTCACTCCGGCTGGGGACAAGGCGTTTGCGTCGGCGATTACGACAACGACGGCTGGGACGATCTCTTCGTAACCTACTACGGCAAGAACGTTCTCTATCACAACAATGGCGACGGAACCTTCTCCGATGTCAGTCAGAAAGCTGGCGTTGCCGGGAAGAGCACGCGTTGGAATACAGGATGCGCCTTCGTTGACTACGATCGCAACGGCCACCTCGACCTCTTCGTCGCCAACTACATAGATATCGATCTATCGACAGCGCCCGTTCCCGAATCCGGTCCCTGTCTCTATAAAGACGTGCTGGTGGCCTGCGGCCCGCCCGGACTGAAGGGCGGCAGGAACATCCTCTACCACAACAACGGCGACGGTACTTTTACCGATGTCTCCGAAGCTGCCGGAATATTCCGCACGAGCAGCACTTACGGTTTGGGTGTGCTCACCGCCGACTTCGACAACGATGGCTGGCCCGACATCTACGTCGCGAATGATTCCTCGGCCAGCGCACTCTATCACAACAAGAAGAATGGAACCTTCGAAGACATCGCGATCGAGGCCGGCTGTGCTTTCAGTCCAGATGGCAAAACGCAAGCCGGCATGGGCGTCTCCGCCGCCGATTACGATCTCGATGGCAACCTCGATCTCCTCAAGACGAACTTCGCCGGTGACATTCCTTCGCTTTATCACAACCTTGGCGGCAATTTTGAAGACGTAACCTTCACAGCCGGCCTGGGCGGTCACACTCAATTTCTCGGCTGGGGCTGCGGCTTCTTCGATTTCGACAATGATGGCTGGCCTGACATCCTGATCTGCAACGGCCACGTCTACCCCGAGGTCGAGCAACTGAAAACCGAAGCCGGCTATGCCCAGCGGAAGCTGCTCTATCACAATCTGCGCAACGGCCGTTTCGCCGATGTTTCCTTGCATGCCGGTCCGGGCATCACTGATCCGGTGCCTGCGCGCGGCTGTGCTTTCGGCGACTTCGACAATGACGGCAATCTCGACGTTGTCGTCAACACTATGAACGACTATCCCCAGCTCCTGCACTGTACATCGACCTTCAACAACAACTGGATCAAGATTCGCACTATCGGCGTCAAGTCCAACCGGAGCGGTATTGGGGCGCGCGTCACTTGCGTCACTCGTCCCGTCGGGGAATCGAAGCCTCATCAGCAGATTGACGAAGTGCGGAGCGGCGGCAGTTATTGTTCGCAGAATGACCTGCGTATCCACTTCGGCCTGGGAAGCGCTGAGACCGTCGATCAGCTCGAAATCCGCTGGCCGAGCGGGCTCGTCGACACATTCAAAGACGTGAAGGCGAATCAGCTAATCTTTGTGAAAGAGGGCGAGGGCATTATAAACGCCATGCGATTCCCTCGAAATCTGCAGTCCGCCGATAGGTCAGCAAAATAATATGACTGACCGAAAACGCACTGTAGTGGGATTGGGCGAGTTGCTCTGGGATCTGCTCCCCACCGGGAAGCAGCTCGGCGGAGCCCCCGCCAACTTCGCTTACATCACCAACCTACTCGGCGATACTGGAATCCCCGCCAGCTGCGTCGGCCGCGACTCTCTTGGTGACGAAGCGCTTCAGCGATTGGACCAACTGGGTCTCAGCTCCACCTTCGTCCAGCGGGATTCCGCCCACCCCACAGGAACCGTTAACGTGGAAATCGACGATAGCGGCCAGCCGCGCTTTGACATTTCGGTACCGGTCGCCTGGGATTTCCTGGCATGGACTTCTGCCTGGCAGCAACTCGCCAGCGAGGCTGACGCGGTCTGCTTCGGATCGTTAGCCCAACGCTCGCCACAAAGTCAGACAACGATCCGCTGCTTTCTTCAGGCAACACGCCGCGAGGCAGAACGCGTCTTCGACGTCAATCTCCGGCAGAACTTCTATGCCGCGCAGATTCTAGAAGAATCGATGAAGCTCGCAACCATCGTTAAACTGAACCATGAAGAACTTCCCAGGATCATGCGTCTGTTCGAGCTCGAACATCGCAGCGAGGAAGACTCGGCGCGACAGCTTCTGTCATTGCATGATCTGAAACTGGTTTGCGTCACGCGCGGCAGCGGAGGCAGTCTTCTGATTTCGCCTGACGAGCGTTGCGAACATCCCGGCTTCCGCGTGAAGGTGGCAGATACGGTCGGCGCTGGCGACGCCTTCACGGCGGCCCTCGTCCACGGATATCTTCGAGGAATACCGCTATCACAAATCAATGAAACGGCTAACCGCATCGGCGCGTGGGTCGCGAGCAATTCAGGAGCAACGCCGACGTTGAAACCCGGAGGCATGGCGCAGACATTGGCCGAGATTAGCTAGGCCCCGCTCCTGCCCCTGTCCCACGATTTTAGTTTATGCTGTTTAGTTTGGCGTTTCGCGTTGAGAGGGCCCATTGAGCACATTGCTTCGTGTTTTTGTTTGCGTTTCGGTTTTATTGTCGATCGGTACGGGCGCAGCCCAGCAAATTCCCGAGAACACATATCAGGAGCTGCATTGGCGCATGATCGGCCCGTTCCGCGGAGGCCGTACTCGCGCCGCCACCGGCGTTCCCAGCCAGCCGAACGTCTTCTACATCGGCCAGGTCAACGGCGGCGTCTGGAAGTCCGACGACTACGGACGCACATGGAACCCCATCTTCGACCACGAATCTACACAGTCGATCGGAGCCATCGCGGTCGCTCCTTCAAACCCGGATATTATTTACGTCGCCAGCGGTGAAGGTCTGCATCGTCCCGATCTTTCCGTAGGCAACGGGATCTACAAGTCCACCGACGCAGGAAAAACCTGGACTCATCTCGGCCTGAGCGATGGCTTCCAAATCCCCGCACTTGCAGTCGACCCGCGCGACGCCAACAAAGTCTTCGCCGCCGTGCTCGGCCATCCCTACGGCTCCAATGAAGAACGCGGCCTTTTTCGCTCGACCGATGGCGGCCAAACTTGGCAGAAAGCCATCTACAAAGATGAGAACACCGGAGCCTCCGACGTGGAGATCGATCCCTCCAATCCCGACGTGATCTACGCTTCGATGTGGGAAGCGCGCGAGGGTCCATGGGAGGACAGCAACGAAGTCAACGGGACCGGCGGCGGATTGTTCAAATCCACTGACGGCGGAAGCACCTGGCATGCTCTTACCAACGGCCTCCCGAAAGATTTGTCGCAACTCTACGTCGCCATCGCACCCACTGATTCCCGGCGCTTGTACGCGACGGTCGCAATCGCCCCGAGCGGACTCGCCTTCTATCGCTCCGACGATGCCGGAGAGAATTGGTATAAAGTTACGGACGATCCGCGCCCCTCGGGCCGCATCGGCGGCGGCGACCTCGCTATACCCCGCGTCGATTCGAAAAATGAGGACGTGGTCTACAGCGCCAGCACCGTGACCATGCGCTCCACGGATGGCGGCAAGACATGGTCAGGATTTCGCGGCGCCCCCGGCGGCGACGACTACCAGAATCTCTGGATCAATCCGAACGACCCGAACATTATTCTTCTCGTCAGCGACCAGGGCGCGCTCGTGACCGTTAACCGCGGAGCGTCATGGAGTTCCTGGTATAACCAACCCACGGCGCAGATTTATCACGTCGCGGTCAGCAATACTTTTCCCTATCGCGTCTGCGGAGGCCAGCAGGAGAGCGGTTCTGTATGCATCTACAGCCGCGGAAACGATGGCGCCATCACCTACCGCGAGTGGCATCCTGTCGGTGTCATCGAATACGGATACGTCGCCCCCGATCCCCTCAATCCAGACCTCGTTTACGGCGGCGGCAGGAGCGAGGTCTCAAAGTTTCACTGGTCCACCGGCCAGGTGCAGAACGTCACACCCATCCCATTGCGCAGCCCGAAATATCGAACCGACCGCACCGAACCTCTAATGTTCTCCCCTCTCGACCCGCACGTGCTCTATTACGCCAGCAACGTGCTCTTCAAAACGATCGACGGCGGAACTTCCTGGCAGACGATCAGCTCCGATCTCACGCGCGAAAATCCCGGAGTTCCCGCCAGCGTGGGGAACCTCATTCCCAAAGGGGCCGATAAGCAACGCGGCGTTATCTACGCTCTCGCGCCTTCGTTCAAGAACATCAATACTCTCTGGGCAGGCACCGACGACGGCCTGATCTGGCTCACGCGCGACGGCGGCAAGAAGTGGAACGGTATAACGCCAAAAGAGCTCACGCCCTGGAGCAAGGTCACCCAGATCAGCGCCTCGCATTTCGATGACGACACTGCCTACGCCTCCGTGAGTCGATTCCGCATTAACGACGAGCGGCCCTACATTTATCGCACACACGACGGCGGCAAAAGCTGGAAGCTCATTACAACCGGCCTTCCCGACCTCGGCCCCGTCGATACTGTGCGCGCAGATCCTGTTCGTAAGGGCCTGTTGTTTGCTGGAACAGAAAATGCCGTTTGGGTTTCGTTCGATGACGGCGACCATTGGCAATCTTTGCAGCTGAATCTGCCGCACACCTCCATGCGCGACCTCTGGATTCACGATAACGATCTGATCGTTGCCACGCACGGTCGCTCGTTCTGGATCCTCGATGACATCGCTCCTCTGCGCGAAGCAGCCGCTTCGCTCGCCTCCGCAGATGCTCACCTCTTCACGCCAGCGACCGCCTATCGCGTGCAGCGGGACACCTACACGGATACGCCGCTTCCGCCCGACGAACCCTTTGCCGCCAATCCGCCCGACGGCGCGATCGTCGACTACTACCTCGGGCACGATGCCTCCAACCCTGTCAAGCTCGAGATCCTCGACGCTCGCGGCCAAGTGGTTCGCAAATTTTCCAGCGCCGACAAGCCCGATGTCACCGAGGAGGAACTGAAGAAGCAACTCATTCCGCTCTACTGGCTGCGTCCTTTCCGCGCTCTGTCAACCGAGGCCGGCATGCATCGCTGGGTGTGGGATTTGCATTATCCCGCTCCCACCTCTACCCGGCATGACTATCCCATCTCTGCGATTCCCGGAGATACTCCCCGTTACCCGCTCGGCCCCACAGTTTTGCTCGGCTCCTACACCGCCCGGCTCACTGCAAATGGAAAGACGTATACCGCGTCCTTCACGGTGAAGATGGACCCTCGAGTAAAGATCTCGGCGGTCGGCCTCGAGAAAAAGTTCCAGCTTGAAAAACGCCTCGCTGCGTCCCTTAGCGAAACCTCGCAGGCTGTGCTGCAGGCGGGATCGCTTCGCGATTCATTGCAGAAACTGAGCCAGCAGGCCAGCGGCGAAACGAACAGCTCGCTTCAAGCTTTTCAGAACAAGCTCGCCGCATTGCTGGGAGGGTCACCCGGCGCCTCGACCGCCGGCGAAATCACCCTTACGCGCGTGAATGGAGAAGTCCAGGTCCTCTATGGCCAGGTATGGCAAGCCGATGCCGAGCCGACCGCCGCGCAATCGGTCGCGGCCGCGTCCGCTGAATCTGAAGCGTCGAATGCGATGAAAAAGTGGGACACGCTCAAGACTTCCGATCTTTCCGCGCTGAATCAGGCGTTGCGCAGCGCGAACTTACCGGAAGTGCATGTCGAATCGGATCCACATACCGACGAAACTGGCATGGAGGACGAAGAGTAGGCGGCGCGACATCTCCCGTTCTACAGAGCTTCCACCGCGCTCTGCAGCGTTCGCGCGACCTGCCCAGGATCGGTTCCAGCCGCAAACTCCATGGGGGGGCCAATGCGGACGCTGATCTTCCACGGCCGGGCAAATTTCCTCCCGGCTTGCTTCACCTCAAACAATCCATGGATTCGCATGGGGACAACCGGAATACCGAGGTTGTTGGC
>Ga0209380_10000780_pt1 | contig 22545 bp, 21 predicted proteins | sample HubBroMetageWFT6_FD_188347 | JGI IMG/M metagenome (GOLD analysis project Ga0209380, IMG submission 188347) | Warmed and freeze-thawed soil microbial communities from the Hubbard Brook experimental Forest, New Hampshire - Hubbard Brook CCASE Soil... | ecosystem: Environmental > Terrestrial >...
GCTGGGGACGCATCGCGGAGCGGCTGTGCCGCTGGCATTTGCGGCTGCGCGGGTGGCGGATAATCGCTGCCGATTGGCGCTGCCCCTCCGGAGAGATCGACATCGTCGCGCGGCGGCGCGGGGTGCTCGCGATCGTCGAGGTCAAGTCCCGGCGCGACCTCGACACCGCCGCCGAATCGCTGCTGCCGCGGCAGCGCCGGCGCATCGCCCGGGCCACAACCGCCTTTCTGTCGATGCGCCCGGAGCTGGCGGTTCTGACGCTGCGATTCGACGTGATGCTGGTCGCGCCGCTGCGTCCGCCCCGCCATCTGGCGAACGCGTGGCGCGCCGACGAATAAGCACAACACCCGATACCGCCACTCCCGAGCTTCCCGGATCGCGGCCAAACCATTGCCGAGGCAAGGAAATTTGCCGCTTCCTGCCGGTACCCGGTCGTGCACTGCCGGCGAGGACCCGGCGGCTGACCTTTTTTGCCACGGCCCCGCTATTGGCCCGCTGGCGCGAACATCGGACAATAGGCGCGGGGGATTCTGCGCGTTGGGGGGAACATGTCGCGCTTTCGTCCTAGTGTATCGTTGGCTTGTGTCGTGGCGCTGCCGCTGGCTCTCGGCGGCTGCGCCGGCGTGCTGGTTGTCGGGGGGTTGGGGGCCGCCGCCGGCGGCGGCTATGCTGCGGCCCAGGAACGCGGGGTCAATGGCACGTTTGATGATATCGGCCTGAAGAACCAGGTCGACCAATCGCTGCTCAGGACGAACCCGGCTCTCCAGGAAGCCATCAACACCACCGTCTACGACGGGCGTGTCCTGCTGACCGGCAGGGTCACCGCGCCTGAAATGAAAGCGGCCGCCGATCGGGCCGCGGGCACAACCCCGGGGGTGCGAGCGCTTTACAACGAAGTCGAAGTGGCTCCGTCCGAAGGCGTCTGGGATAGCGCGGCAGACGCGTGGATCACCGCGCGGGTCCGCTCCGAGTTGATCGTGGATGCGGACGTCCGCTCCGGCAACTATACGATCGACACCGAGAACGGGTCGGTTTACCTGATCGGCTCGGCGCGTTCGCAATCTGAGCTCGACCGCGCGACGCGCATCGCCCGCTATGTTCCGGGGGTCAAACGGGTCGTCTCCTATGTGGAGCTGCGGTCGGGGGCGCCGGTCGCGGCAGGCCCCTCGGGGCCCTCGCAGCTTCCACCGGCTCCCGGCGCGGCCGCTCCGAGCACGGCGCCGTCAGCGCCTATCGAGGTGCAGCGGTTGTGATATCCTGCCGCTGAAATGAGCGGGTTGCCGGACAGTTTCGACCTCGACCAGTGCGCCCGCTACCTGCGCGAGCTCGCTGCGATAGCCTCGCCGGTGCTGCCGATCGGCGAGGCGGCGTTGGCGCTTGCCTCGTTCGAGCGGCCGCGGGTGGGTCTCGCACGCTACCGCCAGCACCTCACTTCGATTGGCCGCGATGTCGGCCGGTATGCCGGGGCGGCGGCCGACCTTCCGGACCGCGCGCACGCGCTCAACGAGATCATCCTCTTAAAATACGGCTACAGCGGCGACGAGCTGACCTACGACGATTTGCAGAACGCCAATCTGATGCGGGTCGTCGATCGGCGCAAAGGCCTGCCGGTGGCGCTCGGCATCCTCTACCTGCAGGCCGCACGGGCACAGGGTTGGGACAGCGTCGGCCTCGGTTTTCCTGGGCATTTCCTGATCCGGTTGGCGGAAGGGCCGGAGCGGCTGATCCTCGACCCATTTCATGGCGGCCGCGTCTGCGACGCGGCCGATCTGCGCGACCTGTTAAAGGCGACGGCCGGCCAGGAGATCGAGCTATCGCCCGAGCATTACGCCCCGGTCAGCGATCGTGACGTATTGCTGCGGTTGCAGAACAATTTGAAATCGCGGTTGTTGCAGGCGGCCCGCTACGACCGGGCATTGCGCGTTGTCGAGACCATGCTGATGCTGGCGCCCGATCTAGCCGAGCTGTGGCAGGAAGCGGGGCTGTTGCACGCGCGCCAAGGCAACATCCGCGCCTCGGTCAGCGCACTCCAGGAATTCGTCATCCGCGCGCCCGAGGGCACCGCGCGCCATCAGGCGGCGGCGATCCTGCAACAGCTCAAATCCAAGCTGAACTGAAGCGGTGTTCAGCCCGCACCGGCTAACGCAATCCCGACCGCGACATAGCCCATCGTCCCAAGCAGAATAACTGCTGCCCTCAGAATGATGCCCTTCATACTCGGCGCCCTCCGCTCTCCACTCAGCGACAAGTGAAGCACTGAGTGAATAAACCAGCGGAGGAGACCGCCGGTTCCGGGTTCAGAGCGGCGCTTGGGCGGGGGGCATTTTTTTGGACTGATACTACCGCTGTTGTCGTAGCCTCCCGAGCCCAGGGCCGAACACGGAGCGAGGCGATCCGATGACGGAAACGAGATCCGGCCGCGCGCACCTGATCGCCGGCGGCTTCCCGCCCGGTTCGATGGGCGGGCACGACCATGACTATGCCCGGCTTCGGCTGCTGGGGCTCCTGGCCGAACGGGACATCCCGGCGTCCGTTGGCAACGATTTCGCGGATGTCGAGAAATGGCTGCCGGTCACCCGGTTGCTGATCACCTATGTGGCTGGCCCCTACCCCGACGCTGCCCAGTGCCGCGCCATCCAGCATTGGCTCGAGGCGGGTGGGCGCTGGCTGGCCCTGCATGGGACCAGCGGCGGCCGCGCCCAGCGCGTGGAAGGCATGCGGATGCGCCGCACCGTCAAGACCGAGCACCACGCCCTGCTTGGGAGCTATTTTTTGACCCATCCGCCGATCCGCGAGATCCGTGTCGAGGTGAGCGCCGCCGCTTCCCCGCTCACCCGCGGCCTCGGTAGGTCGTTCGTCGTCGAGGACGAGCCGTACTTCATCGAGCTGCAAGATCCCGGCTCGACGCAAATCCTGCTGACCGCCGATTACGGCCCGAGCGCAATGTCGGCGACCGAGGGCCTTTATGCCTCCGACACCTCCCTGCTGCCCGACGGCAGGACCCGGGTGCTCGGCTATACCCATGAGATCGGCAATGGCGGCATCACCTACTTTGCCCTCGGCCATTGCCACAACCCGGCCATCCGCGCGGCCCGCACGACAGACCCCGCGGACACGACGCCGCCCATGTTTCGCGGCCCGTGGGAAACCGACGCGTTCATAACACTGCTGCGCAACGCCATCGGCTGGGGCGTCGGCACCTGATGCGCAAGCGGTCTTGCCGCTGAGGCTAATTAGTCACCATCTGCTTCGCGAGCACGAGGCCGGCGCGAACTAGCCCGCTCCGTTCCGAAATTCGCAGTGTTCACGGCGAGTATCTGGCGGCAACCTCCAGGATATCGCGATCCCGCCGCAAATACCACGATGCATTGATCCCGCGCGACGCCCAAGCCCGCTCAGCAATGAGTGGAGCTTTATTCGAGCGTAATACAGATGCGACAACTTGACACCGGGTATGCGCGACAAATCGTCATTTCGCTTCTGTAATTTTATATAACTTGTAGACAACGCCGCTCACTTGCGGTTATGTCGCGGCTGTTCCCAACAATCCTGTGAGTTCCCATGGCGGCTGAGGCTGTGCGCGCGTTCATGTTGTCTTGGTTTATGACCCATCATTACTCGCCTGTTCAGGCCCAGGCGATGATCCAACAAGCATATATGGAAAGCAACTTGCAACCATGTGTCAGATCATCGACAGGGAGTTGGCTTTACGGCTGGGTGGGCACCCGCAGGCGAGCCCTCGCCGCATACGCGAAGACCGCTAATTGTCCGGGTTTGGAAGCGCAGCTTGCCTTTGCCGACGCGGAACTCCGTGGCGAGCCCGCCTTTGCGGTATTCTGGCGTGCATCATCGCAAAACGCCTTCGCGGTGCTGCGACGATGCTTTGGCCGCGGACAATGCTGAAGCCGGTCGGCTCCGCGGCCGACCCGAGATACCTAGGAGGCCTTGATAGATCCAGCCGCGTTCGTTACTGGGCTGCCTCCAGGGACGAGCAGGCGAAAGCCGAGGCGCACCGCGTCGAGTGATGCTTCAATTGGGTGGCGCGCTCCGGTATGGACGGCGAGAAATCTACGGAATGCTTGCGGCCGCGCTGCCAGCCCAGTTAACGCACGACGACGCAAGCCGTCGTTGCGATCCATCAGGAGGAGCAATCGCGCCATCAGCTGCGGGCGCCTCAACATCCGGCGGTGGGCGATCTCATAGCGAGCCAGGTCGCCTGATGAAAGCGCATCGGCAAGGGCGCCCGCGTGCCGGAAAGCCAAGGCGAGCCCCTCGCCGGTTACCGCATCGACGCTGCCGGAGGCATCGCCGATCAGCGCGACCCGGTCATCGGTGACAGCGGAGTATCTTGTCGACTGGGAGACCGCTCCGCGTAGATCGCCGATCGGCGGGCTGTCGCCCAGACACCTGGCAAGTGCCGGAAACAATTCGCGGAGATCGGTCGTCCGCAGCCGCGGCGCCGCCCCGATCACCGCGACGCAGACTTCATCGTCGTTGACCGGCGTGACGTAGGCTTGGCAACCTGCCCGCCAATGGACTTCGACAAAATCGGTCCATGGCCGGATACGAAAGTGCTGGCGCAAGCCGATGCGTCTCCGGCTCGTCCAAACAGGATGGAGGCCCAACCGCCGCGCGACCGGCGAGTGAAACCCGTCCGCGGCGACGATCCAGCGGCATCGCACCAACTGTCCGTTTGCCCGGATCCCGGCAGGATCCAAGGCCTCGACATGCGCCTGCCAGCAGCTGGCGACCCCGGCAGCGTCGATATGCTCCGCCAGGACTCGGTGGAGTGCGGGCCGCCTGATCCCGAGGCCGAAGCCGTCGGCAAACGGCGCCTCGGCGACCGCCCCCTCTCCGACAAAGCGGATGCCGCGGAACGGAAAGCCCAGACCCCGATCGATATCGACGCCGATTTCGTTCAGCGCGGCGATGCCGTCCGGCATCAAGCCTTCGCCGCAGGCCTTGTCGATCGGCGGCTGGCTCCTGTCGAGGACGACGACATCGAAGCCACGCCGCCGCGTGGCCAGCGCCGCCGCAAGCCCCGCCGGACCGCCGCCGATGACGACGACGTCGGTTTCCGCGGGGAGCTTGGTGCTCACCACTGCAACAGGAGCATTTCAGAACAGAACCCGGGTCCCATCGCCAGCAGGACGCCGAGGCTGCCCGGGCTCGGCGGCCTGTTCGCGATAACATCTTCGAGCACCAGGAGGACCGAGGCCGAGGAGAGATTGCCGAAACGGCGCAGACACTCCCACGACCGCTCGAGGTGCCGATCGGGCAGTTCAAGCGACTTTTGAATCGCCTCGAGTACCTTCGGACCGCCGGTATGGATCACCCAGCTTGCGATATCGCTGCGGCAAAGCTGGTGACTGCCCAGGAATTCGTCGACGTCTTGCGCGAGGTTGGCCTCGATGACCTGGCCGAGACGAGGCGAGAGCACGATCTTGAAGCCGCGCTCGGATATGTCCCAGCCCATCACGTCCTCGGAATCGGGATAGAACACCGACTTCGTGGCGAGGATTTTCGGCTCCGGGCGACCAAAGGTGTGCGCCGGCACAGCCTTTTCGGCTCCCGCGACCACCACCGCCGCGGCGCCATCGCCAAACAGACCGGTAGCGATGAAATTCGCGGTCGACAAATCTTCGCGCTGAATCGTCAGCGAGCAGGCCTCGACCGCCAGCAGCACGGCAGCCTGTCGCGGGTAGGCAAGGACGTGGTCGGCGGCACGGGTGAGGCCGAGCGCGCCGCCGACGCAGCCGACACCAAAAATCGGGGTGCGCTTGATGTCTCGCGGCAACCCCATTCGATTGATCAGCCGCGCGTCGAGCGACGGGCTGGCGACGCCGGTTATCGACACCACGAAAAGCGCATTGATGTCGGCGGCGGAAAGCCCGGCGTCGTGCAGCGCGCCATCGATCGCGCGTTCGCCCAATTCTTGCGCCACCTCGAACCAAGCCTTGTTGGTCTCGCCCCAGGACGAAAATCGCGCATAACGCTGCAGTGGGAATGCCAGATGGCGGTGATCAACCCCAACCCGCGAATGGAAGCGGGCAAGCAGCTCCGGCTTTTCCAGCCGCCCCTCCCAGTATCGCTCCACAGCTGCCGTAATCGTGCGCTGCGGATAGTGGAATTTCGGCATTGCGCTGGCCACGCCGACGATCTTCATGAACTCGCCTCGTTGCAGTTACCGGAGACTCGATGATCCTGGCTCAAAGGGTGTGAAGCAGCGCTGCCGATCGCTAAATGCTGGCGAACGCCCGCCGCGCGATGCCCAAGGCCTCGGACCAGAAGGCAGCCGACGTATGCATCAGCTCGACGACATTGCCGAGCGCGGTGACAAATTCATCGAGTTGCGCGTCGCTGACGATCAGCGGCGGCGCGATCTTCAAGACCCGGAAGTTGTTGCCGCAGATTTGCGCCAGGATGCCGTGATCGCGGAACAGCCGCATGACCAGCATCTGCCCAAAAACAGCGGGATGAATTTTGTTGAAGGTCTCGAAGGCCACTCGCAGGCGAAGCGAACGAGGCGGACCGAATTCGATTGCGTTCAAAAGCCCGAGGCCGCGGATCTCGCGGACCATATCGTATCCGCACAAGCGTTCGGTCAGCTGTTGGCGGAGCTGGTTGCCGGCGGCGATCGCGCGCTGTCCCAGTTCTTCCTCTTCGAGGACGTCGAGAGTCGCCAGGCCGGCGCGCATCGCCAGGCTGTTTTCGCTGTAGGTCGAGGTGTGAACGATTGCGCGCCTTAGTGAGTTGTACACCGAGCTGTAGACCGCATCCGACATCAGCACGGCACTGCACGGCACAAGCCCACCGCTCAGCGCCTTGGCCAGGACGACCATGTCGGGTTCGACGCCGTAATGATGCGCGGCGATGAAACCGCCGGTCCGGTACAGCCCGGTCTGCACCTCGTCGAGAACGAAGAGCGTGCCGTGCCGGCGGCACAACGCTTGCGCCGCCCGCAGATAGTCGGCCGGCGGGAGAATCACACCGGCTTCGGCTTGGACCGGCTCCAGCACGAGAGCCGCAAACGATTTGGTCGCGAGCTTTCCCTCAAGCTCGTCAATGTCACCGAATGGCACCGCCGCGGTGTCAGCCAGGAGCGGCCCAAACCCGTCGCGCCAGAACGGATCCGACATCAGCGATAGCGCGCCGCAGGTGAGTCCGTGAAACCCGCCCGCAGCGTACAGGATGCCGGCGCGTGCGGTATGAGCGCGAGCAAATTTGATGACCGCTTCGATGCCCTCGCTGCCCGAACTGGCAAAAAATACCTTGCCAAGCCGGCCGCCGGCGAGTTCGCATAGCCGCGCCGCCAGCAGCCCGGCAATATCTGCGACATGGTTCTGAAGCATCGCCGGGCCGGCGCTGTCCAGCTCGCGCTTGAGCGCGGCAACGACCTGCGGATGGTTGTGACCGATGTTGTGGACGCAATACCCCGAGTTGAAATCGATGATGGTTTGTCCGTCATCGGTTTCCAGCAGCGCGCCGCGGCAGCGCGTATATTTGACGTTCATCCGCAGCACATCGAGCAGTCTCGCCCACTGCGGGTTGACGTAATCCTCGTAAAAATCTGTCGTGCTGGAAGGCGCCCGCGCCGCGACTGCCATTCACGCTCTCTCCCGCCCAGATAAATCTCAAGCAGCGCAGCCGCGCGATAGCGCTGTCGTCTGTATCACCGTATTGCACCTAGCTGACCGCAAGCTGACGAACGCAGGACATCGATCGATACGTGGATCGCTTCACTTTCGTTATCAGCTGCGCGGTGGCGCCTGAGCCGTGCGGGTGTAGGAGCCTGCATCATTCAGTCGCCAATCGTAGGTGTCGCTCGCCACCGTGTTAAAAGCAGCCAGCAGACGCTGCGTCTCCGGCCCGGCATACTGGCGAAGATGGGCAAGAGCCCCTGGCCAATTGCCACCGAAATCGTCCTGGTACCAGCGATAGATCGATGACACAGTCAGGCCGTCACCATCCCGCCGAACGCCGCGAGGATGGTTGACAAAGAGCCGCGCGCCGCGATCGAGCATGTCCGGCAAACCTTTCGCCGTGAACGGAACCGGCAGCAAGGTCGGACAGCCGATCGCGGCGCAGTTCACCGCATAATGGATCCGGTTGTCGCGCATCAGCGGGCGCAGAATGCGGTGCTCGATGTCATCGAGCCCGACATCTTCACCCTCGATCTGCACCAGCTTGGCGCCCCACGGCCCCGAGCCGCCGGTGATAAAGCTCGGGATCAACGATCCGCCGAGCGAAATCTCGCGGATCGACGCGACCGGGTAATGTTCGGCGATCACCTTCACGGTCAACGCGTTGTAGAGGTTGATCCAATAGGCGAACTGTTCGTGCTGGCTCAGTCGCAGAACCGGAACCCGGCTCATCGTCTCGACATACCGGGCCAGGGCTGCCTTATCCGCCGCGGTGACTTCGGCATAGCGCATGCGGTTGATGCCGTCGGGCTCTTCGGCGAGGTACCGCCGTAGAAAATCCGCCCAGCCCTGCTGGTCGACGACCGTCTGCGAGGACGGATCGTTCGCCGCCCATTTTTCCCAGAGGCGCGCGGCAGGCGCCGCTTGGGCGGGCCGGGTCACGACGGCGGCAACGGTCGATGCGAGCGCCCCAGTGAGCAGCGACCGGCGCAGAACGGATTTCATCGCGATCACCTCGACTTAGACGGAAGATTGAACATCGAGCCGCATGGATGACGGGCTCACTCTGGCTTGGCCGGTGATGGCACCTGCGCATCGGCCAGACCGACAATCGCAAATCGCCGCTCGATCAGGTCGGCATCGTCGAATTGGCGGCGGCCGATCAAGGCTGTGGCATGATGTCCCCATTCGTGCATCGCACCGGCGTCGTCGAGGCCGAGCGTCCAGGTGACAAACCGCTCTCCGCGATCGGTTCCCGGCACGATGCCGTCCGGATCAAAGGCGCTGCGCGTTCCGCCGGCGATCGGAAGGGTGCGGAGTTCGCCATCATCGACGAGGGAATAAAGGAGACCGTGACCGCCGGTATCGGGGAGCACATCAGTCAGGTAGTGATTGCCGCTGGTTATCCGCACCAGGATCCGCTGCGGCGCATCGATCGCCGGCAGCTGCCGCGGAATGAACGCCCATTCGACGCTTGCATCGGCAGCAGCGACGGCGGTTACGCGCGGTGTCGGAAAGAACATATGGTAGCAGCCGCAGTTATGGATCGAATCGTAGACCAGCGGATGCCCGGACGGGTCCAGGGTGACACGGAAGGTGACACCGTCGAGGGTTCCGGAAACCGCATCGATCAAGCCCGTTTTTGGCCGCTCGGAGAACCAGATGCTGTAGACCAGCTGCACGAGCGTTTGCTGGCCGTAGCGGGTAAAGGCCAGACGCTGAAATACGGTCAGCCGCGACACATCGACGGTGGGCGCTTCGCCACCGGTCCACTGCAGTGGCCCGATCCGGTCATAGTCGCCGTTCGTCTCTACTGCGAACACCGGCGCAAAGGTGGCGATCAGCGCCGCGCGCTCGCGAGGGCTCAGTACCGGTATTCCCAGCGCGTCGCGTTTTGTCCCCACAAGCAGTTCGGTCACTTGCGCCGCGGTCAGACCGTTATCGGGCGGCTGGTATCGTACCGAGCGTGGGCCCTCGGCATTACCCAGTGCAGCCAGCTGGAACATGCCGGTTGTTTGACGCTCCCAGCCCTTGGCGAATTCAAAGAACGGCCACCTGACGACAGGGTAAAGCCCGACCGCCCGCTTCCAATCGGCATAATCGTCGGGGACCTCGGCGCGCGCAGCGAGGGTTTCCCTCGCCGCCGGACTGCCTAAATCGAGTGTTGCAAGGATGTCGGAGCAACGATTGGTAATGGCAGTCGCCGCCGGCCGATCGGTTACACCAAGCGTCACCAATGACGGCAACGGCAAGTTGCTCAGCTCATAGGCGCGAGCACGCGCGTCGAGATCTCTGAGGTGTCGCTCCCAAACGGCAAACGCCGCGGGATCGCCCTGCGCCTGGTCGCGAAACGACGCTAAGAAGCGGTTGACGCGTAGATAGGGATAGCCCGGGACCCGATAGGCTTCGGCGTCGCGAACCGCGGCTCGGTCGATCGCATCATCGAGCCTGACAAACCAGGCCGCGCATTGCTGCACATCCGACCGCTGCAGGTCGGACCGCAGCGGCTGATCGATCGGGCTACAGGCAGCCACCAATACTACCGCGATCGCGGCCCCCAGCATACCGAAGCCTAGCGGCAATGCGGAACGGCACTGCCTTGACCGGTCTTGACCCGGTTGATTACGCGGCATGCGTCTTACCATCTCCCCTCGGCGGCACCGCTCTGTCACCGGGATACCGTAGCCCCCGCTAGCTGACCGATTGCTGACAATATGCTCCCGCGTAGGTGGCCGAAACCGTGCCATCTCGACCGCGCGATTAGAGTACGATGATGACCATCGCAGTCGCCGCTGCGATGATGCCCAGCACAACTGCCAGCCAGATCCAATCAGGCACGTTGAAGCCGAGACACTATGGATCACTCGGCCTGGATCACTCGGCCGCGTAGTCCAGCGGCATCGGCTCGGCTGGCGCCGACGCCAGCCGGAAGCGGAGGGCAAATGTTGCACCCCGTCCCGATGTGACGGTGACCGCTACATGCCCACCCACGACTTCCATGATTCGCTTTACGATATAAAGCCCCAGGCCGGAGCCTTCCCCCGACCGCTGGCCGCGCCAAAACCGGTCAAAAACCCGATCGATCATATCGGCGGCAATCCCCGGACCGTGATCGATGACGCGCAGATTGCCGTCGGGATTGACCTCGATCTCGATCGACGGCGCATTTCCCGAGTAGGCAATCGCGTTCTCGACCAGGTTCCGCACCGCGTAGAGCACCAGATCCGCACTGGCGGCGACGTATACCGGTTGCTCGGTCCCGACGACCTCGATCTGTTTTCTCGTCGCCAATGCCGTCGGGATCAGCTGGGCGGCGACATTTACCGCAACCTCCGTCAGATCGCAGCGATCGTTCGGGTCGACGACCATGACATCGAGCCGCGCAACCCGAAGCAGCTGCGCCACAATTCGTGTCATGGCGTCGACATCACGGCGCAACTCGCCGGCGACGCTCCGATCCATGATGGTGTCGAGGTGCGCGCGCAGGATGGCAAGCGGGGTCCGCAGTTCATGGGCGGCAGCCGCGGTGAATTCGCGCTGCATCTGGAAGCCGTCGTCCAGCCGTTCGAGCGCCAGGTTCACCGCGCGCACGAAACCCACGATCTCTCGCGGCACGCCAATTTCGGAGAGACGATGATCGGTCGCGTGCGGGCCGATCCCGGCCGCCTCATGGGACAGGCGCTCGACCGGCCGGATCACGCTCCTGATGGTCAGGATGCTGACCAGAAAGAGGCCGACCAGAAGCACCATATACACCCACGCCCCATGGATGAAGAATTCTTCCAGCAGCGTATCGATCAGGGTTTCCAGATGACGTGAGTTGCGCTCTACCGAGATGGTAAAATGTCGCCCCGCCACGTTCGCGTCGACGACCGCGCCGAAAAAACCCATAGACTCCGGCAAGTTATGACGGGTTTGGTAGAGGTTGTGCCTGGAATCGAACAGCGTGACTGAAGCAATCGCTGCGGGGGCCCATTTCGAGGCGAAGACGACCGCGCCGTTGTCATCGGTGACCGCGTAGCGGAACTTGCCCTCACGCTCGGACGCGCTCCCTTTGAAATCGTCGGATAAGGCCACGGTCAGGGCGCCATCGTCCAACCGCATGCCGCGCGCAATTTCCCCGGCCTGGGCGATCAGGCTGCCTTCCGACAGACTGTCCGACGTGTAATGCAGCTGGTAGAGCAGCCAGGCATAAGACAGCGCGATCGCGATCAACGTCATCGCGCTCAGCCGTGTGGTGACGCGCAACAGCAGCGACGGCGGCTTTTTCTTTCTCATTCCCCGCCTTCGAGCAGATAGCCAACGCCGCGGTAGGTGCGGATCGTCGGCGTGGCGCCTAACCGCTTCAGATTACGGCGCAACCGAGACACGGTAGCCTCGATCGAGTTCATGGAGACATCATCCTCGAATCCATAAATCTTCTCGTCGAGCATCCGCTTCGGAACGACGCGGCCGATGCGCCGCACCAGGACTTCCAGCACGTCGCATTCGCGCCGGGACAGCGCCGCCGGCGATCCGTCGATCACAAGCTCTCGCGTCAGCACGTCAAAACGCACGTTCCCGATCGCGACCACAGACGAAAGCGTTTCACTGGGCCGCCGTAGCAACGCCCGCAATCTGGCGACGAGCTCTTCCAGGGCAAAAGGCTTGATCAGGTAGTCGTCGGCGCCGAGGTTCAGTCCCTTGACGCGATCGCTTACGTGATCGCGGGCGGTCAGCACCAGAACGGGAATGCCAGCCCCGCGCCCCCGGATATCGCTTAGCAGACTGAGGCCATCGCGATCGGGTAGGCCGAGATCGAGAACCAGGGTGTCGTAATCGACCATTCGCAGGGCGGTATCGCCCTCATCCGCGGTACCGACTGAATCGACAACAAATCCGGCTGCCCGCAATCCCTCGGCGAGAAACCCGGCCAAGCGTTCGTTGTCTTCAACCAGCAGAACCCTCATCAGACCCGATGCCAGACAGTTGGCCAGCGCCAGCCGCGGCACGTGAGAGCACGGCTGGCCGTGAGACTACTCTCGCCGACCTGACCGAAAGCTGACATGTGCCGGTTGCCGGCTGATGTCATTCGCCGAAGTGCAGATCGGTGGCAGGGGCGTGCAATTCGGCCAGCTCACCGGTAACCGAACCGAATTCGGTGGCGAATTCCATGCGCACCGGAATAGCCATCTCATTCCCGAGCAATCGCGCGCACCAGAGCCTGCCCTCGAATATGCCCTCGGAGCGGCCGTCATTATCGCTAAAGCCGGCAATCGCCTCCCGCTCAAATCGGCAAATCTGGGTCGCCCCGGCGAACCCGTCTGCGCCCGACGGGGTCAGCACCGCCGACCCTGCGTCGCTGAAATGCAGCCTGTAGAGAAAACGACCGTCGAAGACGGTCAAATCGAGCAGGCAGGAACCCAAGCGAGCGAGCTTTCGCTCCATCACGTAGAAAGCCGTCAATTGATCGATCGTACCCTGTATCGGGCCAGGCGGAATCGGCCGCAGCGAAGGTTCCGGCAGAGATGATGCCCCCATCGCCGAGCCGTCGGGCGCGTAATTGACCCAGTTGTATATGTCTGTTCCGTTCCGATGCACCTCGCCGCGGTAGGCCGCCGGACGCAATTCGTCGGATCTCAACGCGCCGGAAACCGCCGAATGGGTCGTCACATCGGCAATCACGCGGGCGATACCGAGGCTGTTTACATCGGCCGTGATCGCGTATCGCCCGGCATCGGTTTCGATCCTGGTGCGGTTGGTGGCGATATGGATACCGGCAAGGCCGAATATTTCAGTCCGCAGTTCTACCTGTTGCGGCTTCTGGGCATGCGCCAATGGCACGGCGGTCGGACAAAGTAAAATGGCTGCAAGAAGGGTCTGGGCGATGACCGCTGTGCCGCGCTTTGGGGTCGCGTCCATCGAACGGGAGGCTGAAGGGGGTAAACGGACGAGCGGTTCTATAGCATGCCCGTGGCGCGAGACGGCGGCTTGCTATCGCGTGCGGCGAAATGCCGTCGGGCATGGGCCGGCGTATCAATCCCGACGCGCCACTAAACCTCGCCTTTCGGTCCGCGTGCTCGAGCGACATACGGGCGAACGGCATCGAGCAGCTGTTCGGTGGGCGCGAGGCGCGGTCCCTCACCTGCATCGACCGGCGGCACGATCGTCACCCGCCAAGTCTGCAGCTTTCTGAGCGATGCCTGCGCCTCGGGGTGGTCCAACAGCGGCTGGTTCAGCGATGGGCCGACAATCACCGGCGTCTTCCGCCCGATCGCCTCGGCGACCAGCGACAGCGCAAGGTTGTCGGCGATGCCGTGGGCGAGCTTGTTCAGTGAGTTGAAGCTGCATGGCGCGAACAGCACCACGCCGCGTGGCGGTCGCGGGCGGATCGCGAGATCGAAGTACGACTCGACGACCTGCGCTCCCTCGGTGTCGGCGAGGTCGCGCGGCGCGACGACCCGTGACGCATTCGGCGTCGGAAGCGCGATGACGCTCGAAAAGCCGAGCCCGACCAGCCCACGCAGCAGCTCGGGCCCGCGTGCCGCCGTCGTCGTGCCGCTGAGCACCAGGTAGGCCACGTCAAAGCGTTCGCCGCCGGCCGCCATGTCACCAGGACTCATCTGGTCTCCCGCTAATCAGAAACCCGAGGATGCTGCTTCAGCGTGCGGAAGTCGTCACTCCCGGGTTTGACTGGGCCACCACCTGCGACAATCACGCCTATTAACTCACTTTCATGCTCGCGCAAGAGGCATGCCACGATGCGGTGCCAAACTACTCCTCATGATCCGCAATCGTGCGGCGATTAAGTATTGAGAGGAGTAGGTCGGCATGAAAAGGATCGGTACTGCAAGCCGCCTGGGTGTTGCCGCAGCTGCGGTGGTAGGCATTCTTGCATTAACCCAGCCAATTCCCGCCCAAGCGCGTGGCGGCGGCGGCCATGGCGGCGGCGGTCACGGCGGGTTCCATGGCGGCGGGTTCCACGGTGGCGGGTTCCACGGTGGCGGGTTCCATGGTGGCGGATTCCACGGCGGTGGGTTCCGTGGTGGCTTTCACGGCGGCTTTCGCGGCGCGCATTTCGGCGGTTGGCGCGGCGGATACGGCGGCTGGGGATGGGGTGGCGCCTGCTATTATCCCTACGTCTACCCCTACTGCGGCGCCGTTTGGTAACCGATACCGGGCGGCTGACCGGCAAGTGCTGAGAGATCGATCGTTATGCGATACCCGCTATTGCGGCAGGCGCGGATCTCCCGGTGTGGCAAATGACCCGCGGGAGCTTGGGCTTGATCTGACATCGGCGGCCTCCCGGCGAGAACCCCCGGCAGTGCAAGCTCTTGCTCAATTCGATCCCCACCATGTCGTGCGGCCAAGCGTAGACGATCATGCTCGCGGCCTTGCCGCGAGCCACCGGCTTCAAGTCCGCAGATACTTGTTGAACCAATCCAGTGTGCGCTGCCACGCTTCCTTGGCCGCGGCTTCGTCGTAGCGCGGCGTCGTGTCGTTGTGGAAGCCGTGATTGGCGCCCTTGTAGATATGACCCTCATGCGGCACCTTCGCCTCGGTCAGCGCGGCGTCGAAGGCTGGCCAGCCGCCAGTGATGCGCTCGTCGAGTTCGCCGTACTGCGCGTTGATCGGCGCCTTGATCCTGGCTGCGTCCTCGGGCTTGGGTTGCGCGCCATAGAACGGCACCCCGGCTGAGAGATCCGCGCCCATGCTGACCGCCAGCTGGTTGACGACCCCGCCGCCGAAGCAGAAGCCGACCGCGCCCAATTTGCCAGTGGTGTCCGGGCGTGATTTGAGCCACTTCGCCGCGGCCAGGAAATCCTCTGTCATCTTGCCGCGGTCGAGCTGACCGAACATCGCCAACCCCTTCTCGTCGTCCCCGGGATAGCCGCCGAGCGAGGTCAGTCCGTCGGGCGCGAAGGCGATGAAATTGGTCACCGCCAGCCGCCGCGCGACATCCTCGAGGTACGGGTTGAGGCCGCGGTTTTCGTGGATGACGATGACCGCGGGCAGTTTGGTGTCGTTCGCCGGGCGCGCCAAATAGCCTTTCACGCTGCCATAGCCCTGCGGCGACGGCGCGGTTTCGGCGCTCGCCTTGATCCGCTTGTCGTCGGGCGGCACCTGGATCGCCCAGGCATAGTTCGGGCTGAGCATCTCGAACAGCGCCATCGCGGTGACGCCGCCGACCGCGAATTTTTGCGCGCGGTCGAGAAATTGCCGGCGGCTGATCCCGCCATGCACATAGCCATCGAGCAGGTTCAACAGCTCCTGCGGAAAATCCGATGCCTTCTTTCGCTCCAAGTGTGTCTCTCCTTTGCGAGGCCGGGTCCTGCCCGGCCGATTAATCGTCCGCCGCCGCTGGCATCGGCCACCGGCGCGGAACGCGGACCAGCAGTAATAACGGCAGGGAAGCGAGGATGACGATCAGCATCAACGCGAAATCGTCGAGATAGCCGATCATCGCCGCTTGTCGGGTAACCTCGTGATTGAGCGCGGCGACCCCGGAGGGGGTGGTCAGGTTGAACGACGGAGGGAGGAACGGCGCCTGCGCCAGCGGATTGTCCGGGCGCAGCCATTCGACGAGGCGCGAGTGCACGATCTGAGTGTTCTGCGTCAGCTGGGTTTCGAGAACGGCGATGCCGATGCTGCCGCCGAGCATGCGCATCAGCGCGCGGATCGCGGTTCCCTGGGTCAGGATGTGGTGCGGCAGTCCGGACAGGGCGAGAAGGTTGAGCGGCACAAACGTGCAGCCGAGCCCGAAACCCTGGGCAAACCCGGCGAACAGGATCGGTCCCGACCCCATCAGCAGCGAAAACCCGGTCATCTGCCACAACGAGGCCGCCGTCAGCAGGAACCCGACCAGGATGAACAGGCGGTTGTCGACCCGGTCGATCAGCCGGGCGACGAGAAACATCGCCACCATCGTGCCGACGCCGCGCGGCGCCATCATCCAGCCGGCGTCGAAGACCGGGTAGTTCATCAGCACCTGCATCATCGACGGCAGCAGCGCCAGGCTGCCGCTGAGGATCATGCCGACCCCGAACATCAGCATGCTGCCGGCGACGAAATTCGGGCTCTTCAGCAGCTCGCGATTGAGAAACGAGCGCTCGCCCGCCGTCATCGTGTGGACGATCAGCAGGTAGAAGCACAGGGCCGCGGTCGTCGCCTCGATCCAGATCTCGGTCGAGTGGAACCAATCTTTGATCTGGCCGCGGTCGAGCATCATTTGCAGCGACCCGACCGCAAGCGTCAGCATCGCAAAGCCGAACATGTCGAACTGGTCGCGCAATGTCGGGCGGCTGGGGCGGATAAAGAGAAAGATCCCGAGCGCGCACAACGCCCCGACCGGCAGGTTGATATAGAAGCACCAGCGCCAGTCGAGATTGTCGGTCAGCCAGCCGCCGAGGGTCGGACCGATGATCGGCCCCATCATCGCGCCGGTGCTGAAGATCGCCATCGCGTAGCCGTGGCGCTCGCGCGGATAGATCGTAAACAGCGTCGCCTGGCCGAGCGGTACCAGCCCCGCGCTGCACACCCCTTGCAGGACGCGGTACAGCACCAGTTGGTTGAGGCTCGTCGCCGCGCCGCACAAGGCCGAAGCGATCGTGAATCCGATGACCGAGGCGAGAAAGATGTATTTGACGCCAAAGCGGCCGGCGAGCCAGCCGGTCAACGGCATCATGATCGCCGAGCAAACGATGTAGGACGTCAATATCCAGGAGATCTGGTCCTGTGAGGCCGACATGCTGCCCTGGATGTGCGGCAGGCAGACATTGACGATCGTGGTGTCTAGTCCCTGCATGACGCAGGCGACGATAACCGTCGCGGTGGTCGCTCCCCGATGGGGAGCCGACGGGGCGCTTTCTTCCCTCACCGCCCGCGGCGTCGCGATGCGCGCCGCCCATAGCCTGTCATGGGCCGCGCCTAGTTATTTGTCTTGTCATCGTCACATTTTATACACGCAGCTGCGACCGCTTGTCGCGTGACACCCGCCTTTGGAGAGTTGCCCAAGGCTATGAGTTCGCGGTTGCGCGGGCCTTTACGCTGGCGGCGTCATGATCCCGCACCAGCTCGCGGATCCGAGGAATCAACTCCTCGCCATACTGGACAGCGTCCGGCCGAGGATCGTAGCCGCGGATCAACAGGCGGGTAGCGCCCAGCTTGTAGTATTCGAGCATCGCCTTCGCGACCGTCTCGGGGGTGCCGACCAGGGCCGTCGAGTTGCCCGAGGCGCCGGTAGCAACCGCGAGCGAGGTCCACAGGCAGGTATCGTGCACCTCGGCCGCCGCGGCGGCCTGCAGCAGACGTTTGGAGCCGACATTCTGGCGCTGTGGCGCGGGGGCGCCGCCGCGATTGATCAGCACCTGGTCAAGGATGGCCCTCGCCCGGTCCCAGGCTTCGCCCTCCGTCGCCGCCAGGATCGGCCGGGTTGACAGGCTGAAGGTCGGGGCGCGGCCGGAGAGCGCCGCCTCTCGTCGGACCCGGTCCATGAACAGGGCCGTGTCCTTCAGCGGCTCGCCCCACAGCATGAAGACATCGACATGCGGCGCTAGCGAGCGGATCGCCGCGTCGGAACCGCCGCCGCCGTAGATCGGGATATGCGGCTCTTGCCGACAACGGATTTCCGAGTAGGTCCCGCGCGTCCGGTAGAATTCGCCCTGATGGTCGAACGGCGCCGGCTCGGTCCAGCTCCGCCGCAGCAGGGAGATGTACTCTGCGGAGCGGCGGTAGCGGGCCTCGTGGTCGGTCCAATCGCCGTCCTTGGCCTGGTCGGCATCGCTGCCGCCCGAGATGATGTGCACCGCCAGACGGCCATCGCTGAGCTGGTCGAGGGTCGCCAGCTTGCGGGCGGCCAATGGCGGCGCCACAAACCCCGGCCGATGCGCCAGGAGGAAACTCAGCCGTTTGGTGACCGAAGCGGCGTGCGCCCCGACCAGAAACCCGTCGGGCGCATCCGAGAAATACCCGATCAGCACGCGGTCGAAGCCGGCCCGCTCGTGAATGCGCGCCGTCTCGGCGATCACCCCGGCGTCGAAAGGCGGTCCGGATGGCGGGATGATCTCCGAGGAGACCCGCGGCGCGATCCAGCCGATCATCTCCACAGGCATGGGCAACGTCTTCCTGAACCCAAATCCTCGCTAGCCTCTGCCCCGCGCGGCGGGTGTCAAGCCAGCTGTTACATCACGTTTGGCCAGCCGGCAGCAGCGCGATGTGGTAAGGTCGCGGATCGGTTCCTTCCGAGCAGCAGCGGCTGTCATCTTTTTCACCACGAGGGGTAGCGACCATGGCCTACGAAGGGATGATTGCAGAGACGATTTCGATCAATGGCGACAAGCACGAGCCGATCTCGGCCTATGTCGCGCGGCCGCTCGGCGCCGGCCCCTTCCCCGGCATGGTGCTGCTGCATCACGCGCCGGGCTGGGACGAGTGGTATCGCGAGGCGACGCGCAAATTCGCCCATCACGGCTATGCCACGATCAGCCACAACCTCTATCACCGCGCCGGCCCGGGCAAAGCCGACGATGTCGCCGCCAAGGTGCGCGCCGAGGGTGGCGTGCCCGACGCGCAGGTCATCGGCGACACCGAGGGCGCGGTGCAATGGCTGAAGGCGCAGCCCTGGCTCAACGGCAAGGTCGGCGTCTTCGGCACCTGCTCGGGTGGGCGGCAGACCTTCCTCTATGCCTGCCACACCAACAGCATCAATGCCGCCTGCGACCTGTGGGGCGGCCGCGTGGTGATGAGCAAGGAGGAGCTGAACCCAAAGCAGCCGGTCGCGCCGATCGAATACACGCAGAAACTGTCCTGCCCCCTCCTCGGCCTGTTCGGCAACGAGGACCGCGCGCCGACCCCGGAGCAGGTGGACCAACACGAGGCCGAGCTGAAGAAATACGGCAAGAACTACGAGTTCCACCGCTACGACGGCGCCGGACACGGCTTCTTCTATTACGACCGGCCGGCCTACCGCATCGAGCAGGCGCTCGACGGCTGGCAGAAGGTGTTCACCTTCCTGCGCAAGCACCTCTCGGCGTAGATCCGGCCGCCAAGAAGTCGCAAGTCATTGCGAGGAGCGCAGCGACGAAGCAATCTCAGGGGATCAGCGCACCCGGCGCGCGATTGCTTCGCCTCGCTCGCAATGACACGGGTGCATACAAGCGGGGAACTCTTCGGAGATGTGCACCTCGATCGTCGAGATCGTCGAGGCCGACGGCGCCGGCAAGAGCAGTGACGGGTGGTTTGAGCTGACCCACTCGGTGGTGTCCTACGACCACCCGCACCACGCGCTGTTGGAAGAGGCCATCACCATCGATTTCGTGAACCGCACGCTCGGGCCGAGCGCGCGGGTCGCGGTCGAGCTCACCCTGGAGGCGGCCAAGGAGCTGAGCGCCGCGCTCATCAGGGCGATCGCCGCGGCTGAAATCGAGGAGGCCGCGCGTTTGCGCAATACCTAGGTCTGACCTCGCCGCTGGCGCGGCTGACCCGCAGCGTCGCGCTCGATCTGATGAGCGGCGAATTCGTCGAGGCCGCCCAGGCTCGTGGCGAGCGTACCTCCTACATCCTGCTGCGCGAGCTGCTGCCCAACGCCTGGCCGGCGATTGTCGTCGGAGGCAGCCTGCGGGTCGCCTCTGCCATTCTACTCGGCGCCGTGCTTAGCTTTCTGGGCTTTGGCGTGCAGCCGCCGGCCGCGGATTGGGGGCTGATGATCAGCACGGCGCGCGATTTTGTCGAGGCCGCGCCCTGGATGGCGACTGCCCCCGGTCTGGCGATGAGTCTCACCGCGATTAGCGTTAACGTGCTGGGCGACGGGCTGTGCGAGTACCTCGACCCGAGGCTCGGCAGCAGCCGGTGATGCCGTCTGCACCGGCGCGATCCGGCGGTGGGTTACCGCACTGACAGGAGGCGATCATGACAAGGCCGACGACACTTCTGAAATCCATCATCGCAAAGCGCGAGGCAACCATCCTGGCCGGGGCGGCGAACGGCTTGTTCGCGCGCATCATCGAGGATCTCGGCTACGAAGCCGTCTACGTCACGGGCGCGGGCGTCGCCAACATGTATCTCGGCGCGCCCGATATCGGCCTGACAACGCTCACCGAGATCGCCGACCATGTCGCGGCGATCTCCGACGCCGTCGCGCTCCCGCTCCTCGTCGATGCCGATACCGGCTTTGGCAACCCGGTCAATATGGTGCGGACGGTAAGGGTGCTCGAAAGAGCGGGGGCAGCCGGGCTGCAGATCGAGGATCAGGTGTTTCCGAAGAGATGCGGCCACTTCGCCGGCAAGCACGTCGTGCCGCTGGAGGAGATGCTGGCCAAGGTCAAGGCCGCCGCCGATACGCGGCGCGACGGCGATCTGCAGATCGTTGCGCGCACCGATGCTCGTGCTGTCCTCGGTCTGCAGGCGGCGATCGACCGCGCCAACGCGATGATCGAAGCAGGCGCCGACGTGACCTTTGTCGAGGCGCCCACCTCGGCTGAGGAACTGGCCCAGATCGCGCGTTCTCTGCCGGTGCCGCAGGTCGCCAACATTGTCTTCGGCGGCTTCACGCCAGAGCTCGGCCAGGCGAAATTCGCCGAACTCGGCTTCGGCTGCGTTCTCTATGCAAATGCGGCGCTGCAAGCGGCATTGAAGGCGTCGCATGAGGTGCTTCAAGCCTTGAAGTGGGACGGTTCGCTCGCTTCGGTCGCCGGCCGGCTGGCTGGGTTCGACATCCGGCAACGCACGGTCGGCAAGCCGAAATACGACGAGCTGGAGCAGCGCTACCGCTAGCCTCGGGAAACAGGCTGCACGGATGGCACAAGGATCGGACGGCAATGCCAAATCGACGTGAAGCGGGCCGCATCGAGGCGACCTTGATCCCGGGTGACGGCATCGGCCCGGAGATCGTCGACGCGGTGCAGATGGTCCTCGATCGGATCGGCTCCCCCTTTGTCTGGGACGTGCAGCAGGGCGGATTGGCGGCGATCCAGCAGGCCGGCGATCCGTTGCCGGCCGCTACCCTGGACAGCATTCGCCGAACCAAGCTGGCGCTGAAGGGGCCGCTGACGACGCCGGTCGGCGGCGGCTTCCGTTCGGTCAATGTCCGGCTGCGCGAAGAATTCGGACTTTACGCCAATGTGCGCCCGGCGCGGACCATCATCCCCGGCCAGCGCTACGACAACATCGACCTTGTGATGATCCGCGAAAACCTGGAGGGGCTTTACGTCGGCTTCGAGCACTACGTTCCGATCGGCGACGATCCGCACGCGGTGGCGATCGCGTCGGGCGTCAACACCAAAGCGGGCGCGCGCCGCATCATCAAATTCGCTTTCGATTATGCGCTGCGCAACGGGCGCAAGAAGGTGACCGTCGTCCACAAGGCCAATGTGCTAAAGGTCCTGACCGGCCTCTTTCTCGATGTCGGCCATGACATCGCCAAGGAATACGAGGGCCGCGTCGACATGGACGATCGCATCGTCGATGCCTGCGCGATGCAGCTGGTGCTCGATCCGTGGCAGTTCGACGTGATCGTCACGACGAACCTGTTCGGCGACATCCTGTCCGACCTGATGGCCGGCCTCGTCGGCGGGCTCGGGCTGGCGCCGGGAGCGAATATCGGCCACAGCGCGGCAATCTTCGAGGCCGTGCACGGCTCGGCGCCCGACATCGCCGGCCAGGGCATCGCCAACCCGGTGTCGCTCCTGCTTGCCGCCGGGCTGATGCTGGAGCATGTCGGCCGCCTCGATCTCGCGCAGCGCCTCAGAATGGCAGTCGACATCGCGATCAACCGGGACAACATCCGAACCCGCGACCTCGGCGGCCGGGCATCGACGCGCGAGTTCGCCGAGGCGGTCGCCCGGCGCCTGTAGCTCCTCCGGCGCCAAGGAAATTGTGCTGCAAGGCGGCAAGGCTGTGGGTGGCATGAAATATGCGTCGTTCCTTG
>Ga0209380_10000783_pt1 | contig 22435 bp, 17 predicted proteins | sample HubBroMetageWFT6_FD_188347 | JGI IMG/M metagenome (GOLD analysis project Ga0209380, IMG submission 188347) | Warmed and freeze-thawed soil microbial communities from the Hubbard Brook experimental Forest, New Hampshire - Hubbard Brook CCASE Soil... | ecosystem: Environmental > Terrestrial >...
ACCGGCCGCGTCACCGATCCCTCCCACGCCCTCATCGCCGATGCCCACATCTCAGCCACCAACACCGCCACCAATTTCCGCTACGAAACCACTACCAACTCTTCCGGCGAATCCTACCTCACCAATCTCCCTCCCGGCCTCTATCAACTCGAAATCGAAAAAACCGGCTTCAAAAAACTACTCAAGCCAGGCGTCACGCTGCACATCCAGGACGCCGTTGAACTCAATTTCGAACTGACTCTTGGTTCCACGTCCGAGACCGTTACCGTGCAAGCCGGCGCGCCGATGCTGAATACCGAGTCCGCGACAGTGAGCACCGTGATTGACCAAACCTTCGTCGATAATTTTCCCCTCAATGGCCGGAGTTTTCAGACGTTGATACAGCTCACGCCCGGCGTGGTCGTCACTGCTACGGCTTTCGACGACCAGGGACAGTTCAGCGTCAATGGGCAACGCGCGGATGCCAACTATTTCACCGTCGATGGCGTCAGCGCCAATTTCGGCGTCACGGGATACTTTCCGCTCGTGCAGGGCGGTGGCGGAGCCTTACCCGCCCTCAGCTCGTCCGGTCGGACCAACAGCCTGGTGTCGGTGGATGCCATGCAGGAGTTTCGCATCCAGACCTCTTCGTTTGCTCCGGAGTTCGGGCGCACCCCCGGTGGACAGATCTCCATTGTGACGCGCTCAGGGACGAACAGCTTTCATGGCGCATTGTCCGATTACTTCAGGAATAGCGTGCTGGATGCCAACGACTGGTTTGGGAGCTTCAATCATCTGCCGAAGCCCGAGGAACGTCAGAACGACTTCGGCGGTGTGGTCGGCATTCCGATCTTGAAAGACATGACGTTCTTCTTCTTTTCCTACGAGGGCCTGCGCTTGCGCCAGCCGCAAACGCAAGAGACCGCGGTCCCCGATGTCGAGTCGCGCCAGGCAGCTCCCGCAACGATGCAGCCCTATCTGAATGCCTTTCCAATTCCGAACGGATCTGAGGTTGGTTCCGGGCTGGCGCAATTCAACGCCAGCTACTCCAATCCCTCTTCTCTAGACGCCTACAGCATTCGCGTCGATCACATCATCAACTCGAAACTCACCCTTTTCGGCCGTTACGACTACTCTCCTTCGAGCGCAGCGGAGCGTAGCCCCGTCCCGGTTTCCAGGTGCTGAGCTCAACCCAATCTCTGTCTTCTTCCGTGCAAACTTTTACTCTCGGCCTCGCCGAACAGATCCAGCCGCAAATCAGCAACGAAGTGCGCGCAAACTACAGCAACGACAGGGTTGGCACCGTCTTCCACCTCGACAATTTTGGGGGTGCCGTGCCGCTTCCTGATTCAGCCATGTTTCCCTCGGGATTTTCTTCGCAGAATTCCGGTTTTCAATTTTTCGTCTTAGGGGCGGAGAGTACGAACAAGGAAAAGAAGCAACCGACGAGCAACGTCAGGTGAATCTTGTTGACAATCTATCGCTGACCAAGGGCAGCCATCAAATGAAGTTCGGTGTGGATTATCGGTGGCTTTCGCCTTTCGTGAGCCCGTTTGCTTATTCGACGTTTGCAGAGTTCACGGGAGTATCCACTGCGCCGGGAGATGCTCTGTCCGGGATTGCGGCGTTTGCTGATGCAAACGCGTTTCAAGCAGACGCCCTGCTGGTGCAAAATTTTTCGTTTTATGGTCAGGACACTTGGAAGATCACGCGGCGGCTCACCGCAACCTATGGCCTGCGGTGGGACATCAATGCGCCGATGAAGGGCAAAAATCTCGCGAACGACCCATTCACCGTGATCGGCCTGAATGATCCGGCGACCATGACGTTGGCGCCCCGTGGCACTCTGCTCTACCAAACGACGTATGGAAATGTCGCGCCTCGCGTTGGTGTCGTCTATGAAGTTCGCGAGAGCCCTATTGGGGCGACCGTACTTCGCGGAGGCTTCGGCATCCTTTACGATCTTGGCCAAGGGTCCCTGGGAGGCGCTTCCACCTACTTCCCCTACGAGGCCCAGAAGATATTTTCACCCATCCCCTATCCACTTACCCCTCAGCAGGCAGCGCCACCGCCCCTCACCACCAACCTTCCCGCGAATGATCTGATTATTGCGGATCCCAACTTGCAGCTTCCGCGAACCTACGAATGGAATGTCGCGCCGGAGCAGTCACTGGGACCCAGCCAGAGTCTGTCTGCCACCTATATGGGCGCCCTGGGGCGCGACCTGCTTCGCGCAACCAATTTAGTTGGCGTGAATCCGATTTTTGCGTTTGTCTCTCTGACGAACAATTCCGCGCGGTCGTACTACGATGCGCTTCAACTGAAGTTTCAACGCCGCCTATCCCGTGGCTTACAAGCCTTGGCCTCTTATACCTTCTCGCATTCCATCGACAACGCGTCAACGGACGCTTTCGCGACCTATCTCAACAGCCCGGGCGGTGGCTCGTATCAAAGTCTAGACCGTGGGGATTCGGACTTTGACATCCGGCATTCCTTCACGGCAGGCGTAACCTACGATTTGCCCATGCGCGGAGCCAACAGGACCCTCCGCACGGCCTTCGGCGGCTGGTCGCTCGACAGTTTCGTTTTGGCCAGATCTGCTCCACCAGTGGACATTATCGGCGCCATCTACGTTGCCGCAGGCACCGAACTCTATCCACGTCCCAACATCGTCCCGGGTGTGCCGTTGCTCCTCTATGGCTCACAATATCCCGGCGGCAAGATTTTCAATAGCGCCGCGCTCAGCGAACCGACGCCTGGAACGCAGGGCGATTTCGGTCGCAATGTCCTTCGCGGTTTCGGGGCCACGCAAGCCGACGTTGCATTACAGCGCCAATTTCACCTGACGGAAAGGTTGGGGCTTCGTTTCCGGTCCGAGTTCTTCAACATCTTTAATCACCCAAATTTCGGCAATCCCGACAACACGCTAGGCGCCCCATTGTTTGGCCACTCGACGCAAACGCTAGCCAGCAGCCTTGGTTCCGGTGGGGCCAACGGCGGGTTGAGCCCCCTATACCAAATCGGTGGCCCCCGCTCCATCCAGCTCGCCCTCAAGTTTCAATTCTAGTAGCGCCCGGTCAATCGTCTCCCGTCTCGTGTCGGGCACGTGCGGGTCGTGGTCCCGAAGATCATCAGAAGTTCACCGCGGATTTCCCTTGTGCGCGCCAGTGACCCGGCGTCGGGGTCCTGACCGAGCTTGCCATCATGGATTCCCGCGCCGTAGTAACAGACGGTGGCGCGGACATCGGGCTCGGCAGAGAAATGTCCGCGTATTCTGTAATGACGACCATTTCTTTGTCCCCGGGAAATTCCGGCGGAGACGCAAGAGCCAGTCAACTTCTGAACTCACGCGACGAACTGCTGTTGATGAATCCCTTCCACATCCCAGCTGAGCAGTTCTGCAAAGTTGTCAAACTCTTCGCTCAACAGCCATTGCTCCGCTGCTTTCGCCTCCTCGTTATTTTCCAGGACATCAAAGATGGCCCGATTGACGACCGCCAGAAATAAGCGCTTTGCTGCATCCAGGTCGAACTCGTCAGTTTGATATGACATGTGGGCCGCTCCCCTTTCCTTTTGTTAATCTCCCGCACCAACAGTCGCTCTATTGGAGGCACGGGGAAGCCCAATAAGGCCGGACGGTAAATAGTTGAAATCAAACGAGGGTAGTTGTCTCCCGTTCACTTTCTTCTAGAAGTCCTCGACTAGTTTTTGACGCTAGTGCCAATCCGCTGCCAGTGAGTTCCAGTTGAAGGAACGTCAAGTTATCCCGAATCTTCGCGACTCGAGACGGGGCCGCATCTCTCGTATTCCGGTCTGCATCGAAAGCTTGATGCGTGTCTTACTACTCAATCTCGGCGTCGATTCCCTGCAGGCTGCCAACAAGTCGTTGGCTAGCCAAGGGTATGACGTTGTTACGCATCTCGGCTCGGCGGTCGACCAGGTGCTGGAACTTTCGCCCGAGGTGTTGGTCACCGAAGCAACGCCTTCGGACATCAGCTGCTGTGGACTGATTACTCAACTCAAGGTTCACCCGGAGACGGAGTCGTCACTCAAGATCGTGATGATTGTTCAAGGCGGCGCCGTGGAGCGTGCCCGCGCCTTGGACCTCGGCGCCGATGACGTCATCTCGTTTCCCTTCGAATCAGTGGAATTTGCCGCCAGGATCAGAGCGCAGTTCCGCGAACGCAAGCCGCAAGAAGAGCTCAAGACCATGCTCAAGTACGCCGTGCAGCGAGAGCATTTCGCGGATATCGTCCTCCAACTACTCAGCGGCTCTCTCGGCCAACGACGCTTCTGGCTGCCCCCTGCTATTTTCGTGCTCAGCGCGGCCGCTGTGCTCGCGGCGATCGATCTGGGGATTTCCAGCCGCGGTACGCGCAAGGAAACTCGTCAGTTGCGAGCGGAAATCGCGCGTTTGAGCAGCGGTCTGGGCCAGCAGGGCGAGCTCCTGCATCACGCGGAGTTCACGCGCGGGTCGCTTGAGGTGCAGTCGCAATCTGCATCTACCACACGTGATTCTCTGAAAAGAGAATCTGAGGATCTCCGTGAGAAAGTAGCTTCGGCGGGCGGCGCGGACGCTGATTCCCTAAAGCGCCAACTCGCAGACACGCAGCATCGCTTGAAACTGCTTGAAAGCGAAGGCGAGATCGCTGAAACCGTCGTCCACGACACGGCCCCAGCGTCTGCTTGCTCCACGTCGTCGTCGAATTCCGTGACACGCAATCCGGCCATCCCATTCAGGTCGCCGTCGACGCTGGAGGCAAGCCACTGGTCGACGACAAAGGCATGGTGCAACTTGGCGACGGCGGCGCGGGGCCCCATCTCCAGATTGATGTCTTTGGTACCGGCTTTCTCGTGAAGAGCGACGGAAAAATCATCACCAATCACCATGTAGTCGAACCTTGGTGGAAAGACGAGGATCTAAAGCAGCTCCTCGATCAGGGCGCCATCGCTTACGTTTTGTTCTACGAGGTTTACTTCCCGGGAAAAGTGGAGGGTCTGCGCGCCAAACTGGATCGCATTTCCTCGAAGGCGGACGTGGCCACCCTTCAACTCGAATCTCCGCCTCCCTCCAACTCCGCAGTCCTCGAACTCGACGATCGCACTGAGGCCACAGTGACGGGAGATCCCGTTGTGTTGATTGGCTATCCCACTGGAATTGAAGGCATTCTCGCCCGGGCAGGCGCGGATCTAACGCAGAAAATCGCCGGCGGCAATCAGGATGTCAATCGAATCATGTCGCAGCTCGCTGCCCGGCGCCTCATCCGCCCCACAACCACGCAGGGGGATATCGGCGACGTGCTTGAGGACAAGATTGTCGACGACGAGCCACAACCTCCGGGGGGTCGGGCGGACCGCTCTTCAACCGCGAGGGAAAAGTGATCGGCATAAATTTCGCGGTGCTCAGGGGGTTTGGCGGCTCGAACCTTGCCGTCCCCGCCAAATACGCAATGGACCTGCTGAGGTAGAGACCCCCCTGCGATGGAAACACTGCCAGACTGTGCGTGGAGCGACGGCTGTGGACAAAGCCCGTTAACGTCCATGCCTCTTGCTCCCAAACATACAACCGGATAGCTGTCATGCAAAAGCTCCCGGACTTCGTCCCCGCACTTTCGCATCACCTCAAACCACCGATGCGCGATGGCTCGCGATGACGATTCTCTTGCTACATTCGAAAACATGGCTCCGATGAGTTGCCTATTTCATCTCGCGACGCAGTTTGCGAAATGGGGAGGAAAAGCACATCATGAGATGGAATGGTTTTTCCCTGCCACGGAAGATTCTCTGCGGCGTACGTCCATCATGGTAGTCAAGACAACCTATGCGTCTATGGCGGACTCGCAAGCCTCTGCCGTGCTCCTTGTATGTTGGCAAACGCAGCGTCGCAATTTAGGATGTGATAGATTTCGGGAAATGGACGTATTCCAGGGTTGTGAGCGGACCGAAGAAACCGCACCGCCGATGTTAGAGTCGGCCTCCCGTCCTGCCCACCGCAAGCGCGCTTGCTTTCCTAGGCTTGGCCGATGGAGGCAGAGAGCGACCTCACTCAAAGTCTTAAGCACACCTTGTCGAGGCAGGATTCTTTTCCTCTTCTGCTGCATTGCCCTAAGCGGTTGTCGTTCCCGACACGGAGTTGCCGGACCCTCCATCGAATTCACCAGGGTTCCAGCAGCAGTGGAGGGTAGCCCCGACAAGATCGACATTATCGAAGGGCGCGTAATCGGCGCTCGCCCTGGACAGCAGATCGTTTTGTACGCGAAGAGCGGAACATGGTGGGTGCAGCCGCTGGTTGGCGAGGCTTTCACAAAGATTCAACCAGATTCGAAATGGATAAACTCAACTCATTTGGGGACAGATTACGCTGCTCTCCTTGTCGAACCCGGATATCGTCCCCTAGCAAAAATAAACGAGCTGCCAACGCAAGGCGGTCAGGTGGTCACCGTAGCAATCGCGAGAGGCGGAAGCTCTGGAGCCGCAGTCTCGAAGACTATTCTCTTCAGCGGGTACGAATGGAGGGTCCGTGACGCTCCAAGCGATCGCGGAGGCAAGAACACGTACGATCCGGGCAACGCACGGACGGACACAGACGGAGCGCTGCACCTCCGTATAACGAAAGTGTCGGACCAATGGACGTGCGCCGAAGTGACCCTAACGAGCAGCTTTGGATACGGAACGTATTCCTTCGTAGTGCGGGATACTTCTCATCTGGACCCTGCGGCTGTGTTTAGCATGTTCACGTGGGACTATGCGGGAACAACGGAGAACTACCGAGAAATGGACATTGAGGTCTCGCAGTGGGGCGACCCAACCAGCAAAAATGCGCAATATGTGGTCCAGCCTTTTTATATTCCCGCAAACGCCGCGCGATTTACAGCGCCTTCTGGAGTAGTCACACATTCCTTCCGTTGGGAAGCTGGGCGCGTTTCGTTCAGGACTGTCCGTGGGTCCGAAATCGGCAGCAATTCACGCCCTGTTGCCGAGCACGTCTTCACATTGGGAGTTCCTTCTCCGGGCATCGCGTCAGTACGCATGAATCTGTATGTCTTCCACGGTGCTAAAGTCCCTCTCCAAAACGGAGCCGAGGTTGTAATTGAGAAATTCGAATACCTCCCGTAATCAACGGTCAAAACGTTGCTGGGCGTCCAAATGGATTTTGGCAGGCCTAGCCTTGGTGTGTTGCGCGAACACGGCAGGCGCTTTGGATTCAGACAAAGCGATCTCGCAATACATACGCGACCAGTGGAGTGCCGAGCAGGGATTTCCAGGCGGGCCGGTCTACGCAATCGCGCAAACGCCAGATGGTTACCTGTGGATCGGTGCAGAGAAAGGCCTGATTCGTTTCGATGGAATAAATTTCCGTCTGATTCAACACAGCGACTCCGCGATTTTCCCCGTCGGTCCTGTTCTGGGCCTCGCGGTGGACGCCGAGGGGAGTTTGTGGGTGCGGGTACAGGGGCAAAAGTTGCTGCGCTACCGCGACGGAACATTTCAGGATGTATTACCCAAACTCGATCTTGCGGAGGCCGATGTCACAGCGATGTGCGTGGGAAAAAACGGGGAGATTCTTCTGTCGGGACTCGCGAATGGCACGGTCCGATACAGCAAAGGGAGATTTGTAACGCTCGCATCCGCAACGGAGTTACCGAAACTGATCATTTCCTTGGCGGAAACCGCTGACGGCAAAGTTTGGATGGGCTCGAAAGATGCGGGGCTTTACTACCTGAGCGACGGAAGGTTGAACGCCGTGACCAGGGGCTTGCCGGACAAGAAGATCAACTCTCTACTCCCGATCGAGAGCGGGGAGTTGTGGATCAGCACCGACAACGGAGTTGCACGCTGGAATGGGACGCAGGTTTCTGAGACTAGCCAGTCTCACGCTCTTGACCGCGTTCAGGCTCTTGTAACGATCAGGGACCGCGACTCCAATCTCTGGATTGGCACATCCACTGGGCTCATTCGGATCGATGCCAGTGGAGTGCCTTCATCGGAGCTAAGCGGCCATCGGCTAACTGCCGCGGTGACCGCTTTGTTCGAGGATCGCGAGAGAAGTTTATGGGTGGGAACTACGCAAGGGATCGAGCGTCTTCGCGACAGCGTATTTACGACCTATTCCTTTCCAGGAACTCAGCCATCGGAGAACGACGGACCGCTCTACGTTGATTCAGAAGGCCGCGCATGGTTCGCGCCTTCGGAGGGCGGGCTGTATTGGCTCAAAGAAGGCCATGTTGGACGCGTGACAAATGCCGGATTAGACAGAGATGTCACCTATTCCATCAGCGGGGGAAAAGGAGAAATGTGGATAGGGCGGCGTGGGGGCTTGACACACCTTCAGTACACAGACAACTCGTTCACGACTAAGACTTACACTCAGGCAGACGGACTCGCTCAAAACAGTGTTTATGCGGTACATCAGAATCGAGACGGATCAGTGTGGGCCGGAACCGTCAGCGGGGGCCTCAGCAGGTTCAGGAACGGCCAATTCAAGACGTTCACGATCTCAAATGGTCTGGGCTCCAACTCGATTGTCTCGATACTTGAGAGCTCCGATGGCACGATGTGGTTTGGAACGCCGAACGGCCTGAATGAGTTTTCTAACGGACAATGGCGGATTTATACAAGCCGGGACGGCTTACCCCCCGGCACAGTGAATTGCTTATTGGAAGACTCGGCTGGCGGGCTGTGGATCGGAACCGCCAACGGACTGGCCTTCCTCAGTTCGGGAACGATTCAACCCCCTGGCGAATTGCCAGAATCGTTGCGCGAACAAATTTTTGGAATTGAGGAAGATAGAATTGGCTCGCTATGGATAGCAACCGCGAATCATATTCTGCGGGTTGACCGAGAAAAGATGTTGCGCCATGAGCTCGGTGACGCGGACGTGCGTGAGTTTGGTCTCGTGGACGGCCTCGGCAGCACGCAAGGCGTAAAGCGACACAAATCAGTAGCTGCGGATTCACTAGGACGGATTTGGTTTTCCACGAATCGCGGGATTTCCTTCATCAATCCGACACGAGCGATGGCAAGTTCTGCTCCGGCAATGGTTCACGTTGAGGGCGTTTCGGCGGATGGCCGACGATTCGACATTGGGGTGGGGGTTCGCGTTCCCGCTCCTCATCAAAGAATTACATTGAGCTATTCAGGTCTGAGCCTATCGGTTCCTTCACGTGTCAGGTTCAAGTACATGCTCGAGAGCTTTGATTCGACCTGGAGTGAGCCCACCGCGGCACGCGAAGCGGTCTATACGAATCTCAGCCCAGGCTCGTATCGATTCCGGGTTGTGGCAAGCAACAGCGAAGGGACATGGAATGGTACCGAGGCTACCCTTGCCCTTGAAGTCGCTCCGGCGCTCTGGCAGACATGGTGGTTCCGGCTTTCGAGTGTGTTGCTCATCGGACTTGTAATCCTGCTGTTTTTCCGGCTCCGGCTGCTGAGCCTGACGAAGCAGATGAGTATGCGCTTTGAAGAACGACTCGCCGAGCGCACACGCATCGCGCAGGAACTGCATGACACCTTGTTGCAGGGTTTTCTGAGCGCCTCCATGCAGTTGCATGTGGCAGATGATCATCTCTCAGCAGATTCGCCTGCCAAACCTCTTGTGGGGCGCGTTCTCAAACTGATGAGCCGTGTGATCGAGGAAGGCCGGGACGCACTCCGCGGGTTGCGCTCGTCGAAGTTGAATTCCCCGGGTCTTGAGCAGGCATTTTCGCAAATTCGGGAGGAATTCCCGACGCATTCTCAAATTGGATTTCGCGTTATCGTGGAAGGTACGCCTCGGCCGTTGCGCTCCATCATCCGCGATGAAATCTATCTTATCGGCCACGAAGCGCTGTCTAACGCGTTCCGCCACGCTCGCGCAAGTGACATCGAAGTCGAACTGGAATATGCATCGCGCCAGTTGCGCGTTCTGGTACGCGACAACGGTAGCGGAATCGATACTCAGGTCCTCCGCTCTGGACGCGATGGACATTGGGGCTTGTCGGGGATGAAGGAACGAACCGAAAGAATCGGTGGAAAATTGAGAGTTCTAAGTCGTGCCGTTGCTGGAACCGAGGTCGAGCTGTCAGTGCCTGGCAGAATCGCTTTTGAGTTTCGTTCAGTCAACCAATTCGCCCGATGGATATCCAGACTCTATGGCGGAAAGGGGAGAAACGACAGAACGCAACCTGGGAGCGAGCAGACTTGAAGATAAAAGAAGATCGGTTGAGAGTTCCCGCCGCGGATGATTATCCTGTCTCGCGCGGGCAAATTGACAGGCAGCTACACTATGACAACGAGGTTGCTGAGATGTTCGGAGCAGCACGATTATGCTTGAAAAAAGTGCTCTTGCTTGGCATCTGCATGCTGCTAGCCGGCTGCGGCGCACGAAACTCAAACGTCGGGCCGTCCATAGAATTCACCAAGATTCCCCTCGCAGGCCATGGTGGTCCGGACAGACTGGATACGATCGAAGGACGGGTTGTGCAAGCCCGCCCCGGACAGCAAATCGTTCTTTTTGCCCGGTGGGGACCCTGGTGGGTGCAGCCACTTGCAGACCAGCCATTCACAAAAATTCAACCGGATTCGACGTGGAGAAGCTCAACACATTTTGGAACGGAATACGCTGCCGTACTCGTCGATCCGGGGTATCGCCCTCAGCCAACAATGGAAGTCTTGCCGAGCGTAGGCGCCGGTGTGATTGTTGTTGCAATCGCCAAGGGCCGGGCAGTCTTCTGGCAGACCGGGTGGTTTATGCTCGGCAGCGCCCCGGCTTTCGGGCTGGCGGTGGTGATGTTATTTCGTTTGCGGATGCAGAAAATGAGCAGGCAGCACACCCTCCTGCTTGAAGAACGGCTCGCGGAGCGAACGCGAATCGCGCAGGAATTGCACGATACGCTCTTGCAGGATTTCCTCAGCGTTTCCATGCAGCTTCATGTCGCAAACGATCAACTAGCTAGCGACTCGCCGGCAAGGCCTATTGTCACGCATATCCTCGACCTGATAGGGCGCGTCATTGAAGAGAGCCGAAATACCGTGCATGGCTTGCGGTCGTCCAGTTGGCGTTCGCAGGATCTGGAGCAAGCTTTCTCGCGGATTCAGGAGGAGCTTGCCATCACGCCGAAAGCTAAGTTTCGTGTGATCGTTGAAGGAGTAGCACGACCATTACGGCCGGTGATTGGCGATGACGTCTATCTCATCGGCCGCGAAGCGCTGGCAAACGCATTTCACCACTCTGGCGCGAGCGAAATTGAGGTAGAGCTCGAATACTCGGACAATCAATTGAGCCTTCTGGTGCGCGATAACGGTTGCGGAATCATCAGCGACGTACTGCAATCAGCTTGTAACGGACAGAGGGGCCTGTCTGTGATGAGCGAACGAACGGATAGGATCGGTGCGAAACTGCGGGCATTGAGCCGTGCCGCGGTGGGGACGGAGATTGAACTGACTATCCCCAGTCTTATAGCATATCTACCCCGGGACTCCGACCGTCCTGCGGGATGGCTCTCGAGAGTACACGTGCAAAAGGCGAAAGAGACTGATTCACCTATCCAGAGTGAGCGAGTTAGATGAGCGAAGCGACTCGAATTCGCGTTTTCAGCGTGGATGACCATCCCCTACTTCGGGAGGGACTCGCTGCCATTATTGATAACCAACCGGACATGGTGCTGGTAGCACAGGCCTCCAGCGCGCAGGAAGCCATTCTGCAATTTCGGAGGCACCAGCCGGACGTAACGCTCATGGACCTCAGGCTCCCGGACAAGAGTGGCATCGAGGCGACGATTGCCATCCGTGCAGAATTTCCAAAGGCGCGCATCATTATACTGACGACATTTGAAGGCGACGTGGAAATCCAGCGCGCTCTCGAGGCCGGAGCCCGCGGCTACATGCTCAAGAGCATGCCGCCCAAGGAGTTGGTTGAAGTGATTCGCCAGGTCCATGCGGGGAAAAAGCGCATTCCCCCGCAGTTGGCCGCAGAACTCGCAGAACATGTGAGCGACGACGACCTGACGGCGCGGGAGATCGAAGTCCTAAGCAAAATCGCCGGGGGAAACCGGAATCGCGACATCGCGGAAAAGCTCTGCATCACAGAAGAGACCGTAAAAGTTCACGTCAAGCACATCATGGATAAGCTCGGGGCAAGCGACCGCACCCAGGCCGTCGCGATTGGTGTCCGCCGTGGAATTATCCAACTGTAGGAGCGGAATCCGCACCGGACCATACCCCGAAAGGGGTATGAAAAGATTCCGCAATGTGGGGTTCCAACACGGGGCCAACCTGCGTATCCTCGCCCGGCGTAAGCATCTGAGGGCGCACCAGGGAGATACGCGCTGCAAAGACTCTATTCTACGTTTCCGGGTGGCAGGCCGGGCATTGGTCTGCTTATACTGCGTGCGGCGGTTGGTTTGACGTCGCTCGCTGCGGGGGTTTTTTATCTCGCGGGACCGTCGAATCCCGCTTCGGGCAAATGGCTGCTTGGATTCATCTTAATTACAAGTGGCGCGGCCCTCGTGGTGGGATTCTTCACTCCGTTTGCGGGGCTTACGGTGGGGCTAAGTTTCCTGGGGATCGCGCTGTCATGGTTTCCCGCGCCTTCTTCGGAGTTGAATGACACCAGGATTCTGGCAGTCGGTATGATCGTTACGGCTGCCGCACTTGCGTTGCTCGGACCGGGGGCCTTTTCCCTTGATGGTCGGTTGTTCGGGCGCCGCGAAATTGTGATTCCTCCCTCATCGCGCCCGCCCGAAGCGTGAGTTCTCCCGGTTCGATTACTATTCCATGGACTCAGTCCAGAGCTCTATCTGCCATTCGACGTTTTCAATAACCGAAAGTGGTATTCCGACCCACCCCCTCAGTGGTACCCAAAAGCCATTCCATCTCGTGATGCGTTCTTCGTCACATTCCTGCAGAGTCCGCTGTGGAACGAGGCCGACAATCAAGCAAGCCATGCACCTAATTTGCGATGAGGAGGATAGCGTGGGGACGACTAGTTTATCTGATTTGGCGAGCGCGACTACCCTAGCAGTGGATGGCGCTCTGGCAGTGTCAGAGACCCGCCTGCTGTCGGCCGCAAAACGAGGACAACAAGCGGCGTTCGGAAAGCTTTGCGAACGGCATGCGAAGAGGATCTACCGCACCACGCTTCGCGTGACCAGAAACCACGAAGACGCGGAAGATGCGCTTCAGGACTCCTTCCTGAGTGCCTTCGTTCACCTGCGAAATTTCGACGGTAGGTCCAGCTTCTCCACCTGGCTAACGCGCATCGCCATCAATGCCGCGCTCATGAAGCTTCGGAGGAATCGCGGTTCCAGCGAAATTCCGATGGATGAGCTTGCCGGTCCGCAAGACGCATCGCTGCGATTTGAGCCCGCTGACGGGCATCCGGACCCCGAAGAGGATTACGCAAGACAGGAACAGCAAAGGGTGGTTGTTGGGGCGGTCAGTAGTTTGCGGCCGAGCCTTCGCAGTGTGATCGAGATTCGAGAACTCCAAGAGTCCTCCATGAGGGAAACGGCAGAGCGATTGGGGATCTCCGTGGCAGCGGCAAAGGGAAGGTTGTTTCATGCCAAAGCAAAGTTGCGTAAAACCCTCCGCTTGCGGGAACTGAGGCGGGCTCAAGTTCGCCGCGCCGCTTGAGACATTTGCCCATGGAGTGCGGGGCAACGGTGGACGACGTCCAGAATGGACCAAGGGAATTAGTACTTAAAAAGGAGGCAAAGGAGATGGGAAAAACCGAGTGGGTGGCGTTCATATCCGTGACTACCACCTGCTTCTTGAGTCGCCACAGCCAGTCTGATTGAAGTCTGGATTGATCAGACCGAACGCCGGACGTGGTTCTTGTCAGAAATAGTACGCGATCTCTAATCAGGTCTTTTTTGTTCTACAGCTAATTCAGAAACCAAGGAGAGAACTACATGCCTACAATCACCACCAAAGATGGAACGCAGATCTACTACAAGGATTGGGGGAAGGGGCAGCCAATTGTGTTTTCCCACGGCTGGCCTCTGACCGCAGACGACTGGGACGCTCAGATGCTGTTTTTCGGGCAGCATGGATATCGCGTCATTGCTCATGATCGTCGTGGTCATGGGCGCTCCGGCCAGACGTGGGAAGGCAACGAGATGGACACCTACGCCGACGACCTGGCGGCGCTAACCGAGGCGCTGGATTTGAAGGAGGCGATTCACGTCGGTCATTCCACTGGTGGAGGCGAAGTCGCCCGCTATCTCGGCCGCTATGGCTCCAAACGTGTCGCCAAGGCCGTGCTCATCAGCGCCGTGCCACCGCTCATGCTGAGAACAGAAAAGAATCCTACCGGTCTGCCCATGTCGGCCTTCGACGGCCTCCGGGCAGCCTATGTGGCCAACCGGCCGCAGTTCTACAAGGACATCACCCTTCCGTTCTACGGCTACAACCGCCCGGGCGCAAAGATTTCGGAGGGAATCCGCGAGAAGTGGTGGTTGCAGGGCATGATGGGAGGCGTCAAGGCCCATTACGATTGCATCAAGGCGTTCTCGGAAACCGACTTTACCGAGGATCTGAAGAAGATCGACATCCCCGTACTGGTCATGCACGGCGACGACGATCAGATTGTACCGATTGTCGCAGCGGGGCCCTTGTCCGCGAAACTTCTGAAAAAAGCAACGTTAAAGGTCTATCCGGGCTTTCCGCACGGCATGCCCACGACCAATACGGACCAGATCAACGCCGATCTGCTGGCATTCGTCAGCGGTGCGGCGTCGGCTTCGGCGTAGAGAGGAATATTCTTCGGTAACCACAGAAGGAGAGCCGCACCAGCCGGATCGCGAGCGCTCTGGTTCGGAGCGGTTCCAATGCTGGAACGGCTCTCGTTCTGTCCATACACAACCGGCGCGAAGAGTACGCTGCGCATGAGGCCATCGGCCCAACCCTTGCGTAGAATATCCAGACGAGGGCCGAACTTCCCGGGGCATCAACGGAGCAACAGCGTCAGAAATAAAGACTCGGGAGGCCAATCCACCTAAACGTCCTCGTTCTGATCGCCCAGTTTTTCGTGAAGCCTCGGCTCAAGGCGCTGGCGCCAACGCAATCCGAACCACCCTTCTCGGGACGCAGGTCGCAGTCATGCTGATTTTCCTAGTCGTTGGCGTTCTTGTGTTTAAGCGTATCCCCGCAGGAGCGGTCCACGCGGCGTGAGCCCTTCACGGCTTTTGAGTGCGTGGCTGCACCTAACTCGACGGCTGTTGCATCAACTTATGCAATAAGATATGCAATAAGCACGCCGGCCCGAGACGGGAAAGGGAAATCTCGATCCCCGGGAAGGTTCACAGCTGGAGGAGTCCATGAACACGCTTAGGAAATATAAGTTTTGGATCGGGGGTGCGGTTGGTTTGTTCGTGATCGCACTGATCATTGGGGCGATCCGGCCGAAGCATGTGGCGGGAGCGCAGCCGGGCGCTCCACTGGACGTAGAGGTTGTGCAGGTTGAACAGAAGGATGTTCCGATTTATGGCGAGTGGATCGGCACGCTCGACGGATTGACTAATGCCGACGTCAAGGCGCAGGTCACGGGCTACCTGCTTCGGCAGGGCTACCAGGAAGGCGCGTTCGTCAAAAAGGGGCAACTGCTCTTCGAGATTGACCCCCGGCCTTTTCAGGCAGCCCTCGACCAAGCTGAAGGACAGTTGGCGCAGGCCAAGGCCATACTAGCCAACGCCAAAGCAGTACAAGGCCGAACTGAACTTGATGTCAATCGCTATACCCCTCTCGCGAAAGAGCAGGCTGCCAGCCAGCAGGATCTGGACAACTCCATACAAAACAACCTGGCGGCGAAGGCCACCGTAGCGACGGCCGAAGCGCAAATCAAGACGGCGGAAGCCGCCGTCGAAACGGCCAGAATCAACCTCGACTTTACGCGCCTCACTGCACCCATAGATGGCATCGCTGGGCAGGCGCAGCTTCAGGTCGGCGCTCTCGTCAATCTAAGCAGCGGGCCGGTGACCTCCGTTTCCACCGTCGACCCGATCAAGGTTTACTTCACCGTTGGCGAACCCCAATACCTGGCCTGGAGAAAACGGTTCCCAACAGAGACGAGCCGGGAAGCGGCTGACAAGAATCTGCATCTTGAACTGATTTTGGCGGACGGCTCAACGTATCCGAACCCGGGCAAATTTTTCTTTGCGGACCGCCAGGTCAATGAAAGTACCGGAGCGATTCGCCTCGCCGGGCTGTTTCCCAATCCAGGAAATATCCTGCGGCCCGGAGGGTACGGCAAAGTTCGCGCGGTCACGCGGGTCCAACAAGGCGCTTTGCTTGTGCCGCAGCGTTCCGTGACGGAGCTGCAAGGCGCCTACCAGTTGGCGGTTGTCGACGACCAGAACAAAGTGAGTATTCGAACCGTAACGGTTGGAGACCGTGTCGGCAATCAATGGGTCATCGCGGACGGCTTGAAGCCCGGCGACCACGTGGTTGCGGAGGGCGTGCAGAAGGTGCGTCCCGGCATGCAGGTGAACGCCAAGCCCTTTGCCGCGGAAAGCAAGGGAAGGTAGTCCAATGTCAAAATTTTTTATTAATCGCCCCATCGTCGCAATGGTGATTTCCATTGTCCTGGTGTTGGTGGGCTCTCTGACCATCCTGGCTCTGCCTGTGGCGCAGTTCCCCAACATCGCGCCGCCGGAGATTCAAATCCTGGCTACGTATATCGGCGCGGACGCGCAAACGTTGGAACAAGCGGTTGCCACGCCCATCGAGCAGCAGATGAGCGGCGTGGACAACATGAATTACATGTACTCGCTCAATGCCACCGGCAACTCAACTACCAGCCTGATTGTGGACTTCGATGCAAAAACCGATCCAAACACCGACTACATCCTCGCGCAAAGCCGCGAGACTCTGGCTGCTTCTCAGCTTCCCGCGGATGTTACCAACTACGGAGTGAACGTCCGAAAGTCTGTGACTGCCCCTCTCATGTTGATTGCCCTCTACTCGCCGAAGGGAACTTACGACGCCACCTTTCTGGCGAACTACGCGTACATCAATCTCGTGGACCCTATTCTTCGTTCGCCAGGGATCGGAAACGTTCAGGTCTTTGGCTCGGGCCAGTACGCGATGCGGCTCTGGGTGGAGCCCGATCGATTGGCGAAGCTCGGCGTCACTGTTCCGGAAATCGTCAGCGCCATTCAAGCGCAAAACACCGTGAACCCGGCCGGGAAGGCGGGCGGCGAGCCTGCTCCCCAAGGCCAGGAATTTACGTACACGGTTCTCGCCCAAGGCCGTCTTACCTCGCCCGAAGAATTCGGAGAGATCGTCGTTCGAGAGACGCCCGATGGCGGGACCGTCCGAGTCCACGATGTCGCTCGTATGGAACTGGGCTCCCAAGACTATAGCGTCGCTGGACGTTACAACGGAAAGCCCAGCGCCGTAATTGCTACCTATCAATTGCCCGGTTCGAACGCGGTGGATGCCGCCGCCGGCGTCAAGAAGCTCATGGCCCAGGTGAGGGACCGCTTTCCTGAGGACCTGGATTACGTCGTGGCGTTGGATACCACACGCTCAGTCACAGAAGGTATGAAGGAAATCGTGGTAACGCTCCTGATCGCCCTCGCGCTGGTAATCCTGGTGGTCTACCTCTTCTTGCAAGGCTGGCGCGCTACGCTGATTCCGCTGTTGGCTGTGCCAGTCTCGCTTGTGGGCACGTTTGTACTCTTCCCGGTATTCGGTTTTTCCATCAACACACTTTCACTCTTTGGTTTGGTTCTGGCGATAGGTCTTGTAGTTGATGACGCTATCGTTGTGGTTGAGGGCGTCGAAAGGCACATCGAAGAGGGAATGACACCCAAAGCCGCGGCCCTGAAGGCGATGGAGGAGCTCTCTGGACCCGTGGTGGGCATCGCTCTGGTGCTCTCCGCCGTATTCGTGCCGACGGCCTTCATTCCCGGAATCACCGGCAAGCTCTATCAGCAATTCGCCGTCACCATCGCTATTTCCGTCCTGCTTTCCGCGTTCAATGCGCTAACGCTCAGCCCGGCGCTTGCGGCGCTGCTGCTCAAGCCAAAGACACCAAGCCGCGGGCTCTTGAGAAGATTTTTTGATTGGTTTAACCGAGTGTTTGAGAAGGCCACAGACGGCTATGTGCGTTGGAGCGCCGTACTGGTCCGAAAGACGGTCGTGGTGATCGTGCTGCTTGCACTCTTCTGCGCAGCGGCCGGTTTTTTTGCCAGCCGGATTCCCTCGAGCTTCCTTCCAGACGAAGATCAAGGATATGCCTATGTGAACGTGCAACTGCCAAACGGGGCTTCGCTGGAACGCACCCGTGCCGTCACTGCCGATGTCGAGAAAATTCTGATGAATACTCCAGGCGTCGAGCACGTCACCACCTTCCTCGGCTTTAGTTTGCTCAGTTTTGTTCGCACCACATACAACTCCACCTTTTTTGTAACCTTCAAGCCGTGGGATGAGCGCAAGACGAGAGAGCAGCAATTTCAAACTCTCAAGGCCAATCTGAACCGCCAACTGAGCAGGTTGCCCACAGCAGTGGCATTCGGTTTTTCACCACCTGCGATTCCCGGTGTCGGGACCGCGGGCGGGTTTACGTTCATCCTTGAAGACCGCTCCGGCGGCGATATTCAGTTCCTCGCCAAGAACCTGGCCTCTTTTCTGGATGCCGCCCGAAAGCGACCGGAAATCGCCAGCGTCACCACAACTTTTTTGGCCAGCGTCCCTCAGGAATTTGTCGAAGTGAACCGGGACAAGGTACTGAAACAAGGCGTGGCCCTTAGCGACGTCTACCGCACGATCCAAGCTTTCATGGGCGGCTACTTCATCAACTATTTCAATCGCTTTGGACGACAGTGGCAGGTGTACATCGAAGCGGAGGGCGAAGACCGCGCCAAAGCGGAAAACGTCGGACAGTTTTATGTGCGCAACAATAAGGGAGAGAATGTCCCGCTCTCGACACTGACCACCGTGAAGCCGCGCCTTGGCCCGGAATTTACGTTGCGCTTCAACGAATATCGTTCGGCGCAAATCAACGGGAGTGCCGCGCCGGGCTACAGCGCGGACCAGGCCACGGCCGCTCTCGAAGAGGTTTTTAAGCAAACCATGCCGCGCGAGATGGGATTTGACTATTCGGGCATTTCGTTTCAAGAACAAAAGGCGCGGCAGGGAGTGCCCCCCGCGGCAATCTTTGGACTATCGTTGCTTTTCGTCTTTCTAATTCTGGCGGCGCTCTATGAAAGCTGGACGCTTCCCTTTAGCGTGCTTCTAAGCACCCCCGTAGCGATTTTCGGGGCCTTTGGAATTCTTCTCTTGCGCCGGTTCTTGGTGGGCGTTTTTCTGCCTCCCTACCTGGTCCAGATCGAGACGGATATCTATTCGCAAATTGGACTGGTCATGTTGATTGGTCTGGCCGCCAAAAATGCGATTCTCATCGTGGAATTTGCGAAGGAGCAGTACGAGAATGGAAAGCCGCTGGTGGATTCGGCGCTCGAAGGGGCTAGACTTCGCCTGCGGCCCATTTTGATGACGTCTTTCGCGTTCATTCTCGGTTGCGTACCCCTGTGGACCGCGACCGGTGCCGGATCGGTAGCCCGCCAAATCATGGGCACCACGGTAATCGGCGGAATGCTGGCTGCTAGCGCGATCGGAATCTTCTTCGTGCCTGCGATCTTCTATATGGTCGAGAAATGGTCAGGTGCAGGCAAGGAGCAGGTTTCGGGCAGGTTGCCGGCGTCGGCTGCTCCAGCAGAGGCGGACTGAAATGAGCCGCCGCAAACATGTCGCCGGGGGAGCACGGTGGAGCAGCCTATGAAAAAACTAGTCCGATTCATGGCCAGCGTGCTGGCCTCAACCTTGGTCGTGGGATGCAGCGTCGGCCCGAACTACCATCGGCCTGTCGTCCAGGCTCCAACTTCCTTTCGTGACCTGAGCGATAACCCGCAAGCCCAGGCTCAGGCAGCGTCCTATGCCGATCTTCCCTGGTGGCAGGTCTTCCAGGATCCGCAATTGCAAGAACTCATCCGCACCGCAATGAAACAAAACTATGACCTGCAACTGGCAATCGAACGCATAAACGCCGGGCGTGCGCAACTCGCTGTAACGCGTTCCAGCCAATTCCCGCAAGTCCAGGGCGACGCCAATTTTTCAGGTGGAAAAGAAAACAATTTCCAAACCAAATACAACTTCCTGACGTTGGCGGCCGACGCTGCCTTCCAGTTGGACTTCTTCGGCAAGCTCCGACGCGCAACCGAGGCTTCCCGCGCTGAACTTTTGGCCACACAGGATGCACGTCAGACAGTGTTACTAACACTCGTCAGCGACGTTGCAAGCGACTACTTCGCGCTGCTGCAACTTGATCTTCAGCTCCAAATCACACGTGAGACCGTCAAAACGCAGGAAGACTCGGTAAAGCTCACCAATCTTCGCGTCGACCACGGCGTGGCTACCAAGCTTGACGTTTTGCAGGCGCAGCAAGTTCTTGATTCCGCGAATGCTCAAATCCCTGACCTAGAGCGGCAAATCGCGCAGGAAGAGAATGCCATCAGCATTCTTCTGGGCAACTACCCGCAAGCCGTGACGCGTGGCCGCCCGCTTGTGGAGCAGGCGCTTCCTCCTGAAGTGCCGCCAGGTGTGCCTTCCTCGCTACTCGAGCGTCGGCCCGATATTCGCGAAGCAGAGCAAATCCTGGTTGCAGCGAATGCCGAGATCGGCGTCGCCAAGGCCCAGTTCTTTCCGCAAATCTCACTGACCGGCTCCGGCGGCGGCGCTTTTGGGCGGAGCAGCGCATTCTCCAGCCTGATGAGCACCCAACTTGGCATCTGGTCTTACGGCGCCCAAGTGAGCCAGCCCATTTTCACGGCCGGAGCTCTTCGCGGAAATCTGCGCCTGGCCGAGTCCCAGCATCAGCAAGCGCTGATTTCTTATCGGCAAACGATTCAGCGCGCGTTCGGCGACGTATCCGATGCGTTGGTTGGATACGAGAAATTTCATCAAGTACGGCTTCGACAGGAGGATTCCGTTAAGGACCTGCAGGAATCTGTCCGCCTTTCCCAAATGCGCTACGCAGGAGGAACCACCACTTATCTCGAAGTCCTGGACGGTCAGAGGTCCCTCTTTTCCGCTGAACTCACACTCGCGGAAGCGCGCGGCACCGAGTACCAGAGTCTCGTGCAACTTTACCGCGCCCTCGGCGGAGGCTGGCAGCAATAGATCGACGAGCATTTCTTTTTCCAATTGAATTTATCAGCTGGTGCTGCTCTAAGCCTCGGAGTTGGTCTGATTCGCGCGGCGCGGCGCATGGGACCTTGAAAGGTGCAGCGCCAATGCAAGCGAGACAGAAAGCCGACCTGCTCGATCACCTCGCCGCCGAGCTCACACCGTGTCCCCGGGTCACGTCTTTGAGGCGTGTTGACGGAGTGTCTCTCTCGACACCCGACAGTGGCATAGGGAAGTCACGAAGAAGTTGTAGTCAAACCAGCGTGGAAATCCAAGCCCAGTTGGCACCTCGTTTCTACTGACGACAAAATGATTCCTCCCGACGCTCAACGGCCATGTCGAAGCGCGCCAGTTCAACAGTTGTCGAAGCTAAGGGAAGCCATGCGATTTACTTCTCGCAGCCGCGCGCCGTTGCTTCTCTCATTGAGCAAGCAGCGAATGGCTCGGTCTCAGCGGAGAAGTAGAATCGCATCTCCCCGCGATGAAGCTCGCGTGCACCAATCGTCGTGTTTATTGATCGCAGCGAGTAAGACTCGGCGCTCAACAAAATCTAGCTTGTCAAATCGATGATTGTTCGTCCGACGGGCACAACCTGGACCTAACGGCGTGAACTGGCATGTGCTGACAGTGTCGGATAGCCCATACAGAGAACAAAGGTTGGCCACCAGGTGCTGCCAGCCAGAGAGGTTACGCGTGCGCCGCGAGCGTGGCGGGCAGGGTGAACTGAAAGGTCGCACCCCGCCCGGAGGCATCGGCGGACCACAAGCGGCCTCCATGTGACTCAATGATCGACCGACTGATGGGCAGCCCCATACCAGTCCCGTTGTCCTTGGTTGTAAAGAATGCCCTGAAGATCTGGTCCGCCTGCTCCGGGGGCAATCCCACACCGGTATCGCTGACCGAGATCAGCAGTTGACCATCGTCGGCTTCCGACTTGATAGTAAGCTCACCTCCGCCAGTCGTTTCCTTCATGGCATCGATGCCGTTGAGCATGAGGTTCATGAAAACCTGTTGCAATTGGACACGGTCTGCCATGATCTTGGGAAGATCCTCGGCAAGCTCGGTGCGTATGGAGATCGAGTAGCGGTTCGCCTCGCTACGTAGCAGGATAATCATTTCTCGAATGAGTTCATTTACATCAACCAACTCCCGCTGCAGCGCGCCCTTCTTGAACAGCAAGCTGACTCTGCCAATGATGTCAGCCGCGCGCGTCACGTCTTTAACGAGTCTCGATGCGGCTTCGCGTGCCTCTGGCACATCAGGAACATCGCGACCAAGCCATCGCAGGCAG
>Ga0209380_10000785_pt1 | contig 22415 bp, 13 predicted proteins | sample HubBroMetageWFT6_FD_188347 | JGI IMG/M metagenome (GOLD analysis project Ga0209380, IMG submission 188347) | Warmed and freeze-thawed soil microbial communities from the Hubbard Brook experimental Forest, New Hampshire - Hubbard Brook CCASE Soil... | ecosystem: Environmental > Terrestrial >...
AGCAGGGTCAGGTGGACTAGTTGTGAGCCTGCGCGATCTTCGTGCGACCGTCATCGGCGAGGCGGGATTCCGGCTCGCGCTGGCTCTGGCGGGCATCGCCGGGCTGACCACGTTCGTGGCCGCCGCCGGGCCGCGCGAGGTCGCGGCCGAGCAGGTCACCGCCGTCCGCCAGGCCGCTGCCGCGATCCCTGACCTGCAGCGGGCCGTGTACGCGTCCACGCCCTGGATCCCGCCAGGCGTCATCCCGACGCTGCGTCAGCAGGCCGAGCTCAGCCAGGCGCTGGTCGTCGATCTGAGCCAGCCGATCACGCCCGACAGCGCGGGCGCCAGGGTGTGGGTCACGGGTCCGCCGAGTCAGCTGAGCCACGCGGCTGCGTCGGCGATTCTGACCGGCCTGCCGCTGATGCAGGTCAGCTACGACTCGGGGCTCGGCGCCGACTCCCGGCTGCTGGCCGGGCGCCTCCCGGCGGCCATCACCAGGGACGGGAACACGCTGGTCGTCCAGGTCGCGGTCACCTCCGCGACGGCCGCCAGATTCTCCGTCCGGCCCGGTTCGCTGCTGCCGCTGGCGCCGGCTGCCGGCGGCCAGCCGGTGGACCTGCAGGTGACCGGCATCGTCGCGCCGAGCCCGGGCCAGTTCTGGAACTCGACGCAGGTCGTCACCAACCCGGTGCAGTACGGTCCCGCGTCCGGCAAGAACTGGCTGGGCGGCGCGGTGATCGGCCAGCCGGAACTGACGGAGCTGCAGAAGACACTGTGGTCGGGCAAGACCGTCCAGGGCGAGTGGTTCATCCCGGTCAACCTCGGGAGGCTCACGCCCGCCCTCATCACTCCCATCGCGAGCGCGATCACGGCCGAGTTGGCCGGCGGCTATGCGCAGCAGGCCGCATCCACCGCCAGCCTTCCGTTCGCACAGACGCTGACCGTCAACTCGCAGCTGCCGACCGACCTCGGCACCATCCAGTCGCAGCTGGCCACGACGAACGGCCTGGACTCGTTTGTGATCGCCGGCATTTTCGCCGCGGCGCTGCTGCTGATCCTGCTGTGCGCGGGCCTGGCCGCCGACCGCTATCAGGCCGAGTTCGCGCTGGTCCGGGCCAGGGGCGGCAGTGTCGGGCAGGTCGCCCGGCAGGCGCTAGCCCGAGCGGGCGGTGCCGCCGGACCCGGCATCATCCTCGGGCTCGCGCTCGCTGTCTGGATCATCCCGCAGGGCAGCGGCAGCGCGACGGCGTGGGTGCTGCCCGCCATCGCGGCGCTGTGCGTGCTGGCGGGCATCCCGGTGCGGAGCGCGTGGCGGGTGCGGCGGGCGGCCGGGGGGGCCGGCGAGCGGGCCGCGGAGATCACCGCGCCGCGGCGGTCGGCCCGCCGCGCGGCCGCCGAGCTGACCGTCGTCCTCGCCGGCGCCGCGGCGGTGGTCGCGCTGCAGACCCGGGGGCTGGCCGCGGGCGGCAACGACCTGGCGCTGGCCATCCCGGTGCTGGTCGCCGCGGCGGTCAGCATCGTGCTGGCCCGGCTGTACCCGGTGCCGGTCCGGCTGCTGATCCCGCTGGCCACCCGCGGCCGCGGCCCGGTCGGGTTCCTCGGCCTGGCCCGGGCCGGCCGGTCCGGGCTGGGCACGCTGCTGCCCGCCCTCGCGCTGGTCCTGACGATGACGCTGGCCGCGTTCGGCTGGATGGCCGCCCAGACCGTCTACGCCGGCCAGGTCACCACGTCCTGGGCGCAGGCCGGCGCCGACGCGGTCGTCACCGCCACCGGCAACAACACCATCACCGCCGCCAGCCAGCAGGCCTTCGCCAGGGTGCCGGGCGTCCGGCACACCGCCCTGGCCTACACCGCCACCGCCACCGGGCCGTTCGCCGCCACCCTCTACCCCGCCACCGACCAGGGCTACGGCGCCGCCGACGGCTTCTACACCGGGCTGCTGGTCACCGACCCCGCCCAGTACGCCGCCATGGCCGCCGCCACCCCCTGGCCCGCGTTCCCCGCCCGGGCCCTGACCCGCCGCCCCGGCCCCGTCCCCGTCCTCATCTCCGCCGGCGCCGCCGCCCGCGACCAGGGCCGCGCCAGGGCCGGCACCCGGCAGGTCCTGGTCCTGGGCGGCACCACCATGCACGTCATCGTGGCCGGCACCACCGGCGCCACCCCCGCGTTCCCCGCCGGCGGCACCTACGTCGTCGTGCCCGCCTGGGCGATCAGCCAGTTCCCCGCCATCACCGGCATGACCACCCTGCTGGCCACCGGCCCCGGCCTCACCCCGGCCGCCTTCACCGCCACCGCCACCTCACACGTACCCGGCGGAACCGTCGTCATCCGGGCACTGATCCTGCGCAGCCTGCGGACCGCCGCCTCCCAGTACGCCGTCCGCCTGTTCATCACCAGCATCTGGATCACCCTCGCCCTCAGCCTCGTCGCCCTCACCTTCGGCCTGGCCGCCACCGCCGCCAGCCGCCGCCACCTGCGCACCCGCATGACCGCCCTCGGCATGACCGCCCGCCAGGCCCGCGCCCTCGCCCTCACCGACACCATCCCGCTGCTCGCCGTCGCCATCCTCGGCATGACCGCCGCCGGCACCGCCCTCGTCCTGATCTCCGGCCACGTCATCAACCTCGGCCCCCTCACCGGCTCCGCCACCACCGTCCCCGTCACCCTCGACTGGCCCGCCCTGGCCATCCCCGCCGCCGCCGCCACCACCCTCGCCCTGACCGCCATCGCAATCGAGAACTGGCGAGCCGGCCGCGCCGACTCCGCCACCGCACTCCGAGCCGAGCAAACCGGCTAACCCACACCCGCCCGGACGGGCCGGCCGGGTGATCATTCGGCTGCTCATCGACCGATGACGATCCGATACCCGCGCGGACTCGGCGGCATAACAATGCGTGGCCCCGGAAGCGACATACGGCATATAGCGGACTCGATCACTATGCTCAGCGTTCTAAAATCGCTCATAATCCATAAATCGATTAGCTACGGCCCGGTCTAGTCGACGACGCGGGGGGAGGTAGGCGCGTCCCCATGCCACGGATGCCAGCCGCCGTCAGGTACCTGACATTGCACCGGCTCGCTTTCAGCATCACCGCCCTCACCGTCATCGTGACCGCGATCTCCGCGTCCGCGGCCGCCGCGTTCTCGGCCTCGGTGGTCACCGTCGCCAACCGTGACGCGCTGACCAGCAACCAGAGCAGCAGGATCCTGGTAACCGCGTCCACCACCGACTTCACCGGCACCACCGCCACGGTCACGCACAGCATCGCCGCGGCATCGCCAGGGCTGCCGATGAGCTTCATCACGGCGCAGCAGACGGATCCCCTGGACCTGCCGACCGCCATCGCCGGGCGCAAGTCCCAGGCCGTGCTCATGAACCTGACCCAGGCACCCGAGCACACCGTGCTGGTCAGCGGCAGCTGGCCGAGCGGCTCGGCAGGTGGCTCAGTCCAGGCGTGCTTGCCGGCCACCACCGCAGCGCTGCTGCACCTGTCGCCCGGCCGGCAATTCAGCGTGCACGACAGCATCACCGGCACTGCCGCCACCATCCGGCTGGCCTGCACGTTCCGGGAGCAGGGAGCCGGGCTCGCCTACTGGCAGCTCGATCCGATCGGGCCGGCAGGCCTCGTCCGCGAGGGCGGCTTCAACAACTACGGGCCGCTGATCACGACGCAGCCGGCGGCTACCTGGCCCGTGCCGGTCACCGCGGGCGCGTGGCTCGCCGAGCCCGACTTCGACGCCATGGCCTCCCGGAACCTGGCGACCCTCGGCAATTCGCTGGGCGGTGCCCTGAACAACCTGTCCAACAACCAGCAGCTCAACGCCGTGGTCACCACGAACCTGCCGACGCTGCTGCAGGCCCAGGCAATCGCACTCGAAGTCGCCAGGTCCCAGCTCCTGATCGGCGAACTGATCCTGCTGGTCATGGCCGGAGCCACGCTGGCTGTCGCCGTCCACCTGCTGGCCAGTCAGCGGGCCGGCCAGCCGGCCCTCCTGCGCGCCCGCGGTGCGACCAGGCGGCAGCTGGCGGCCCGCGGCATCACCGACGCGGCGCTGCTCGCGATACCGGCCGCTATCCTCGGGCCGCTGGTGGGCTCGTGGCTAGCCCCGGTGGTCGCGCGGCTCGGCCTGATCAGCTCGGTTCAGCTCCGCCTGCCGTCGGGCCTGCCCTTCGTCGCCTGGATCTCGGGAGCCGCGGTCGCCATCGGCTGCGCCTTCGTGATCACGCTGCCATGGCTGCGCGAGCCCGCCTCGCCCATTGCCCTTCGGTCGATGACGGGCAGGCGCAAGACGATCGCCACCGCGATGTCCAGCGGCGCCGACGTCTGCCTCATACTCCTGGCGGCCGGGGCAGCATGGCAGCTGGACCACTATGCCGCCCCGGTCAGTACCGGCCTGTCCGGCACGATCGGCGTCGACCCGATCCTCGTCGCGGCACCCGTGCTGGCCCTGTCCGCGGGCACGCTCGTCATGCTCCGGCTGCTGCCGCTCGGAGTCCGGCTGGCCGAGCGCCTGGCCTCGCGCGGCCGCGGCATTACCGTCCCGGCCGCGGCGTGGCTGATCAGCCGCCGCACGCTCCGCCAGGCCGGCCCGGCCCTGCTGACCGTGCTGGCGGTGGCCACCGCGGTCATCGCCCTCGGCGAGACCGACAGCTGGCAGCGCTCCGTGCACGACCAGGCGGGCTTCACCGTGGGGGCGGACACCAGGGTCAACATGCCGCAGGATGCCACGCTGCCGATCGGCCAGGTGGGTGCCATTACCGCAGCCAGGGGCGTCACGGCCGCAACGCCGGTCTTCCGCTCACCGTTCACCTTGCAGGGCAACAACGAATCGGCCGAGTTCCTGGCCCTGAACAGCCCGCAAGCCGAGAAGATCGTGCCGCTGCGCAGTGACCTGGCCATCAAGCCCGCCCGCAATCCGCTCTCGGTCATCAGCCTGGGTCAGAAAGTCGCGGGGGTGCAGCTTCCCGGCCGCCCGACGGAGATCCAGCTCGTGGTCAGCCTGACCGGGGCCGGCCGCAGCAGCTATCCCTCGACCGGAGTCAGCGGGGCGACGCTGGCTGTCCAGCTGGCCGACGCCAGCGGGATCGGCTACCAGCTCGGCAACGTCCCGCTGACGCCGAACGGCAAAGACGAGACGGCCACGATCCCCGTCACGACCGTTACCAATGCTGCCTACCCGCTGACGCTTGTTGGCTTCTCCCTGAACTACTCGATGCCCGAGACCGACCCGGGCATGTCCGCCACGCTGACGATCCACTCGGTCGGGGCGAGCGACGGTGCCGGCCAGGCTCCGACCCCGCTTCCGGCGGTCTCGGCCGGGCAGGGCCAGGTCGCCATCGTCAGCGGGACCCCGGTCGTCCCGGTCGGCAGCGGCCTGGGCACCGGCGCGCCAAGCCTGGTTAGCTACCGGCGCCAGGGCTTGAGCGCGGCCGTCACCTTCCACGTCGGGGCCGGTACGGAGGCCTCGACCTTCGGGGGATTCCAGGCCGGGAACGGCTCCGTGGCCATTACGCCGCGGGTCCCGAGCGTCCTGCCCGGCATCGCCACGAAGGCGTTCATGGCCGCCAGCGGCCTGCATCTTGGGCAGACCGTGCAGATCACCAGCCTGCAGGTACCGGTGCCGGTCCGGCTCGTGGGCGAGGTAGCGCAGTTTCCGACCGTCACCACGCCCGCCGGCGCCGTGATCGTCGACCAGACCGCGCTGCAGCTGCTGGAACAGGCTAACGGCAGCGGCGCCCTGACCATCAATGAGTGGTGGCTGCGGACATCGGGGACAACCGCGTTCACCGGGATGCCAGCCGGCACCACCGTAACCACGCTGGCGGGCGTGACCAATTCGCTCGGCAGCCAGCCGCTCACGGTCGCGCCGCTAGCGGCACTGGCCGCCGTCGCCGCGGTCGCGTTGCTGCTGGCCGCTGCTGGATTCCTGGTCAGCGTGTCGTCCTCGCGCGAACGCGGCCGCGACCTCGCGGTCCTCGACGCTCTCGGGGCGACGCCCGGCCAGCTCACCAGGCTCCGCTGCCTGGAGCAGGCCATGCTCTCCGGCCCGGCGGCCGCCGGCGGCCTCGCGCTTGGCCTGCTGCTGAGCCGGCTGATCATTCCGGCAGTGACGATCACCGCCGAGGCCACTCAGCCCATCCCGTCGGTCCTCGTGCTGGTGCCCTTGCTGCCTGCTATTGCGGTCGCGATCGGCATCGCCGCGCTACCAGTGGTCGCCGTGGCCGTCGCCATGCTCCGCGGCACCGCCACCATGGCGAGGCTGCGCGCGGAGGAGGAGACGTGACCAGGCGGGACCTGCGGGCGAGCCTCATCGGCGAGGCGGGCCTGCGGCTCGCCCTGGCCCTGGCGGGCATCACCGCGCTCACCGCGTTCGTAACCGCGGCGGGCCCGCGCGAGCTCGCGGCTGAGCAGGCCATCGGAGTGCGGCAGGCCACGGCCGCGCTACCGCCGGGCGACCAGGCCATCTACACATCCGGCTCCTGGTACCCGATCGCCGGGAATCCCCGGACCTATCCGACCTTTGCTCAGCAGGCGAGCTTCGCCGCCGCGGTGATCCGCAACTTGCCGCGGCCGATATCGCCCGAGCGTACGGCCAGCCGGATCTGGATAGCCGGACAGCCGTTCCCGCTCATCCAGCCGTTTAAGGGACGGGCTAACACCGGCGTCTTCTCTTTTGCCCGCCCGCCGCGCGTGCAGATCAGCTACGACTCCAAACTCGCCGCCGACTCGACGGTCGTGGCCGGCCACCTGCCCGACCGCATCACGACCGGCGTGCCCGGAGCCCCGAGAGCGCTCGTGGTGCAGGTCGCCATCACCCAGGCGATGGCCACGCGGTTCGAGGAGCACGTCGGCTCGATCGTGGAGTTCGCTTCGGCAGCCGGCGGGCGGCTGCTCGTGACTGACCAGCAGCCGGTCTACCTGCAGGTCACCGGCATTGTGGCCCCGAGGCCGGGCGAGTTCTGGAATTCGACGCAGGTAGTGGCGACCCCCACCCCGCCGTCGAAATACCAGGCCTACTGGCTCGGCGGGGCCGTGATCGGGCAGTCAGAGCTGCCGGAACTCCAGACCACCCTGTGGTCGGGCCAGACGGTACAGGGGGTCTGGTACACCCCGCTGAGCCTGACCGCGGTCACCCCCGCGAATATCGGCCTGCTCGCGAACGTCATCAGTGCCCAGTCGATCGGTAGTTACGGTGTCCTGGCCGAGGACGCCGCTGGCTTCAGGTTCACGGAGACGCCCGTCATCACCTCCCAGCTGCCGGCCGACCTGGGCACGATCCAGTCCCAGCTGACGACGACCAACAGCCTGGACTCATTCGTGATCGCCGGCATCTTCGCCGCCGCGCTGCTGCTGATCCTGCTGTGCGCGGGCCTGGCCGCCGACCGCTACCAGGCCGAGTTCGCGCTGATCCGGGCCAGGGGCGGCAGCGTCGGACAGGTCGCCCGGCAGGCGCTGGCCCGGGCGGCCGGCTCAGCCGGGCCCGGATTCGTCGTGGGGCTTGCGCTCGCCATCCTGATCATCCCGCAGGGCAATGGCATCGCGACCGCGTGGCTCCTGCCCGCCGCGGCTCTCGTCTTCGTCTTCGTCTGCATCCCGCTGCGCTGCGCGTGGCGCGTGCGGCGCGACATCCGGCCGCCGGACGCCAGGCGCGCCGAGATTGCCGCGCCGAAGCGCTCGGCCCGGCGGACGCTGGCGGAGCTCACCGTCGTGCTCGCGGGCGTGGCGGCCGTGGCCGCGCTCCAGACCCGGGGGCTGGCCGCAGGCAGCAACGAGCTGGCACTCGCCATCCCGCTGCTGGTAGCGGCTACCGCCAGCATCGCGATCGCGCGCCTGTACGCGTTCCCGGTGCGGGTGCTGCTTCCGCTGGCCACCCGTCGCCGCGGGCCGGTCGGCTTCCTCGGGCTGGCCAGGGCCGGCCGGTCCGGGCTGAGCACGATCCTGCCCGCCCTGGCGCTTGTCCTCACGCTGACGCTCGCCGCCTTCGGCTGGATGGCCGCCCAGACCGTCTACGCCGGGCAGGTGACGACCTCGTGGCTCCAGTCGGGCGCCGACGCGGTCGTGGCCGCCGCTGGCAACAACACCATCAGCGCCAGCGCTCAGCAGGCGTTCGCGAAGGTGCCGGGCGTGCGGCACATCGCGCTGGTGTACAGCACACCCGCCACCAGCCTGACCGCGGCGACGATCTACCCGACGTCGGACGATGGCGGTCCCGTGGCCAACAGCTTTAACACCGGCCTGCTGGTCGCCGATCCCGCGCAGTACGCAGCCCTGGCGGGCGGCACGCCGTGGCCGGCGTTCCCGGCCACCGTGCTGGCCCGCCGTTCCGGCCCGGTGCCGATCCTGTTCTCAGCGGGTGCGGCGCCGCACGACGACGGGCGGGCCGTCATCGGGAGCCGGCAGACCATGGACATCGGCGGTATCAGCATCCCCGTCGTGCTCGCGGGCACGATCTCGGCCACCCCGGCGTTCCCGAACGGCGGGAACTACATCGTGCTGCCCCAGTGGGCAGTCGGGCAGTTCCCTTCGATACCAGGCATGACCACCATGCTGGCGACCGGACCCGGGCTCAGCGCCGCCGTCATGACCGCGGCCGCGAAGACGGATGTGCCCGGCGGCACGGTCGTCATCAGATCGCAGGTGCTGCACCGGCTGCGGACGGCAGCCTCGGAGTACGCCGTCCGCCTGTTCATCCTCAGCATCTGGATCGCCGTCGGCCTCAGCCTGGTCGCGATGATCTTCGGGCTGGCGGCCACCGGGCAGAGTCGCAGGCACCTGCGCACGCGGATGGCCGCGCTCGGCATGTCGGCTCGCCAGTCCCGGGCGCTTGCATTCACCGATACCATCCCGTTGCTCTCCGTGGCTATCCTCGGAATGGCAGGAGCGGGAGCGGCACTAGTGCTGATATCCGGCCAGGTGATCAACCTCGGTCCGCTGACCGGCTCGGCCGGCGAAGTCCCGGTGACCCTGGACTGGCCCGCGCTGGCAGTGCCGGCTGCGGCCGCAGTGGTGCTGGCGCTTGCGGGCATCGGGTTCGAGAACTGGCGGGCCAACCGGGCGGAAGCCGCCACCGCACTTCGGACCGAGGAGGCCGGGTAACCGATGTCCACCATCGATGATGTCATTGCAGGTGGCCTGACCTGGTCTCAGCCCCGGCCCGACGCGGGCCACGAGGCGCAGAACGCGATGATCTTCTGCGACCGGCTGGTACGCATCTTCAAGGTCAGCGGCGTCGAGGTGCAGGCCCTCCAGGGGCTGGACCTCTCAATCGCCAAGGGCGAGATGACGGCGCTGGTCGGAGCGTCCGGTAGCGGCAAGTCGACTCTGCTGAACATCCTGGCCGGGCTCGATGTGCCCACCGGCGGCCAGGCCAGAGTCGCCGGCCACGACCTGCTGACGATGGGCAGCAAGGAGCGCCTGGAGTACTGGCGGTCCACCGTCGGCTTCCTCTGGCAGCAGACCAGCCGCAATCTGATGGCGCACCTGACCGCCGCCGAGAACGTCGCCCTGCCCATGCAGCTGGCCGGGCTCGGCCGCAGAGAGCGCAACAAGCGGACCAAGGACATCCTGGGGCTGCTCGGCGTGGCCGACTGTCACGACAAGCTGGTGCCGCAGATGTCCGGCGGGCAGCAGCAGCGAGTGGCGGTCGGGGTGGCGATCGCCAACAACCCGCTGGTCCTGCTCGCCGACGAGCCCACCGGCGAACTAGACGACCAGACCGCGGCGGAGGTGTTCGCAGCCCTGCGTGCCGCCAACGAACAGACAAGCGCGACGATCCTCATCGTCACGCACGACGCGGCGGTATCCGAGCACGTCAACCGGACCATCGCGATCAGGGACGGCCGGATCAGCACCGAGGTGCTGCGCCGCACCGCGGTCGATGAGCACGGCAGCGAGTCGCTGGTTGCCGAGCAGTACGCCGCGCTGGACCGAGTCGGCCGGATGCAGCTGCCTTCCGAGTACATCGAGGCGCTGGGTCTGAAGGACCGGGTCCGCCTCGGGCTCGAGGCTGACCACGTGACCGTATGGTCAGCGGAGGCCACGCCGGCCGAAGACGAGGAGCAGCCGTCCAGCCACGGGCGCCACCGGCTCTTCCGGGGCAAGGAAGAACAGCAAGTCCGCGGCAAGGATGACCAGCAAGGCAGGTCGGAGTGAACGCGCCAAGTCCCATCGTCCGGGTGGACAACGTCAGCAAGACCTTCCGTACCGCCGCTGCTGACGTGCACGCGCTGCGCGGTGTGTCGTTCGAAGTCGGCCGCGGCGAGCTGGTCGCCGTCGTCGGCCGGTCCGGGTCGGGCAAGACCACGCTGCTCAGCATCCTGGCCGGGCTGGACCGGCCGACCGAGGGCCAGGTGTGGTTCGACGGGCAGGAGATTAGCGGTCTGTCCAAGGACAACCTGCGCACGCTGCGGCGCGAGCAGATCGCGCTGGTGTTCCAGTCGTTCGCGCTGCTGCCGATGCTCTCGGCGGCCGAGAACGTCGGCATCCCCATGCGGCTGGCCCGCCGCCCGAGCGCGGTGCGGGAGAAGCGCGCCAGGGACCTGCTTCGGGTCGTCGGCCTGGAGGGGCGCGAGCACCTGCGGCCCTACGAGCTGTCCGGCGGCGAGCAGCAGCGCGTGGCGATCGCCAGAGGGCTCGCCAACAACGCGACGCTGCTGCTGGCGGACGAGCCAACCGGTCAGCTCGACAAGGCGACCGGCGCGCAGATCATGACGCTGCTGCGGCGGATCGTCCACGCCGAGGGCATGACCGGCGTCGTCGCGACACACGACAAGGCGCTGATTGACATCGCCGACCGCGTGCTGACGGTGGCTAACGGCGTAGTGACCGCAGCCTAAGCTGACTTCTCCCGCGGCGTCCGGCGGGCAACATCGCGCGGCACCAGCGTCGGATTGACATTCTCGAGCACGACCTCGGCGCTGATCACGACCTTCTCGACGTCCTTGCGGCTCGGTACCTCGTACATAACCGAAAGCAGGACTTCCTCGAGGATCGCGCGCAGCCCGCGCGCGCCGGTGCCCCGCAGGATCGCCTGGTCGGCGACGGCCTCGAGGGCATCGTCGGTGAACTCCAGGTCAACGCCGTCGAGCTCGAACAGCCGCCGGTACTGGCGCACGAGCGCGTTGCGCGGCTCGGTCAGAATCCGGATAAGCGCTTCCCGGTCCAGGTTGTGGACGGACGTTATGACGGGCAGCCGGCCGACGAACTCCGGGATCATGCCGAATTTCAGCAGGTCCTCGGGCATCACGTCGGCGAACGGATCTGCCTCGGTCTTGTCGGTCTTGACTCTCAGCACCGCGCCGAAGCCCATGCCGCTCTTGCCGACCCGCTGCTCGATTATCTTCTCCAGGCCAGCGAATGCCCCGCCGCAGATGAACAGCACGTTCGTGGTGTCGATCTGGATGAACTCCTGGTGCGGGTGCTTGCGGCCGCCCTGCGGCGGCACCGACGCGGTGGTGCCCTCAAGTATCTTCAGCAGCGCCTGCTGGACGCCCTCACCGGACACGTCGCGCGTGATCGACGGATTCTCGCTCTTGCGCGCGATCTTGTCGATCTCGTCGATGTAGATGATCCCGGTCTCGGCCTTCTTGACGTCGTAATCCGCCGCCTGGATGAGCTTGAGCAGGATGTTCTCGACGTCCTCGCCGACGTAGCCGGCCTCGGTCAGCGCGGTCGCGTCCGCGATCGCGAACGGCACGTTCAGCAGCCGCGCGAGGGTCTGGGCCAGCAGCGTCTTGCCCGATCCGGTCGGCCCGAGCAGCAGGATGTTGGACTTCGCCAGCTCGACGCCGTCCTCGCCCGCGCCCGCCCGGTCGCCGCCGGACTGGATCCGCTTGTAGTGGTTGTAGACCGCTACCGACAAGCCCTTCTTGGCCTTGTCCTGCCCGATGACGTAGGAGTCAAGGAACTCGTAGATCTCCCGCGGCTTGGGCAGGCTGTCCCACTTCAGTTCCGACGGCTCGGCGAGCTCCTCTTCGATGATCTCGTTGCAGAGGTCGATGCACTCGTCGCAGATGTACACGCCTGGGCCGGCAATCAGCTTTTTGACCTGCTTCTGGCTCTTTCCGCAGAACGAGCATTTCAGCAGATCACCGCCATCGCCGATGCGCGCCACCAAGTTACTCCTTCGGACGGAACTACCTGCGAGCCAGTGCTGTTGTGGAGCTGTACGTGAACCTAGACGGTACCGCCTTGGCGACCCTAGTTGTGACCTAGGGAACACCACGGGCGGCGCGCCGGCCGCCCGCCAGGGTTTCCCGCTAGGACGACCCTACCTCGCCCTTGCGCTTCAGCATCGTCAGAACTTCATCGACCAGGCCGTACTCCTTGGCTTCCTGGGCGGTGAAGAACTTGTCCCGCTCGATGTCCTTGCGGACCTGCTCCTCGCTCTGGCCGCTGTGGCTGGAGATGATCTGCTCCATCGCGCTACGCATGCGCAGGATCTCCCGAGCCTGGATCTCCAGGTCGCTGGACTGGCCGTAGCCGCTCTCGACAGCGGGCTGGTGGATGAGGATCCGAGCGTTCGGCAGCGCGAACCGCTTGCCCTTGGTCCCGGCCGCCAGCAGCACCGCAGCGGCCGACGCCGCCTGGCCGAGGCAGTAGGTCTGGATCTCGGGCTGGATGTACTGCATCGTGTCGTAGATCGCCATCATCGAGGTCATCGACCCGCCGGGCGAGTTGATGTAGATCAGGATGTCCCTGGACGGGTCGATCGACTCCAGCGTGATCAGCTGGGCCATGACGTCGTTGGCCGAGGCGTCGTCGATCTGCACGCCGAGGAAGATGATCCGCTCCTCGAAGAGCTTGTTGTACGGGTTCATCTCCTTGACCCCGTACGACGTCCGCTCGACGAACGAGGGGAGCACGTACCTCGACTCGGCCGGGCGGATCAGCCCGCCGTCATCTGCTGCGCGCACGGTGGGCCTCCTCATGACAGTGGATTCGGATCGGCCAGCTCGGTCGCATTGCGGACCACGTGATCGACGATCCCGTAGTCGCGCGCCTCCTCCGCCGTGAACCAGCGGTCCCGGTCGGAGTCCGCCTCGATCTGCTCGACGGACCTGCCGGTGTGCGAGGCGATCCGCTCGGCCATCAGGCGCTTGAGGTACAGGCTCTGCTCGGCCTGGATCCGGATGTCGGTCGCGGTACCGCCGATGCCGCCATGCGGCTGGTGCATGAGGATCGCGGCGTGCGGCATCGCGTAACGCTTGCCCTGGGCGCCCGCAGTGAGCAGGAACTGGCCCATGGACGCGGCCATGCCCATCGCGTAGGTCGCGACGTCGTTCGGGACGAACTGCATGACGTCATATATCGCCATTCCGGCGTAGACCGAGCCACCCGGTGAGTTGATATAGAGGTTAATGTCGGCCTTGTTGTCCTCGGCCGCGAGCAGGATCATCTCCGCGCAGATCCGGTTCGCGAGGTCGTCGTCGACCTGCTGGCCCAGGAAGATCATCCGGTGCCGCAGCAGCCGCTGGAACAGCATGTCGCCCATCGGCAGCACCGGGGCCTCGGCTGCCTGCGCCACAAGCCGGTCGAGCTGCGGGTCGGGAGGCGTGCTCACGTTGCCCTCCTCAGGTGGTCAATCCGTTGACTGTGACCATAACCTGGCCGCAACACCGGGACGTCCGCCGATCCCCGCTGTTCGCTGACGGCGCAGGCAGGCGGGCCATTCCGTAACGGCCGGACCCTCCAATGAGGGGGAACGACGCTGGCGCGACCGTCAGCTCTCGTCGTCATCGTCGGTGTCGTCAGCCTCGATCTCGGCTTCGATCTCGGCCTCCTCGGCACCGACGTACACGGGACGGCCAGCCTGGTCGACGACCCTGGCCTTCTCGCCGAGCAGTCGCAGCGCGTTCGAGCGCAGCACGTCGGCCGCCACGGCCGGGAGCTGGCCGTTGTCGCTCAGCTGCTTGGCCAGCCGGTCGGGCGCCACGCCCATCCGGTAGGCCTGCTCCGACACGAACGCGGACAGCTCCTCGCCCGTGACCTGGAGCTCGGCGTCGGCGGCCACCTTGTCCAGGATGAACCCGGCCTTGACCGAGCGGCGGGAGTCATCCTCGAAGTCGGCATCCAGCTGGGACTTGCTCTTGCCGCTCGAGTCCAGGTAGGCCTTCATCGTCAGGCCGGCCCGGTCAAGCTGACTCTGCAGGTTCTGCCGCCGCTGCTCAATCTCGGCCTCAACGATGCGCTCGGGCAGCGGGATGTCCACCTGCTCGAGCAGGCTGTCCAGCGCGCCCTCCCTGGCCTGGCCCACCTGGCCGGCCTTGCGCATCGTCTCCAGCTGCTTGCGGGTCGAGGCCCGCAGCTCACCGACGGTGTCGAACTCGCTCGCGGACTGGGCGAACTCGTCGTCGAGCTCGGGCAGCTCCTTGACCTTGACCGTGTTGACCGTGACCAGCACGTCAGCGGTCTCGCCGGCCTGGTTGCCCCCGGCCAGCTCGGCGCCGAACGTCTTGGACTCGCCGGCGGACATGCCCGCCAGTGCCTCGTCCAGGCCGTCGAGCATCGACTCGGTGCCCACCTCGTAGGAGATGCCGGTCGCCTGAGCATCCTCGACGGCCTTGCCGTCGACCGACGCTGACAGGTCGAGCGACACGTAGTCGCCGGTCTGCACGGCCCGCTCGACGTTCTTCAGCGAGGCGAACCGCTCCCGCAGGCTGGTCAGGTACTCCTCGACCTGGTCCGGGTCCACCTCGGCGTTCTCCACGGTCACCGAGACCGTCTCCAGCTCGGGCAGGTCGAACTGCGGCCGGATGTCAACCTCGGCGGTGAACGCCAGCTCCTTGCCGTCGTCCAGCTTGGTGATCTCCACTTCGGGCTGGCCCAGCGGGACGACCTCCTGCTCGGCGACCGCCTTGCTGTAGAGCTCGGGGACCGCGTCGTTGACCGCCTGTTCGAGCACCACGCTGCGACCGACCCGCGAGTCGATCACCCGCGGCGGCACCTTGCCGGGCCGGAAGCCAGGTATCCGTACCTGGCGGGCCACCTCCCGGTAGGCCTGGGCGAGGTTCTGCTTGAGCTCCTCGAACGGAACTTCGATGGTCAGCTTGACCCTGGTCGGGCTCAGCTCTTCGACGTCGGTTTTCACCTGGGGGTCGCTCCTGGAATGGTCTTCTGCATCGAGCCGCGGAAACCCGGCGCGGCGGTCTGCCCGGCATGCCATGTCGCGTCAACGGCTACTGCGCGCCCAGTCTAGGGCAGGCATCGCTGCATTCACCCGCCACGGGTGATGATCACGGGAACTCGCCGACCGCACGATGGACCGCAGAGGAGCACTTAAGGGAAACCTCGGGTGCTGCGTGCGGACGCTCCGCCGGGTCGTGGCGGTCAGCGGTACCAGGCGCCTAACTCGTTAGGGAGGTCTTGCGATGACCGATCCGCGCATTGACCCGGCGGGCACGCCGGGGCAGGGCGGCGGGGCCAACCCGCAAGGGTCCGGCGGCAAGCAGACCAGGCACGGTCTGTTCCACCGCGGCTCAGGCGGCTCGTCTGGCTCCACCACGGGGAGCACGGCCACGGCGACCCGCACGACAGCAACCGGCACGTCAGTCCCGCAGCAGGCCGGCGAGGCTCCCGCCCGTGACCAGTACGCCCAGCAGCCGCGGTCGGGCCAGGAGTACGGCTACGGGTACGAGAGCAGGACCGACGCGTTCGGCGGGGGCGGGCTGGCCAAGGCCGCCAAGCTGTCCTGGGCGGTGCTGCTGCTCGCCGCCCTCGGCATGATCGCGGTAGGGATCATGCTCCTGGTGTGGCCGCACGCATCCCTCACCATCATCGCGATCCTGATCGGGGCGGCGGTGCTGGGGACCGGCCTGGTCAAGCTCTGGGAGGGGTTCACCGCCCGGAGTGAGGCGGGTGGTCATCGGGCGGCCTACATCGTGATCGGACTGGTCGCCGTCATCGCGGGCCTGTACCTCATACGACACCACGCGCTCAGCCTGTTCCTCGTCGCGTTCGTGACCGGCGTGTACTTCATCATGCACGGGATCTCCGACCTGGGCGTCGCGTTCTCGGCCAGGGCCGGGGGGCGCGGGCTGCGCGCGATCCTGGGCGTCTTCGCCATCGCCGCCGGGATACTCATGGTCGCCTGGCCGGGGATCACGCTGGTGCTGCTGTTCACGCTGGTGGCGGCGTGGCTGCTGTTCTACGGCGTCGTGCTCGCCAGCCTGGCCTTCGGTGTGCGCAGGGAGGCCAAGAAGATCACCGATCGCCCTAGTACGACGATGGCTGCCCCGCGGGCGGCCTGACAGCAGGCCAGGCCCGGCCAGCCTGACCGGGGGCTGCCGCCCGCAGCCCCGCCAGGCCAGATGGGTGGCCCGCACCGCAAGGTCGGTGCGGGCCACGGGCATGTCTGGGCTCCGGTCAGCGCGATCGCGGCTCGGAGATGCTCCTAGAGCAGCTCGAGGCGACGGCCCTGGGCGATGGCCTGCCGCCGGCTGGTGACGCCGAGCTTGCGGTAGACCGAGCTCAGGTGGGTCTTGATCGTGTTGATCGACAGGAACAGCGCCTCGGCGATCTCCTGGTTCGTCATGTGCGAGGGCAGGAAGCGCAGCACCGCCAGCTCGCTCTCGGTCAGCGAGGCCCCGGATGGCTGGCCGCCGCCGTGCGGCAGCCGCCCGTCGAAGCGGTCGAGGATCCGCGCGGCAAAACTGGCGCACCGGCTGGCCGGGGTGATCAGCACGGTCAGCGCCGATCTGACCGGCGACCCGCCCGCGATGAACGGCCCGGCCAGGTCGTCGGGCTCGGCCAGGGCCAGCGCCTCCTCCAGCCGCTGGGCCGCCTCGGTCGCCTGACTCAGGCGGCGGTGCGCGAGGACGGTCGTCAGGAGCGCCGAGAGTCGGCCGCTGAGGGTGACCTGCCCGGCTTGCCCGGTTTCGGGAATTGCGTCCGGGCTCAGTCCGAAACCAGGCGGGTCAGTGACGATCGGATCAAGTAGCTTCACCGCGCCCTTGTCGTCCTCGTCGGCCATGAGCAGCCGGGCCTGGCACACCATGACCTGCGGCCAGGCCCCGGGGCCGTCGGGCAGCCCGGCCAGGGTCGCCCTGGCCCGCTCTCGTTCCCCCGCCGCCAGGCTGACCTCAGCGTCGAGCGCGGCGATGGCCATCCCGGCCGCCTGCTCGCCCGCCGTCATCTCGGTGAGCACGCGGATCAGTCCGCGCGCGCCCGCGAAGTTGCCCTCGTCGATCGCGATCCGGGTGCGCACCAGGCCGGAGAGCACGCCGATCACGGGCTCCCCGGCCGGCTGCGGGCCGCTCGCGGCCTGGTCGGCCCGGTCGAGCAGCATCGCCGCGGCCTCAGGCTCGTCGCGGGCCAGGTGCGCCCTGGCCTGGCTGAGCGCGAGGATCGGGGCCAGCCCCGGATCACCGCCGGCCGGGCCCTCGCTCACCTCGGCGGCAACCCGGGTGGCCGCGGCCAGGTCACCGTAGCTGGCGTGAGCGACCGCCTCGAAGGACCGCGCTCGTTCCCTGACGAAGCCGAGACCGCCGGCCGCCAGCTGCGAGCCAGCGTGCTGCAGCGCGGTCCTGGCCTGCTGGGTCTCGTGCCGGCGCAGGCTCGCGCAGCCGAGCGCCAGCCACAGCAGGCCGGTCGCCCCGTGCTCAGGCACGCTCGTCGACTCCTCGTGCGCACCGCCCGCCAGCGACCAGTAGTCGCCCAGGTCCGCCGCGGTACCGGCCAGCCGCATGACGGTCAGCGCCGCGAGCCACAGCCTGGCAGCGGTCAGCTCGTCGTCGTCGCCGTCGAGCGCGTTGCGGGCGCAGTCCAGATGCGGCAGGGCGCCGTCGGGGTCGCCCTGCCACAGGCGCGCGGCCGCGAGCGCCGCCGCGAGCACGCCGTCGTTGCTGCGGCGCTCGGGCGGGAAGCTGGCCAGCACGTCCTCCAGGTCCGTCCAGCCCGCCGCGGTCGGCGCCACCGGCGCCGCTTCGGCCAGCACGAGCGCGCCGAAGTCCCAGTCCCCGGCTCTGGCGGCGGCCCGGATCGCGGGCAGGACGTCGCCCCGGCCCGCGTGCCAGCGCGCTATCCGCCGGAACAGACCGGGTACCTCGTCCGGATGCTCGCGGCGCAGGATCCCTTCGAGTACGCCCTTGAGCATGGGGTGGTAGCGGAACTCACTGTCGGCGCCGCTCACCGGGCGGATCAGCACGTTCTCGCGGCTGAGCTGCTCAAGCCTGGCCGCCGCGCCGCCGTCGCCCGTCAGTTCCTGGGCCAGGTCGGTCGGCACGACGGCGGTCAGACTGGTTCGCAGCAGGAACTCGCGCGCGCCGTCGGGCAGCGGCGCGAGGATCTCGTCGGTGAGATAGTCGGTGACCAGCTGCTGCGCGGCGGCCGAGCTCGCGGCCGGGCCGGAAGCTACCGACGCGGTTGCCTGCCCGGGCCCCGGCACCTGACCGCCCTCGTGCGCGCGAGCCTGCAGCGTCATCGACAGCAGGCACAGGCCCGCCATCCAGCCCTCGCTCTCCTGCATGAGCCACGCGCGCGTATCCGCGTCGGCGACGACTCCCAGGCGGACGAGGTAGGCATCGGCCTCCTGGCTCAGGCACGCGAGGTCGGCCGCGCAGATGTCGGCGACCTGCCCGGATAGCCGCAGCTTGGCGAGGGCGAGACCGGGAGCGTGCCGCCCGCACAGCACCAGGCGCAGGCCGGCCGGCGCGTGGCGGATGAGCTCGTCCAGGCCGGCCACGACATCTGACCCGGCGAGCTCGTGGACATCATCGATCACCAGCGTCGCCACCGTAGCCGACGCCGGCGCCGACTCGGCGGGAACGGCGCCGGCGCCGCGGCTGGACAGCAGTTGCGCCGGGACGGTCTCGGCCGCCAGCCCCGCGAGGCTGAGCTGATCTGCTTCGGCGGCGTCGAGGACGCCGGCACCGGACAGCGCCGCGGCGACGTAACGCCAGAACCTCGCGGGATCGCGGTCGCCCGCGTCGACCGTCAGCCAGGCGACCTTCGAGCCGCTCGCGCGCGCAGCCGCCCAGCTGGCGCACGCGACCGTCTTGCCGGCCCCGGCCGGGCCCGTCACCAGCGTGACGCTGTGCCCGGAGATCGCATGGTCAAGCAGCTGATCGACGCGCGCCCGCCGGGACACCGCCAGGCCCAGGCTCGGGACCTGCAGCTTGTCGTCGAGCAGCCCCATGCCCTCCCGGTCAGCAGAAAGAGCGCGCCCGCTAACCGATGTCGTCATTGCCCCCCGATCGCCCCTGATCGCCCCCCGCCGGCCTGGGCTGCGGATGCCGTGTCAGCCCGTCAGGGCCTGATGGCCGCTGACGCCCCGCTGGCGGCCCCGATCTCACCCGCCCCGGTGAAATTGCAGCTCAAAGCCTTGTTACAGGCATACCCGCGGGTGAGACTTGCCAACCGACCAGCCCCGTTCTGTCGTAGTGCACACGGCTTTGCCGACCCCGCGCAGCCCGTTTCCCCGAAGCGGACATTCCTCTCTTACACCGGCACGGGGGCGGCCCGGTCCGGGCGCCGGCGATCACCCCGCCTGGGTGATGCCCGGCCGGGTGGGCTGTTCGTAGGTTCTAAGAGAACAACCCGGACAACCGGCCAGCAGGTGGGCTGCTGCTGCTCTGGCAAGACCAGGCGGCTTGTGCCCGACAGGTCAGGTCAGAGGGGAGTGCTATCGATGAGAAGAGCACAGAACAAATCCTCGGGTGCCCAGTCCGGAGCGCAAGGTACGCAGCGCACGACTGGGGACGTCAGCGGCACGGGCACGAACGTCACTGGCGCGACGAGCAGCGGCGTGAGCGACCAGCCGACGACCACCCGCACCGAGAGCACCACGACCTACGCACGTGACCCCTACGCACAGGGCGCCCAGGGGACGTACCGCCAGTCGGGCCAGACAAGCTCCCGCCGGTCCGGATCTTCGGGTATGGGCGGACACGTCGGGCTCGGCGGCGTCACCACCATGGTTGCCGGGCTCCTCACCTTCTTCGCCGGCCTCGCGGCCGTGGTCAGGAGCACCTTCTTCCGCTCGGTCCCCAATTACCCGTACCGGCTCACCTCGTATTCGTGGGGCTGGATCCTGTTCGCGCTCGGCGTCCTGCTCTTCGCCGCCGGGGCGAGCCACCTGCTCGGCCTGAAATTCGGCAGGCTTGCCGGAGTCGGGCTGGCGGTGCTGGGCACCATCGCGGGCTTCATGTTCCTCGCCTACTCGGCGATCTGGGGCTTCATCATCGTGGCCCTGAGCGTGGTGACGATCTGGAGCCTGTTCCACAACCGCGAGCAGGACGAGCGTACGGAGGAGTTCGATTCACTGGGCTCATCCTCCATGGGCGCGAGGTCCACGGGCTCGGCGCCGATGGAGACGGCGGGCACCTCGACCACGACGACCACCAGCCGGCAGCAGTCGATGCGCGTCTAGCGGCTACCGCCTCGGGCGCACCGTCACGATCCGGTCAGCCGTCGCGCTGGCCCCGGCCAGAGCCCCGTCCCAGCCAGCTGGGGCGGGGCTCGCTCTGTGCGCGCCGGGGTTTGCGACGGACTGCGGCGCTAGTCAGGCGGCCGGGGCGGCGTCTGGCTGGTCGGCCTTGATCACGCGCAGGACGGCGTCGATCAGCGCCAGATGCGTGAACGCCTGCGGAAAGTTGCCCAGGTGCATCCCGCTGGCCGCGTCGATCTCCTCCGCGTAGAGCTCCAGCGGGCTGGCGAGCGACAGCAGCTTCGCGCACAGCGCCTTAGCCCGCTCGACCTCGCCGATCATCGCCAGCGCGGACACCAGCCAGAACGAGCAGATCGTGAACGTGCCCTCGTCACCGCTCAGCCCATCATCGGTCTCCCCCGGACGGTAGCGGAGCACGAGCCCGTCATGGCTCAGCTCGTCGGCGATCGCGAGCACCGTCGCCCGGAGCCGCTCATCGCCGGGCGGCAGGAAGCCCATGATGGGGATGAGCAGCGCCGACGCGTCGAGCGCGGTACTCCCGTAGTGCTGCACGAACACCCCGCGCTCATCGACGCCCTTGGCGCATATCTCCGCGTGCATCTCGTCGGCGGCCGACTTCCAGCGCGCGGCAAGTTCCTCGTCGCCTCTGGCCACGGCGAACCGCACCCCGCGGTCGGCCGCGACCCAGCACATGACCTTCGACGCGGTGAAGTGGCGAGGCTCGCCGCGGATCTCCCAGATGCCGCGGTCGGGCTCATGCCAGACCTTGACCGCGTTCTCGACGAGCTGGCAGACCGCCTGCCAGGCGATCGGGCCGATCTCGTTCGCCGCGTTCTCGAAGTAGAGCGCGACCGCGGCCATCGCCATCCCCCAGACGTCGTGCTGACGCTGGTCGTAGGCGCCGTTGCCGATCCGCACTGGCCGCGCGCCGTCGTAGCCGTGCAGGTGATCGAGCACGTGCTCGTCGAGGTCGCGCTCGGCGTCGATGCCGTACATGATCTGCAGCGGCCCGCCGCTGACGGCGTCCATCAGGAAGGCGAAGTATCCGAACGCCTCCCAGTCGTAGCCGAGCTGGTACAGCGCCGAGAGCATGAACGCCGAGTCGCGGATCCAGGTGAACCGGTAATCCCAGTTCCGCTCCCCGCCTGGCGTCTCGGGCAGCGAGGTGGTCGCCGCCGCCATGATCGCGCCGGACGGAGCGTAGCTGAGCCCCTTCAGGGTCAGCGCGCTGCGCTCGAGGTACGGCCGCCAGGGATGGTCAGGTATGTGCGCGCTCGAGTGCCGGATCCAGTCGCGCCACGCACTGATCGTCGTGGCCATCGAGTTATCGGCCTGCTCCATGCTCGTGATCGCGGCTTCGGCCCAGCTGAGCGACGCGAACGCCCGTTCCCCGGCATTCAGGGTGGTCCTCGCGGTGGCGCGCGCACCCCCGATGCCGAGATGGAGGCTGGTGCCCAGGTGTAGTTCCGGATGGCCGGACAGTGCGCAGGCAGCCTCCCCGTAGCCGGCCCCGCTGTAACTCCAGGTGCCGGGCTCCCGTCCGTAGTCGTACAGCGGCATGCAGTCGAGCATGACGTCGACCTGGCCGGCGATGCAGGTGGCGGTGCGGAGCAGGACGCCGGTGGCCGCGTAGTCGGCGGGCGGGCGGCGCTGACCGGGAATCCGCTCGGCGCCGTCCCACTTGGCCATCACCAGCGCGTCGCAGATCACGAGCCAGCCCGTGGGCGTGCTCCAGGTGGTCTCCAGCACCACCGTGCCCGGCAGGTACCGGCGCTGGGCCGGGACGCGGGCATGCACCGGCCCGAACCGGAAGAAGCCCGCCGACCGGTCAAGCAGCGTGGCGAACACGCTCGGCGAGTCCGGCCGCGGCAGGCACATCCACTCGACCGCCCCGCTCGGGGCCACCAGCGCGGTGGTCGTGCAGTCGGACAGGAAGCCGTAGTCGGCGATCGGCGGGAACGGCGAGGCCGCCGACGTCGCGGAGGACTCGGGCGGAGCAGAAACGGACGGAACAGGCGCTGGCACAGTCGAAGGATTCCCCGGTCACA
>Ga0209380_10000788_pt1 | contig 22396 bp, 21 predicted proteins | sample HubBroMetageWFT6_FD_188347 | JGI IMG/M metagenome (GOLD analysis project Ga0209380, IMG submission 188347) | Warmed and freeze-thawed soil microbial communities from the Hubbard Brook experimental Forest, New Hampshire - Hubbard Brook CCASE Soil... | ecosystem: Environmental > Terrestrial >...
TCCCCTGCCGCGTGCTACTTTTATTACTTCCCTTATATCAAATACAAAACCTATAAAACCAGCAGTAACAGTAGGTGCTTCGCAGAAGTGGAAAACTTTCTCAACCAGCCTGTTCTCACCAGGTTAAACCCAATCCCTTGATGTGAGAAATCCGTCCCCAACTTATCGGATGCCCAGGTAGAAGATTTCCGCTTCTGCTATTTCTCCCGAACCTTGCACCGTTTCCACATCTCATGCACAGCTTCAAAAAGGAGAACCCGTATATCGCGGTGCAAAATGCCAAATACCCGCGTTTATCCGCCCAATTGCTCGGTCAGCTTGTTGAGCAGCCTGTTCAAATCCTTGTCGTTCTTGCGGGCCTCTTCAATTTTCTCGACCGAGTGCAGCACCGTGGTGTGATGTTTGCCGCCGAACTGCCGCCCAATCTCCGGCAGTGAAGCCTCAGTCATATGTTTAGCCAGATACATCGCAATCTGCCGCGGATAAACGATCGCCCGTGAATTGTCTTTAGCCTTAATCTCGACCAGCCGCAGCCCAAACTGCTCTGCCACCATCTTCTGGATCGACTCAATCGTGACCTTGCGCGCCTGGGAATCAATAAAGTTTTTCAGCACCTGCTGCGCGTAAGGCAAAGTGATCTCCGCCCCGATCAGCGACGAGTGGGCTACCAGCCGGATCAGCGCCCCTTCCAACTCCCGCACATTCGACCGGATATTCTGCGCCACATACAGCGCCACGTCCGTGGGGAGCGTCACCTTTTCCTGCTCGGCCTTCTTCTGCAGGATTGCTACCTTGGTCTCGAGATCTGGCGGCTGAATATCGGCAATCAGTCCCCACTCAAAGCGGCTGCGCAGCCGGTCTTCGATCTCCGCCAATTCCTTAGGCGACCGGTCGCTGGCGATCACGATCTGCTTCATGGTGTCGTGCAGCGCGTTGAAGGTGTGGAAGAATTCCTCCTGCGTGCGCTCTTTGCCGGTCAAAAACTGGATGTCATCGATCAGCAGTACGTCGACGCTGCGGAACTTGTCGCGGAACGACGTCATCTTGTCGTAACGCAGCGAGTTGATCATGTCGTTGGTGAACTTCTCGCTCGACACGTAGCAAATCGAGGCCTGCGGTTGCCGCCGCTTCACTTCATGTCCGATGGCCTGCATCAGATGGGTCTTGCCCATGCCTACTCCGCCGTAGAGAAAAAGCGGGTTGTAGGCTTTTGAAGGACGTTCGGCCACGGCCTGGCACGCCGCATGCGCGAACTGGTTTCCGCTGCCGATCACGAACGCGTCAAACGTGTACCGTGGGTTCAGCTGCGCCGCGCCATCCCAGTCGAACCGCGCCTGCGCCGGAGCCCCACCACCACCCACCGCAACCGGACCGGCCGAGAGCCCGCCGTTGTGGCGCACCGTCGTTGCCGCCGGATCGTCTTCCGGAGTCACGAACTTCACATCATTGAATTCCAGGCCGAGGTTGTCGATCGCCTCCTGGATGAGGTCCGCATACTTGTCGCCGGCGTGCCGGAACTCCGCCGTGGGCACGCGCACAAACAAAATTCCGCCACTGGCATGGCTGTAGCGCGTCGGTTTCAACCACGTGTCGTAGGAGTGCCGGTTAATCTTTTTTTCGAGCGCATCCAGAATGCGCGTCCACGGATTGGGGGAGAGTGCCGAACCTTGAGCTGACATAATTATGAAATACTCGCCGCGGCGTCCCGGCGGCTGGCTGAGGGCGCCTGTCTAAGACTTAATACTGCCGTTAACCTGCCTGCTGATGGAACTCTTAGTGTACTGCGGAATGCGCCACTTGTGTCGTGCGCGGTTGCAATTGTGTGAATGAGATTGTCAAACCCGACCGAGCGGCATAGTAGCACAAAAGTTTTTCGTCGTGATGGAAATCTTCGCGCACAAATTTTTCCCGAACACCATTCGGAACCTGAAGCAGTGCGGCTGTCAAGTGTCGAGGATGTAACTGCAACGAGCACGGTGCAAATGCATGGGGAGAGCTGATGTGTCTGGTTTCAATCGATGATTTCTGGGGTCACGATTGCGGCGGTGGGAGAGACTGGCGCGGGCTTCGCCCGCGGAATGGACGAATGCGTCCGTTCCTACGCGAGCATATTTGCTCTCCACACGATTGAAACCAGAAACTGAGAACTTAAAACCGAGAACTACTTCGAGACTTGGCCTTTGCCCTGATCCCTCTCCGTCATTTATACTTCTTGTTTGCCTTAACACTGTCGACGGAATCAGGAGCAGCTATCTTTCATGCCCAAGCGTACATTCCAACCCAACCGGCGCAAGCGGAGCAAGAAGCATGGTTTTCGCACGCGCATGAAGACCCAGGGCGGCAAAAAGGTGATTTCCCGCCGCCGCGCCAAGGGACGGAAGCGGGTCTCCGTAAAACCCGGCTTCCGCGAGTAGCTTTTCTGGTGCCGCTCACTTCCACAGTCGAGACCTTCAGGCGCACGTCGCAGCAGGACGGCTTGATAGCCAGAAGAACGCTGGCCGGAACCATGCTGAGCGGAGCAATGCCGGCCGGTGCCCCGCGGGAAATTCGGCCCGACTTCGCCATGCCGCCAAAGCCAACAGCCCGATTCCCCCGCAACGCGCGCCTTTTGCGGCACGCCGATTTCGAGCGTGTCTATAAACAAGGACGGCGCCATTTTTCTGCGTCCATGACGGTTTTCTACTGGCCTCGCCCGGAGGGGCTGGCGGAAACGCGGGCGGGGGCGCCCGCGCCACAGGGACTGCGCGTTGGATTCACGGTGGGCCGCGCCTTAGGCGGTGCCGTGCAACGCAACCGCATGAAGCGTCGCCTGCGTGAAGCGGTGCGGATGACACATCCGACTGCGGGAGTCGCAGCCGACGTGGTGATCAATCCGAAGAAGGCATTGCTGAGCATCGAATTCGCTGCACTGCAGTGCGAAGTGACCCGGGCCTTCGCCGTGATCGAGCAGAAGCTCTCAGGAAAACCGGCGCCGGAAACGCCACAAAGCAGACTAGCCGAAGCCCGAAGCCCGAAAGCTGAAGCCCGAAAGAATCGCCCTTGAGCAACATCGCCAAATTCGTCACGCTGCAAATGCTGCGGACCTACAAGTGGGCTGTCTCGCCTATGTTCCCGCCCGCCTGCCGCTACGTGCCGACCTGTTCCGAATATGCCATGGAGGCCGTCGAGCGTTATGGCGCACTGCGCGGCGGATGGATGGCCTTCAACCGCATCCTCCGCTGTCGCCCCTTTGCCCGCTCCGGCTATGATCCGGTAGAGCGCAGCTCGCAGGGTGGAGCAGGCCTTCCAGGCCTGCGTCAAGGCAAGGCATTTAGAACGGGCTTTAGCCCCCGAGGTAATTAGATAAACTTTGGCCGACTATCAAAATCCTCAACAGGAACCCGGCACCGAGCGCCGCCTCCTCGTCGTCGTTGTGATCACGTTCGTAGTCCTGCTTGTTTCCCAGCCGCTGCTCAAAAAGTACATGCCCGCGCCGCCTGCCCAGCCGCAGAGTCAACCGGCACAGGCGCAGCCCGCACCGGAACCGCCTATCTCTGCCCCAGCCGCGCCGGTTCGACCGAACACAGTCACCAAACAGGCTTCCAGCGAAACCGAAACCGTAATCGAAAACGATCTCTACAAAATCACCTTCACCAATCGCGGCGCCCAGGTCAAATCCTGGATCCTCAAGAAATTCGACAATGACGCCCAGAACGGCCCGCTCGATCTGGTCAACTCCGCCGCGGCTCAGAAATTTGGCTACCCGCTTTCTCTGTGGACCTACGACGAAACCCTGCGCAACCGCCTCAACTCCGCGCTCTACGTAGCATCGAGCGAAGGCAATCTCACTGCACCGGCCATGATCACCTTCGAATACGCCGATCAGGACCTTCTAGTCCGGAAGTCTTTCCGTTTCGACCACACCTACGTCTTGAACGTCGAAACCTCCGTCGTATACAAAGGCACTGAAATCTTCGCCCCACCCGCCTGGCCCGCCGGATTCGGTGACCAGGTCACGGCGCCCGCTTATGCCGCCGCCCGCATCGATTACCACAACGATGCTTCGACCGAACGCACTGCTTTGGTTTTCCCCAGCTACGTCTCGCGGCTCGGCATCAAGAGCATCAGCGGTGGCAACACAATCAAGGCCCCCTTCGAGTGGGCCGGCACCGGCGATCAATATTTCACCGCCATCTTTATCCCGGACGATCCCACCACCGCTGCCATGGTCACCCTGCGCAACGCCATGGAGATTCCGCAGAAGCCTGGCTTCAATCCTGTGGGCGCTGGTGCCAAAGACACTGCCAACGTCGAACTCCTGGGCGCAGCCGTCGGGAACCTTCGTGGCCGAACCACTGAGCGCATGTACGTCGGCCCCAAAGAGCTCGCCGTACTCGACGCCGTCCCCGTGCCCACCATCAAGAACGACAATCCGGATCTCCGCGGCATCGTCGACTTCGGCTGGTGGGGCATCCTGTCGCGCCCGCTCTTCCTCTGGCTCAAGTGGACCTACAACCACATCGTCCACAACTGGGGATGGGCCATCGTCATTCAAACCTTCATCATCACCGTCCTCCTGCTCCCTCTGCGCATCACGCAGATGAAGTCGATGCTGAAGATGCAGCGCATCCAGCCCCAGATCAAGAACATCCAGGAGAAATACAAGAAGTACACCCTGCGCGACCCGCGCAAGGCCGGCATGCAGGAAGAGATCAGCGCGCTCTATAAAAAGGAAGGGGTTAATCCCGCCGGCGGCTGTCTGCCCATGCTGATCCAGTTCCCCTTCCTCATTGCCTATTACCGCATGTTGGGGGTTGCCCTGGAGCTCCGCCATGCCCACTGGCTCTGGATTACCGATTTGTCCGCTTCCGACTGGGTGCTGCCGCTCCTGATGGTCGTCAGCATGATCGTGGTACAACGCATGACCCCGCAAGCCGGGATGGATCCTGCTCAGCAGAAAATGATGACAGTCATGATGCCCTTGATGATGGGATTCATCTTCTTTAAGCTGGCCGCAGGCTTGAATCTTTATTACACCGAGAGCAACCTGATTTCGATCGCGCAACAGGCCGTGATGAACCGCACCAAACTAGGCCGCGAAATGCGCGAAATGCTGGAAAAGCGCGCCCGCAAGAAAGATAAATAGCTGTCAGCTCTCAGCTTGGAGCGCATAGCACCGGCGTTACGATAAGATTTGATTCGATTAAAGCTTTACCCCGTGAACCCCTGTGCCCTCTGTGTTAAAGGTTCTAATCACGGAGGAAAAGAAAACTGCCGCAACTAAGCCGATCAAGCTGATAGCTGACGGCTGATAGCTGATAGAGCCCCCTATGGACAAACTAGCCGCCGCCAACCGCATCAACGAATTCCTCCAATCCGTAGTCACCAACGGAGGTCTCCACCTCAAATACCGCATCGTAGTCGACCCGCCGGCGCCCACCGACTGGGAGAAACCGGAAATCTTTGTTGACTTCTCCGGACCCGATTCGACTCTGCTTCTCGATCGCGGCGCCGAGCTTCTCCGAGCGCTCGAACTGCTAGCCTTCGAAATCCTCCATCTACCTTCCGCCGAGCACGAAAAGATTTCCTTCGATTGCAAGAACCAGCGTTCCATCCGCCTCCAGGAGCTCCGCATGTCCGCCTCGGTCGCCGCTGACAAAGTTCGCCAGACCGGAACTCCGTTCCACTTCGCTCCCATGTCTTCCCGTGAACGTCGCATCGTCCACCTCGCCCTCCGCGACCAGACGGACCTCCGCACCGAAAGCGACGGCGAAGGCTTCAACCGCTGCGTAGTCCTCTATCCTGCCGACTACAAATCCGCCGCGCCTAAACAGGCCCGCCGCACTCTCCCGTAGGGGCGATGCGGCGGGACTTTCTTCGTACCTCGGAGTTATAATCGCCCGTGGAGGTCGGTATGCCTCGGTTTGCATGCTTCCTTTCCATCTCCTCCCTTGCCCTTGCCGCATCCATCACCTTAGCCGGCGCAGCCGGCTCTCCACGAGAACCCCAAGCTCTCACGGTGAGCCCTGCTTCCGCGGATGCGGACCCACGACCGCCGTCTCGATTGATGCCAACGGCGTGGCCCAGTGCAGCGCAGGAGCGTCCGGAGTCTATGCTATTGGAGCCTGGGTTCAGAAAAACCCCGGTTCCCCCCCTGCGAATTAGTCGGAGTCTTCGGCGAGCCTATATGTAACTCCGTGTTCGGCACAGCCCAGATCACCTGCCCTTAGGCGTGAGCTCGCGACCGCTACGTGCAAACACCAGGATGCCTCGCTTCGCTTCGGCATGACAGCCGGTGATGGCGGGGAGCTCGGCGCGGACGTCGCTGACGATCGTGTCCACGTCGGGCCACTTGTCCCCATGTCCTGAGGACACATGACTTAATGTGTACTTCCTCGTCTAATCTCAGGCAAAATAGATCGCGCCAGTGATCCCATCGCAAGAGGTCCCATGCACCTAGCTCGCCACGCAATAATTCTGTTCTCGCTGCTCCCGATTATGACCCTGTTCACCGCCGCCCAGACTTCGCCGCTCACCTACCCTCAAGCCCGCCGTAGCGATCAAGTCGATGACTACCATGGCACCAAGGTCGCCGACCCCTACCGCTGGCTCGAAGACACCGACTCCGCCGAAACTCACGCCTGGGTCGAGGCCGAAAATAAACTAACCTTCGGCTATCTCGATCAACTTCCCTACCGCCAGGCCATTCGCGATCGCCTCACCAAACTCTGGAACTACGAGCGCTTCACCATTCCCAGCCAGCTCGGCGGACGCTACTTTTACCAGCACAACACCGGACTCCAACAGCAGAACGTCCTGCTCGTCGCTGAGTCCCTGAACGCCGAACCCCGCGTCCTGCTCGATCCCAACACGCTCTCGCCAGACGGCACGGTCGCGGTCGCCGGCGATGCCGTCTCCGACGATGGCAAGCTCATGGCGTATGCGATCGCGACCTCCGGCTCCGACTGGACCGAGTGGCACGTCCGCGACGTTGACACCGGCAAAGATCTCCCCGACGATATCAAATGGGTAAAATTCTCCGGTGCTGCGTGGACCAAAGACAACAAAGGTTTCTACTACAGCCGCTACGACGAGCCCACGGGCGCGACCCTTCGGGACACTAATTATTTTCAAAAGCTCTACTACCACCAGCTCGGCACCGCCCAATCCGAAGACAAATTAATCTACGAGCGTCCCGATAACAAAGAGATGTTGTTCAACGCCGGCGTTTCCGACGACGGCCATTATCTGATCATCCAAGTCTCCCAAGGGACCGCGGCCAAAAACCGTGTCTATTACAAAGACCTCACGCAACCCGATTCCCAGGTAGTAAAGCTGCTAGACGACTTCGACGCTCAATACCTATTCATCGGTAACGACGGTCCCGTCTTCTGGTTCCACACCGATTCCGACGCTCCCCGCGGACGCGTCGTCGCCATCGACACCCGCCATGCCGACCGTACCAACTGGAAAACGGTAGTTGCGCAGAGCGTCGACACGCTAGAGTTCGCGAGCGTAGTGAGCAATTCATTTCTGCTCGGATACCTGAAAGACGCCCGCACCGAAGTCCGCGTCTACGACCTCAACGGCACGTTCCTGCGGAATGTCGACCTGCCCGGCATCGGCACTGCCACGGGTTTCGGCGGCAAGCGCAAGGACAAAGAGACTTTCTACTCCTTCACCAGCTTCATTTCTCCAACCACGGTCTACCGCTACGATCTCGAATCCGGCAAGAGCTCCATTTTCCGGCAGCCCAAAGTAGACTTCGATCCCACCCGCTACGAAACTAAACAAGTTTTCTACGCCAGCAAAGACGGCACCCGCGTGCCCATGTTCCTCACCTACAAGAAAGGAATCACTCTGGACGGCGAGAATCCCACGCTGCTCTACGCCTACGGCGGATTCGATATCTCCCTGACGCCGAACTTTTCCGTTCCCAACGTAGTCTGGCTGGAAATGGGAGGCATCTACGCGCAACCTAATCTGCGTGGCGGCGGAGAATACGGCGAAGAGTGGCACCAGGCCGGCATGAAGCTGAAAAAGCAAAACGTCTTCGACGACTTCATCGCCGCTGCCGAATGGCTGATTGCCAACAAGTACACGTCAACGCCGAAGCTAGCCATCCGCGGCGGCAGCAACGGCGGCCTGTTGATCGGCGCGTGCGTAACTCAGCGCCCGGATCTATTCGGGGCAACGCTGCCCGAAGTAGGAGTAATGGACATGCTCCGCTTCCACAAATTCACCATCGGCTGGGCCTGGACCTCCGACTACGGATCCTCCGACAACCCGGAAGAATTCAAAGCCCTCTACGCCTACTCCCCGCTGCATAATCTAAGGCCTGGAACTAAATATCCCCCGAGCTTAATCGCGACCTCCGACCACGACGACCGCGTAGTTCCCGGTCACAGCTTCAAATTCGCTGCCACCATGCAAGCCGATCAAGCGGGCCCGGCCCCGATCCTGATTCGCATCGAGACCAAGGCGGGCCACGGCGCCGGCAAATCAATCACCAAGCTGATAGACGAGACAGCCGACACTTGGTCCTTCGTAGCCCACAACCTGGACATGAAGGTGAACCTGCAGTAGCCATTCCGGTCCACAAGAGGCCCTTAAGAGCGCTCCCAGTGTCTTTCGCATCCCAATTCGCCAGTAATACCGGTCAGCATGTTCCACTATTACTAACAAGGTTCCACCTGGAGTCGATCATAACTCTGGAATCGAGAACTCCACTTCCATAGAACGAACTACTTTCCAGGTCGACAGAAGAGCCATAGATTCCTGATTCTATTCCACCGGTTAGCCACCCAGATGCGTATCGACGTGGATTCCCCGCGAGGCTTTATCTATACTTCCCTAAAAAAACAGGCGGCCCGCAAAGGCCGCCTGTCCAATAGCTGAGAACTGAGAACTGCCTACTTCCCCGCCACCGCTCCCGCCGCCGCCGGCATCAACCCGGCAATCGCCATCCCTTCAATCCGCGCCAGCACATTCTCCACGCTGGCCCCCGTATCGGTGCAAGCATCCACATAAGGATGCCTGCTTCCATCCGCATGCATCACCAGCACGCTAGCCTCAGACTGCGCTTTCTTGACCATGTAAGGCAGGTGATGCCGGTCATTCCGGCTCAAAGTCGGTCCGAGCACGACCAGGTCGAACCGCCCCTTGTCGAGCGCCGCTTGCACGGCCTTTCTCCCCACGGCCTTCTCCACCGTGTGCCCGGCCTTCTCCAATGCCGAGGCTGTTTCTGCCTGTGCCTCCGCATCCCCCTCGCCATAAAGAATCTTCAGCTTCGCTGCTTTCGCCATGAGTGTAGGTCCTCGCCACTAACGGTAGCAACGCCCCACTCGTCTGAGTACATCACCGAAGACCAGCAACAACCGGGCAAGTCCGGCGATCTGAGGAGATTGCAATCCTCGTGTGGAGACAGGCCGAGCCTGTGGACGCCAACAATGCTCATGTGGGGATGGGCGCATTCGCCCGTCCCGGCCAGGGCGAAGCCCGGCCGCAACGCGCCACAAACCCCGCCCGATCCCTCCACCAAACTCATCAACTCCAAATCCTCTTCCCCTCCACCCGTTTCGGCGCTAAACTGTTTCACCCAGAGGGGTCTCTCATGTTCCGCGCTCGCTTCGTCGTCGCCATTTTCTGCCTGCTGACTCTCACGACCATCGGTTTGGCGCAATCCGAGCCCTCCACTGCCAGCTGTAATCTCGACGACGGACGCCAGGTTTACATCCGCTACAATGCTATCAGCGGCAAGGCTGAGAAACCTCCCAACGGCAAGCCGTGGGCTCCCGGCGGCACTCCCATGACCTTGTTCACTGAAGCGCAACTCGGTTTCGGAAACGTAACCATCCCCGTCGGCGCCTACACGGTCTACCCCATTCCCGCGAAAGAGTGGACTCTCGCCGTCAATAAAAACGTAACCCCTGGGGCCGCCTACGACGAAAAGCAGGACGTCGCTCGCTCCCAAATGGAGACCGACCAGATTCCCGACGCCTCCGACACCCTCGAAGTAGCCTTCGCCCACACCGGCGAAAAATGCACCCTCCGCATCTACTACGGCAAAACCGCCTCCTTCGCGACCTTCGTCGCCAAGTAAAACGCCGCGGACGAAGTCGCTACCCTGTGATTCCCTGAGCCCTTTGTGTTCCGTGCGCGCCTTACGGATTAGAAGGCTGCCCAAGGTGACCAAAGTCCTATCCGCCCATAGTCCTTCCTGTCCTTGTCCCTGCCACCCCTCTTCGACGAAGATGATTAGCGATTACTAACAGCACAAAACCGTCTCAAAGTCTCCCCCAGACTGAGAACTCCGTGAAAAACCTGTCTCTATCTATCTTCCTTTGCGCTGCCACGCTCGCGTCCTCGCAAACCGCTCCAACAACTGCGCAGTCGACGCAACCAGCGCCAGCCCCTGCGACCGCCACCGTAACCCGCACCACCAAAGCGGTCCACTATCGCCTGCAGGGTGGCTCGACCAAAGTAGATTTCCGGGGCACTGATCTTCTCCAGGGTGCAACCGGGGAAGCTCGCGTAGAAGGCAAGAAGACCAACTTCCAGATCGAAGTAAAATTCCAGAACCTCGAAGACGCGACCAAGTTCGGACTCGAATACCTAACCTACGTTCTCTGGGCCGTCTCCCCTCAAGGCCGCCCCGTGAATCTGGGTGAAGTGAGCATCGATCACAACAGCAACACCGCGCACCTGAAAGCCGCAACCGACCTCCAGACCTTCGGCATGATCGTAACTGCCGAGCCCTATTTCGCCGTGACCACACCCGGCAACATGGTCGTAATGGAAAGCGCTCCGGTCAACGACGCCGGAACCGAAAACATCGAAGCCAAATATGAATTGGTAAGCCGCGGCACGTATTCGGCGACGAACACCCACATTCAAGACGCCATCTTCGGCATTGACAGCAAAACTCCACTGGAACTCTTCGAAGCCCGCAACGCCCTGCGCATCGCACGCATAGCCGCCGCCGACAAATACGCCGCCTTCATCATCTCCAAAGCCGGCCAGCAGCTAATGCACGCCGAGGACGTCTACCGCCAAAAGCAAAACAAAGCCGCCGTGGAAGCCGCCGCCAAAGAAGCGACCGAAACCGCCGAAGAAGCCCGCTTGATGGCTGTAAAACAAAAAGCTGAGGATGAAGCCCAGGCCGCCGCCGCCGCCCGCGAAGCCAAAGCCCGCGCCGAAGCGGACGCCGAAGCCAAGCGTCGTGCCGACGCTGAAGCCGCCCGCGCCGAAGCGGAGCAAGCCAAAGCCGAAGCGATAAAGATGAAGCAGGAAGCCGAAGCCGCCGCGCAAGAAGCCGCGCGTCAAAAAGCCGAAGCCGAAAAAGCTACAGCCGAAGCCGTAGCCCAGCAGCAAGCCTTAGCCGCCGAAACCGATAAAGCAAAACAAGCCGCGGCCCAATCCGACGCGCTCCGCCAGCAAGCCGAAAACGAAAAGCAGGAACTCCGTGCCCGCCTCCTGCAGCAACTCAACAGCATCTTAGCCACGCGCGATTCCGCCCGCGGCTTAATCGCGAACATGTCCGACGTTCTTTTCCGCAGCGGCAGTTTCGAACTCCTGCCCGGAGCCCGAGAGCGCCTCGCTAAAGTTTCCGGAATTGTGCTCGCCTATCCAAGCCTCCACGTAGCCGTGGAGGGCCACACCGACAGCGTAGGCAGCGACGACTACAACCAGCAACTCTCCGACCGCCGTGCCCAGGCCGTGCGCGAATATTTCGTTCAGCAGGGAATCAACTCCACCAACGTAGAAGCCCACGGATACGGCAAGACCGAGCCTATAGCCACCAACGACACCGCCGAAGGCCGCCAGCAAAACCGCCGCGTGGAACTAATCCTCTCCGGCGACGCCATCGGCAGCAACATCGACGAGCCCAAGCCCCAAACCGCCAGCGCAAACCACTAAGCACCACCCGACTAATGTGGAGACAGCCGCCTCGGCTGCCCAGCTAGGGCGAAGCCCAGCACAATAGGCTCACCCTGTATTCCACAGTGCTCTCTGTGGTTAATGCTTTTCCCACCCCCAAAAGTCCACCTCCAAACGTGCCCCCAAAATCCCGTTCCCCCTTGCCCCGCCGCCCGAAACCCATTACCCTTAGTCAGCAGTAAGTCGGGCTCAGACATGTTCACCCCGCACCCCAACCTCGCGGACGATGTTAACCACGCCATCATCCAGTCTGAAATCGAAGGCGGAGTCTTTCTCCACGACCTCCCACCCTCCACAGTTTTAGAAATCCAGACCATGCACCACTGCTACACCGCCGTGCTTCTAGGTGGGAGTGACGCTCTAATCTCCGGCCATCCCGAGTTCTGTCCGAGCCCAGTCCACGTAGCCATCGCCGGTTCCACCTGGGGAGGCTCGATGCTGAAGCTCCAATATGTAGGTCGCGGCATGCATCTCGAATTCCACCACCCCGAATACGACACTCCCATAGTCACCAGTCCCATCCAGGAAATCCGCGACTCCCAACCCATCCCCGCCCCGTCCGCCCTAATCTCGCTAAGCTACTAACTAGCGCAGCAGCAATCTCCCAAACTCTGTCATCCCGAGCGAAGCGAGGGATCCTGGTTTCGCCGCCATTACCCCACAGCTTATGTTTCGAGATGCCTCCGCGTAGTAGATTCCGCCCTTCCGAGGTACAATCAATCGGCATCATGACCATCACCACCCGCGAAGTCAGTCACGTTACCATCGTCGACATCACCGGACGCATTACTCTGGGCGACGAGACGGGGCAACTTCGCGACACCATCCACAAGCTCCTCGACGCAGGCAAGAAGAAAATCATCCTCAATCTCGGCCAGGTCGATTACATCGATTCTTCCGGCGTGGGTGAACTCGTTAGCGGCTACACCGCAGTTCGCACTGCCGGCGGCGAACTAAAACTTCTCAGCCTCACCAAGAAAGTTCACGACATCGTCCAGGTCACCAAGCTTTACACTGTCTTCGACATCAAAGACGACGAATTCACCGCCATAAAATCCTTCGACTACTTCTTCGCTAAATAAGATTTGCTTGCCGCCGGAGTCCCGGCACACTGTCATCCTGAGCTCTACTTTCCGTACTCCCGCACTTCCCCATCCACCGAGACCGCGACATACTTATGCGTCTCCACATCGCGAAACTGCACAACCTGATGTTTTTCCCGTGCCAGCTTCCCCCACTGGCTAGGCTTTTCGCGGTTCTGCTCAATCGCCTCGAGCACTCGCCCATTCAGCCGAAACTGAACCATCCGCAACCGCCCGCGCCCAACGCGCTTTACGGGAATCTTCTGATCCTCCAGCAAAACCATTTCCCCATTCATCAACTGCGCTGCCACCGACCCCAGGACTTTCTCCACTTCAGTCAAAGTCATCGCCAACTCTCTCCAGCATCCCCGGTCACGACCCATCATAATCTGCGTTCTGATGGCTTTCTGGCTAGCGAGGCGAGAGTGATTCCCAAGGCGAGCACGGTGATCAGCGAAATGTCGCCGAGGGAGATTACGCAGTAAATGCACCAGACTCCGAGAACGTGGGCTTCGATGCGGGCGAGGTAGAGCGAGAAGGCCAATCCGATGAGGGCTGCGGCCAGGAGCAGGCGGAAGGCGCGACGCCAGGCCAGGGCGCCGATGAGGAGATATCCGGCGATGCCGAGGACGGCGACTGGAATGCCTGCGAGCATCGCATACGGGCTGTGATTGACGATGCCGCAGTCCCAGCGCTCGTTGATGCTGCAGGGGGAATCGCCCTCGGTGCGGTAATGTTCGCGCAGGGCGAGGGAGGAAGCGACGATGCCTAGGGTGGCTAGTAAGACGAGGACGTATTTCATTGTTGAATCCTTATTGTGAATTGTTGATTTCTGATTGTTGATTAAGAAGCTCGCGGGTTTTTAATCAGCGATCAGCAATTTTCACTTTCACTCTACTCTTTCCCACAATCAACTGGCGGCGTGGGCGGCGGCTATATCCTGCAGCAGGTCCGAGGCCCGCCAGTCGGCGTCGTGATACCAGCGGAAAATCTTTCCATCGGGGGAGATGACTGCGGTGCTCAGCGAATGCGTGATGAATCCGCCTTCTTCTTTGTAGGTGAGAGCGAAATAATCGGCAAATTCAGATAATTCGGATTGCGGGATCGCGGAGAACTCCCAGTGCGTGAAAAAGGCGGGATCTTTGCTTTTGCCTCCGGCGCAGGAGAAGCCGTAGGCTCGCAGAATTTTCGGCGTGTCGTGGGCGGGGTCGAAACTGATGCTGAGCAGGTGGGTTTTGCCGTAACGGGCGGGCTCGGCGCGGACCTGGCGATCGATTGCCGCGAACTCGTGGCTGATGCGCGGGCAAAAATCGGGGAACGGGCAACGGGTGTAGATGAGAGTCAGAAGCAGGGTTTGACCGCGATACTGATGCAGCGAGATGCGCTGCGCGTTCTGATTGATGAAGTTGAAGTCCGGTACTTCGTCCCCGGGAGACGGGATGTGCAGGGCTGATGTTGGCTTGGCCGCGGGATCGGTCGAGTGTCCGGTAACTTTTACGTTCTCGAGCCAGTAAGAGTTGTCGGTCTGTTGAACGACAACATCGGCGGTGATGGTGTCCCCCGGCTGGAGTTGATCGAGCATGGCGGGAGGCTTGACAGTGTAGGGCATGACCATCGGGTCCATGAAGCCAGGGATGGGTTCGTTGTCGATGTTCGCTGTTCTGGCATTCTTGTCGACCGAGATGACTTTGCCCTTGAAGCCATAGCGCTTGGCGCCGGAGGAAGGTGCACTCTTGCAGGCGGCCGTCACGACTAGCAGGACGCTGAGGGAGAGCAATGCGAGACGCTGCGATGAGTTGCGTGGGTTTTTCATATTCGGGCTTATTATCTCCGATTCTTGCCCTGGGCACGACGGATATGCCTGTCCGGGCAGAAGACCCGCTCGCTTCGCTTGCTGGACGGGCGAATGCGCCCGTCCCCACATGATCATCTCCACATTGTCATTGCCGGGACCTGAGATGCTTGCTTCATCAGTAGTGGAAGCGGTAACGAAACTCTACATAGATTTGACGCGGGTCGTTCCAGTGAAATCCGCCGAACGTCAGGCTGTTATCCAGTTGTATGCGGCGGTTGGCCACGTTCAGCGCGTCCACGGAAACGGTGTATCTTTCGGCGAAAGTCTTCCCCAAAGCGAGATCGAATGTGGTGTGGCCGGGCAGATAGCTGCCAGGATACTGCAGTCCGGGCAATCCGTTTGTAAATCCCGACCCGTAGTACACGTTGGTTGAGGCATACGCGTGCCGCGGCAGATTTGCGTTGAAGCCGATGTTCAACGTGTTTCTCTGATCGTGGTCAACTGGTGAAAGTCCGGGCGGAATGTCGAGTCCGCATGACGGCGTGGGGGGATTAGTTGGGCAGACCAAGCCTCCGGTGATGGGAGATGTAGCTTGCGCGATTTGGTTTGCATAAGCAAGGTGAAATTGGCCGTGATGGGCAATGCTGGGAGAGCGCAGCGTGAGTTCCCAGCCTTGAATCAAGGCCCCATCCCAGGTGATGGGCCAGAAGATGTTTGATTCTCCTATGTTGTTGTGATCGAGCCAATTCCTCGCTCTGGTTTCATAATTGTCGGCGCTGAGGGTCCAGCCGCGGTAGGGGATGGTAACGCCAAACTGCCATTCGATATCGCGCTCACCGTGCAGAGGAGCAAAAGCGAAGCCTTGGCCGGTGGCGAGATCTTGCAGCTCGCTAGTCGCCGTCGAAAGTGGCGGAGCCTGGTAGAAGTAGCCGTAGAAGCCGCGAAACACCCAATTCAGCCGCGGGACGCTCACTGCAACGCCGACGCGAGGATCGGTTGCGTTCTCCGAAATCGAGCCATGGAACGCCGTTTCTCGAAGTCCGGCGATGAAGGTTATCCAGGGAGTCGCTTTAAATTTCTCGTTCACGAATACCGCGGTAACGCCTCCATTTACACCGACGGAGGAAGGTGCAACATTCGGAGTGCCGTCGGTGTACTGGTTGTAGAAGTAGTTGTACTGGTGCTGGCCGAATCCGTAGACGCCGGCTTGCAGATCGTTCTTGCCCAGGGTCGCGCTGAGGGTGGCCTGCATCCCGGCGTAATTCGCGGTCTGGTTGACTGTCGAGATTACCGGATAATCGTTCGCGCCTCCTTTGTAGTTGGCGTCGTTGTAGTGATAAAAGGGCGAAACCGTGAGCAGCGCACTTGCGTTGAAGGTGTGAACCCATGAGAACGTAGCGTAACCGTCGGGCTCGCGCTCTCCATCCCGCAGGCCATAGCTCTTGTAGACCTGACTTCCGGATGAGTTGGGATTGGGGTCTATGGGAATCTGGTAATAGTCCTGCCGCAAGGAAGCGACTACACGATATTGGTTCCTGGGATCAGGATTGAAGATGAACGAAGCGAACCCTCCGTAGCCGTTAGCAGCATCATGAACCGCCTGCGGGATGGGAGTCTGAAGTCCGTAGTTGCTTCGGTCTCCGTTCAGGCTGGCGTAGTAGGCGAATCGCGGGGTGTGTCCTCCGCAACTGATCTGGTCGTTACTCTGATAGAAATTTCCGGCGCTGATCATTAAGTCGCATTCCCTGTCGCGTTCAAAACCGGTGCGGGGCGCGATATTGAAAATTCCGTAGGTGCGGTCGCCGTAGTCGGCGTCGTAGCTGCCGCGCTGCACTTCGAGGTAGTCGATGTCTTTGGGATCAATCTGCGGACCCAAATTGGTGGCAATGTTTGTATTAGGGATGGGGACGCCGTCAATCAGCCACTCGACCTGGTGGCCGCCTCGCATATGCAACATATCGTGCGTCACATAGGCGGCCGGCACGTAGTCGGTGATCATCTGCATGCCGTTGGTGCGGTCCGCGCCGGGAGTCTCCTGGATATCGATGCGGCTCACCATGGTCGTCGGAGTGACGCTTTCCGTTGTTGCTTCCACTGCGGTTCCCGAGACTGCCACGGTTTCCTTCACGCTGGCGAGGGCCAGCCTGAAGTGCAGCACTGGACTGGTGTCGGACTGAACGATCACGGCTTGTTGCGTGGGCTGGAAGGACGGCAAGGAGACTGTGACCGTGTAATCCCCGATAGGGACGGAAGTGAAGTCAAACTCTCCGTTAGTATCGGAGTCTAGGGCCTTCGTCCAGTCGGAGTTTTGCGCCTTCAGGGTGACGTGTGCGCCTTGGACGGGGCGGTGCTGCGGATCGTGAACGATGCCGCGCACGGAACCGAAAATCGAGGCAAATAACACGGCCGTGAGCAAGAAAACACTTGCCGTCAAGCTGGCGCCTTGCCTCATAACCTGTCTCATAAGACGTCTCCATTCCCTGCGCCGGGTTAGGGCGGTTTGCAGGGACGATGCGATGTTGACTTCAGGGGCGGATGCGAGACGTTCCGGCGAAGGAACGCGCGCGTCCGTCAGGCGAACGGAATCAATTCAACCTTGGAGACAACTTCAGCAGGAAGGAGGCGCGCGGGTGGATTGGGAACGGGAGACTTCAGCGGCCGGGGAAGCTGGGCTGGGCTGGCCGAGGTGCGGTTCGACGTTGCGCGCGAAAGAAGCGGAGGCCGGCGGCTGCGCATAAGCCCATCGATGGGTAGTGATGGCGCGGCGACCTTCGTGATTGCAGCAACTGGCGTCGCGGATGACCAGCTGTCCGGTTTCCGAAGTCAGCGAATCGTGGCAGTGATGGACATTCCGGATGCAGCATGCATGCGGCGGCGTGGCCGTTGCCGCGAGGGCCAGCGGGGCGAGGTTTCCCAAGAGCGCCACGAGCAAGAGGAATTTGGCGATCGGGCGCTTGGTGATCAGTCGATGCATGCTGAGCTCGCGATGCTCGAAGCTTACCAACTTGCGGTTGACGAAGGCAAGAACGTTGCTTAGTTGGCGAAAAAACTCGGATGCCAGTGGTGGAAGATCCCTACGAGGCTGCGGATGACGGGACGACGCTAGGGATCCTTCGACTCCGACACGCGCTCCGCTTCGCGGACCGTGTGTCTCCGCTCAGGATGACAAAAACAAGCGCCCGGTTAGCGTTTCAGGCTTTGCCTTGGATCTTGGCCCACCACCAGCGGACGCCGACGAACAGGAAACGCCAGTCGCTAAAGAATTCCGGGGGTTTGCCTTCGAAAGCATGGCCGATGAATTGCAGAAGCCATCCGAGCAGGAACAGGGCTAGCGCGTAGGGCCAGAGGCGATGGATGAAGATGCTGGCTAGAAAAACTGCGACTGAGAGCACGATGGTTGGGATGCCCAGGGTGTGGCAGAGCCGGTTCACGCGGTTCTGATGGCTGGAGGAGTATTGCGAGATCCACTGCTCGTTGGTGCGGTTGCCGAGCATGCGGAGGATGATACAACGGCGGCTGGTTGTTTGCACGGGGTCCGCCGGACTTAGACCCGTGGAGCTTGCATGGCGAGCTGCGCTCGACCGGACAGCCGAGGGCGGCTGTCCCCACATTGAATCCTCGCATTGAATCGTGAATCTTTGCGGGTTGAGGCTCCTGCTTGCCGCGTGGTAGCATCCTAGGTTTTGGCAGGTATGTTGGGCTGGCCTGTATGCTGCGCTGATCCTCTTCTGGGCCTTCTCTCTTTCCACGCCTGCGAAGGAGCCTACTGGTGAAAGTCTATTCCGGAGAAAACATTCGTAATGTCGCGATGGTGGGGCATGGGCACGCGGGGAAGACCTCGCTGCTTTCGGCGATGCTTTACACCGCGGGGGCTACGCAACGGCTGGGGCGGGTGGACGACGGGTCGGCGACTACAGATCACGACGAAGAAGAGATTGCGCGGAAGATGTCGATTGCCGCTGCTGCGGGTTACGTGGAGTGGGGCAAGACGAAAATCAATGTGATCGATACGCCGGGGTTCAACATGTTTGTCCACGAGGCGCGAATGGTGCTGCCGGTGGTGGATGCGGCGATCGTGGTGGTGGACGGCGTGGCCGGCGTGGAAGTGGTGACGCAGCGGGTGTGGAAGGATTGCGAGGAGTACAAGACTCCGCGTCTGATTGTGGTGAACCGCATGGACCGCGACCGGGCGAATGCGGAGCGCGTGCTAGAGTCGCTGATCAATGCGTTTGGGCGGAATGTGATTCCGATTGAATTGCCGATCGGGAGCGAGAAGAGTTTGACAGGTGTGGTCGACCTGGTGCGGATGAAGGCTTACACCTACGACATGGGCGGGAATGGAAAAGGCAAAGAGACGGAGATCCCGGCCAACATGCGAGCACAGGTGCAGGAGTCGCACGAACAACTGGTGGAACTGGTTGCCGAGGGCGATGACAAGCTGATGGAGGAGTTCTTTGAGAAGGGAACGATTCCGGAAGAGGATTTGATCCCGGCGCTGCACAATGCGATTCGCGAGGACAAGCTCTTCCCGGTGGTCTTTGCTTCTGGGCTGGGAAATATTGGAGCCGACCGGGTGATGGATTTTATTGTGGACTATACTCCGGCGCCTTCCGAGCATGAGTGGGTGCAGGGCGAACCGGTGTCCTCGGGGAATGGGGACGCGCCGAAACGGCATGAGACGGACGCGGAGCCGGTTTCGCTTTATGTGTTCAAGACGATTTCGGACGCCTTTGCGGGGAGGATTTCATACTTCAAAGTTTTTTCCGGCGTGTTGAAGAATGAGGCCGCGGTGCAGAACTTTTCGCGTGGATCGGCGGAGAAGCTGTCGCATATCTCCATCCTGCAAGGGAAGACCGCTGTGCCCGTGACGGAGTTGCACGCGGGAGACATTGGCGCTGTTGCGAAATTGAAGGACACGCTTACCGGTGACACGCTGGGGGATAAGGCTGCGCCGATCTTGTATCCGCGAGTGAAGCTGCCGGAGCCGGCGATCACGTTTGCGATTGAGCCGAAGAGCCGCGCGGATGAAGACAAGCTGGGGCCGGGCATCCACAAGCTGATGGAAGAGGATGCGATGCTTCGATTCTTCCGGGATCCGCAGACCAAGGAGTTTCTGATTGCTGGGACCGGGCAGCAGCATATTGAAGTCATCGTTTCGAAGCTGAAGAAGAGGTATCACACCGAAGTGGTTTTGAAAGCGCCGAAGGTGCCTTACCGCGAGACGATTCGGGCCAAAGCCGACGTGCAGGGGCGGCACAAGAAGCAGACTGGCGGGCACGGGCAGTATGGGGATTGCAAGATCAAGATGGAGCCCATGCCGCGGGGCGGACAGTTTGAGTTCGTGAACGATATTTTTGGGGGCGCGATTCCCAAGAATTTTATTCCGGCCGTGGAAAAGGGAATCAAGGATGCGGCGGCGCGCGGGTATCTGGCGGGGTTTCCGGTCGTCGACTTCCGCGTGATTCTGTATGACGGTTCGTATCACGACGTCGACTCGAACGATCTGTCGTTTCAGATGGCGGGGCGCATCGCGTTCAAAAAGGCGATGGAAGTGGCTAAACCCACGCTTCTGGAGCCGATCATGGTGGTCGAGATTACGGTGCCCGACGAGTTTGCGGGATCGATCATGGGCGACTTGAACAGCCGGCGGGGACGCATCCAGGGCATGGACAATAAGGGCGGCAACACCGTGGTGAAAGCCGAAGTGCCCATGGCGGAGATGCTGACCTACGGCGTGGATTTGACTTCGATGACGCAGGGGCGCGGCAGCTTCAACATGGAGATGCACCACTACGATGCGGTGCCGGCGGCGCTGCAGGAGAAGATTGTTGAGAAGGCGAAGGCGGCGCGGGGCGACGTGAAGGAAGAGGAAGAGTAATTATTCGCGTGCGGCGATTACTGCTTTTGCCTATTTCGTTTTCACGCCTGCGGCCTTCGCAAGCTTCGCCTGCCGCTCGTCAAAGGTCCAGAACTGTTCCGCTTTGAGCTCCAGCGTGCAGGCGACATGCAGAGTATCGAGCGTGCGCATGCCGAGCTTGGGTCCGTACCGGCGGGCTAGATCGGCGCAAAGCTCGAAAGCGTTCTCGGGTATTGGCGCTTCAACCCACAATCCATCGGCCCGATCGCGCTGCAAGTCGTCGAAGATGGCATCCGCCTCAGCCCGGGAAACCTTGCCATAAAAAACCTCCTTGGCGAAGACGTGAAAACACTCGGCAGCGTGAAGAGGGGTAAACCAGACGCGGGGTTTTGCTTTCATCCGCTCGCGCGCGGCTGCCGAATGTACGTCCAGGACATAGAGCGACGCTAGAAAACTGGTATCGGCGTAAATAGTCAGAAACGGCCCCGATCCTTTATCAAGTCATCCACGACGGTTAAAACGCGGTTACCAAATATTTTCCTGGCGCGGGCTTCGAAATCTGGCCATTTCACCGGTGCCTCCACTTGCTTCTCGGGAACAATGCGGGCAATGAGGCGGTCGCGCTCACGCAACTCGACCGTCCTGCCGGAGCGCAGCCAGGCTTTGAGGCGACGGGTGTCGCGGAGTTGGCGCAGATTTACGGAAGGCATAGTGACATTGTGACACATTATGTGTCACAATGTCCAACACAGTTTACGAAACCGAGGGCCCTATGAAACTGTTGTCGATTGTTCTCTGTTTTCTCTTCGCACTGCCGGTGGTAATGCATGCTGCGGAGACCCAAGTTTTTCCTACGTCGGCCGGGCCGGTGAAAATCACTCCGCTATATCATGCCAGCACGCTGATCGAGGCCGGTGGGAAAGTCATCTATCTTGATCCTGCCAAACCTGCGAAATTAATGGGACTTCCGAAGGCGGACCTCATTCTGATCACCGACATACACGGCGACCATATGGATCCGGACTCGATCAAGGAGATCAGCAAGGCCGAGACGGAGATTCTGGCGGCGCCGGCGGTGGTTGCTACCGTTACAAGCGCCAAGCCCATTGCCAATGGAGAAACGAAAACCTGGCAGGGATGGACGATTGAGGCCATCGCGGCCTACAACCTGAAGCGGGGGCCGGCTCCTGGAAAATTCTTTCACGACAAGGGGCGGGGCAATGGTTACGTGCTCACCTACGGCGGCAAGCGCTTCTACTTTTCGGGCGATACTGAGGGGGTGCCCGAGATGCGGGCGCTTAAGAACATCGATGTGGCGTTTGTGTGCATGAATCTGCCTTACACCATGCCGCCCGAAGAGGCTGCTGACGCGGTAAAAGCCTTTCATCCGAAAATGGTCATCCCCTACCACTATCGTGGATCGGATCTCGCTGTGTTTCAAAAAGGCTTGGAAGGGACCGGGATTGAGGTGCGGTTGCTGGATTGGTATCCGAAGTAGTTGAGCTAAGCTAGCCTCGCTGCGCTTGGCCGGACCCCTCGGCTTTGCTCGGGGCAGGCTCTCGAGGCGGTCGTCCCCACATAGTTCGCTTCGTGGTAACATCCGGCGAGTGGCTACTGCCAGAAACAATCCTAGCCTGAATTACGGCCCTGAGCGGCTGGTGTCTGCCGCGCCCGTGGAAGACGATTCTTCGTTTGAGCTGAAGCTGCGGCCGCAACGGCTGGGCGAGTTTATCGGGCAGACCA
>Ga0209380_10000790_pt1 | contig 22391 bp, 22 predicted proteins | sample HubBroMetageWFT6_FD_188347 | JGI IMG/M metagenome (GOLD analysis project Ga0209380, IMG submission 188347) | Warmed and freeze-thawed soil microbial communities from the Hubbard Brook experimental Forest, New Hampshire - Hubbard Brook CCASE Soil... | ecosystem: Environmental > Terrestrial >...
GAGCGCGCTCCAATGAGCAGCGAGAACCTCCTCAAGCGCAGCCTGCATGCTTGCGGCAATGTTGCGATGCCGCTGTTCGAGTGGCTCGCCCTCTTTGCGCGCGGGCCCCAGCCGTTTTTCCAAGTAAGCCGAGAAAAGCCTGCCCAGTACGGGTGTGCGATTCGCCTCTCGCCAACTCATATCCGCGCCCTGGCTTTGATGCGTGAAATATTGCAGCCCCAGCCGAAACGAAAGCGGCCCATCGGCATAAACGATGCGGCGAAATTCCTCCAGAAATTCCGGCTGGCCGTAAGCCGCCAGACCCATCACTTTGTATTCGTCGCCAAATTTCCAGAAGCCGATGTATTGCGTCAACGCGGTGTAATACATCCCCAGCGAATGAGGAAAACGGATTTCTCCCAGCGCGCGCATCTTCGGCCCTTCGCCCAAGGCCCACATGCAGCTGGCAAAATCACCCAATCCATCAGCGGAGAGCACCGCGGAATTTTCGAACGGAGAAACGAAATAAGCGCTCGCCAGGTGTGCGGTGTGATGTTCGATCCGATGGAATTGCGCCCGGATATTTTCCGTGGGCATATCGAAAGCCGTCGCGAGATCCTCTTTAACGCCCGCAAAACGCCGCATCACACGCACGCGGTCTAAAGCAAAGCGCGGCATGCGCATGGCGAACCGAAGTTTTGTTCCCAGCCGCGCCCAAGGATTGCGCGGCACAGCGATGTGATCGACTTCAGAGAGTTTCACGCCGGCTTGGTCCAGACAGTACTGAATCGCGCGCGCCGGCAAGCCCGCCGCATATTTCACGCGATTGAGCCGTTCTTCTTCCACGGCCGCCAGCAATTGTCCATCAACGACGATGGCCGCTGAGGAATTTGCGTGATACGCGTTAATACCAAGAATAATCATCGTGCGATTGCGTCGACGGACTGCTGAAGGCCTTGGCCTCGGAAATTCAATTCACATGTACCGCTGCGGAAGCGCGGTTTTCCACACCTCCCGCAGGCTGAACGTTGAAGTTATGTTTCACCCACTCGTTCAAAACGTACAAACTCCACGGCCGCGACCAGGTTGTCCGACCCAGCAAAAAACTCCTCCAAACCGTCTGCGCAAACTTCACGTCCACAATCGCTTGCAAAGCCGGCGCCCAGTCGCCAAGCCCCACAGCCACGCGCTCCCCTAGCTTTCCAAGCATCCAACTTTCCCAAGGCAATGTAAAAGTCCGCTTCGACTGGTTGACGATTTCCTCTGGCAGCAAATTTCCAAGAGCTTCAATGAGCAAAGCCTTCGGACGTCCATAGCGCCGCTTGATCGATTCCGGCAGCCCCAGAACATATTCCACGAGCGGAGTATCCAGAAATGGAACGCGCACTTCGAGCGAATTGCGCATGCTCATCGCGTCCGTATCCCGCAACAGCGTGTTCACCATGTACGAACGCAGCTCCAGCCACGATACTTGTGTGAACTTTTCCATCGCTCGCGACTGCACCACAGCGCCTTCGAGCCATTGGTACCAGAGCATCGATTCCCAGTCCACCGGGCCGCCATTGAGACGCGAAGCAAAAGCCTTCGGAGTAAAAAGCGCCCGCGTGAAAAAGTAAGAATGAGGAAACAACTCCGGCTGAAGCCAGGCGGAAAGCCCTTTGCGAAAAGCATCAGGAGAAGTTTCGAAAAAAGGAGTCCGTTTTATTCCCGAAGCTGTCAATTTGCGAAATGATTCCGGAAAGAAGCGAGCCGCCGCTGCGACACGCCCTACTTTCGTAGTCGCTTGAAAAGAAGTATAGCCGCCGAAAAGTTCATCGCTTCCCAGGCCTGAAAGCGCCACTTTCAACCCAGCTTGCCGTGCCGCCCAGGAAACAAAATAGGTGTTGACGCCGTCCATCGACGGCTGATCCAGCGCGGCTACCGCCTCGGGGAGCCGACTGACCATTTCTTCGCCGGAAATCATGGCCTCGCAATGTTGACTTCCAATGCGCTCTGCGGTTCGCTTCGCAATTGCACCTTCGCTGAATTCTGTGTCGGGAAACGAAACGGTGAAAGTATGAATTCCACTCTGTGTTTTTGACGCAAGCGTCGCGATGGCTGTGGAATCGATTCCGCTGCTCAAAAACACGCCAACCGGTACGTCCGCGATCAAATGGCCCCGCACTGCGTCATCCAGCAACGAGCGAACTCGCGCAGCGGGCGTTGTTCCAGCATTCGAGTTCGGCGACCCAGCCTTGGCTCCGGTGTGGTCACCGGAAAATTGCGCGGGCTCCCAATATGCTTTCGGTTCGACAGCCGCGCCACGATCGTCACATGTAATCGCCATACAATGCCCCGGCGGCAGCGAAAAAATCCCTTCCACCAGCGTAGTTGGCTCGCCCACTGATCCAAATAGCAGATAAGCGATAACTGCTTGCGCGGAAATCTTTGGCGCAATCAAGCCGCTTGCAAGAAGCGCTCTCACTTCTGAGGCGAATAGAAACATGCCACCGATCTTCGCGTAATAGAGAGGCTTGATTCCGGCACGATCGCGAGCCAGGAATACGCGCGTGGCGTGGCCGTTCGGTCCCTGCGGTAATTCAATCACCGCGAACGCAAACATTCCCTGAAACCGTTTTACGCAATCCTGGCCCCACTCCTCGTAAGCGTGAACTACCACTTCCGTGTCAGATTGCGATCGAAATAGATGCTTGCGCGATTTCAATTCTTCGCGAAGTTCTTGAAAGTTATAAATCTCCCCGTTGAACAAGACCGCCAGCGTTCCAGTTTCGTTCCAGATCGGTTGCCCACCGCCAGGAAGATCGATAATGCTCAGCCGACGCGCCCCCGCGGCCACAGGCGGAGCTACAACTATCCCTTCGTCGTCGGGTCCCCGATGAACGATTGTTGCGAGCATACGGCGGACGAAAGTCTCACCCGTGTCCCGCGAGCTAAATCCGATAATGCCGCAGATTCCGCACATGCGGGTTATGTCGCATCCAAAAATGCGTGGCAGGCTCTGCGTAGCTGCTGCCGGATGCGAACGGAGGGCATGCCCAGCCGTTTTTCTCCATACCAACGCAGCGATGCCCGCAACAGAATTAAGAAGATTACCAACAAGATAGAGGAAACCAGGGCGGCGAAGGACTCACGCTCCACCAGTAAAGTCATGCTCGGTGTATCTTCCCATCCAGGAGCGAGACGATCGAGTATCCGCCGGAGCAATGATCCGACTACGTGAATGCGTGCGAGTCGAATATGCACGGTACGGTCGTAGGTATAGCTCGAGTCGTATCCGTGAATATTGCCCGTAGCAGCTTTAAATATTTTGGGATCCGCTAGCTCGTCGCGAGTCAACGTCTTCCCGTCCGCTCCGCGCAGTACCATGCGAAAGCTTGGATCCACAATAATCCAACGCCCATCCACCAGAACTTCCGCTACCACGTGCTTGGTCATCTGGCGCGAGTCAACCAAAAGCAGCCTGCGAACTTGCATGCCCCCGGTATCCACAAGATTGATGAACGCATTCGTCGCCGTCCCGCATACTTGCAAGAGAGCGTCGTAATTGAGCGTGTCTGTGGGATCACGGTCTGATTGCGCTGCATCAGCCCCTGAGGTTCTTCGGGCGGGGCCGTGAGCCATCCAATTTAATATTGCTTCTATTTTCTCATCCCCCGGCGAAGTAGCCGGCACAATCGCGTCTGAGAATCCCTTCAAGTATCTGCGCGTCGAAAATTCCCAGGCTGTGGAATACGCGGCAAAAATAAGAGCAATTACCAGCAGGACGTTCACCGCGAGCCACGTAGCCCGGAACAAGCTATGGCGCTGAACGTGAGGATCTTGAACAGGCCTCGGCCAACGCCGCCCACCTACAGCGGAATCAGGCTCTCGCTGAGCGCTTATTACCACACTCGACGTCCTCGTGCGATCCTCGATCATGCGTTTCTGCGCACCTCTTCAGCCAAGTTCTTCGCATCCATTTTGTTCAGACGAATCTGCTCTTCGGCAGGTTCCTTCGCCACGATAAATGAGTGCACGTTCTGCCCGCGATTCTCATCATATTGCAGGATGCGGCCTTGCCGCTGCGCGCACCATTCCTCTACCAATTGGCGAGGCAGAAATGCGACGCGAGGGGTCACGAAGTAGTCGTAGAAGAGGTTCCGAGCGCCCGGCCAGGTCCGTTTGCCTTTAGACCTCACAAAATGTACCAAAAAATATGGCACCTGAAAAAGTAGTGTGACCAGCGGCCTCGCCCAGGAATGATTGAGCGCCCAGCGAATAAATCCACCAGGAAACCGGTAGAGTGCAGGGTACCGGCCGCTGGGTTTATAAACCGCCAGATACATTTGCCCGCCTGGCTTTAGAATCCGGAAATTCTCGGTGAAAGCGGCAAACGGGTCCTCCGTGTGATGTATCACGCCGTCGGAAATAATCGCATCTGCGGCTCCCTCCAGGAACGGCAGGTGCAAGTTATCTCCCACCACACCGGGTCGGCTGTATCGTTGTATCGCCAAACCTAAAGAAACGCGGCTGCGGTCTAGTCCGATACACCGGATTCGTCTTCGCGCAAGAAAGCCTAGAACGCGCCCGGGGCCGCAACCAATATCTAAAACCAGCGAATTCTCATCAAGTTTATTGATAAACTCTGCCAATAGCGGTGAGACAACTGACTTCATTTCCGTCGAGTCATCCGCCGGAGCCCAGTCGAATGGATGTTGGTCGTAGAAGGTGACCGATTCAGTTGGTGTCATCGTACGTTCCCATTCGTGCCGCCCAAAACTTGCGCGTAATATCCTTCCATCTGTTCCGTCAAACGATCCCAACCTAATTGTGCTGTCACTTCGGCGCAGCCCGCCTTCGATTTCCCATAAAGCTCAACATCAGAAATCAGGCTCCTGATCGCCTTCGCCAATTCCATCTTTTCCGGCGCCACTACTAGTCCCGCGCGCCCGCTTACCAATGAGCGAATGCCGCAGAACTCCGTAACAATTACAGGAACGCCGAATGCAATGGCTTCCGCTGCCGAATTTGCGAAATTTTCATAACGCGATGGCAGAGCAAAAATGTCGGCGTCCGTCAGCAATGCCGATTTATCCTGGTCGTAAAGAGCGCCCGTGAAGATCACTCTCGATCCAACTCCCGCTTCGCGCGCTCGTTTCTCCAGCGTCGCACGATAACCCGGCTCGCCTTCCGGTCCCGCGATTACAAGCCTTCCTTTTTCAACACAAGCCTGCGCGAATGCGTCAATCAGAACGCCGGCGCCCTTCCGTGGAATCAGGCGCCCCAGAAAAACAACCAACGGCTCTTCGAGAAGGATTCCCCATTTTTTCCGGAAGCCGCCTCGCGACTGGTTCGTCGGACTGGTGCCGAGATCGATGCCGTTGTATCGGAGTATCACTTTTTTCTCGGAGACCCCGTCGTCGCGCAATTCTTGAGCCTCCATTTCCGAGGTGGCTACGATCCGCGTCGCGTGCCGCCAGGAAGTGTCTCCCAGTCCGGCATGCCACAACCGTTTTAGCCGGAAACTCCGATCGATTGGACGATACATCCCCATAGGCTCAATCACGTAAGGCACGCCGTGCCTTCTGCAAAAATAACTCGCCGCTGGTCCCAGTAAATCGTAGAGGCCGTACAGGTGAACCAGATCAAACTGCGAGATGGACGCCCGGCAGAATCCTATCACATGCGGATTCAGCGTGAGTGCGCGATACCGTACCAAACTGCTGAGATAAACGGTCTGGACGCCATCCTCTTCGCTACCCCATCCCCATGGATTACGTTTGAACTTCAGGCCAGCAGCGTTATTGCTTGCTCCTTTCACTCCCAGGTCTGCCGTTAAAACTGTGATCTGATGACCACGCTTGGCCAAGCCACGCGCCAGAGCGCGCACCTTGACGACCGGGCCACCTCTATCCTGAAACGGAAAATAAGATTGAACTACCTTTAAGATGCGCATCGGAATTCAACGACGAGAGCCTGCTTGTTCCGATTCTTTGTCCGTCAAGCTGCGAAAACAGAATACTATCCCGACACGTCGGAATCCATTCCGCACTCCTCGACGATTCGTTCGAGCTGGCCTTGGAAAAACTCGAAAGCATATTGTTGGCGAACGATCTCCGCACCGCCCCGGCCCAATTCCATTCGTAGCGTGGAATTTTCGAGCAGTCGCGAAAGCGCTTCGATCAAGCCTTTCAGATCATGCGGCGGGACCAGCAGACCGTTCACTTGTTCTTGCACGACGTCAGTGCTTCCTCCGCAAGCCGCGCCTATCAACGGTTTGCCGAAGGCCATCGCTTCCAGAAAAACGAGCCCGAAACCTTCACCAGTGCTCGGAAGCGTGAAGATTTGGCTGCGAGCGTAACAAGCGGCGATCTGTTCGCGTGACAAATTCGTAAAGAATCGCACGGATTCGGAAACTCCTAAATCACTGGCAATTTTTTGGAGTCTTGAAAGATCATCGCCATCGCCTACTGCCGCCAAGTACAAACCCGGGAACTCCGGGAGAAGTTGTGCGATGGCGCGAATTAAGTCATCCACACCTTTGTAACGCTCCGAGGCCGCCCAGCGGCCTACCGTCAGAACCACGCGGCCGTCGGGAAAACCTTTCAGCGATGGAAGGTTGGCTGGATGGTCCGCCATGCGCAAAAAATCTGGATGAAGCGGCCAAGCGAGTTTCCTGATTTTCGCGGCCGGCACACCTTGAACTTCCGCAAGTTTTTGCGCGGTGTCAGTGCTGGGGGCTAGCACAAGATCCGCGGATAAAAGCGCGCGGCGCCGCAAACTAGGCAGCGGTTTCCAAACTTCCACACCGTGTGATATCACGATTGTCTTTACGCGCGGCGCTCTCCATTTCATCAACGCAGCAGGTAACGAAAGATAAGGATGCGCGGCTAGAACTACTTTCGCGCCGTGTTTGGATTCACTTAGCGCAGAGGCGACAAATCGAACCTTGGAACGGTTGAAGCCGCGCAACGATACTCGTTGGCGAGCAACTTCAAAATCGTGCTCACCCGGACCGTCGTTGATACTTAGAAATGACGTTGTCCAGTTATCGTGACGAGCCGCAATCGTCTCCAGCGCCGCGGCCGTCAGTCGGCTCGCTTCCTGGATTCCTCCGACACCGAGTAATTCAGGAAAAAGACCAACGATTTTTTGGGGACAGACGGATTTCTGCTGCATCATCGGCAAAGAAACGCGCGCCGGGAAAGGCAATCGCTACGCGGATTGTTTGTGTCAGCGGATCTCATGATTCCTGCGTCTGAGTTTGTGTGTCCGCCGGCGCCTTGCGCCGCACGATGTCGCCGAAAACCATGGCCATTTCGTTCCCAAGCTTATTTTCGGGCCGTCTCCGCCGCGTTTTCTCCGAGTCGCTTGCGTAAATCTTGGTCGTGATACAGACGGCGCAGCATCTCAGCCAGCTCTACCGAATTCGTCGGGTCCACTCAGAATAATGCCGTTCTGTTCATCGGTCATGATCTCGCACGTTCCGTTTGCCGCCGACACGATTACCGGAGGGAGGCCATTGCTTCTGCGGGCGGCAAGTATCCTCCAGCGAAGGACCTGCGTAAACGTCGGCCGCCGCGTAATAAAATTCGACGTCGTTTCCTGGTGGCATGATACGCACGTAACCGTCGAGTCTGCTGTCGATTATCATGGATTCAATTGCCACTGGATCCTCGCGGCTTACGACCTGCAGATTTACAGGCAAATCTCGAAGCAGTGCTATTGGATAAATCGAGGTCTTCGACGCTTTGGCTGTAGAGATGTATTTCAAAAGAATCTTGAAGACGGGTTATCCATTCAAATGCGATTCGCTCTGTTCCGTTTCTCTTGTCGAGAAATGGCGAAACCAGGGCAAGACGATACTTCGATTTACTCAAGCTCATGTTTCATGCCGGTTCAGTTGCATTCTGCGCTGCTAGTTTAACCCACTTATGTGAACAGCGTCTGTATCCCTCACCTCTTCTAATTGCGGTCTAAATTGTCACCTTTAATGTGCTCTCGTGTTCTCCTTTGTCCTTGGCTACAGGCTATTCGGCAGATGATTACAGGCTGCAGTGGATGGTTGCAATCTTCCGCCGCCTATGTCCGGACTTTAATTCTATGCTCGATATGACAGCCCACGATTCCTCGATCCGCGACAAGTTTTCTGTTGCGAATGTTTTTCTGCGCGATGTTTCCGTGCGCCAATTGTGCTTCGTCATTTTTTTCGCTGCGTCTCAGAGCCGATTATTTGCGTTGCTGCGGCCGATCTATTGGTGATTCAGGGAGATGGATGAGTCGCGCTTCGGTGATGGATGGAATAGCGCGGATGTGTTTCAGGATTGCAGGATCGACCTTACCGTCGAGGCGTACGAGCGCGACGGCTTCGGCGCCGTGAACCGGACTGCGGCGACCGAGCGCGAAAGTGGCAATATTCACGCCAAGATTTCCCAGTGATGTTCCGATCATTCCGATTACGCCGGGGACGTCACGGTTCCGAGTCATCAACAGAGTGCCTTCTAGCGGAGCTTCCAGCGAGATTCCATCGAGTGACAGAATTCGCGGCGAGCCGTCTTGAATCACGGTGCCCTCCACGGCGAGTTCAGCTCCTCCGTTATTAGCAGCAGAGACCTCGACAGTATTGGGAAAGCCGCGTTCGCGGCGGCGAGTGGTTTCTTCCACGATTAATCCGCGCGCGGCGGCGGCTTGCGAGGCGTTCACCAGATTCACTTTTTCGTCCAGAACGCTGTTCAGCAGGCCGATCAGGACGGCGCTGCGTATTACGTGCGAGCCGAGTTCGGCAGGCTCTCCTGCGTAACGAATTCGGATGCGGCTGAAGCTGGCCGAAGGCGCGGCTTGCGCGACGAGAGCGCCGAGTCGTTCGCCTAGTTCGAGGTAAGGGCGCAAGAGGCGGTATTGCTCAGCGGAAAGTGCGGGCATATTTACGGCGTTGCGAATCAGGCCTTCGCTGAGATAGTCGCGAACTTGCTGCGCGATCAGCGTTCCCACTTCTTCCTGGGCTTCGGCTGTGGAGCCGGCGATGTGGGGAGTGGCGATTAAGTTTGGCAAGCCGATGAGGGGAGAATTTTTCGGTGGCTCCTGCGCAAAAGTGTCGACCGCAGCACCAGCTAGGTGACCGGAGCGCAAAGCTTCGGCTAGCGCGGCTTCGTCGATTAATTCGCCGCGAGCGCAATTGATCAGGCGCGCGCCACGTTTCATTTTTGCAAGAGTCTCTGGGTTGATTATTTTTTCCGTGGCGGGACTGAGGGCGGTGTGCAGCGAGACCACGTCGGAGCGTCGGAGCAAATCTTCGAGGGGAATCAGCTCGACGTCGAGTTCACGTGCGGCGGCTTGGGTGACGTAAGGGTCGTAAGCCAGAACTTTCATTTCGAGAGCGCGAGCGCGGCGGGCTACTTCGGTGCCTACGCGGCCGAGGCCGACGAGGCCGAGCGTCTTGCCGCGCAATTCCATGCCGGTGGAAGATTTTTCCCAGCGGCCGGCTTGGATGGCGGCGTTGGATTGCGGCACAGAGCGCGCTAGGGCCAGCATCAGCGCGAAAGTGTGTTCGGCGACGCTGACGGCGTTGCCTCCGGGAGTGTTCATGACCAGAACGCCGCGGTGAGTGGCAGCGTCCATGTCCACGTTATCGACGCCAACTCCGGCACGGCCTACCACGCGGAGGCGTTCGGCTTTGTCGAGGAGTTCGGCGGTGACGCGGGTGGCGCTGCGGACGATGAGGCCGTCGGCGTCGGCGACCTCGGTGGGAAGTGCTCCGGCCGGGGGGAGAACAACTAGCCAGCCGGATTCCCGGAGGAGCTCGATGCCGCGCTCGCTGATTTTGTCCGCGACGATAATTTTCATTCTGGGAAATCCTGCCAGGATGGAGACAAATAGGCGGGCACGAAAAACGCGTGCGAGCGTTTTTGAATTTCTTGGCGATTTGAGCAGTTCACGGCTGATTGTTTTCTGTGAGTTACAGCGCGTTTTAATTCCCGAATTTGGCGATTTAATTTCGAGTTTCCGAAGAATTCTTGATTTTTTGATTTATCTCTAATAGCTGTTCTGGCCCCGAGTAGAAATTTTTCCATCGTTTGTTTTGAGTAAGTTGCAGTGAATTCTGTTTGTGGCGCTGTGCCGGTTAGAATTGGTCTAGACCACGTACGAATTTGCGTCGACGATCGGAGCAAAAAGTGAGCCTGGGGAGGTTCGAGCGGCACAGATATTTTTGGGTTTGAGAGAAGCGTCCGATGCTGTTCTATTTTAATCACGAGCGACGGTAGCACGCAGTTTGAAGGAATTCAAGGACCTGTGTGTGGACGGGTTAGTACTACGGCGCAAATCCTCTCCTTCTGATTTAGGTTCGCGTCAGATATAACGCCAATAGCAGGTCTCTCAGGCGTCCGTGCACGGCAGAGTTCCGGTTAGATCGTAAAGGAAAGGAATTAAGACAAAGGATTAAAGTTCGAAGAAGACTTCTCGGGAAACTTTGAAGTGTCGGCTGAGGTTCTCGAACTCGATTGCATTAGCCTCACCTCTAGAGGTGAGGTACATTAAGGGCATGGCAACAGCAGGTCCCTCGTCGGCCATACTGCAGCCTCTGTCGGATGACAACATCTCGTCCAAAGGCAGGGCAAAGAGCCGGCAAGATGCCGGCGCTACGAAAAACCGAGCTCTTCCCAAAACTTACCTGCTGAACTTTGATTAGATGCGAGTTTCCTTTGTGCTTGACGGCTCTGCTCGACCTCTTTAGGCTAGAAGGACCCTTGCCCTAAAGTTTGTACAGGAGGGCTAATGCCAGAGGCTACAGAGTCGAAAAAACCGGCCGTGACGCTTCCGGGAACAGTGGAAAAGATCATACCTGCCAACACGATTGCGCCGGAAAAGGCGCAGATTGCGGTGGAAGGCGCCGACCATCTTTATCGCGAGATTCGGGTGGAGAATACTTTGCAAGATGAAAAGGGGAAGAAGGTGGGGTTGAAGCCAGGGGCGCAGGTGGATGTAAAGATTGAAGCGGAAAAGGAAGCTACGGTCCCCAAGTAGTTTTACAGCGCCCGTTGCTGCACTCACATACCGCTTGTACTGCCAGTGCTAAGTCGCTACACAGCAACCCGACTTCCGAGCAGAGACATTCGCGGTTTTCCAACTGCGGTCCCTAGGCGAGTGTTTTTCAGGAATTCAGCGCGCTGCTTGCCGAAGTGATAGCCAAGACAACCTTCGCAATCTCATGGAAGAATCCCGTTACACGCTGAATAGGGTCTTGCTCGTTCTGAAGCCAAATCAATCACCATGGTCGCGACCGACGGACACTGGTTCGCGATGGTCAATAAAGGTCATAAATTCGAAGCTTTTGTGCAGAGTAGTCCCAACCTGTTCCACCTCGTAACGGGGCAAGCGCGGTGCGCTTGAAAAACAAGGCCATTCGCGGTCCATTCGCGGTCTTGACCGAAGATGCTTGGGCGCATACGATGCTGCGCAGCGTTCTGCGACCCAGCTCTCGCTAAAACGAAACCACTGAGACGACATTTGGAATCCTCCGCGGGGATACCGAGGGTACAAACATGCGTATGCGCAAAAGAATTTCCGCCGGGCTAAAGGCTAGCGTTAAGGAAAATTTCTATAACTGGATACTTTGTTTGGTGTGCCTCGCGGTTTGGCCGGCGGCGGCTCTGGCGCAGGATGCAAAACCCGCGATTACCGCGCCGGTGAACGAAGGAGTGCTGGTGACGCTGGAGGGCAACACGCCGGCTTCGACGATGGACGCAGGGAGCGATCGCGGGCCTGTCGCTGACGAACTGCAAATGGAGCACATGCTGCTCGCGTTGAAGCGCGCGCCGTAGACGGAAGCTCGTTTCGAGAAATTGTATGGCCCGCAGGGAAACACTAATTACGCTTATTACGCGCTGGCGGCGGCGCAGTTCAAACAGCAAGGCGCTGCGGCGTGCAATGCCAGCCGTACGGATGGCGAGCTGCCGAACAAAGACTGCGTGTTTCACGATCTGACGCAGGGAGACATGATCATTCCGTGCGGCCAGGGCCCGGGAGGAGAATTTTACGACTGCTTTGGCGCGGAAGGCGGGTCCATCATCGGGGAGTTGTCGTCGTCGGATTCAAAAGCGGAGCCTGCGTACAAAGCAACGGTGGGATACGACTTGGCGACGGGGCTGGGATCGGTGGACGCTACGAATCTGTTTGATGCTTGGCCGAAGAATTAATCATCTAGAAATCGAAACTTGATACGTCGATACGGTGGTTATCCAGGGATACCTGGCCGAGTAATATTCATGGCTTGGGCTGTGACGTCGGTGTATTTCAGGCCGGCGCCAGTGTTGAATACTACGACGCGGTCTTCGGGCTTCAGAGAACCTCTTGCGATTAGATTTTTGTAGGCGGCGGTGGCTGCGGCGCCTTCGGGCGAAAGAAAAATTCCTTCATTCCGCGCCCAATCTTTTAGCGAATCTAATATTTGATCATCGGGGACGGCGACCGCTATGCCTGCGGAGTCGCGCAAGATTTCGAGCATGATGTAATCGCCGTATGGTTTGGGGACGCGCAAGCCGGCAGCGAAAGTTTCAGCGTTCTGCCAGGGGTCTGTTGCGCTGGATTTGTTTTCGAAGGCGCGAACCACCGGGGCGCAGCCGGAAGATTGCACAGCGATCATTTTTGGGCGCTGGCCGAGAGCGACCCAGCCTAGTTCTTCCAATTCCGCGAAGGCTTTCCACATGCCAATCAGCCCTACGCCACCGCCTGCGGGGAAAATCACGGCGTCGGGATATTTCCAGCCGAGTTGTTCCACGATTTCGTAACCCATGGTTTTCTTGCCTTCCACGCGGAAAGGTTCCTTCAAAGTGGAGATGTCGAACCAACCTTCTTTCTCTTTTCGCTCGGTGACCATGCGACCGCAATCTGAAATTAGGCCGTTGACCAAGGTGACGTTGGCACCATAGGCTACGGCCTCGACGTAATTGGCGAAGGGGACGTCTTGCGGCATGAAGATGTGGGCTTCGAGACCAGCAGCGGCAGCGTAGGCTGCGAGAGCGCCGGCTGCGTTTCCAGCAGAAGGGATCACCAATTTTTTCAGACCGTAATGACGAGCCATGGTGACGGCGAGTGCGAGTCCGCGCGCTTTGAAGGTGCCGGTGGGATTGGCGCCTTCTTCTTTGAGAAAAATTCCGGGATGGCGACGGCTGCGAAGCATGGGGGTCCAGCCTTCTCCTAGTGTGACGGGGTCAACGGAGGGAAGGACGGCGTGGTAGCGCCACATGCCGGACCAGGGGCAGGCTGCTTGTTGTGGTATAGCGGCGTCGCGGACGGCGAGACCGTGGAGCGGGCGAAGATCGTAACGGACGTAAAGCGCGCCTTGGCATTTGGTGCAGAGAGTTTGCGGGCGCTCGGCGGAGAAAGTGGAATCGCAACGCGGGCATTCCAGATTTTTGATTGGTGGCATCGTTGCCACCTTAGCAGATGAGTTGGATGCTCAACAAGATTTGCTGAAGGTTGAATATGATGTAGGGGAAATGTGATGACGCCCGCGGTGAACGATTGCGTTTAGAAAAATTGAGATGAATGAGACAGCTAAAAAGGATTTGACCATCAAAGAAGGTTCGGCGGCCTGGCGCGCGGTCCCTGTTGTGGGAGTTTTATTGTTTCTGTTGGGCGCGGGGTTGGCGATTGTGCTGGGGCCTCAACTGTGGATTACCGTGCTGCGCTGGGTTGGTCTTCTGGCGATTGCGACGGCGGGATTGCGGGGGCGGTCACTCACCTACTGGATTTTTTTCTCGATGTTGCTTGGCGGAGAAATTGGGCTGGACCGGCCGCAGATCGCTGAACATTTGCGCGTACTGAGCGACATCTTTCTGCGTTTGATCAAAGTGATTGTTGCGCCGCTGATATTGGGCGTGCTGGTAACGGGGATCGCGGGACACGGAAATCTGCGCAGCGTTGGACGCATTGGACTGAAAAGCCTGATCTTTTTCGAGGTTGTGACCACGCTGGCGCTTTTCATTGGCGTGGGAGCGATTGATATCAGCCGCGCAGGCGAAGGGCTGACGCTGCCAGTCACGCCGGAAGTTGCGCTGGCACAGAATGCGGCACCGATGCGTTGGGACGATTTTCTGCTGCATATTTTTCCGGAGAATATTGCGAAATCGATTGCTGAGAATCAAATCCTGCAGGTTGCGGTATTTGCGCTGCTTTTTGGAATTGCGCTGGCGTTGTTGCCGGAGACGAAACGCGAGCCAATGTTAAAGTTTTGCGAGTCGCTGAGCGCGACGATGTTTTCGTTCACGAATCTGGTGATGTATTTCGCCCCGATTGGCGTGGGCGCGGCAGTGGCCTACACGGTGGGACACATGGGCATTGGTGTTTTGCTGCCGCTGGGGAAATTGCTGCTCACAGGGTACGTTGCGCTGATTGCGTTCGTTTTGGTAGTGCTGCTTCCCATCGCGATCCTTGCGCGGATTCCGCTGGCACGGTTTCTTCGGGCAGTGGCCGAGCCGGCTACGATTGCGTTCGCAACGAGCACTTCCGAGGCGGCGCTGCCGCGCGCGATGGAGGACATGGAAGCGTTTGGCGTGCCACGAAGGATTGTGGCATTCGTTATTCCCGCGGGATACAGCTTCAACATGGCGGGGTCGTCGGTTTATTTGGCGGTGGCATCGATATTTGTGGCACAGGCGGCGGGGATGCACATGTCGTGGGGACAACAACTCTCGATGGTTTTTGCATTGATGCTGACGAGCAAAGGCGTGGCGGGAGTGCCGCGCGCGACGCTGGTGGTATTGATGGCGACTGCGTCGATGTTCCATCTGCCGACCGAGCCGATTTTCGTGATTCTGGGTATCGATGCGCTGATGGATATGGCCCGGACGGCAGTGAACGTGATTGGAAATTGTTTGGCTTGCACAGTGATCGCGAGGTCGGAAGGCGAACTTCCGAGCGACGCTTAATTTGCTGACGCTGGAAACAACAGCTTCCTCTAACCACCGGGCGGCTTTCCGTTACTTGCTGCTTAGAACAAACTTATTGCCGTCGACATCCTTGAAGATCGCTGAGGTTCCCCAGGATTCCGTTTTGGGGTCGGCGGCAAACTCCACGCCTTTCGACTTCATGATCTTGGCGGTGGCGAAAACGTCGTCACACCAAAACGAGATTGGCTGAAAATCGCCGATGCGATTTTCGTGGCCGTCCGGGGTGAAAAGGACGAGGCCGGTTTCCGCGCCGGGAATCAAGAGTTCGATCCAGCGCTGCTTGTCACTGAATGGCTGATCTGTGCCGACTTTGAAACCGAGTTTTTCTGTAAAGAATTTTAGAGAAGCGTCTTGATTGCGAACGGGGATGCTTACGAATTTTAGTCCTCGGATCATTTTAGAAATCCTCCGTTAAGTTGTTGAGGCGATCTGCAGGCAGCGAATGGGATGCCGCCGCTATGAAAGGCCGCCGCGCTGAAGACCGCGGCGCTACATTGAAACCTTTCTGACCCCGAGCGGAGCATAGCTTTTAGAAATTCGGGTTGCAATCAGGCAACTATTCCTATACTAACCATTGGTATAGCTATGACGAACATCGATGACTACGTTACGAACGTGTTGATGCGGGACTTGGTGGGACACGACAGGAAACCGGTGAGTTTTCTGGTGTATTTGTGGCTGGCTGCGGAAGAGGGGCGGAGAGATGGGGCGGTTCAGATCAGTTACCAGGCGCTTGCAGAATCGATTGGAGTTTCAAAAAGCTCTGCACAGGCGGCGGTGAAGTGGTTGATGCGGAGGAAGCTCTTGGCGGCGAGCAAAGAAAATGTGACGGCCACGCCGCGTTATACGGTGCTTAGTCCGTGGAGAGATACGAGCAGAAAGAGTGGTGACCGTACACGCTGATTGGGCTCATGTATAGCGAGATTCTTCCGTGAAACCTCTGCGGCGGAGAATTAAACCCGCACTCTTTACAAAAACGAAGGATGTGGCACCCGCAAACCCTCGACGCCTGCGAGCAGTCGAATCGGGCGTTAAGCGGCGGGAACCAGGTCTTCGGCGTTTGCCATTAAAGTGTCCAGCTCGCCTTTTGCAACAATTCGGGTGATGGCAGAGACATCCATATTGGAGTCTTTGATGTTCTGGGCGTATAGCGTGAAGAGAATGATGGGCGTATCTGGCAGGATTTTTGATATGGCATTGGCTGTCTTCAGGCCGTTCATCTCGGGAATGGCTAAATCCAGGATCACCAGATGCGGATAAAGGATTCGGGCCTTCTCTATGGCTTCCTGACCGGTGGAGGCTTGGCCACAAACCTCGAAATAGTCGTGATCGCTGAAGGTCTTGCAGAGCGAATCGACGACTTGAGGATGGTCGTCAACTATTAATATTCGTTTTTTCATTTCGCCACCAATTAGAACGCTTTTTCGGTCGTTATTTGAGCACGACGGTGATCAGTGTGGAATACGGGTTAAACCTTAATTTCGTGCGGGAAACACCCGTTTAAACGAGGTGTTTGAGGTATGAGTAAGGTTGCCCAGCGCTTAATAGAAGGATCGGGCAACTCGCGAAAAGGAGATCATAAATGAAGCCAAGATCGAGCGTACGAGCCCTTCCCCTTCTAGCTGCCTTATTGCTGGTGCTGGTCGCGTCAGCTTCAGCTCGTCCAGATTTTTCATTCAATTCAACTCCGGCCCATCCTGTGGCAATGCTGAATTCAGGGGTTGCGCAAGCGGACAAGCTGATATCAATTCAGCGACAAAGGACGAACTAGATGCGCTTCCAGGAATTGGGCCAGTCTACGCGCAGAAGATGCTCACGCGGATGCTCTACGAATTGAGTAGACCTGGAGAAAGCGCCGAGCAAATGGTGGAAAAAGTCCGGACGGCGAGTGGGAAATTTCTGGCGAAAGCTTAGCAAGGAATAGACGATCGCAATCTCGCGAAGATGGGTGATTGGGCTTCGCACACCGGATTACGGCGAACTGCTTCCTGAGATGCTTAAAGCGGTAGACGACGCAAATCGCACGGATCCGCATTACTTGGGTTGGGCGAGACATTCTTACAACGATTATCTTAAGGCGGGACGCTAAAGCTAACGTCCGGGGCGAGAGGGGGCTCGCCCCAGGCGTCAGTAGAATTTTAGCTAGCGGTGGCGGGCATTTGCATGGGTTCGTCGAAGCTGCCTCCGTAAATGTTGGGGACTTTGGAGCCCATTGGGCGGAGATAGGCGGCGAGCTGTCCGCGATGATGGATGCAGTGATTGTTGAGGAATGCGAGATAGGCCGCTGCGGGCAATTCGAAGAAACCAAATGCGGGAATAATTTTGGCGAGCTTCTCAGGCGGGAGCGCTTTTACCCTTTTTAGAGCGGCCGGGAATTCTCTTTCGTAATAGGCCACGATTTCCGCAACGCTTCGAAACTGCTTGTCCTCCTCGGGGATAAGTTCGCCCTTCTCGATGCCGTGCAGGAACCAAACATCCGAGCTGGCGATATGGGAAGCGAGGGCGAATGCGGTGCGGGCATTGGCGTCCGGGCGATAGTCTTTCTTGCCTTCCGGAACGGCTGCGAGAACTTTTCTGGTGATCTCATATTCTCGTTCGAGGCCGTCGGTAAACATGTGTGCGGTAAAGGCTGCTTGTTCGTGATTCATTGGTTTCTCCTTTTGCTTTGTCATCTGCTTCGACGCGAGAGCCGGGAACACAAAACTCTGAAAGTAAGACGAGGCAAAACCGAAAATGTTGTTTCCTTTTTACCGCAACTCCAGGAAATCGGACCGAAGTTGAGTGTCTAGTTCGACCTGGGAACGGGGACATTGTACACCCGAGCAGCGAGTTTTGAGCAGGACGGGGTATGTTGAGCAGGACGGGGTATTGAACCCGAAGCGCGGCGTGTGCTAGCATCCCGGTTCCGCAGGGTCATGCGCGTAGCCGTCGGGGACGGCGCCGTGATGTTGGTCCTTTCTTACAACTCGAAACAGCTCTTCGCAATAATCCGCCACGAAATGCCTGTCCGGAAGTTTTTTCCACAGATGGATCCTTTTATGTGAGGTGAATTATGAAATCGTATAACACCGAATGGATACGAAACGTTGGCATTGTAGGCCACGGCGACACGGGCAAAACCCAGCTCGTCTCGTCGTTGCTGTTCACCGCGGGGATGACACCGCGACTGGGCAAAGTGGCGGAGGGGTCGACCGTCACCGACTGGGATGAAGAAGAGATCGCGCGGAAAATTTCGATCAATACTGGTTTAGCGTTTGCGGAATGGCAAGCGCCAGGTCAGCCGGAAAAAGTGAAAATAAATTTCCTCGATACGCCGGGTTATTCCACTTTTATCAATGAGACGAAATCTTCGTTGATCGCGACAGACGCTTGTTTGATTCTGGTGGACGCGGCGGCAGGCGTGCAGGTGTGCACGGAAAGAGTCTGGGATTACGCGACGGAGTACGACCAGCCGCGCGCGTTTGTGCTGAACTGGATGGACCGCGAGCTGGCCAGTTTCGAACGGGCGCTGGGCTCGGTGCAACACGTGTTTGGGCGCGGGGCCATACCCATTCAATTGCCGATCGGGCAGGAGAAGTCGTTCAAAGGCGTGGTGGATTTGATCGCGATGAAGGCGCTTTTGTACGCGCTGGATGGCGACGGGAAAGCGAAGATCGAAGAAATTCCCGCGGACCTTGCGGAAGAAGCCAAGATGGCGCATGAAGCGCTGGTGGAGATGGTTGCGGAGGGCGACGACGCGTTGATGCAGGAATTTTTCGATGAGGGAACGCTGCCCGTTGACGACCTGAAAAAAGGTCTACGGGAAGCGGTTGTGGCCAAGAGAATCTTTCCTATTTTGCTGAGTTCGGCGCTACATAACGTGGGGAGCGACGCAATTCTGGATTTTATGGCGGAGATTTTACCCTCGCCGGCGGGGCGCGGGAAAGTGGCGGGGCACAAAACGCCGGACCACAAGGGCGATACTGTGGAGCGCAAGATTGCGGATTCCGAGCCGCTTTCGGTTTTCGTTTTCAAAACGCTGGCGGATCCTTTTGCGGGTCGCATCACCTATTTCAAAGTTATGTCCGGCGTGTTGAAGAACGATGCCACGTTGGCGAATTTCAATCGCAGCACGCAAGAGCGTCTGCAGCATGTCCAGGTGATGCAGGGGAAGACGGCAACGGCAGTGACCGAACTTCATGCCGGTGATGTGGGCACGGTGGCGAAATTGAAGGACACCACCACGGGCGAAACCATGGGCGAAAAGAGTGCGCCGATTTTCTATCCACCCGCGCGGATTCCGGAACCTTCCATCACATTCGCGGTGGAACCGAAGACGCGCGCGGATGAGGACCGCATCGGTGTAGCCATTCACAAAATTCTGGAGGAGGATCTGGCGTTGCGTTTTGCGCGCGACCCGCAAACGAAGGAATTTTTGCTGAGCGGCGCGGGACAGCAGCATATCGAGGTGGTGGTGGCGAAATTGCGCAAACGCTACCACGTGGAATTGAAGCTACATCCGCCCAAGGTTCCGTACCGCGAAACGATTCGCGGGAAAGCGGACGCGGAAGGAAAACACAAAAAGCAAACGGGCGGGCACGGGCAGTTTGGATTATGCCGCATCAAGATGGAACCGCTTCCGCGGGGGAAGGGAATTGAGTTTGTGGACGATGTTTTCGGCGGGGCGATTCCGAAGAACTGGATTCCGTCGGTGGAAAAAGGGGTGCGCGATTCAGCGGAGCGCGGATTTCTGGCGGGATTTCCGGTCACCGATTTTCGCGTGAGCCTTTACGACGGGAAGTATCACGATGTGGACTCGAGCGACATGGCGTTCAAGATTGCGGGGTCGCTGGCATTCAAGGAAGCCATGAAGCAAGCGCGGCCAGCTTTGCTGGAACCAATCATGCATGTGGAAGTGTATGCCCCGGATCAATATTCAGGCGACTTGATGGGGCATCTGAGCGGGCGCCGCGGAAAAATCAGCGGGAGCGAAACGCGCGGAAGCAGCGTGGTGGTGAAGGCGCAGGTTCCGTTTTCGGAAATGCTGAGCTACGCGAACGAATTGATTTCGATGACGCAGGGACGCGGAAGCTACTCCATGGAATTTTCACACTACGATTTTGTGCCCACGGAAATTGCGGAAAAAGTGATCGCCGCGCACAAGCCGCATCACGCGGGAGAAGAGGAAGGCGAAGCTGCGTCAGCGTGATCTGGTAATTTTGGCCCAGGCGTTGGTGAACAAGTTGCCTTCTTTTGGCGCGGGTTGCGGACCGCTCTGAGCGTTCGCGGGATGCAAATCTTTATTCTGGGCATTCGCAGGTTGCTGCGATTTCGGGCCTTGGCCTTTTTTGTACTGGCCATCTTGGCCGACGGTGTGGGCGGGGCAGCCGACTCCGAAACAGGGGCCTGTGGGCTGCAGCAAGTAGCAGCCTGCAAGAGAAAAGGTCGAAAGGATAAGGAAAGCCGCGAATCGTGGAAGTTTTGAGATGTTTCTCTTCATTGGCGCGCCCTCGTTGAGAATCTCGTACGGAACGACGACTAGGTGGAACTTCTATTCCCCTCATCTTGACACGAAAGAGGTGGATGCTTTGGAATTGTGGCAGGTTTGCGGCGTATCCGTCAGCGAATGAAAGGCAAAACGGATGTGAAGTGGCGTGAAATGCCGCTGTAAGTCCTTTGTGGACAACAATCCTGTACGTTGGGACAGCTATTTTATGAAAAACGCGGAAGAAAAAAGCCAGTGTGCTGCTTGTGCTCCAGAAATGGCTCGCCGAAATTGGCGGCAAGGAATTTTTCTTCCTTGCGTGCCTTTTGATAAAAGCCGAACAGAATGATTGCGAAAGCGAGCAGGCCGCGATATTCGCCCGCTGTGAGCGCCGATCCAATTACGGCGACGAGCATACCGGTGTAGATCGGGTGGCGAATGTGGGCGTAAGGTCCCGTGCGAATGATTTGATGGCCTTGTTTGATGGTGACGGCGGCGCTCCAATTTTGTCCCAGATTCCAACGCGCCCAGATGGCCAATAAGATGCCGGTGAAAGTGATGGCGGCGCCGAGCCAAGCGATCCAAGGAATCTCGGGCAAGAAGCGCTGATTCAGAAGGCCCCAGTTGCCCTTACGCTGAAATAAAAGAATGTAGCCTGCGGCCATTAGGATCATGTGGCCGAGACGCTCCCAAGAGGGTTCTCTCTTTTGAGTTTTTTTCGCACTGAAGGCAGAAACGAGCCAATAGATTCCGAACAGGAACCATGAGGCGTAAACGATTTGTTGCGGCGTAATACTCATGCCAGCTCTCCTTTAAGTTCTAAGTCAGCATGCTCGATTCATTCGGCGGAGATGCGAGATCCATGCGAGCTCAGCCCGAATTTGTTGGCGCATAAACTTCGTAACTTCGCCTCCGTAGCGGCCGAGATCCATTTCGGTTTCTAGAAGAGCTAACCGTTGTTCGCGAGCTTTCAGATATTTTCCCCGTGCTGCGAGGATTTCCTCGCGTGCGGGCAGAGCCAGTAATTCGAAGAGACCAATGCGTAGGCGGAAGGCCTCGGCGGAAGACGCGTCGTCAAATTGCTGAAGTCGATCGGACAGGGCGACGCGGCCTAAGGGTGTGAGGGAATAAACCTGGCGAGTCTGTCCGCGCTGACCGGCGGTTTTTCGTTGGGTAACCCATTTCTGGGATACAAAGCGGCGCAGCAACGGGTACACGAGGTTGTTGTGCATGTCGGGCTGGCCTAAAGCCATACCGGCGCGTTTTTTCAGGGCATAACCATGTTGGGGGCCGTCCGCTAGGATCGCGAGTAATATTAGGTCATTCATGACTGTGTCAGTTATGTACTAATAGCGGAGGTGTGTCAAGCGTTGTGTGCGTCGATGAGCGAAGGCAGTCGGCCCCGCGTGAACCAAATTGGCGCTTGCGATTTCACGGGCAGGTGCGCAATCCTGCGAGGCTATGAAGAAAACCAAGAAGACCATTAAGGTGAGCGGCGACGCGACGCTTGCCATCCACGTGGGTGAAGACAAGTTCCACAAGGCCGCGAGCGTTGGCGTAGAAATTGCGCGCACGGCGAATTTCACGTTTGCCAGCACGGAAGAAATGAAGCGCTGGGCCGAGGGGAAGAGCCCAGCTTACATCTACACGCGCTACGGAAACCCCACGCTGACCATTGCCGAAAAAAAGATTGCGGCGTTGGAAGGAGCGGAAGACGCGGTAGTAGCCGCTTCGGGAATGGCGGCGATTTCAAGCGCGCTGCTCTCGGTGTTGAAGGCCGGGGATGAAGTGATCGCCACGCGGCAGGTTTACGGCGGGACCTACCGCATGATGCGCGACATGTTCCCGCGCATGGGCATCGCGGTGCGGCATGTGGAGGCAGACCTGGCGGGCATCGAGCGTCTGGTGAATCCGCGCACCAAGGCGCTTTACATCGAGACCCCGACGAATCCGACATTGCGGCTGGTGGATTTGCACAAAGCGGTGGCGTTTGCGAAAGAGTGGGATTTGATTTCTCTGAT
>Ga0209380_10000791_pt1 | contig 22371 bp, 19 predicted proteins | sample HubBroMetageWFT6_FD_188347 | JGI IMG/M metagenome (GOLD analysis project Ga0209380, IMG submission 188347) | Warmed and freeze-thawed soil microbial communities from the Hubbard Brook experimental Forest, New Hampshire - Hubbard Brook CCASE Soil... | ecosystem: Environmental > Terrestrial >...
GCGAGAGCGGGCCAGCGACATAAGGAGGAACTCATGAATATTGTCGCACTCGTCGTCGGCGCGACGGGCATCGCCGGCGGCGGCGCCTGTCAGGAATTGATCCGCCGCGGCACCGAAGTCCACGGCTTGTCGCGCAACCCGAAGGGCCTCGTGCCTGGCGTGCGCCATGTGGCCGCGGACCTGCTCATTGCCGAAAGCCTCAAGAAGGCGCTCGGGGCCCTGAAGCCGACGCACGTCTACATCACGACCTGGTCGCGGCGGGCCACCGAGGCGGAGAACATCGAAGTCAATGGCGGCATGGTCCGCAATCTGCTCGCGGCTCTGGCGCCGGCAAGCAGCGTCAAGCATGTGGCGCTGGTCACCGGTCTGAAGCACTACCTCGGCCCGTTCGACGCCTATGTCCGCACCGGAACGCTTCCGCTAACGCCGCTGCGTGAAGAACAGCCCCGGCTCGAGACGCCCAATTTCTACTACGCCCAGGAGGACGAGGTTTACGCCGCCGCCGAGCGCGACGGCTTCACCTGGAGCGTCCATCGCCCCCATACGATCATCGGGAAGGCGATTGGCAATGCGATGAACATGGGCACGACGCTGGCGGCTTATGCGTCGATCTGCAAGGAGCTCGGCAGGCCCTTCACGTTCCCTGGCAGCGCCGCGCAGTGGAACGGCCTCTCCGACATGACCGACACGCGGATTCTCGCCAAGCAGCTTGTGTGGGCGAGCACGCAGGACTGCACCAAGAACGAAGCGTACAATATCGTCAACGGAGACATATTCCGCTGGAACTGGATGTGGCCCCGCATCGCAAAGTGGTTTGGCGTCGAATGGGTCAGGGCCGGGGACAAAATGGTCCCGTTGGAAACGCAGATGGCGAAGGACGCCCAGGTATGGAAGGGAATGGCGGACAAGTATGGTCTTGCCGAACCCGACCTTTGGCGCGTGGCCTCGCCCTGGCACACGGATCTCGACCTGAGCCGGCCGATCGAAGTGATGACGGACATGGCGCTCAGCCGGAAGCTGGGCTTTCTTGTTTACCAGAACACGGAGGACGCATTCCTCGATCTGTTCTCGGCGTTGCGCGCCGACAAGATCATTCCTTGAATGTCAGACGCACCCGCCAGGTCAACGCAACAGGCGCGGATGAAAGCTCCGGGCAAACGCGCGGACTCGACAAGCGCGGCCGCGGGACATTACCGTCCGCCCACAACGTTGGGAGGATCCGGTCGAGAGCGGCCGAACACTATTCGGATGACCGAGCACGAACTCCTGCGAATCATCGCCTTCCTGGAGCGCGTTCGACAACCTTTCCAGGACCTGATTCCGATCGCCGACGAAGACGCGACCTGGAACATGCTTCTCTTCCTGATCAAGAGCCACCTGACGGGAACGCCGGTGACGCTTTCCGCGCTCGCCTCCGTCGCCAACGTTCCCCATGCCACCGCGATGCGACGGATCCACGCGCTGATCGAGAGCGGCCATATCGAAACCGAAACCTTCAGTGATGCGGGTAAAAGGTTCAAGCTTCTTCCAAGCGGCGCGTTGACGGACAGCTTTGTGCAATACGCGCGTCGAATCAAATTTCTCCTGGCCGAGACATTCGGTCTTCGGTCCAAGAGCGATAGCGATGAGGATTACTATTTCGGCGGATCCTATTTCGCGGCGCAGATCATTCCGCCGCCGCGGCTGATCGAGAGCCTGTTCCGCGGCAAGCACGAGATCAGGTTCCTGCTCAACGACGATAATTACTTCATATCGATGCGAAATATGTGGGCCGATTTCCGCAACAATATCGCGTCGCGGAAGAGCTTCGACCTCAGGAAGCTCCCTCAGCTCCACGAGCGGTTGATCGAGAATGCGAAGCTCAAGGAATCCGAGTACGACATCGTCGCCATCAACGCCCCCTGGCTCGGCGAGGCGGTGAAGAAGACCCTCGTCATCCCGCTCGACTGTTACATCAAGCCCGTAACGCTTTCGCCGCTCGATTTTCACCCCTCCGTCTGGTCGATGGGGTCTTGGCGCGGCGAGCAATTCGGGGTTCCGATCTACTGCACCATCGAACTTCTCGCGGTCAGAAAGGACCTGTTCGAAAAGGACCGGATCGACTACCCGACGACCTTCGAACGGACGGTTGCAGCCGCCAAGCATTTTCACGAGCCTACGAAGGAGCGGTACGGCATCGCATGGAATGGCGGACGGGGGATGCCGATCGCCTCGACTTTCATGTTCCTGATGGGATGCTGTGGTGAATCGATCCTGCGCATTCCGAAAACCAATCTCACCATGGGCGTGGACGAGGCGCAGGGCGAGCAATTGCGGCCGCAGATCCAGTCCGAGGCGGGCTTGCGTGTGCTCGACTACCTGCACAAGCTGAAGGAGGTGTCTCCGCCGGATATCCTGGATATGGACTGGGATCGGCGGACGATTTCCTTCCTCTCGGGTCAGACCGCGCTCGCGTATTGCTGGACCGTGCGCGCGGCGCGCTTCGAAAACGACATCAGCTCCGCTGTCAAGCGCAAGGTCAGTTATCTGCCGCAGCCTCGTGGACCCGGGGGCGTTTCGAACAATCCCATCGGCGGCTTCCTCCTCTGCATTCCGTCGAATCTTCCAGAAGACCGGATCGAGCGCGCCTTCGAGGCGATCGCCTGGATGACGTCGCCCGAAGCGATGAAGGCCAATGTGCAGAATGGCTTCCCAGTTGCGCCGCGCTTCAGCGTGTCCGCCGACCCAGAGGCGGCCGCGACCTCCCCGATCGTCAGCGTGGTCGACAGGCTCGCAAAGCGGAACCTGCTCAAGGGCTGGCCCCGGCCGCCCGTGCCCGAATATCTGTCGCTCGAGGCGATCCTTGGCGAAGAGATCCACCGGGCTCTTCGGGGAGAGGTCTCAGACCGGGCGGCGCTGAGCAAGGCGCAGGCCGAGGCCGACGGGGTCATGCGCGAAGCCGGGTATTATTAGCGGCCCGCTGCGATCCGAGGGCTCTTCCGCGCTCCAGGAACGTGGGGCATGTTCATTTTGGCCAAATTCCCGCACGCCCAGTCGTCGGCCCCGTCGTAACTTTGAGGGAAGCGCCCCTTGGACAAAGCGATCCGTTTCAGGTCCGCGGGGCGGGACAAAAAGATCTAGGAGACGCGCATAGCGTTGCGCTTCGGGAGGGCGCCATGAGGAACAAGGTCAAATTGTTAGCAGGCCACTGGACGCTCGCCGGCGATACCTATCCTAATGGACCGACCGAGGTCAGCTCTCTGCCCTTTCGTGATCGGGTCGAGGCGGCGGCCTGGGCCGGCTATACCGGCCTCGGTATCGTCCATCAGGATCTCGTCGCGGTCCGGGACCAAATTGGCTTCGCCAGGATGCGCCGGATTTGCGGCGACCACGGCATCGTCCATTTCGAGGTCGAGTTTCTTATCGACTGGTTCGAGACCGGGGAGAAGCGGGCCGCGTCGGATCGGGTCCGCAAGGACCTTCTTGAAGCCGCGGCCGAGCTTAAGGCGAGGGACATCAAGATCGGCGGAAAGTTCGACGAGGAACGCTGCGACATTCCGCGCTACGCCGAGGCCTTCGCAAGCCTCTGCGAGGATGCAGAGAAGGTCGGCTCGACCATCGCGATCGAGGTGCTTCCCTTCACCAACATCCGCGATCTTAAAGTGTCGGACGCGATCATTCGCCAGGCAGGGCATGAGAGCGGCGGACTCTGCATCGACATCTGGCACATGGCGCGGGGCGGCATCCCTTATGAAGAGGTTGCGATGCTGCCCAAGAGCTACGTCAAGTCCGTCGAACTCAACGACGCTTCGTCGGAGATCGTCGGCTCCCTTTGGAACGACACACTGCACCATCGGCTTCTGCCGGGAGAGGGAACGTTCAAGGCGGCGGACTTCGTCAAGGCGATCGAGGCGACCGGATTCGATAGCTTCTGGTCGGTGGAGATCCTCAGCAAGGACCACCGGATGCTTCCATTGAAGGAGCAGGCCAAGCGCTCCTTCGATTCCGCCATGGCGCTATTCCGCTAAAGATATCGTTGGAGACAAAAACGAATGCCGATGCGCGTCGCCGTTATTGGTCTGGGGTGGTGGGGCAAGCAGATCATCAGTTGCCTCAAGAACAGTCCGCGCTTCGAGGTCGTCCAGGGCGTCGATCCAGCGGCGTCCGACGAGGTGAAGACGTTCCTCGCCGATCATGGGGTGCGCTACCTTCCCGATCTGGACGCTGCGCTGTCGAGCGCCGACATCGACGGCGTTATCCTGGCGACCCCGCATCAGATGCACGAGGCTCAATGTCTGCAGGTTCTGGCTGCGGGCAAGGAGCTTTTTTGCGAAAAGCCCCTGACCATGACCGCCTCCGGCGCGAAGCGAGTGCTCGACGCCTGCGCGAAGGCGAACAAGGTGCTCGGCGTTGGCCACGAGCGTCGGTACGAGGAGTGCTTCGAGCTGGTCGGGCGGCTGATCGCCGACGGAGCGCTGGGCAAACCTCTGCTGTTCGACGCGAACATCAGCCACGACCTCTTCCGCAACATCGACCGCTCGAACTGGCGTCTCGACCCCAATCATGCGCCCGCAGGAATGATGACGGCGACGGGCGTCCACCAGACCGACCTCTGCTGCTCCTATTTCGGGACGCCGATCGAGGTGCGCGCCGCGACTTCCAGTCTCATTTTTGAACCTCCCGCCACGGATTTCGTCACAGCGACCGTCAAGTTCGCCTCCGGTGTGCGCGGCGTCCTCACCCTTTTGTCCTGCGTCCCGTACTATGGACGGATCACCGTGTTCGGGGACAAGGGGTGGATCGAGGTGGTGACTGAAGGCAATGTCGACCAGGGCAAGCCGACGATCGTCACCGTCTGCAAGGGAACGAACGCGCCGCGCGAAGTTACGACATTCCAGCCGACCGATACGGTGACCGAAAACTTCGAGGCCTGGGCTGCGGCGGTCGCGGGCGAGAAGCCGTATCGCTTCACGCCGGCGCAGCTTCTCGACAACGTCAAGATTTTCGAATCCATCGTGACGTCGGCGCGGGAGGGCGGCAAGACGATCCGACTTTAGCGAGCCGATCCCCGTCGCGCCGCGCCCCGGCGGCGCCGCCAGTTGCTCAGATCGAAGCCCCTTCGCTGCCCGTGCGAAAATCGAAGCTCGTCGTCAGGCCGCCATCTGCGATTAATTCGCTGCCGTTCAACGCGGCGGACGCGTCCGACAGAAGGAACAAAGCCGCTCTCGCGACGTCGCCCGGATCGGTGATTTTCCCAGTGGGCTGGCGCGCGGCCCGTGTCGCCTGGAACTTCTCCGGATCTCTCGCCGATTTCATATGCCGCTCGAACAGCCCCGCGAGCATGGCGCCGGGACTGAGAACATTGGCGCGGATGCCCTGCCGGGCGTGATCCATGGCGACCGTTCGCGCCAACTGCCGTACGGCGCCCTTGGAAGCGTTGTAGACCGAGAGCTGCTGCTCGGCGAGGGTCCCGTTCACGCTGGCCACCGCGACGATCGAACCGCCGCCGCGCTCGATCATGTGCGGCAGCGCCGCGCGGATAGCGAGCGCTGTGCCGACGAAATTCACGGCCATCGTTTTCTCGAGCGCCGCCCTGTCGAACTCGAGAATCGTGCCCACCTCCAGCATGGCGGCCGAAGTGACCAGCCCGATGCTGGCGGGATTGGTCTTCCGAATCTCGTCTCCGACCGCCGCCCAGACCTTGTCCTGCGACACGTCGCCCTGCATGTGGACATAAAGGCGGTTGTTGAGGCTGTCCGGCTGGGGGGCGATATCGACACCGATCGTCGTCACGCCGCAATCAACGAGCTGTTTGGCGATACGTGTTCCAAGTCCGGAGGCCGTCCCCGAGACGACGACGAGCGCCGGAAGTGTCATGCAGAGTTGCGGTTTCTCACTCATGGATATCCTCCCCTTGTTGGCTCTCCTGACCCTACAGGCAGATATCCGACAAGGGTCGATTTGTTCAAATCGGCGATGTCGCCAGCGCCAATTTCCTCGACATCGGCGAAGGCGAACAGTTCTGCTCCGGGCGCTGAGAAGCATTTCGCGTCGCAATCGGCGGTCGTTTGCGGATTATCCATTTCGAGCAATTTGGAGATCCTCGCGGACGCGCCGGCGCAGTAGTTTCTCGCAGGCGTCCTCGTGCGGAGCGCTTAACGAAGACGGGAGGAATTCAATGACAGTCAAACTTGGCGTCGTAGCTTTATTCTCCGCGACGATTCTGTCGCTTGGCGCCGCGAGTTTTGCTCGCGCAGAAGACGCTCCAGCCCAGCGGGTGTCGCGCTCGGAAATCTGGCACAACGGTCCGATTAAGTTCGTCGACACGACACCCTTCAAGAAGGCGCCGCCCTACACGATCGGGTTCTCCAACGCCTCGATCTCGAACATCTGGGCGGTCGGATACCTGCATGCCCTGCAGCACGCGGCCGAGCAGCACAAGGACCTTATCAAGCAGGTGATCATCACCGACGCCAACGACAACCCGACCAAGCAGGTGTCCGACATCCAGGATCTGCTTCAGCGCAATGTCGACATTCTGATCGTTCGGCCTTCGACCGAAGCCGTTGATGCGGCTGTCGTTCGCGCGGTCAAGAAGGGCGTTCCCGTCGTGCTGGGCGATCGTCGAACGCCGTCGGACAGCTACACGTCGTTCGTGACGGCAGACGACTGGGCCATGGGGCGTTCCATGGCGATCTGGATCGCCGAAAAGCTGCACGGCAAGGGCAATGTCGTGCTGCTGTCCGGCATTGCGGGCGCGAGCCCTGCGGAATTGCGCGCCGCCGCGGCCATGGAGGCATTCAAGCAATATCCCGACATCAAGGTTCTCGACCGTCAGTTCACCGACTGGAGTCCAGCGAAGGGTAAGACGGTTATGGCCGCCCTCATCCAGAAATATGGCGACAAGATCGACGGCGTCTGGGCCGATGCCGGACTGCAGGCGTCGGGAGCCATCGAGGCCTATGTCGCGGCGGGAACGCCCGACGGTAAGATTCCGCCGATCACCTGCCAGGACCTGAATGCCTGCTGGGTCAACGCCATCAAGCACAAGGTCCCGATGATGAGCATCGACAATCCACCCGCCGGCGGCGGGGTGGCGCTCGAGACAGCGCTGAAGGTCCTGCAGGGCCTGCCGGTCGCGCATGACAACTTCATCGACACAACCGTAACGGTCACGAAGGGAGACGAGACGCCTTCAATCAAGGCCGACATGCCGGCTGAGGATTACGCAAAGATGGACGCTCCCGGCGATCTGATCCTGTCGACCGGCATCCCGAACTACGATCCCAAGACGTTCAAGGCGGACTATCCGCACTAGCGGTAGCGAGGGGCCGCTTACGGGACTCTTGCCCGGAGGCGGCTCGCCCCGAGCCAACTCGCCATGCGAAGCTCGGCGGCGTTTCGGGAGAAGGGTTCGCGAGTGATCAGGGTGACTGGCGTTTCGAAGAGTTTTCCCGGCGTGAGGGCGCTCGTCGATGTCTCCTTCGAAGTCCGGTCAGGCGAGGTTCATGCGCTTCTCGGTGAGAACGGCAGCGGAAAATCGACGCTGACCAAGATCATTGGGGGCCTTCACCAGCCGGATGAGGGCGAAATCGTCTTCGACGGGCGGCCGGTGAGATGGAAGAGGCCCCGAGACGCCCAGGAATCCGGCATCCATGTGATCTATCAGGAACTCGTCATGTTCCAGGACATGACAGTGGCCGAAAACGTCTTCATCAGCAATCAGCCGACAACGAAATTCGGCCTTGTCGACTATAAGACAATGGAAGCTCGCGCCGCGGAGGCGCTCCGCCAGCTCGGCTCCGACGTCGATGTAAGGCGCATGGTCAAGACTCTGTCGGTGGCCGAGCAGCAGATGGTCGAGATCGCCAAGGCTTTGGTAGGCACGGTCAAGGCGCTCATCCTCGACGAGCCGACCGCGGTGATTGCGGGCCGCGAAGTCGAGTTCTTGTTCAACCGTATCCGGATGCTTAGCGAACGGGGCGTCGCGATCGTCTACATCTCGCATCGGCTCGAGGAGATTTTCGAGATCGCGGATCGCGTGACCGTCCTCAAGGACGGGCGTCTCGTCGGCACGCGCGACATTGGCGACGTCGATCGGGACCGCCTGGTGTCAATGATGGTCGGGCGCGACCTGTCCGAGTATTTTCCGCCCCGGCGTCCCCTGCGCGAGGATTCGCCGATCGTTCTTGAGGCCTCGAACATCAGTGTCGGCGATCGCGTGAAGGATGCGAGCCTTGTTCTGCGCAAGTCGGAGATCGTGGGACTCGCCGGAATGGTTGGCTCGGGCCGGACCGAATTCGCAATGGCGATATTCGGCGGCATTCCGATGAGCTCTGGGTCCGTCACGGTCGGGGGTAAGACTTATGACCGGATGTCATCTGCCCTTTCGATTCGTAGCGGGGTCGGTTTGCTCACCGAGAACCGCAAGAGCGAAGGGCTGATGACGCAGATGGACATTGCGGCGAACATTTGCGCCGCCTCGTTGGGGGAAATCACCGGCGGGCTCTTTCTCGACGCGCGCCGCGAATTGGGGATCGCCCGCGAAGAGATGAACGTGTTCCGGGTCGCCGCGCCAGGCCCGCAGACAAGGGTGATCGGACTTTCCGGCGGCAATCAGCAAAAGGTTCTGTTCGCACGCTGGGTGCATGCGTGCAAAGAGGTGCTGCTTCTGGACGAGCCAACCCGCGGCGTCGACATCGGCGCCAAGGCGGAAATCTACCGCCTAATCCGGAGGCTCGCGGACGAGGGCCTCGCCATCCTGATGATCAGCTCGGAACTGCTTGAAGTCATCGGCATGTCGGACCGAACGCTGGTGATGCGCGACGGCAGAATCCGCGGAGAGTTGCGCGGCGACGAAATCAATGAGCAGTCCATCATGGCGCTCGCGACCCATCGCTAGAGGGTGGCGGTGATGATCGGCTACTTCCGCAGAAATCCGGCTCTACTGGGCGTCCTGAGCCTGATTGTCCTGCTCACTGTCATCGGCTGTTTGTTCAGCAAAGATTTCCGTTCGGTTCAGAACTTCCAGAACGTCTTCGAGCAGTCGGCTCCGCTCGCCTTCACGGCCCTCGGGCAGACGGTCGTGATTATCACGCGCGGAATCGACCTGTCCATCGACGCCCAGATCGCGCTCCTGTCGTCTCTTGCTTCTGGGATCGTCGACAGCGACGCTCAGAGGGCCATCCCCGTCGTTCTCGGCGTCCTCGCGCTCGGCGTGATCATCGGGCTCATAACCGGCGGCCTCATCGTCGCGCTGCGTATTCACGCCTTGATCGTAACCCTCGGCATGGCGGCGATCCTGCAGGGTCTGGCGCTACTCTATACGCTGACGCCTGTCGGGGGGATTCCCGACGGTTACGATTTCTTCGGCTATGGTCGCGTCCTCGGCGTGCCGGTCGGCATGGCTCTGGCCGTCGTGTTATTCGCTATTGTCGGCTTCGTTCTCACCTATACGCGACTCGGACGGCAGATCTACGCCTTTGGCGGCGATCCACGCGCCGCCACGATGGCGGGATTGCCAACCACACGCGTGATCCTGTTCACTTACTGTCTGATGGGACTCCTGACGGCCGTCACCGCAGTCTTCCTGGTCAGTCGCCTCGGCGTCGGCAATCCCGTGGCGGACGGTGGATTCAACCTCGGGTCGATCACGGCTGTCGTCATCGGCGGCACCATGCTGACGGGCGGACGCGGCAGCGTGCTTGGGACACTGCTCGGCGTCTTCATGGTGCAACTGCTCAACAACCTGCTTAATTTCCTCGACGTCTCCACGTTTTACCAATGGATGATTCAAGGGGCGATCGTCATCGTGGCGGTCTCGCTCTATGTCGAACGGAGGCGGACGAGGGCATGAGAACAACGCCTTTTCTGGCCGACCGCTCCGGCAAGCAAATCGACGTCGTCGCCGTCATCGAGCGCTACGGTTTGCTCGCTTTCTGCGCTGTTCTTGTGCTTCTCACCGCCGCGGTCTCGCCGGCCTTCCGCTCGTCGACCAATCTGCAGAATGTGCTGACCAACGTCGCGCCGCTGGCCATCATTGTGCTTGGTCAGTCCATGGTGATTTTGGTCAGGGGCTTCGACCTTTCGGTGTCTTCCGTGATGGCGACGGCAGCTGTCATTGCGACGCAATTCGAGGGCGCCGGCGGGCTGGCCTTTCCTCTCACGCTTCTGGTGACGCTGGTCATGTCGCTCATCGTGGGCCTGGCCAACGGTTTCCTCGTGACGAAGCGAGACATGTCGCCATTTCTTGCGACGCTCGCGACGATGATCGTGCTTCAGGGCCTGCGTTTCGCCTGGACGCGCGGCGCCCCCTCCGGGCGCGTTCCGCCCGAGCTTCAGTTGATCGGCGCGGGCCAGTTTTTCGGGGTTCCGGTCAATCTACTCGTGCTAGCCGTCCTCACTCTAATCGTCTGGGTCGCGCTCGCGAAGACGCCGTTCGGACGCAGGGTCTATATGGTGGGCGGCGGGCCGCGCGCTGCGGAACTCGTGGGCGTAAACGTCGACCGCACCGTGATCGCCTGCTACGTCGCCAGCGCAGTGCTTGCGGGCATTGGAGGGCTGGTGCTCGTCGGCTATGTCAGCGGCGTCGACAACTGGGTGGGTCGCGGCTACGAGCTCGACTCGATCGTCGCCGCGGTGATGGGCGGGGTGGCGCTCTCTGGCGGGCGCGGCAGCGTGCTCGGCGGCATCCTCGGCGCCTTCCTGCTCACGGTGATCTTCAACATCGTGCTGCTCCTCGGATTCCCCGTGCAGCTGCAATTTGTCGTCAAGGGCCTCATCATCATTCTCGCGATGGCGGTCTATCGCCTGGGCGGGGGCGCCGCCGGTTGAAACTCGCGCCCGGCGGTCCGGCACCGACAAGCGCGGCGATTTCCCGAACGCGCACCTTGCAGCCCTTGATTAATCGACGTCATCTCGGAGCGTTCGCGAGTTCGCTCATTGCGCGAGATATCCGCCGTCCACGATGAGTTCGCTGCCCGTGACGAAGGACGAATCGTCGCTCGCGAGAAACAGGCAGACATTGGCGACTTCGCGCGGCGTTCCCATCCTGCCCATTGGGGTGGCGGCTATGATGCCCGCATTCATCTCGTCCGATTGGGCTTCGACCAGCGGCGTGCGGATGAGCCCCGGATGCACCGAGTTCACCCGAATGTTTTCGGAGGCATAACTGATCGCTGCGTTTTTGGTCAGATTGCGGACGCCCCCCTTGCCGGCGCTATACGCGGCCGCGCCGCCGACGCCGACATTGCCCCAAATCGAGGAGAAGTTGACGATCGACCCCTTGCCGGCCTTCCGCATCGGCGCCAGGACGGCCTTCATGCCGAGGAAGGTGCCCGTGAGGTTGACCGCCACCACGGCGTTGAAGTCGTCGAGCTCGGTGTCCGCCACCTGCCCGTAAGCGCGCACGATTCCGGCGTTGTTGATGAGCACGTCGATCCGGCCGCGCTCCGCGACGATGGCGTCGACCACCCTTTTCCAATCGTCGGGCTTCGTCACATCGAGCGTGACCGGTTCGATTCCCTTGCCGCTTGCGACGTCCTTGATGTCGCCCGCGTAGACGAGCGCGCCCTCTTCCGCGAAAAGCTCCGCGACGGCGCGCCCGATTCCCTGCGCCGCACCGCTGACCAGCGCCACCTTGCCTTCCAGCTTACCCATCAAAGGTCCTCCCTCACGCGTGTGGCGCCTCTAGCGCGCTTATACTCTGAAACCACGGAACGGCGCGTGCCGGCCAGCGTCGAAATACTCATAGTGAGCCGGAACGCTGCCGTCGCGTCCGGCGGAAGTCCCGCCTTTGTTCAAAGTGGCAATTTTGCCATCCCCACGACCCACCGGCGGTGGTGTAGTCTTCGTATGCGTCGGGGTTGGAACGACGGGTCCGCCGGGTACCATACGGGTTTCGGCCGGAACAAGAACAGAGACAAATGCGCGAGGAACACCATTCGCCTTCGGGCATTCGGGAGCAGCGCGGCGCCAGTGCGGGGCCGCGGCGGGCGTTCTTTGGGCATGACGGCGAGGACATTCGGGTCGGGTTGGACTTTCTTGAGGCGCTGTGCGGCGAACTCGGCTCCGGCTTCGAGCTCGAGGCGCCGAACCCTTACCTCTCCATGGCGATCGGACTCGTGCGTGCCCATCTTGACGCGCGCCCGGTCACGCAGACCTCGCTGATCGCTGCCGCAGGCGTCCCCTATGCGACTGCGATGCGGCGGCTCGGGGAGATGGATTCCGCGGGACTGCTCGAACGCCGGGCGCGGAGCCGTTCGGGCCGCAGCTTTTCGATTCACCCGAGCCAGAAGCTTGTGGACGCGGTGGCGGCCATGGCGGCCCGGGTGCGCCTTCTCTCTTGCCGGCATTTCGGAGACGAGGCGCGGGTTTCCCACGAGCATTACTTCCTTGGGAGCTATCGCACGAGCGCGAACATCAATCCGCCTCGCATCCTTCCCCGCGCTCTGAGCTTGCCGGGCGGACTGCGGGTCCTGGCTCACGCCGATCCGACGTTCATGGTGATGGACAATCTGAAGCGGCAGTTCGAGCAAGTGATCGGCGCCAGGATCCAGTTGCGCGCGCTTTCGATCGACAAGCTTCGCGAGGAGGCGCTTCGCAACGCGGAGCGCAAGGTCAGCCGATACGACATTGTCGCGGCGGACCTTCCCTGGATCGGGGAGTTCGCCGAGCGGGGCGTCCTCCTGCCGCTCGACTCGCTTATGGACATCGGACGGCTCGACACAACCGATTTTCACCCAATGGGCTGGCGGGCGGCTCATTGGGCGGGCCGTCCCTACGGCGCGCCGAGTCAGACGACGCCCGAACTCCTGTTCTACCGTCGCGACCTTTTCGCCGAAGCCGGGCTCGAGCCTCCGCGTACGACCGATGACGTGCTGGCTTCGGCACGATACTTTCATCGGCCTGCGCGCGGACGATACGGAATTGCTTGGAACGCTGCGCGCGGCACGCCGCTCGGCCATACGTTCATCATGGCGTGTGCAGATTTCGGCCAGCCGGTGATGAACCTGAGGCGCGTGGAATTCGGCTTCGACCCCGAACCGCCCGCCGTCGAAAGTCTGCGTGCGACCATCGACACCCCGCTGGGCCTCGAAGCGGCCGGGTACCTGCGGGCGCTTCTGGCCTATTCGCCGCCCGACATCCTGTCGATGGGATGGTACGAGCGCATTCGACCCTATGCGGCCGGGCGCGTCGCGATGGCCTACAGTTTCACTGCGCTTGCGCCCTTTGTCGAACTGGATCCGACTTCGCCCGCCAATGGCCAGACGGGCTACCTGCCTCACCCCTCGATGCCGGGCGGAAGCCCGATCGCCACGGTCGGCGGCTATGTTCTGGGCGTGCCCGCAAACCTGCCGCTGGAGCGGCGATGTGACGCCGTCGAGGCCCTGGTCGCCTTTACGTCGCGCGAGGCGCAGAAGCTTTTCGTCCTCAACGGCTGCCGGACTTCCCCGCGCTATTCGGTCGGAGCCGACCCCGAGGTCCGGCGGCTATCACCGATCTTCGAAGCCGTCGACGCGATGTCCTGGCGCGAGGAGCTTCAATTTTGGCCGCGCCCACCCGCGCCGCAGATTGCCGAGATCATTCAGATCTGCGGCGAAGAGTTGCACGCCATGTTGAGGGGCGTCTGCTCACCCCGGGAAGCGCTGCGCAAAGCGCAGGCGCGCGCCGATCTGCTGATGAGTTCACGCCAAACCGATCGAGGAGACATGCGTTGGATCGCTGACGCCCAAAGGGCAAGATCGTGATGATTGCTGGAGCGACCGTCGGATGGACGCCCGTGTTTGTCTCAGCGACATCGACCCGACCGATGCCAACGCCACCCGCCTTGTCTTGGGGAGACGGGAGATGGAGGCGGCGGAGCAGGGTTCATGGAGGCCGGTATTGGAAAGTTCCTGAAGCCCGTGGGCGAGGGCGGCACGCAGGATCCGCGCGTCACCTTCTCAGTTTTCGCAAACCTAAGATCGCGCAGAATGGCGCCAGAGCATAAGGAGGCTTAACCCGTGAATACGTCTGCTCTCTCTCCCCGTATCCTCAGGCCGGAAGACATGGATCCTTGCTGGCGCTGGGACAAGCACATCCCAGCGCTCGGCCATACCGCTGTCGATTTCGAGCGTCGGGTCGATCATGACCGGCTTCGGAAATACCGGCTATCGCGGGCCAAGGCGGCGCTGAAGGAGTCCGGCTGTGGCGCGCTTCTGCTCTTCGACGTGAACAACATCCGCTACGTGACCGGCACCAAGATAGGCGAATGGGAACGAGACAAAATGTGTCGGTTCGCCCTGTTGGCGGGCGACGACGAGCCCTATGTCTGGGACTTCGGCTCCGCCGCGGTCCATCACAGACTCTACTGCGACTGGCTAGACCCCGACCATTGTCGCGCCGGGGTGGTCGGCATGCGAGGCACCATTCCGCCATCCTTCGGCCTAATGAAGCGGTATGCCGAAGAGATTGCCGACCTGGTGAAGAAGGCCGGAGTCGCCGACATGCCGATCGGGCTCGACTATGCAGAGACGGCAATGTTCTTCGAGCTTCAAGACGCCGGCCTGAAGGTCGTCGACGGCCAGCAAATCATGCTCGGTGCGCGCGAAATCAAGAACATCGATGAGATCCAGCTGCTCAACCAGGCCGCCAGCATGGTGGACGGCGTCTATCACATGATCTGGGAAGAGCTGAAGCCGGGCATTCGCGAGAACGATATTGTCGCGATGTCGAACAAGCTGCTCTACGAGATGGGCTCCGACGACGTCGAAGCAATCAACGCGATCTCAGGCGAACGCTGCAATCCACATCCGCACAATTTCACCGACCGCATCTTCCGGCCGGGCGACCAGGCGTTTTTCGACATCCTGCACGCCTACCAAGGTTACCGGACCTGCTACTATCGAACATTCAACCTCGGTCGCGCGACGCCTGCGCAGCATGACGCCTATAAGCAGTGTCGCGAATGGCTCGACAAGGCGATCGCGCTGATCAAGCCGGGCGTCAGCACCGATGTCGTTGCGAAAGTCTGGCCGACGGCGGAGAGCCTCGGATTCCCGGATGAGCTTTCGGCCTTTGGCCTGCAGTTCGGGCATGGGCTGGGCCTCGCCCTGCACGAACGGCCGATCATCAGCCGTGTCGTCAGCCTCGAAAATCCCATGGAGATCAAGACGGGCATGGTGTTCGCGCTCGAAACCTATTGCCCGGCCACGGATGGCTACTCCGCTGCTAGAATCGAGGAGGAAGTGGTCGTGACGGATAAGGGATGCACGGTCATTACGCTGTTCCCAGCCGAAGACCTGCCGATCGCCAATCGATACTGATGCGAGGCTTCTAATCGCGCGTGGAACGCGTTGGCATCTCAAGGATGTTGCTCGCACGGGATCCAACCGTGCGAGCGCAAACGGCGCGATCCGGGTCGGCTAGCCCGGGCTGCGCGCTTGTATCACTTGCGGGGTGTTCGGTCGAAATCCCACAAAGTAAAAGGGACGCAGGGAAGGGCGCAGCGGTAAGATCCGTTTTGAACAATTGTCTCGTATCGAGCGGGCTTCGGCGCCGGCAAAATCGGTATCATCGAACATCGCTTCGCGATCCCCCATTTTGTCGGACGCGAAGCGGCGGAAAGGGAGGGACTCCAGGGGGAGCGGCTTTCGAGTGGCGCGCAGCGCCACGAGGGCTGCCCCCGTCAACCACACCCAGTCTCCGCGGACCCGCGTCCGCCCGAGGATCTGCAGCCAAGCGCATTCAAGTCCGTTAAGCCGGAAGCGTCTTTGAGGGTCGTTTTTGATGCCACGCAAGATTGAACTGCTCGCCGGATACTGGACGATCGCGGGCGATTGCTACGCCATGGGGCCGTCCGAGGTCAGTCCCTTCCCATTGAAGGAACGGATCGAGGCGGCGTCGGCGGCCGGATACACGGGGCTTGGACTGGTTCATCAGGACCTCGTTTTCAACGCCAGAGCAATGGGCTACCCGGCGATGAAACGACTGTTCGACGATCACGGGATTGCTCACGTCGAAGTGGAGTTCCTCGGAGACTGGTTCGAATCGGGCGCGAAACGTGAGACGTCCGGCCGAATCCGGAAAGACCTGCTTGAGGCGGCGCATGCGCTTAGCGCGCGCGACATCAAATGCGCCGGCGAGATGTGGACCGAGCAATGCGACACATCGAGGATGGGCGACGCCTTCGCGAGCGTGTGTGAAGACGCACAGAAGGTTGGCGCGACGATCGCCATGGAAATCCTGCCGATGAGCAATGTGCGGACGCTCGAGACGGCCAAGGCGATCGTCGAACGCGCGGGTCAGCCGAACGGCGGCCTCTGCCTGGATATCTGGCACTTCATGCGAGGAGGCACAGACTTCGCAAAGATCAAGAGCCTTCCTGCGACCATGATCAATTCGGTAGAGTTGGACGACGCCGCCGCGGAGCCCAAGGGCTCGCTGTGGGAGGATACTTTGTTCCATCGTCTCTACCCCGGCGAGGGAAGTTTTGACTGTCCAACCTTCATCAAGGCAGTCGAACAAGCGGGATTCCGCGGCGTCTACGGCGTCGAGGTTATCAACCAGGCGTATCGCAAGTTACCGTTGAGGGAGCAGGCCGAGCGGTCCTTCAAGGGCGCGATGGCGCAATTCGCCAATCTGGCCTGAGCAAAGGCCAAAAGGGAGGGAAGTGTGGAAACGAATCTCAAGGGCAAAGTGGTGCTCATCACCGGGGCCGCAAAGGGCATCGGACGGGCGACAGCGCTGGCGTTCGCGAAGCAGGGGAGCAGGCTCGCGCTCGTGGACTTCGACAAGCTCGAACTCGAAACACTGTGCGCGGAGATTAAGGGGAAGGGCGGAGAGGCGACTTTCGGCCTCGGCGACCTCAGCACCGCCGATGGCGTGAAGAGCGGGATTTCCGCTGCGCTAGGAGGCAAGTTCGACGGGGTAGACGTTCTGTTCAACAATGTCGGCTCTGGATTCGTCCGCACTTTCGATCAGCTGACAGACGAGGACTGGGACAAGACGCTTCAGCTCAACTTCATGAGCTATGTTCGCGCGACGCGACTGGTGCTGCCGGACATGCGCAAGCGTGGCGGCGGCGTCATCGTTAACAACGCCTCGGATCTCGCCCGCCAGCCTGAGCCCGTCCCGACCGACTATTCCGTGTCGAAGGCGGCCGTGCTCGCTTTGACGAAGGGGCTTGCGCGTTCCGAAGGCCCCAACATTCGCGTGAACGCCGTGGCGCCTGGGCCGATCTGGACACCCTTTTGGTCCAAGCCGGGCGGCTTTGCGGACACCTTCGCGACCTTCCATAAGATGCCCCCCAAGGAGGCGGTCGAGCATGAGTTGTCGCTGCGCCAACTGCCGTTGAAGCGGCTTGGGAAGCCAGAAGAAGTGGCCAACGTCGTCATCTTCCTCGCCTCTGACCTCGCCTCGTTTGTGACCTCGTCGGTCTGGGGCGTGGACGGGGGCTCGATCCGCAGCATTGTCTGAGCGATATTTTCCCCACGCCGTCACCGGCCTCCAATAAGACGCCTAAAAATCAAAAGAGGTTGAAGGGATGAAAGCGCTGCGTTTCCACAACGCTCGTGACCTGAGGCTGGACGAGGTCTCACCGCCACAGGAACCGCTGGCGGACCAAGTGGTATTGAAGGTCCTGCAATGTGGAATTTGCGGCACTGATCTTCATGAGTATGTCGCCGGGCCCATCATGCTGCCGGTAAAACCTCATCCGGTGAACGGAGCCAAAATCCCAATCATCCTCGGGCACGAATTCTCGGCAACTGTATCGAGTGTCGGGCCTGCGGTAACCACCACGAGGCCGGGGGATCGCGTCGCGATTCTTCCGCATCTGATGAAGCCGGGGGACTACTATGTTCGGCGTAATCTCGGGCAATTCAGTGCAACGACTGGCCTGGTGGGTCTTGCATGGCATTGGGGCGGAATGGGCGAATTTGCAGCCGTGCCGGAACAGAATGTCGTGAAGCTTCCCGACACTGTGAGCGACGAACAGGGCGCGCTGCTCGAACCTTCCGCTGTCGCGGTGAACGCCATTGACGCCGCCGGGGTTGTCGTGGGCAGCACCGTTCTGATTACGGGCGCCGGGCCGATCGGCGCGTTGGTGGCTCTTGCGGCGCGCGCCGCCGGCGCATCGAAGATCTTTGTTTATGAGCCCAATGCGAGCCGACGGGCTCGCCTCGCGGAATTCGACGGAGTGGCGGTTTACGGAGGATCGTCCGCTGATTTGGTGGAGGCGATCCAGGAACAGACGGATTGCCGGGTCGGCGTTGACGCCTCCATAGAATGCGCAGGCCATCAGGGAGCGCTCGACCTTTGCGTCGAAGCGACGAGGCGCACCGGCACGATTGCTCAAGTCGGCCTATTCGTTGACCGTCCGAAAATCGATATGTTCAAGGTGTGCGAGAAGGGATTGAACCTCGTCGGATGCTGGGGGAACGACATTACGCTGGGACCGCGTCTGGTCGCGATGATCGCAAGCGGACGATTTCCTGTCGAAAGGATCATAACGGGACGCGTTTCGCTCAAGGAAGCAGTCAGCGACGGCTTTGAGACGCTCACTCGGAAAGACAACGATCACCTGAAGATCCTCATCAAGGTGGACTAGACGGGAGCTTCGCGTGTAAGGCGCGAAATTTACCGTCATCATCGCCGCCCGTCTTCATGTGAACCGCTTGGCCTCAGCGGCGGGCATCCTCCAGAACGAGCGCCGCGCCTTTCTCACCGATCATGATCGCGGCGGCGTTAGTATTTCCAGTAACGATTCTCGGCATGATCGAAGCGTCGATGACCCTGAGGTCCTCGATCCCGATCACGCGCAGCCGAGGGTCGACCACCGCGTCGGCTCCAATCCCCATCTTGCATGTACCGACCGGATGCAGCAGCGAAAGCCCAGCTTCACGGCAATAGGCCGTCATCTGTTCGTCAGTGCAGACATCAGGGCCGGGGGCGATCTCGCTTTCGACGCAGTCTGACATCGGCGCGGTCTGCGAGATTTTCCGGGCGAATTTCAGGCCAGCGACAGCCGCCCGCCTGTCGGCCTCGGAGGCAAAGAAGTTGAACAGAATCTCGGGAGGATCGTCGGGGTTCGCGCTTTTCACCCGAACGTGTCCCCGAGAATCCGGGCGCATGTGCTCGGCCAGGATCGTGAATCCGGAGAAGGGAAACGGCGTCAGATCCTCCTTTGTGCACCAGGCCATGAAGGTCACCATCATGTCGGGAGTCGGGATGTCGTGTGAGCTGTGGATGAAGGTGTTCGAATAATTCCCGTTGTCGGCGAAAGGTCCGGTGCGGAACAAGAGATAGCGAAGAAGCTGCACGCCGCCCCGAACGGGGTTGTTGTAGAGGTCGTTAACAGTGCTCTTGCGGCGTGACCGGAATTGCAGGCCGATCCCGAAATGATCCTGCAGGTTCTCCCCTACGCCGCCGAGCTCGTGGGCGACCTCGATCCTTCGCGCCTTCAAGACGCTCGCCGGACCGATCCCGGAAAGCTGAAGCAGCTGCGGCGAATTGAACGTTCCGCCGCACAGGATCACCTCGCCTCGGGCGCGCGCCTCCCGTCGGCCGGACTTGTCCCGCCAGACCACGCCGGCGGCCCGCTTTCCTTCGAGCACGATCCTCTCGACCGTCGCGTGCAAAACGACCTTGACGTTCTGCTTCGCAACTCCCCGGAGATATCCGGAGGCCGTCGTCCATCGGCGGCCCTTTCGCGTGGTGGTCTGGACGTAGCCGGTGCCGAGTTGTGTGGCGCCGTTGAAATCTGGATTGCGCGGCGCTCCGAGTCTTTCGGAAGCGCTATGGAATGCCTCGCCGAGCGCGTGTCCGGACGGGAGGTCCGAGACCGACACAGGACCTCCGACCCCGTGATAGGCGTCCGGCCCGCGCTCCTGGTCCTCGCATGATTTGAAATAGGGCAGTACGCCGTCCCAACCCCAGCCGATGCAACCCTGCGCCGCCCAGTTGTCGAAGTCCTTCGCCTGGCCGCGCATGTAGATCATACCGTTGATCGCCGCTGTGCCTCCGAGGACTTTTCCTCGCGGCTGAAAGAGCCTCCGATCGTTGAGGTGCGGTTCGGGCTCGCTGATGTAGCACCAGTTGACGCTTGGATTGGCGTACAGCCTCGCGTAGCCGAGCGGGATGTGGATCCACGGGCTCCGCGCCGGTCCGCCCGCCTCCAGCAACAAGACCGACTTCTTCGCCTCTCCGAGCCGGCCCGCGACTGCGCAGCCGGCCGAGCCCGCGCCGATCACAATGTAATCATACGACTCGACGGGCTCCGCCACTGTCCTCGCTCTGGCCTGTTTATCGATTTCCCCGCAGGCTCGCACGAACCGTGCATTCGCCAAATTCCAGAGGTGTCGATTTTGGATAGTTCCACAGCGAGGGCTTCGCTCGGCCCGACCTTCGAGGGAGCTCGACGTCGCGCTCAAGGAAATATCCGTTTTGAACATCATTCCGCGTGTGTTCGGCCTGGGTTTGCGGCCAGAATTCACAATGGCGTCGATGATTTGCGGCGACCTGCTGACAGCAAGGCGGAGTCCAACAATCCAGGGCTCGCTTTCCGCTCAGAAATAATTTGTGGACCTTCGCCCGAGAGGCGGAGGCGCGATGTGGAGGAAACGAATGACGGATTCACGGAACGGAAATCGCGCCGCGACCATGGCGGGCAAATTCACGACCATGGCGGCGGCTCTGACGCTCGCGCTGGGCCTCACAGGGACCTGCGCATTCGCTGAAAGCGCCGGAAAGATCGTCGTCTTCATGCCGCCAGGCACGGACAATTACCTTGCGCAATGGCAGGTCGGCGCCAAGGCCAAAGCCAAGGATCTCGGATACGATATCAAGATCATCGAATCGAGCCGTGACCAGGCCGAGCAGGACTCGCAGGTTCAGCAGGAGCTGGCTTCCGGCGAGGACGTCGCCGGCTTCATCTGGTGGCCCTACGTCAATGCGGCGGGCACTGGATCGTTGCGCACGCTTTCGCAGACGGGCAAGCCGGTTATCTTCACGAACCAGTATCCGATCGAGGGAACAGAGAAGTTCTGGACGGCCTACGCCGGCGTTGATGACTTCCTGAACGCCAAAACGGCGGCGCAAATGTTGCTCGACGCTTGCGCCAAGTCGACGAGCGTCAAATGCGGCAAGGGCATGATCTTCACCTTCCCGGCGGGCTATTCCGCGGGCGCCGACCGCGCCAAGGCCTTCACGGAAGCGGTTGCAGGCAAGCTTGAGGTTATCCAGCAAGAGCCTGCCGGCTTCATGTCGCAAGAGGGCTACAAAGTCGGCTCGCAGCTGATCCCGCCGAAGAAAGACGAGATCACTTGGGTCTATACGGAGAGCGATAGCGTCGGCGCCGGCGTGATCCAGGCTCTCAAGGAAGCCGGGAAGACTCCTGGCAAAGACGTTCTCGTCGTGGGCGGCACCTGCCACGGCGACACGTCGGACCTCCTGTCCGGAAGTCTCGTTGGCACCGGGGTTCAGGCCGCCTTTCTCGAAGGTTGGCAATCGGTTCAGACGCTGCACAAGTACCTGAAGACCGGCAAGGTGAACGACGGCAAGCTCTATCTCAAAGCCGAGGCGGAAACGAAGCCCTCGGATGAGGGCGCGCCATCGCGCTTCAACTTCATCCCGAACCCTGCCGTCGGCAATACCCAGGCGGATCTCGACAAGTTCAAGCTGTGGGGATGGAACTTCAAGGAGCTGTGCAACTACTGACCGGGACTGGAGTCCTTTCCCCTGCCGCGTTTCACCGCGCGGCGGGGAGAGGTCCAGGCTTCCTAGGAGGCGACTGGGTGGACGACGATCCGCTGGTGCTACGGGTATCGGGTCTAACGAAAAGCTACGGATCCGTTGCGGCGCTGAAGGGCGTGGAATTCGGACTTCGGCGCGGCGAGGTCATGGCGCTGCTCGGGGAGAACGGCGCAGGCAAGAGCACGCTCGTGAAGATTCTCGCCGGCCTCGAGCATCCGGACGCTGGCCAGATTGAGATCGACGGCCGACCAGCTCGTCTGCGCAGCCCATCCCAGTCCCTGCAGGCCGGCGTCGCCTATGTCACCCAGGAGCTCAGCATCATTTCCGCGCTGTCCGTCGCGGAGAATATCTGCCTGGGCGGCCGATCGCAGAATCCGATCTGGACCGCCTCGTCCCTCGCGCAACGCGTCAAACCCTATCTGGAGCTCGTAGGTCTCGGCGACGTCGATCCGGCGACAACCGCCGGGAAGCTGTCTGTCGCCCAGCGGCAGTTGGTGGAGATCGCGCGGCTCCTTTCGCGCGACGCCAAGATTCTCATTCTCGACGAGCCCACGGCGGCGTTGTCCGATGTCGAGATTGGAAAAGTAACGTCCGTTGTGACCAAGCTGGCGAAAGAAGGTCGTTCGATCATCTACGTCACACATCGCCTGGGCGAGGTTT
>Ga0209380_10000795_pt1 | contig 22308 bp, 19 predicted proteins | sample HubBroMetageWFT6_FD_188347 | JGI IMG/M metagenome (GOLD analysis project Ga0209380, IMG submission 188347) | Warmed and freeze-thawed soil microbial communities from the Hubbard Brook experimental Forest, New Hampshire - Hubbard Brook CCASE Soil... | ecosystem: Environmental > Terrestrial >...
TGGCAAGCCGATCGCCGCGATCTGCCACGGTCCCTGGACGCTGATCGAGGCGGATGCCGTGCGCGGCCGCACAGTGACTTCGTGACCGTCGCTGAAGACAGACCTCAAGAACGCCGGGGCGAAATGGGCCGACCGCGAGGTCGTTGTCGACGGCAATCTCGTTACTAGCCGCAAGCCGGACGATCTGCCGGCGTTCTGCCGCGAAATGATCGCGCTGTTCCGGACCGGCGGCGGACAGCGGCAGCACGCGGCAGAGTAGGTGAATGTCTGGAACCGCAGGAGCGGCATCTTCTGAACTCGGAAGCCGGACCGGGGCCTCCGCGCCGGTCAAGCGGGCCGTAAAAAAGCCGTAAAAAAGAACGCGCTCGCCGGCCGCAAACGGCCTAAAATCCCCGCGTCGCGGCGGGAGGCCGGCTTCATGCGGCTGCAGATTAAAGCCATCGGCGGCGAGCCGGGTTGGTGGAGGCGTCGCGTCCTGATCCTTGCCATTCTGGCATGGGCCGGAGCGGCAGGACTTACCGCGCGAGCCGCCGACGCCCCGGTAACAAGCGGCGCGCCGGCGATGGGCGATATGAACTCGGCCGGCTGGCTCGAACGCATCATGGTCCAGCTCGAAACCGAGGCGATGTCTGACGTGTCGATGTTGCCGGACACGCCCTCGGCATTGGAGCGGGAGTGGCGGTCCTTCGACCGCGAGGGTTCAGCCAGCGGGGCACTCGTCAACCTCGGCTGGGTAGCGGTTGCCGCCATAATCGCGTTCACCGTCGAGCGATGCGCAGCCCGCGGGTTGAGCCGCCGCTTGCGCCGCGCGATTCGGATGCGGCCAGAGGGGCCGAGCCTGTCGCAGTTGCTGCTCCTGTTGCTTTGCGATGCTGTCGGTGTGGCGGCGTTTGCCGAGATTTTCCTGTTGAGCCGCCATTGGCTTGTGAGCATCGGCGTAACTTTGGTTCTCGTGCTGCTGTCAGCCAGTGTGTTGATCCAATGGCGCATCGTCTCGCTGATTGTCGGTATCCTTCTGCGGCCGGCCCAACCTGCCGCCCGCCTGATCGAGATTTCCGATTCCGAGGCGCGCCGGCTCAGCTGGTTTCTGTCCGGGACCATCCTGGCGGTCCTGATCCTCGTGGCGTTCGGCCGCTACGGGCTTGCGGACGAAGACAGCGGCGCCTCGCACGTGATCGGGCTGGTCGTCGGGGCGGCCGTCTTCGCGCTCTACGCGCTGATTGTGTTCCGCGCACGCGTTGCCGCCGAGGCGCTGATCCGCGGCCATAGCAGCGGCCTGATCGGCGCGTTGCGTGCACAGGTCGCGCACGCTTGGCTGCCGCTTGGCCTGATCACCGTCGCCAGTTTGATGGTGTTTTTCGTCTTCGGCTTGTCGCTTGGCCTCTTGTCTTACTATCACGGCCTGGTATCGACGCTCGGCCTGCTGACGGTCGTGCTGGTATTGGAAAAGCTGACCGAACGAGGCTGGCACACCTCCGACCCGGCGATGGGTGGCTCCGTGGGCAGGGACGAGCGGCTGGTGGCGCGCAGTTTTCATCGCATTCTGCGCGCGCTCTTCCTGCTGATAGCGGTACTGACCCTGGCCTGGATCTGGACCGACGCAATCGAATTGCCCCCGGCCGATGCGGCCAGGGTGATCAACTCGACGGCCGTCGCGGTCGCGACATTGTTTATCGCCTATCTCGCCTGGGAATTGATTCGGTTGGCGATCGATCGGCACCTGCAGGATCTCGCGATCGGCCCAAAGCTGCCCGGCGCCGAGGCCGAGGACGATGAATCGGTAACCGGCTCCCGGCTGCAGACGATTCTGCCGATGGTGCGCGCCGTTTTCGCGGCGGTCATCGCCGTCGTCGCGCTGTTGATCGTGCTGTCGCGTCTGGGGATCGACACCGCCCCGCTGATCGCCGGCGCCGGGGTGTTCGGTCTGGCGATCTCGTTCGGATCGCAGTCCTTGGTGCGCGACATCATCTCCGGCCTGTTCTACATGTGGGACGACGCCTTTCGCCTAGGCGAATACATCGATACCGGCCGCCTCCGAGGGCTGGTCGAAGCGATCGGCGTCCGCTCGATCAAGCTGCGTCACCATAACGGGCCGCTGCATACGATCCCGTACGGTCAGCTCGGCGCCGTCACCAATCTGAGCCGCGACTTTGCGACGCTTAAATTCAATCTGCGGTTCGAGCTCGGCACCGATATCGAGCTGGTCCGCAAGACGGTGAAACAGATCGGCTTGGCGATGCAGGAGGAGAGCCCGGAAATGGCCGCCGAGGTGATCCTGCCACTGAAGATGCAGGGCATTGCCGAGATCGCGGAAAACGCAGTGGTCATGCGGTTCAAGTTCACCGCGCGTCCGGTGAAGCCGAGCTGGATTCAGCGCGAATACCTGAAGCGGATGTACCAAATCTTCGCAGAGAAAGGCATTTCGTTCGCCGCAGGCGGCCTGACCCTGCGCGCGGTGCTGCCGGCTGCTCCCGATGACATGGCCACGGCCGATGTGGCCTCCCTGCCCTTACCCGCGCCAAGCCGCGTCGCTTAGGCTGGCGCTGCAGCCAACAGCAGCGGCAACGATCTTCTTTTCTGGAGGAGCAGCATGCAGATCGGCGTCTTCTATTTTCCGGTGGATTACGGCATCGACATCGCCGAGCTGGCGCGGGCTTTGGAGGAGCGCGGCTTCGAGTCGCTGTTCCTGCCCGAGCACACGCACATCCCGGTCAGCCGGCGCACGCCGTTCCCGGGCGGCGGCGAATTGCCCAAGCGCTACGCGCACACACACGATCCGTTTGTGGCGCTATCGTTCGCCGCTGCGGTCACGAAAAAGCTGCTGCTCGGGACCGGCATTTGCCTTATTCCCGAGCGCGATCCGATTGTCACCGCCAAATGCGTCGCCAGCCTTGATCAGCTGTCGGGCGGCCGGTTCATTTTTGGCATCGGCGGCGGCTGGAATGTCGAAGAGATGGAGACCCACGGCGCCCGCTATGACACCCGCTTCAAGCTGATGCGAGAGCGCGTCCTGGCGATGAAGGCGCTATGGACCCAGGACGAGGCTGAGTATCACGGCGAGATGGTCAATTTCGACAAGGTTTGGTCGTATCCGAAGCCGGCGCAGAAGCCGCATCCGCCGATCATCCTCGGTGGCGAGACCGATTACACGCTGCGGCGCGTCGTTGAATATTGCGACGGCTGGTTCCCGCGCCCGGGCCGTGGCGTCGAGATCGAGCAGCAGCTGCGAAGGCTGCGTCAGATGGCGGAGAAGGCCGGGCGCGATCCGCGCACGCTATCGACTTCGGTGTTCCGCGCGCCGCCGGAAAGGGCCGCCCTGAAGGAATATGAGGACGCCGGGATCGACCGCGCCGTCCTTGAAATCCCCGACGAGAGCCGCGACGAGATCTTGCGCATCCTCGATCGCTACGCGCCGCTGTTGAGATAATACCGGCCTGATCACTGCCCTGACGGCGACGGATTGCTTCCGCTCGCTCGCAATGACATCGTGACATAGCGCCATACGGAGAACCGCCATGCGGCTCAGCATCTTGGACGATTACCAGGGCGTCGCGCTCGACATGGCGGATTGGTCGGCGATCCGCGACCGCGGCATCGAAATCGCGGTCGAGCGCTTTCCATTCGCCGATGAGGACGATGTGGTGCGCTCGCTCGCGGAGAGTGAGATCGTTTGCGCGATGCGCGAGCGCACCGCGTTCGCGAAGCACGTCGTCGACCGACTGCCAAACCTGAAGCTTCTGATCACCACCGGCATGCGCAATGCCTCGTTCGACATGGAGGCGCTGAAGGCGCGAGGGGTCACGGTGTGCGGCACCGGCGGCCCGGGCGGCGGTAACGAAGACACCGCTGAGCTCACCTGGGGTCTCATCCTCGGCGCGGCAAGGCGCATCGCCGAAGACCATGCCTTCATGCGGCAAGGCGGCTGGCAGACCCGGATCGGCCACCGTGTCGCCGGAAAGACGATCGGCCTCCTCGGCCTCGGCCGACTTGGCAGCGCCGTCGCGCGTGTCGGGATCGCCTTCGGCATGAAGGCGATCGCCTGGAGCCAGAACCTGACCGCCGAGAAGGCTGCGGCGCAGGGCGTCGAACGGGTCGAAAAAGACGAGCTGTTCCGGCGCTCCGACATCCTGTCGGTGCATCTTGTGCTGAGCCCGCGCAGCCGTGGCCTGGTCGGCGCCCGCGAGATCGGGTTGATGAAGCCAAGTGCGATCCTGGTCAACACCTCGCGCGGGCCGATTTGCGATACGGACGCAGTGATCGCGGCGCTCAAGGAAAGACGTCTCGCTTATGCCGGGTTCGATGTCTACGACCAGGAGCCGTTGCCGATGAACCATCCGCTGCGCACCGCGCCGAACGTGATCCTGACCCCACATATCGGCTACGTCACCGACGAGAATTACCGCAGTTCGTATCCGCAGATCGTCGAGGATGTGCTCGCCTTTCTCGACGGCAAGCCGATCCGGGTGATTTGAAGACAGCCCACGAGACGCGGCCGGAAAGCGGTCCGATCATCCGCCCGTCGCGCGACGACGAAATCGCCGCGATTGCGGCGATTTACGGCTATCACGTGCTGAACGGGGTTGCCTCGTTCGAAGAGGTCCCGCCCACAGCCGAAGAGATGGCGCGGCGGCGCGGCGACATCCTGGCGCGCGGCTTGCCGTACCTCGTCGCAGAGCAGGGCGGCCGGGTGCTCGGCTATTGCTACGCCGGCCCGTTCCGGCCGCGAGTGGGTTATCGCTTCTCCCTCGAGGATTCGATCTATATCGATCCCACGGCGGTCGGCCGCGGCATCGGCCGGCAGTTGCTGACCACCTTGCTGGACTGTTGCGAGGAGCTCGGCTATCGCCAGATGATCGCTGTGATCGGCGGCCGCGAGACCTTGCCATCGATACGGCTGCACACCGTGCTCGGTTTCAGCCATGTCGGCGTGTTCACCGGCATCGGGTTCAAGTTCGGCCGTTGGATCGATACCGTGGTGATGCAACGCGCCCTCGGACCAGGCAGCGATATGCCGCCGGCTGATGCAAGTGCGAGTTGAGGGACCGATATGGCGCAGAGCTTCGCCGATACCTTTGTCGATCCGGAGCAGATCCGCGGCTATCACGCCCACATCTATTACGACGCTTCGACCCGTCCGCTAGCGGAGCGCTTGCGCGAGGCGATCGGTAGCGGGTTCGACGTGCGGGTCGGCAATTGGCACGACGAGCCGGTCGGCCCGCACCCGGTTTCGATGTACCAGATCGCCTTCCCGGTCGCGGAGTTCGCCCGTCTCGTGCCTTGGCTGATGCTGAACCGGGGCGGGCTCAACGTGCTGGTACACCCCGAGACCACAGACGCCTACGACGACCATACCATCAACGCGATGTGGCTCGGGACGACGTTGCCGCTTCGCCTCGAGGTGCTACGGCGCGCCAGCCGATCCTGACCCGGCGCTATATGCGGCCGGCAAGCAGCAGGACGATGATGATCAGGACCAGTAATCCGAAGCCGCCGCTGGGGTAATAGCCCCAGCCGCCGCTATAGGGCCATGTCGGCAGGGCCCCGACCAGAAGCAGAAGCAGGATGATAAGAAGAATAGTGCCGAGCATCGCGTCACCGGTTTTATATCTGCTAGTGCAGCTATAAACCGGCTCGCCAATCACCGGTTCCGTTCTCGGGCGCTCAGTTGTGCGGCGCTACCAGTAGCGGACCGGCCCGCAGTCGACGTGCACGAAATCCGAGCGCGGATAGTAGCCGACGCCACCGCCGCGCAGGCTCATCGCCGCGGCGCGGACGTATGATAGGTCGTGGCGCTCGCAGCGAAGATCGATGGCCATGCCCTTGATGTGATAGCTGTGGCTGGCGACCCCGCTGCTGCGCATGTGCATCGCGTAGTTGGTCGCCGGCGAGCGATAGCCGCTGATGATCAAGAACGGGTTATGCGTATCGAGCCGGTCGCGCAGCATGCCGAGCAAGTCGAGGACGCCCGCATTCATCGGCCGTACCTCGCCCGAATGATGGTCGCGCAACACCCAATTGATGTCGCGCACCGCATCCCGGATGTAGTGGCCATCGGCCCAGTAGACCGTACGGACCCATTCGCCCGTGTGAGTGTTGTAAAGAGAGACCGACCGCGGTGCGAAGGAAACGGCCGGTGTCGGTGTGACGAAGGCAACGCCGGTTGCGGCGGCGGCACCAACTAAAAGTCGGCGCCGGCTCAGCAGAGCAGACGGTCGCAATGGTCAATCCCCCCAATAACCCCTGGGGACCGCCATAGCACCGTGAAGCAGCCGAAACAAGCGCGTTATGCAGTGCGCCGGGCAGGAAAGCGCGTTTTCGGGCGATTTTTCAGTTAGCGGTTGATTCTCTCGGTGCCTTGTTCAGCTATGCCGCTCACCGGGAGGCTGATGCTCCGCCATCGGCACCTGTGGTGCCCGATGCAGATGCTGCCAGATGTCGTCGTCGCGCTGATAGAAATCCGGCCGGAACTCGATCCGCCCATCCGCATCGGCGAAAGCCGTCTGATAGAGGAAAAACACCGCGGTCGATGACGGCAGCGAGCGCCGATGCGTATAGCCGACTGCGACCCCCTTGTTGATCGCATCGACCGGCTCCTGCAGCAGCAGCGAGGCCAGTTCGCGCGGGTTCTGCACCCGGACGCAGCCATGGCTGCGGCGCCGGTCATCCGAACTGAACAGAGTCTTCATCGGAGTATCGTGCAGATAGACGTCGAACCGGTTCGGCATCTCGAATTTGATCTGGCCGAGCGCCGCGTGCGGGCCGGGCAGCTGCTGGATCGCACCGTTCCGCCGGTACACCATGTGATGTCGGCTTAGATAGTCCGGGTCCATCGCCAATTTCGGCAGGATTTCCGATCGCGCGATCGAGAGCGGCACATTCCAAGGCGGATTGAACAGGACGCTGTCGATCGTGGTCTGCAGCTCCGGCGTCTGCTTGTCGGTCTCGCCGACGACGACCCGGGTCGTGAACACCGGCCGATCGTCGCGGTAGAGGACCAGCGAGGCGTTGGCGGTATTAACCACGACGCGATCCGGCGGCATCGACCGCGGCAGCCAGCGCAGACGTTCGAGATTGACCATGATCTGCCGCAGACGGGCCTCGTTGTTGACGTAGCCTCCGGGCCGATACCCGCCGCCGTAGAAGCGCTGTTGCGCGGTACGGCCGCGACTACCGGCGGCGCCGGTAGTCGGTTCGGTCGCGGCGGCGCCGCTCTGGTACGTGCGGAGCGCCTGCTGCATTGCCTTATAGGCCGGCGTCTGCGGCGCTAGCGCTTCGATTATCGCTGCCGGATCCGGGCTCACGATCGCCCGGTCGAGCTCCATCGCGACATCCACCGGCTCCGGCTTCAGATCCTCGTCATCGTATCGGGCCTCGATCGGGACCGCGCCGCGTGCGAGCGCATCGGCAAACCCCAGAAATGCGTCTGACAGCAGCAGCTCGCGGTCGACCTCTGGAACAGGCGTCGCATTTGCCAGGGCCGCGGCATGGAACAGATTGGGGTCGAGCCCATGCTCGCCAGCGCGCATCACGACGCTCAACAAGGCATTGGCCTGCGCCTGCCGGCTGGTCCAAACCGGCTGGTAATTATGCGCGGCGTAGAACTCTCGGAGCAGATCGGCATGCAGCCGCTCGCCGGCAATCACGAGCCCGCCGGGGGTGTTCAGCTTTGCCTGGATCTCGGTTTCGCCCGTGCCAGGAACATCGGCTACCGCTGCCCCGCTCGGTTGCAGCGCTGCCACGGCTGTACTGGTTCCGGCATCCGCCGCGCTGGCGGCGAGCGGCACCAGCCAGAGCACACCGGCGATTGCCGCTGCTGCGGTTGCGGCCAAGCCGCGCTGTGCGATAACCCGGCCTTGGGGGGAGGTGGCGGGTGTGAACACGATGGCCTCGCTTGTTGCGTGATCCTTGCGCGGTTTGCGCCTGCTGCCGGTTGGAAACGATGTGGACAAATTTCGAGTTCCCCGATCAATGCGCGCGAGCCTCTCAACGAGACCGCCAACACCCGGCCGGGCAACCTTAACGCGATAGCTTTTATAGATTATTGACAACAAGAAGATCACCAAGTTAGGGGGTCTTCGCGGCGCACGCAAGGCCAGCCCGGTTTGCGCCGCCCGCATGGCTCGCGCTGCAAGGTTTGCATGGCGCATTGCAGCAGATCAAAATTCCGGACCGCGCGGCGGAGCATTACTCGACGCGCCAATCCTGGGCATTCTACGGCTGTAATCATAAAGTATATAGCAAGCGTAACTCCTCCATACGAAAGATAATGAGACATAAAACTGACCAAACCTGGACAAGATCGCTAATTAACCATGCCGGTACCGAGAGTCCGTGCAACATCTTCTGACATGCATTCCAGCAGGAGCTACCTGATCTGCCACCGCTCGCCGAGCGGCGGCAGATCAGAAAAGACAAGCCTCCACGTTTGCCTGCGTCCGCGCCACTGTGCTCGCTCCGCGGGTTGATGGCGAAGCAAGGATTCATTGGATACCTGCGGTTGGATTCGATTCGTCATTGCAGAATTTTTGTGTAACACTGATCGCAATACCGGGGGCAGGGGAGGGGCGGAGATGCATACTCGTCTGTCGGCCGTCACGATTGCGGCGGTCTTGGTTATGGGCAGCGGAGCGCTGGCGGCGTGTCCGCCGGGGCAAACGCGCGACTGTGTCAATCTCGATCTCGTGCCGCAGATCTCGCAGCAGATCGTCGCTCAGGAGCCCGGCACTCCAGGCGCCAAAGCCGGACCCCGCGCCGATGCGGACACGCCCTATAGCGGTCCTACCGTCGGTGTCGCGCCCAACGTCCGGCGCGCGCCGACCGTTGGCTATCGCTGGTCGCTGCAGTAGATCAGACGCTCGGGTTCTCCCGAGCGCCTTTCGTCCAGGATCAATCGGTATGGTGAATACGCACCGCCCACGCCGGTTGGCCAGAAATTTTCTCCGCAGCCTTGTCGATCAGTCCCCGTGAGTGATTGCCGGCGCTCAGGGCGGTTTCGATCTCGGAGAGCGCGGCGGCAAGGGTGGTGACCACGGCATCCGCCGCGGTCGCCGCGGCGGCCTCCTCGACCGAGAAATCCGCTGGGCTTCGGCCCCAGAACCCGATCAATAGCCGCGCCCGCCGCGCCCGCCGGCGGATGCGGCGTACCAAGTAACGTGCACGTGCCGGTGAGGTCGTGCTGATGATCGACAGGCAGACGACCGCGGCACCCTGCAACGGCAGCCGATCGATGTTGAAGGTCGACACGGCATCGGGAGAAAATACCACGACGCGGTGACCGCTCCGCCGCAACAGATGCTGCAATAGCCAGGCCGCGGCCAGGTCGAGCTCGTTGCGTCCAGCCAGGCAGGCGATCAGCGGCTCCGCCGCGGCATCGCGCTCGACTACGTCCTCCTCGGTAAGGTTATCGAGGATCGTAGCAAACCCGGCGGCGATGACGGCCCGCCGTTCCGCGGATAGCGCCGCGCGGTCGCTGTCGGCCTGGGCCATCAAGAGAGCCGGGATCGCGACCTCGTCGAAAAACGCCTCGATGGATTTCTCTCGGGCAAACTCCTCGGCCTGCTCGGTCGCTTCCTCCGGATCCTGTGCGAGAAACCTCTGGTAGAGGGTCTCCTCTGGCGACAGCACCGGGCGGCTGCCGAGCAGGATTTCAAGGAATTGCAACTGCGGCATGTAGCGCCCGAGCACGGCAAGGCAGACAGTCAGCGGCGTCGCCAACAACAGCCCGACCGGTCCCCACAACCAGGTCCAGAATACCGGGGCGGCGATCAGCGCAAAGGGCGAGAGGCCTGTGGTGCGCCCGTACACCCACGGCTCCACAATATTCGCGAGCACCACCTCCATGCCGGTGAACAACAGCACCGTCCAGACCAGCAGGCTCCAGCCGGGATCGACGGCCATCGCCAGGGCCGCTGGCACGATTGCGGTCAGCGGGCCGCCGACATACGGAATGAAGCGCAGCAGGACGCCGAGGACGCCCCAGAGCGGGGCATTGGGAATGCCGATCACCGCAAGGCCGGCACCGATCGGAACGCCATAACTGATGCCGACCGCAAGCTGCATCAGCAGGTAATTGCTGAGACGCTCGGCCGCCTCGTTCATCGCGGCGGTAGAGCGATGCAGGTCGCGGGCCCCGGCGAGACGGAGCAGCCGGTCCCGCAGATCCTCCCGTTTCAGAAGGATCATCACGACGAAGAGCAACATCACGCCGGTAAAGGCGATCGGCCCCAACAGCGGGCCGGCGACGTTGCGCAATATCTGCAGCGTGGCCGGGCCGGCTGAGCGGATGACGACCGGGATCGGCGCTCCCGTTGAACCGGATAACGAGCCTTCGACGGGCGCAAGCTCGTCGCCGAGGTCGTGCAACACTCGGGTCACGCGTTCCACCACACTTGCCCCGGGCACGTTGCCGTTCAGCGAGCGGATCTTCGCCGCGATGTTCTCTTCATACTGCGGCAGATTACTGGCGAAGCCGACGATCTCGTCCCCGACAGCTGCGATTACCCCGAGAATCAACATCAGGGCGAGGATCACCGTCGACATTACAGCGGCGACGCGCGGGATGCCGCGAGAGTGCAGCCAACGCACAGCGGGGGCGAGCAACAGGCTCAACAGCGCGGCGAGGGCGAGCGGCTCCAGCACTTCCCGGGCGAAATAAAGCCCGGTGATGATGATTGCCGCCACGACCAAAGGCTGCATGATCGATCGCCGACGCGGCTCTGTTGCCGCGTCGTCCCTGGGCCGCGGCTCCCGATCGCTGCTCTCGCCAATCATCTGCATGCCTCCACCGAGGCGAACGGGAGGGCGGACAACTCCTCCCTGGGGCACCGCCCTTCGCAGGAACGCGCCCAACGAAAAGTCGTTTGACAACGCGGAGGAAGCGATGGCAACGGTCGATACCGCGCTCGTCGGGCTTTCCGAGCTCGAGCACCGGGTTCAACTGCGCCGGGCGGTCATCGCCAGCACGGTTGGCACCACGATCGAATGGTACGACTTTTTCGTCTACAGCACGGTCACCGGCCTGGTCTTTCCCAAGCTCTATTTCCCGGAATCGGACCCGTTCACCGGCACGCTGCAGGCTTTCGCCATCTATGCCGTGGGGTTCGTCGCACGTCCGGTCGGGGCGGCGATCTTCGGACATTATGGCGACCGTATCGGGCGCAAGGGTGCATTGATCGCGACCCTTCTGCTGATGGGACTCGCCACCTTTCTCGTCGCCTTCGTGCCGACCTACGCCCAGATCGGCATCTGGGGCGCGGTGATCCTGACCGTCCTGCGCTTCATCCAGGGCATCGGCGTCGGCGGCGAATGGGGCGGATCGGTGCTGCTGTCGATGGAGTGGGCGCGGACCAGCGCGCATCGCGGTTTCATCGCCGCCTGGCCGCAATTCGGTGTGCCCTCGGGGCTGTTCCTGGCCAATCTCGCGGCACTGGCGTTCAGCGCGATTGCCGGCGATCAATTCCTGTCATGGGGCTGGCGGGTGCCGTTCTTCATCAGCATCGTGCTGGTCGGGATCGGGCTTTATATCCGGCTGGGGATCCTGGAGACGCCGATCTTCTCCCGGCTCGTCGAGGAGGATCGGCTGGAGCGCGCGCCGATGATCGAGGTGTTCCGGCGGCAGCCGCGCGAGATCTTGCTGACCGCGCTTGCCCGCATGGCGGAGCAGACGCCGTTCTATATCTTCACCGCCTTTGTTTTCAGTTACGGCATTACGGTGTTGCACAGCCAACGGGATTTCCTGCTAATCGCGGTCCTCGTCGCCTCGGTCATCTCGTTCTTCTCGATCCCGATCTTCGGTCATCTGTCGGACCGGATCGGCCGCAAGCGCATGTATATGATCGGCGCGGCGGTGGTCGGGGTGTTCGGCTTCGGCTACTTCGCCCTGCTTGACACGATGGTCCCGGGGCTGATCTTCCTCGCGATCGTGCTGTCGCTGATCCCGCACGACATGATTTACGGGCCGCAGGCGGCGATGATCGCCGAATGCTTCACGCCGCGGCTGCGCTACAGCGGCGCCTCGCTTGGCTACCAGTTCGCCTCGATCATTGCCGGCGGGCCGGCGCCGTTGGTCGCGACAGCACTTTTTGCCGCCTATCACTCCGGTTATGCGATCGCGCTCTATATCCTGGCCTGCGCCGTGATCAGCCTGATTTCGACGGCGTTATTGCCCGACTACACCAACCGGGATGTGTCCCAGGAATACCAGGGCGTCTGAGCCGGAGGCTGCCAGTCCCACCCAGAACGGCCTATTCCGGCTGTTGCGCGCAGGGTCCGAGATAGCGGCCGGTGATGTGCTGAGTCGTGTCGGTCGGCTTGCCGTCGGTGCCAGGCAGATGGCTGATCATCGTCCCTTCCATAGTGTCGCCGGAATACTGTGCCACGCCGTCCGACCGTACCTTGCCCTGGGTATTCGTGCAGGTCATCGCCCAGGTGATCGTGGCGCCGTTCCGGTCCGTGCTATCTAGCTTGCATTGCGGGCCGAACTCGGCCGGTACCGCCCTGTCCGACGTGACGCAATATAAGTAGCTGGTCTTTATGCCGCCGCCGGACTGCGGCTCCGTCCCTTGCAGCAGCTGCGTTTCCGCCGGCAGTTGCGACGCCGCGGGCGCCTGCAGCCGCGCGATGAATTCCCATCGACCGGGCTTGACCGAGCCGCCGGCGGCGTGCTTCGGCTCACCATAGCGTGCCCAGCGTGAATGCCCGCGCCGCCAATAGCCGTAATGCCGGTAGTACCAGCGGTGCCGGTAATAGTGGACCGGCAATGACGGGCTCGGTTGCGCTGCGGCGATCGCACCGCGAGGGGGTGCGAGGAGAACTGCCTGGGCCGGCCCATTGACGCCGGCCCCGACAAGGGCAATCGCCGTAATCCCGATCAGAGCCCAATTCATCGTTGTTCCTCGCGTATCGCGAAGAAGCCTGCCGCTGCCGTTCAACGCCGCGATTACACCGCGGTTCCGATGCGCGCTAACGTTGCGATCGGTCGACGAGGACCGCGGCGAGCCGCCATCTGCGTCCGCAATTATTTGGTACAGGGTCCGAGATAGCGGCCGGTAATGCGTTGGCTGTTGTCCATCGTCCGGTCGTTCCCTGTCGGCACGTGGGTCGTCATCGTTGCTTCCATTGTGTCACCTCGGTAGTGGGCTACTCCGTCGGAGCGGACCGTCCCCTGCTGCGTCGTGCAGGTGGTGGACCAGGTGATCGTGCCACCGTTGCGTGTCATGTCATCGACCTTGCATCCGGAGCGCGGGTCGGCCGGTAGCGCCCTTTCCGGATCGACGCAGCTCGTGTGGGTTGCGCTCATGCCGCCGCCCGGTTGTGTCTGAACCCCGGGCGGGAGAGAGACGCCGGGCGGCAAATGCGGCATTGCCGGCGTCTGCAGTTGCGAGGTGAATTCCCATCGGCCCGCCTTGACGGCGTCTTGGGCATGCACAGGGGTGGTGGCGGCGAGCACCGGAAAGGCGGCGAACACGATCGCCGCCCGGGGCATCTTGAGCGTCACATTGATCTCCTGCTGGTTGATCTGGGCAAACGCTCGGCGCGGGTTTTCAGCACCGGCTGGAAATCACGAGGGTGCTCTGCGCGCCGACGCGACGTCCGAAGCAACGCCGATTCGCATTCTTTGGCGAGCGCTCTCGGTCTCCTCCCCGATTAGCGGGACGCGATTCCGGCAATAGCTAAGGCCTTGCGGCCGTACGGCCTTCCGTTGACGGTAAGGTTGGTAAATCTTACCACCTGTTGTCGCGCGTCAACGGTATTCTGCGAAATCACAAGGCCGGGTTGAGCATGATCGATCTCCAGCGCCTGTCGCGCAGTTCCCGATCGTCCCTGCGCCCGCGCGTCTCCTGGAAAGAGGGTCAATGAACGACGGTAACCGCCCTGTCGCGCTGGTCACCGGCGCCTCTGCCGGTATCGGTACAGAGTTGGCGCGAGAGCTGGCCCGGCATGGCCATGACCTCGTCCTCGCAGCCCGCAGCCTGGCACCGATGGAGGCGCTGGCGGCCGAATTGCAAGCGATCGGCGCCGCGACGACGGTCATCCCCATAGATCTGAGTAAGCCCGGAGCGGCCGCAGCCCTTGCCGAAGACATCGCGAGTCGCGGCCTCACGATCGACGTGCTGGTGAACAATGCCGGGCTCGGCGCTCTCGCGCGCTTCGATCGCGCCGATCCGGCACGCATCAGCGAGATTCTGCAGGTCAATATCGCTGCTTTGACCGAGCTGACCCGCCTGTTGCTCCCCGGCATGATCGCCCGGCGACGCGGCAGGATCATGCTGGTTGCCTCGGTCGCCGCGTTTCAGCCCGGCCCGCACATGGCAGTTTATTTCGCCAGCAAGGCCTATGTGCTGAGCCTGGGAGAAGCACTCGCGCACGAGCTGCGGGGTACCGGGGTCAGCGTCACAGTGCTGTGTCCGGGCGCAACCGCGACCAATTTCTTCACCGTCGCCGGTGCCGACCATATGGTCGTCGCGCGCCGCTCGTGGCGCATGATGCACGCCGACAGGGTTGCGCGCCTGGGCTTTCGCGCCCTCGCGGCGGGACGGCCCGTTGTGGTTACCGGACTGTCGAACCGGTTATTGGCGCTGCTCGGGCGGTTTGTGCCGCATTGGGTCAGCCTTCGGGTGGCCGAACTGCTGATGTCGACCGAGTAGTCAGGATCCGGTTCGCCGACCCGGCGCGGCGCCGGGTTCCTCGGCGACGATATGCGTCAACGCATAGGTGCCGAGCAGGGCAGCGTCCATTGGTTTGGCGAAGAAGTGTCCCTGTCCGAAATCGCAGCCGTTTGCATGCAGGAAGTCACGTTGCTCGACGTTTTCGATCCCCTCCGCGACGACCGACGCGCCGTACATGCGAGCGATATTGAGAAGCGCTTGAGCCAGCTTTTCGCCAGCCACGGTGCCGATCTGAGCGATAAAGCCCGTGTCGATCTTGATCGTGTCGACAGGATAGTGTCGCAGCGTGCTTAGCGAGGAATAACCGGTCCCGAAATCGTCGATCGCAATACGGATCCCCAATGCGTGCAGCTCCTGCAGTACCAGACGCGTGGTTTCGGAATTGCGCATGAACGTCGTTTCGGTGATTTCGATCTTGAGGCGATCGAGCGGGAAACCGCTGTTGTGGAGCTCATTTAATATGGCTAGGAGCGGCGCGGGATCGTTGAACTGCCGGGCGGAGGTGTTGACGCTGATCCAGTCGATGATGTGCCTGCCGTACAGCTCCTGCCATGATTGCATCTGGCGAGCGGTTTCGCGGATCACCCAGCAACCCACTGGTACTATCAGACCAGTCTCTTCCAGAACGGGCAGGAAGGCACCGGGAGCGACCAGCCCATCGCTCGGATGGTTCCAACGCAACAAGGTCTCGGCGCCGACTGCGCGATTATCGCTGAGGCGGACGATCGGCTGGAAGTGCAGCTGGAATTCGCGGTTGTCGACCGCTCGGCGCAGCTGATCGGCGAGCGAGTATTTTTGCGTCGCCGTCCGGGTCAGCGCCGGGTGCCAGCCCATCGCCTTGTTGGGCCCGAGCGCCTTTGCCTCGCGCAAAGCCAGGTCGAGATCGCGCAGCGCATCGTTCTCGTCGCGAGGCGCCGAGCCGGTCACGATGAAGCCGATGCTTGCGGTTACCCGGATCCGCCGATCGCCGATGACGATCGGGCTCTCCACGATGCTCAGCAGCCGCGTAGAAAACCTCTCCAACTCGGCGGGACCCGGCGCGGGAGCGGCACAGATGATGCCGAACTCGTCGTCGCCAAGCCGGGCGACCATGTCGCGTCCGCGCGCCTGGGCCTGTGCACTATCATCATCCAATGTCCGCGATCGGGTACCAGATACCAGCCGCTCGCCGATGATCTTCAGCACCTGATCGCCGACCCGCACCCCATGCAGATTGTTGATGCTTCGGAAGCTGTCGAGATTGATCGCAAACAGGGAAACCGAGCGGCGCTCCGGATCGGCATCGGCGAGAATTTCCTGCAGGCGGCGGGTGAACCCATCGCGCGCCGGAAGGCCGGTGAGAGCGTCAGGGATCGGCGGTAACGCCTGCTCCACGCCCGGCGCTTGTTGAACTGCGATCAGCACCCCGATAATCGAGCCGTCGAGCTCGCGATGCGGCCGCGCGCTGAAGATCCGGCGCGTCCCGTGCCCTCGGGAATCCTGCTCGGCGCCCTCGTAATCCTCCACGCCCTCGCCGGCGAGCGCGCGCCGCTGCAGCTCCGCCACGGCATCATCGCCTGGGCGAAGTTCGTCATGCCGTCGCCCCGCCAGCGGCACCTGAGACAGCCCGAACCCCGCGATCCAGGCCGCGCTCGCCGCAATATACCGGAGCTCCCGATCGAACAGCGCCACCGCCGTCGGGATACCGGTAACGAACTGGGCCCGCCAATCTGGGGACCGATCCAGCTGTGGCGCCATCGTCGATCCTGTCCGGGTCGGGGTCGGAAGCTGCATGGGATCTGAGCTGGCCAGTCGACACGGAACTTCTTAACGGAGGGCTAATTCAATCAAAAATGCAAGAGCCCGGTTGTGGTAATATTTAGACTAAGTTGGCGGATCTTCTATCTACTCGACCGGAAAGCTGACAATTGCTCGGCCGCTGTTCTAACGGGAGCCGAAGCCAACCCGCCGCAGGCATCTTTGCCGGTTCGACCCGGTCATGATGTAGCCTGGGCTTCGCAGCAGCTGCCCGGAGAGCTATCGATGAGCGAGGACATTTACGAGATTTCTGGGGTGCGCTATGCCCACCATCATCGCCGAGCGAGCGAGAATTTCCTCGGCGGCGATCCGCATGATGCCCCGATGCCGCTCGATTATTTTGTCTGGGCGATCGTCGGCGAACACCGCAACCTCGTTCTCGACACCGGCTTCGACGAAGCGATGGGGCGGAAGCGCCAGCGCGAGTTCTTGCGCTCGCCGCGCGACGGCCTTGTCGCGATCGGCGTCGACCCGGCAAAGGTCGGCGATGTGATCATCAGCCACATCCATTACGACCACGCCGGCAACCACGATCTGTTCCCGAGCGCCACCTTCAACCTACAGGATCGCGAGATGGCGTTTTGCACCGGCCGCTGTATGTGCCATCCGCAGCTGCGTCGCTCGTTCGAGGAAGGCGACGTGAGCGCGATGATCCGCCGGTTGTTTGAGGGCCGAGTGCGCTTCCACGACGGCGCCGGTGAGATCGCGCCGGGGGTCACCGTACATCACGTCGGCGGCCACACCGCCGGCCTGCAAGTCGTGCGGGTGAAGACCGCGCGCGGCTGGGTCGTGCTCGCGGCGGACGCCTCGCATTTTTATGCCAATTTCGAACAGATGCGGGCCTATCCGACGGTCTACAATGTCGGCGATATGCTGAAGGGCTTCGCGACGGTGAAGCGGCTGGCAAATTCGCCGCAGCACGTGATCCCCGGACACGACCCGCTGGTCTTGCAGCGCTACCCGGCGCCGCAGCCGGGCCTCGAAGGTATCGCGGTCAGGCTCGACGTCGCGCCGCGCGACTAGGTCAGCCGACCAATACGCCCGCGGCCTCCGCCAGCCGCACCAGTTCGTCCCGGCCCCGGAGCATCTCGTCGAGCGAGCCGAACGCGTTCATGTAATGGCCGCGAAAGCCTTTCCGCTCGATGCGGCGGAACATTTCGCCGAAATCGAGATCGCCCTTGCCAGGTGGCAGGTGCACCTCGTTGCCGTTGCGGAAGCAGTCGGCGAGCCGCACTTCCTCGACTCTACTCATATCGAGCGCATCGGCAAAACCGCTGATCCCCTCGGGCACGAGATGGGCGTGGTTAGCGGTGAAGGAGAGCCGGAAGGCGGGCGATTGGATGGCGTCGAAATAGTACCGCCATTCCTCGACCGTATGAGCGAGGTAATGCACCTCGGCCTCGACCGGCTCCTTGTTCAAGTTTTCCAATAGGATCAGCGCGCCCTTGCGCTCGGCATAGGCAACGACGCGCTTGAGCCGCTCGCGTCCTGCGGCCATCCGCTGATCGCGGTCCGAGGTGAAGTGAAACCCGGCATGCATGACGATCCACTCGGCGCCCAGGCGCCGCGCGGCATCGACATAGGCTTCGAGATAGCGCTCGACCGCGTCGCCAACATAGGGCGCGTACTCAGCGACGTTGACTGCGGACGACGTGTGCAACCCCAGATGGATGCCATGCCCCTCGCGGGCGGCGCGCAGGGCAGCGGCACGGGCATCGTCGATTGCGGTCAACGCGTTGTCACCGGTATCGAGCTGCATGTCGATGAACCGCACCCGGTTCGCCGCAGCCCAGGTGATCGCGTCTTCCAGCACCAGCTTGCGGCCGATATCGACGCCGATCCGATCGAAGAGGCTCATTGCCGACCAGCCCTCGCCTCTGCAGAGCTCACCCGTAGTGCTCGATATAGCTGCGGATGTACGTCTCCCAGGGGACCTCGCGGCCTCGGCTGAAGTATTTGGTCTTCTCGTCGGCCCAGACGACGCCGAGATCCTCGGCCACTTTCGGATGCACCGGGACCTGCGGATTGCGTAACAGCACATCGTAGCTTTCGGTCAGCGACACGGGCTCGGTCACTCCGACGCATTTCGCGACATATTGCATCAGCAGATTGAAGGCCTGCCAGTTCGGCCGCACCGTCGTGTGGAACACGCGCCGCTTCTGGAAATTGTCGAGAATGAATGCACCGATCGCGACGCCGAACTGCTTGTCGAGATTAGCGAGGCGCCGCACTTCGGTCTGGTGCAGCCGGCGGTAATTGACGATGCCCGGCCATTCGAGCGAGCGATAGGCGCGAAACCGCTCCGCCTTGCCAGGGATTTCTTTCCGCAACCGGCCGAGCAGGCCATCGAGATAGGGAAAGGTCAGGTTAGGCGCCTCGCGATCATGCGCCTCGCGGTCGCCCGGACCATTCCAGCTGTCAAACGGCCATAAAGAGGCGAAGCGCAGCGCCGGAAACCGGATTGTCTCGGCACCAGGTCGTACAGCCTCGCGTAGCGGAAACTCGTCCCACAGCCGGATGTCCTGCACGAGCAGGATGTCGCAGCGTTCAAGATCGCGTATGGCGAATTCGTGCAGGTTTTTTGGCAGCTGGACGAAATGATACTTGGCCTCGAAGCGCCGGTTAAGCGCCTCGATCCGGGCAAATCCCTGGCGCAGGGTTTCGGATTGGCAGTTGCCGATGATGACGATGCGGCGGCGGCCTGAGGGGTGCAAATGCGGCGCGGGCAGTTCCGGTGACGCCAGCTCGCCGTCGCCGATCTTGACGAGATCGACCGCGTCGATGCGGAGAGCCGCGTTGCCGAAGTGGTGGATTCTGATATCGAACGGCGCATCGGCGCCGGCTTCGATACCGTATTCGGTTGGGATCGAGAAATCGAGCGAAACAGCGTCGTTCTCGATCTCTTCGGCCGTGAAATCCCGGGTAGCCCGCGAAATGCCATTCGTTTCCGGTTGGCGCGCAAGCAGTCGCCAGCGATTGCCGCTTTGCCAGCGGCTATCTCCGAACACTTCGATGCCGATTACCGGTCGTCCCGGGACCCGCGGCGGACCCGAACAATAACGGAGCGTCAGCCGGTACTCGCCGCGCGGCAGACGCAGATATGGCCAGCCCCCATAGAGAAAGCACCCGGTCGGCGCGCGGCGGGACACGGTGACCCCACCATTGGCGCGTCTTCTGCCGAGCCAACTCTTGCTGAGCCGGCCTAGCAGCCGCCATCGCCGGGGCTCGGCAGGCGACAGCGTCTCTTCCGGCAGGCGTTCGAGCTCGACGGCTGTTATGTCGAGATCGGCGTTGCCGAGATGAAAAAAGCGAAACTCGAAGCGTCCCTCATTGTCTCCTTCGAGACTGTGTTCTGGCGACACCTCGAAGAGGAGAGTCCCGGTTCCGCCGGTGAGTTCAGCGACGGTGAAGTCGGCCCAGCCCTGCTGGAACCGGCTCAGCACGATGGCCTCGACCCCGAGCACCGGCTGCGCGGGCATGCGCGGCACGCCGGCGCGGCAACGGAAGCTCAGCCGGTACCACCCGGCCGGCAGATGCAGGTAAGGGCCGTAAAGGACGCATCCGCCCGGCTCGCGGCGGCGCACCCGAGTCGAGCCGTCCGAGAGTCGCTCACCGATGGCGGTGTTTTCGAGCCGGTCAAGCAGCGACCAATGCCTTGCCGTGCACTCGGCGGGTTCGGCGGCGGGCTCCGGCCGTGCGCCCGCCTCGCCGGCGAGATCCGCAGTCAACGACACCATCCCGGAAATCTCGTCGGCTCCATCAGCGGCGCGGAAACGGGCATGATCGCGGCAGATGGACGGAAACCGCCTCGCCGAATCAGCAACTTGACCCCTCTGGGGCGCGACTGTAGCGTCCGATCCACCACGATGGCAATAGGGCCGGTAGCTGTGCAGACGAGATACAACAAGCTGTAGTATTGCCGAGCCGCAGAGGCGTCCCGATAGCGATTGCCGAGGAGAATTGGTTTGGCGTCTGCCAATGTGACCGAATCCGATATTCAAGAGTGGTGCATCGCCTATCTGACCCGGACAGCGGACAATCCCGGCATCGCGATCGGCCCGGAAGCGCGGTTTACCGAACTGGGTCTTGATTCGGCGACATCGGCGTATTTCATCGTCGAGCTGGAGGAATGGCTCGGCACCGAGCTGGCGCCCGAGCTCGTCTTCGAATATCCCACGATCGCCGAACTCGCACGGCACGTCGCCAGCGGCCAAGGCGGAGCGGCCGATGCCGGCGGCGGCTGATCGCGACACCGCGAGCCTGGCCGACCTTCCTTCCCTAGCCGCTGTCCTGCGCCACCGCGCCGCTGAACAGCCAAACGACCGGGCCTACCTCGCGCTATCGGATCGCGGACGCGAAGACGCTGCGGTCACCTTCGCCGAGCTCGACCGACGCGCCTTCGCGTTGGCCCGCCGGCTGTCTGTGTGCGCCCGCCCAGGAGAACGCGCGCTGCTGCTGTTCCCGATGGGGATCGATTGTCTCGTCGCGTTCTTCGGCTGTCTCTATGCCGGAATCATTGCCGTTCCTATGATGGTGCCGCGGCGGCAGAGCGCGCGCGACGCCAGCAGCAGCATTCTGGCCGATTGCACGCCGCGCCTGGCGTTGACAACCGCGGAACTGGCCGAAGGCGCGCGCGGCGACCTTCTCGGCCGGTTTCGCGAAGGCGGCCTCGAACTTCTCGCCGTCGATGCTCCGGGAGGAGAGATGCCAGTCGGGCCTGACCTTCCCGAGCCGCGCCGCGACGATTTCGCTTTCCTGCAATACACCTCCGGCTCGACCTCGGCGCCAAAGGGCGTGATGGTCAACCACGGCAATTTGCTGGCCAATCTGGAGATGATCCGCGTCGCCTGCGGCAACACGCGGGCCTCGACCTATGTGAGCTGGGTTCCGCTCTATCACGACATGGGTCTGATCCTGAATGCACTCCAGGCACTCTACCTCGGCGCCCTGTGCGTTCTGCTGCCGCCGATGGCGTTCCTGCGGCGGCCTTACCTATGGCTGCGGGCGATCAGCGATTACCGGGCCGAGGTGGCCGGGGGGCCTAATTTCGGCTTCGATCTCTGCGTCGAGCGCCATCGTCCCGAGCAGCTCGACGGGCTCGACCTGTCGTGCTGGAAGCTTGCCTTTGTCGGCGCCGAGCCGGTGCGCGCCGCGACGATCGAGCGCTTTGCCGCGACCTTTCGCCCCTACAACTTCGACCCGCAGGCGATGTGGCCCGGCTACGGCATGGCCGAGGCGACCCTGCTGATCTCTGGCGGCCGGCGCCGCGCGGGCGCGGTCGTCCGTGACTTCAGCCGGGCCGGGCTGCTGACGAACGAGGCGCTGCCGCCGCGCGACCCGGCCGACGCTCAGGCGATCGTCGGTTGCGGCCGGGCGCTGGTCGGCGAAGAGGTCGCGATCGTCGATCCCGAGACAGGGGTGCGACTCGGCCACGGCCGAGTCGGCGAGATCTGGGTTGCCGGCGCCAACATCGCACAGGGCTATTGGCAGAATCCATCGGCCACCGAGGCGACGTTCGGCGCCCAGATTGCCGGCGAGGCGGATAGATGCTGGCTGCGCACCGGCGATCTGGGATTTATCGACGGAACCGGCGAGCTGTTCATCACCGGCCGGATCAAGGATGTCATCATCATTCGCGGCGCCAATCATTATCCGCAGGACATCGAAGATACGGTGCAGAGCAGCGATGCGGTGCTGCGTCGGCACGCTGGTGCCGCTTTTGCCGTCGCCGACGGCGATCAAAGCGAGCGGCTAGTCATCGTGCAGGAGGTCGAGCGCACCGAACGCAACCGGATCGCGCCCGCGGAGGTAGTCGGCCGGATTCGCGAGGCGGTTGTGATCGAGC
>Ga0209380_10000798_pt1 | contig 22281 bp, 23 predicted proteins | sample HubBroMetageWFT6_FD_188347 | JGI IMG/M metagenome (GOLD analysis project Ga0209380, IMG submission 188347) | Warmed and freeze-thawed soil microbial communities from the Hubbard Brook experimental Forest, New Hampshire - Hubbard Brook CCASE Soil... | ecosystem: Environmental > Terrestrial >...
TCGTCTGGATCGGTGTTTCGCCTGCCGGTGATTCATGGACATGGAAGATCAAAAACGGCGAAGCTGGAGGAAGTGTCGGAGAAGCTGCGGGCGCAACACATCCGCCTGATCGCGACTTCCTCGCATAAGGGCGCGCCGCTGGCTCAAGCAGATTTAACGGGCCCAGCCGCGATGTTCTTCGGCAACGAAGGCGCCGGTTTATCGCGAGAAGTGATGGCCAGAATGGATGAGGTGGTTGCGATTCCGCATGCTCCCCAGGTGGAGTCCCTCAACGCTGGAGTGGCTGCGAGCATCGTATTGTATGAAGCGGCGAGGCAACGGAAAAACGCTCTTAGCTGTTAGCCTCTAGCCTTTAGCTAAAGGCAAAGGCTAAGCGCTAAGAGCTTATTCTTATGGGACTTTTTCAACCCGCTCCGAATGTCGAAAGCGCAAGCGACCGCACGCGGCCGCTGGCGGATCGCATGCGTCCGCGCACGCTGGAAGAATACGCAGGCCAGGAACACCTGATCGGTCCGGGCAAGCCCCTGCGGACCCAGATCGAGCGCGATGACACCGGCTCTCTCATCTTCTGGGGACCGCCCGGCACGGGCAAAACCACACTCGCGAAGATCATTGCAAAGATGTCGAAAGCGGAGTTTATCGAGTTCTCCGCCGTCCTGGCCGGGATCAAAGAGATCAAGCAGGTCATGGCTGACGCCGAACGCGCCCGCCAGTACGGCACGCGCACCATCGTCTTCATCGACGAAATTCATCGCTTCAACAAAGCCCAGCAGGACGCCTTTCTTCCCCATGTGGAAAAAGGAAATATCCGCCTGATCGGCGCCACTACAGAGAATCCGTCATTCGAGATCAACGCCGCATTGCTCTCGCGCTGCCGCGTGTACGTGTTGAAGCCGCTGACAGAAGAGCAAATCATCCAACTGCTGAGGCGGGCTCTCAGCGACGACGAACGCGGCCTGGGCGCGATGAATTTGCGCGCTTCCGACGACGTCCTAAAGAAAATCGCAAGCTACACCAGCGGCGACGCCCGCAGCGCTTACAACGTGCTGGAAGTCGCGGCCGGACTGGCGCAGCGATCGGGAAAGCTTCCAGCGGAAATCACGGATGACATCGTCCGCGATGCGCTGCAGAAGCGCACGCTGCTCTACGACAAGGCCGGGGAAGAACATTACAACCTGATCTCGGCGCTGCATAAGTCGGTGCGCAACAGCGACCCCGACGCGGCCCTGTACTGGCTGGGACGCATGATTGAAGCCGGCGAAGACCCGCTCTACATCGCGCGCCGCGTGGTTCGCATGGCGGTGGAAGATATTGGACTTGCCGATCCAAACGCCCTTTCCCTGTGCATGGCTGCGCGTGACGCCGTGGATTTCATCGGGATGCCCGAGGGCAATCTCGCTCTGGCGCAAGCCGTCGTCTATCTCTCGGTCGCACCCAAGTCCAATGCGCTTTACACGGCATACGGCGACGTACAGCAGGATATCGAACAGACCGCCGCCGAGCCCGTCCCGCTTCATCTGCGTAACGCACCCACGGGACTGATGAAAGGACTGGGCTACGGCAAAGATTATCAATACGCGCACGATGTCGAAGGCAAGGTAGCCAATATGCAGTGCCTGCCGGAGAACTTGCGGGACCGGGTCTACTACCGGCCGACAAATGAGGGCATCGAGAAGCGCATCCGCGAACGGATGGAGGAGATCAGAAAACTACGCACATCTGTGGCCGGAAACAAGCCTTTGCATGCCGGGACTTCACACTCCAAGAAAGAATCCTAGAGATGCTACACGGCATCTGATCAGGCATCCCGACTGTGTTCTTAGCGCACACCTCCAGGGCAAGAAAGGGCTGAATCACATGTCCACGAACCTCAGCGCCGCTGCCGTCGAGGCCCCGCCAGTTGGCGGACTATACGCTGGCCAGGTGGAAGACCTGCAGCGGCTGCAGAAAGCTGCGCAGAAGATAAACTCGATCCTTGACCTCGATCAGCTCATCGACAACATCGTGAATGACGTGGCTCGCTCCTTTGGCTGCGTGGAAGCCGGCATCTACCTGCACGATGAGGAACATAGAGAGATGGTGCTCGCCGGCGTCCACGGATGCAGCGTCAACCACAAGGGCCATCGTTTGAAGATTGGCCAGGAAGGCATGGTCGGCTACGTCGCTTCGACGGGCCAGATGCGCTATGCCCCCGACGTGCGCAAGGACGAATACTACATTGGCTGCGAGCACGACACGCTCTCCGAAGTGGCGATCCCCCTTCATGTCGGCGGACACCTCGTAGGTGTCTTCACCGCATCCCATCCCGAACTGGATGCGTTTCCTCGTCCGCAGTTGAGAATTCTTCAGGCGCTATGTGATCACGTGGCCGTGGCGGTACACAATGCCCGCCGTTTCCAATCGGAGCGGACGGAACGGGAAAGCATGAGTCGCGAAGCGCAGGAAGCGCGGATCATGCAGCAGGCGTTATTGCCCAAGAGTTCGCCGTACATACCCGGCTTTGTGATTTCCGGTCTCAGCATCCCGGCGAGTGCGGTCGGCGGGGATTGGTACGATTTCATCCCCTTTCCCGATGGCCGCTGGGGTCTGGTGCTGGCGGATGTGTCGGGAAAAGGCATGGCTGCGGCACTCCTGATGTCGGCTACGCGCGGCATGCTGCGCTCTCTGGCAGAAGCTTGCAGCACTCCGGGCGAGGTCTTGACCAAGCTCAATGGCTTGCTGGTGGACGATTTTCCCGCGGGGAGATTCGTCACCCTGGTCTACGGCGTGCTCGATCCGGCGATTCGCGCCGTAACCTTCGCCAACGCAGGGCATTTGCATCCACTCTTTGTCGATGACAGCGGCGCACATTTCCTGGACACTGAGCGCGGGCTACCGCTTGGCTTGAGCTGCGGAGATTACTCAGAAACCACAGTCGTTCTATCTCCAGGCTCGCGGCTTGTCTTCTATAGCGATGGCATAACCGAAGCCGTTAACGAAGCGGAAGAGGAATATGGATTGGACCGTCTTGCTCGTCACATTGCGGGCCGCGACGCCTCTGCCGTCAGCGTTGTCGATGATGTCCGCGCCTTCGCGAACGGCGTGGGTCCGCGCGATGATGCCAGCTTGTTATTTGTTGGGGTTGTGCGCTAGGCGGGACTCACCCGAAGCGCAGCCTGTGTTCCTTCAGGATGCAGCGGTCCATCACAACGAAGATGCCTGCCCGGCGCGCCTTTTCAGCCGCTTGCTCTTGAATCACATCTTCCTGCATCCAGATTGCCGGAATTTTCAGTTGAATGGCCTGACCCACAATTTGTTCCACGAACTCCGGCCGCCGAAAAATGTTAACGATGTCGATCTTCTCTGGAACATCGAGTAACGAAGCGTAAGCTTTCTCGCCCAGCGAAGACTCGATCCGCGGATTCACTGGAATGATGCGATATCCCTCGCTCTGCATATAGGCCGAGACGCCGAAGCTCGGACGCAGCGGATTCTCGGAGAGCCCGACTACGGCGATAGTTCTTGCGCGCTTCAGCAATTCGCTTATCGGATCAGTTCGCGGAAGAGAAGCCATTTTCGATTGTCATCCTGGCAAGCGTTCTTTGCGCAGCGAAGGATCTGGGCGAGCCGCGCGAAGCGTCGCATTTTTCCGCGACGCATTAATCGCGCGTTTGGCTCGCTTCCTTCATTTCTTGTTCGCCGAGTCCAACTTCTGCTTATACATCTTCATAGCCAGCTTGCGCACGGTCTCCGAGACCTCTTTGTTGGCGGAGATGTTCTTGAGGTCCTGAGTCTGCAGATGTTTCATCAGCCCTAATCCAAGATCGAGCGGGGTGCGCGGGTTCGAAACCAGATTCCGCACCACGATGTAATTCTTCATGAAACGCCGCTTCAATGGAATCTGGCGCAGCACCGCTTCCAGCACATTTTTCTGGAGGGCAAACTTTTCGACTTCTCCGTCGGAGAGTTTGGGCGCCTCAAGCACCGCCAACGCCACGACTTTTGTGCCGTCGCGAATCAGAATCGACCGCTCTTCCTTGTTGCCCTTCAACGCCAGCTGGATGCGGCCCTTTACATCGAGGCGGTTGATTTTCTGCACGGTATTGTCGCGGTGGGCGGGCTGCGCGGTCGCACCGGGTTTGGCGCGCGCGGCTGCGGCGGCAGCGCCAGAGGACTCGCCAGCGGCCTTTTCCGTACTGACGACAGTCTCCGTCGTCACCGTCTCTTCGGCGCGCGGGAGCTCAGTTCCCAACAACTCCACGGCTCCCCCAACCGGTTGAAACGGCTTATCCCCCGCCGTGGCAATCTCTACCGCATTCTGGGCAATGTAAGCGGAAACCGCTTCGTCTGGGACATCCCCGCCTTCTGCCGCGTCGGAAGCCGCATCCTCAACAAGTTCTCCGCTCGGCGGCGCGTTTGCCTTATCCACGACAGAGCCGTTGGATGGAAGCGCCTTGCCCTCGCCAGCAATCGGAGGCGAGGCCGTTGGGCCCGCGTTTAACAGATTGATAACAGCGGAAGACTGCTCACTCTTCAAGTATGGATTCGATCGGAGAGATTTCAAAACCTCCGCCGACGCCCGCACCCGCGGACTTTCCAGCATGGCAGCAATCGCCTCGGGAGATGCCGAAATCGCGAACTTGGCTAAATGCGCGTCGGGGACCGATGGGTTCCCCAATAGAGCAGGCAACAGCTTAGGACGAAGGTTGTCGGGAGCCACGAGGTAGTCAAGCACTTCTCGCGCAGTCTCCGGATCGGAGGCCGCAGCCAGCGAAGCCTTTTCGTCCCATCCCGCCAAAGTCATGCGGGCAAGATCGCCAAAGACTTTATTGTGCCTGGCGAGGTACACCAGGATCTCAATGGCTTCGGCCGGCGGCACCGACAGCGCGCCCTTGGCCGCGAACTGCATCATGTTCGACGGCAGCTTGGAGGCGCGGATCTGATCGATCATACGCGGCATAGGTTCACCTCCCGAAACTACGCGAAAAAGAACTGCGAGAAAAAGGACTACGAGAACGAGATCTGCGCGGACGGTCCGTTTTCGCTTCTGCTTCGAGCTTTCGCACCGCCAACTCGAATTCTCGTACCAGCCGGTTCGGGTTGCGTCGGAGGAATTCCTGCAACAAGGCCCGATAGTACCAAAGGGTGCCTTCGCGTCCGCCATTGAAACGTGCCCAGATCAATTCTCCGACTTCGCGATAGTCGGAGAGAATCGAGCGCACATTGTTCAGTTTGTCAGCGGCGGAAACCAGCCGAGTCTCCGCGTCGGCAGTCTTCAGATGCCGGAGATAGGTCTCCTTGCGTTCGCGCCACGGCGGCTTGGGATCGGTGTCAGAATCGGTGCAGCCATCCACAATCTTCGCCACGCGGCTCCCAAACTTCCGCCGGACTTCTTTCAACATAGGCGCGCCCCCGCAATCTTCCACTACATCGTGCAATAACGCGGCGATCGCCATATCCTCGTCGCCACCGAACTCCAGCACCAGCGACGCAACTCCCATCAGGTGCGCGATGTAAGGAATAGTAGAAGCTTTGCGCGTCTGGCCCGCATGTTTCTTCGCGGCAAAAAGAAAAGCGCGCTGGAACCGGAGTCCAAGCTTTACCGCAGCCTTGGATTCTGCCGGCGATGCTTTCGTCGGCCGCGCCTGCATCATTACTTCTCCTGTTTCTCGCCACGCCGCGCCAGCAGATAAGCCCGGATGAACGGCTGCAAGTCCCCATCAAGCACGCGATCCACGTCACCGACCTCAGTTTTCGTGCGGTGATCCTTGATCATGCGGTAAGGTTGCAGCACGTACGACCGAATCTGCGAGCCGAAGTCATTGTCGAGTTTCGAATCTTCGATTTTCTTCGTGGCGGCGCGTTTTTTCTCCATCTCGAATTCGTAGAGCTTGGAGCGCAGCATGCTCATGGCGCGCTCCCGATTCTTGTGCTGCGAGCGCTCGTTCTGGCAACTGGCCACCAGCCCGGTGGCAATGTGCGTGATACGCACCGCGGAATCCGTCGTGTTCACGTGCTGCCCACCCTTGCCGCTGGAGCGGTAAGTATCGGTGCGAATATCTTCGGGCTTGATGATCACTTCAATGCTATCGTCAATTTCCGGAGAAACATAAACGCTGGCAAACGAGGTGTGCCGCCGCTTAGCCTGATCGAAGGGCGAGATCCGCACCAGGCGGTGCACGCCGATTTCGCTGCTCAGCAATCCGAAGGCGTACTCGCCGTTCACCGCGAATGTAGCCGACTTCAGCCCCGCTTCTTCGCCGGGCTGGTAGTCGTAGAGAACCGTCTCAAATCCCTGCCGCTCGGCCCACCGTAGATACATGCGCAGCAGCATGTCGGCCCAGTCCTGCGACTCCGTTCCACCCGCCCCGGGATGAATCGTGACAATAGCATTGAGCGCATCGTTTTCTCCGGAGAGCAGCGTCTCGGTTTCAAGTTTGTCGACCAGTTCGCGCAGCAAATCGATCTCGCGGCGCAACTCGGCATCGACATTTTCGCCTTCGTTCGCCAGTTCGAAATACGCGGCAATATCGTCGCCGCGGCGGGCGAGGTCGGCGTCGGTGGCCAGCAAATGCTCGAGGCGCTTCTTCTCGCGCATCACCTGCTGCGAGCGCTGTGGATTCGACCACAGATTCGGCTCGGCAGCCTGCTTTTCGATTTCGGCTAGTTGCGGACGGAGCTTGTCCGCGTCAAAGATACTCCCGGAGTTCGCGCACTTTTCCGTTGAGTGACCCGTATTCTTGCTCGAACTCTTGATTCATGAGGATGTTTCTGCTTTCCTGAGTAACGCGAGGCGCGTGAGCAGCGCCCCTGTTGAAATTATCGCACAGAGCCACGCGAACCAGTCGCCGTGGCGCGTGTAGAACGTGGTTACGGAAGTGAGGGCATAGGGCGCAACCAGCGCGTCCCGTTCCTTGCGCGGCAGCCGTGCCACGATTCGTCCATAAGGATCGATCGAGGCCGTCACTCCCGTATTGGTCGCGCTCAGGAGCCAGCGGTCGTTTTCGATGGCGCGCATGCGCGTCTGATTCAAATGCTGCGCGTAGGCGCCGCTGTCTCCGTACCAGCCGTCGTTCGAGATATTCACCAACACCTGCGCACCCTGATCCGCAAACTGGCGCACTTCGCCGGGGAACACCGATTCATAACAGATGAAAACTCCCAGCCGCGTGCCTCCAGCATTGAACGGTGCTCGCGATGTTCCAGCCTTAAACTCTCCGACCTCTTTGGTCAAGCCTCCGGCAAAGGCAAAAAGGCGCGGAAACGGCAGATATTCTCCGAAGGGGACGAGATGTACTTTGTCGTAACGCGTAATCCATTCGCCGGTCGGGCTGATCAGCGCGGCCGAATTGAACATCTGCGAATGCGAAGTTCCGCTCTGCGGGGCTGGCGTGCTCCCGATCGCGCCCGTCACCACCCAGCTATGCGTTTCGCGAGCCATCTGGCTTAAGGGGTCGCGAAACAACGGATCGCTGGTGAAAAAAGGCGCTGGGGATTCGGGCCACACGATCAGATCCATTTTATCTTGCGCTAACCCGTGCGCAGGCGATGACGAAGGAGTGGCCGCCGCCTTAACGCTGAGATCAGTCAGTTCGCCCAGCGTCCGTTCGAAAGTATCGCGCGTCCAGCTTGCATCGACCGGAAGGTTTTCCTGCACCAGCAGCGCCGAACGATCCGTCGACAGCTCCGGAGCGTCGACCAGGCTGCCGGCCTGAAGCACCGCAGCAGCCGCCAATGACGCAAGCAATAATGCGTTGCGCTTTTTTCTCGGCACCAGAAACGCCGACGCAACCGCCACATTAACCAGCATGATCTCGAACGAGACGCCGTAAACGCCGGTCCAGGTGGTGATGCGGCTCAGCGAAATGTTATCGACCTGCGCAGTCCCCAGCAGATTCCATGGAAAGCCGGTGATGCCGTTTCGCGCCAGTTCGACCGCGACCCACAGAAACGGAGCCGTCGCCAGAGCGAGCCTATTGTCTCGTCCCGGTCCAACCGACAAACTCAACAGCAGGCCGAACAGGCCGTGATACAGCCCGAGATAAAGACAAAAGAGAAAGAGAGCCAGGAGGGCGAGTGGCGCGCTGAGGCCCCCGTATTGATGCATCGTGTCGTAAATCCAATAGCACGTCCCCGCATACCAGAGGATTCCTGAAACATATGCCAGCAGAAAGGCCTGTCCCGGCGTAGCTGCCTGAAGGTTGGCGGAGCCTTCGATCTCCAGTACTCCAGCCGGCCGCGCGCGTAACAGGGCGACGACGAGCGGGGCGAAGGCTATCCACGAGAGAACGTAGAGTCCGGGTAGCGGAAAAATCAGGACCTGCAGAAACGAGGACAGACCGACCAACAGCCAGGCGCTGGGATGAATTTGCCGCACGTGGAAGAATAACAAAAGAAGTTCTCAGTTCTCGGTTCTCAGTTGTCAGCAGCCCTTTCTCCGAGATGACTTCGAACGAACTCGACTACTTCGGGCGTCACATATGGCGGAGGCGTAATCCGAAATACCGGCCGCCCAGCGACAGGCTTCAAGGAAACGCCCTGCCACTCCGACCCAGTTTTCGAGTGCTCGTGGAGAATTACTGCGCTGGCGCGGTCTAGGAATTCCCGAGCCGAATTCTTGAAGTCCTCCGTCCCGGGGTCGAGAACTGTGAGATACAAGTCCGGCCGCAGAAACTTCAACACACTGTTGGATTCCGCCATCACGTAGCGCGATGACTCGATCCGCTTTCGCAATGCCGGCATCGCTTCGGCAAGTTTGCCTTGCTCCGTGCGAACCCACAACGCTCGCGCCGCTCCGGCCACCAGAAAGCGTGAGGTATCAGTCTCTCCGTTGCGATCTCTTTCCTCTGAAATAGCCCACGTGTGATCGGCTGTAGCGCAGTCGCATGGCGCTCCATTGGCCGAACATACTCCATGCCCGTACTGCGTGATTTTCACGGCGGTCCAATCGTATTCCCGCAGAGCGGAAATCAGTCCCGTAACCACGCTGGTTTTTCCCACGCTGCGTGAATGTCCGCCAATCACAACAATCGCCATAAATGCCGGCTCCCGGTAGCTCTATTTCTTTGACAGCCGCGCCAGCGCCGCCAACTGCTTCAGATATTCGCGCACCGGCTGCGCCGGAGTTCCCCAGAATGCAACGCCCTTCCCGCGCAGAACTTTGTTCGGCAACACGCCGCCCTGCCCGCCCAGCATCACTCCTTCTTCGATGCGCGCATGTTCGCCGATGCCGACCTGGCCGCCCAGCACGACGTCATTTTCAATCACGATGCTGCCGGAAAGACCGGTCTGCGCCGCGATCACCACATTCTCGCTGAGCCGGCAGTTGTGGCCGATGTGGACCAGGTTGTCGATCTTCGTTCCCCGCCCGATCCGTGTTTCGTCCAGCGCTCCTCGGTCGATGGTCGTGTTGGCTCCGATCTCGACATCGTCCTCGATCACAAGCCTGCCCCACTGCGGAAATTTTTCGTAGCGTCCACTCTCGGGATCACGCACGTATCCGAAGCCATCGCTGCCGAGTACCGCGCCCGCATGCACAATCACGCGATCGCCCAGCGTCGTCCCCGCGTAGATTGTTACATTCGGATAGATCTCGCACTCCCGCCCAATCTTCACCCCTCGCCCAATCGCGCAACCCGCGCCGATCCGCGTCTTCTCTCCGATCGCCGCGTCATCGGCAATCACCGCGTGCGCTTGCACCATCGCGCTCGCAGCGATCCGCGCCGAAGACTGAACCACCGCACTTGCGTGAATCCGATCCTTACTCCCGTCGCGACTCTCCTGACGGAGGAATCGTGCCGCACGCGCAAAGGCTAGTTTGGGATGGCCGCTGATAAGCAGCGGTCTACCCGCGGAGCCGGCCGCGAACTCTCCCGCGATAACAGCACCCGCCTTAGAACCGAGCGCCCGAGTAAGATACTTTGCGTCTTCCACGAACACCAGGTCTTGCGGCGAAGCCGATCCAATGCTGGCCACGCCTTCAACCTCGACGCTTCCATCCCCTTGCAGGCGGGCTCCAACTGCCTCAGCAACGTGTTGCAGTGACCGCTTCATGGTTCTCACTCTATAGCAGAGCGCCGACGTGACGAAAGTGCTCGTCCGACAGCCCAGCTGACCCGTGGCGGCCCGCTGGCCTAGAATTGATCTATGGAGAAGAAAATCTTCTGGATGGTTTTCACGGTTCTCGGCCTGGCCGCGGATTTTCTCCTGCCGATTTGGTGGGGGTTGGCGGCGACTATTCCCATCCTTTTCCTTTCCTGGTGGGTCGCCTACCGCAGCGATTGGTTCTGAAGTCGCAGTCTTACGCGGACGCCTGGGTCATTGTGAAGCTGCCACCCGCGTTGGTGCACGACCCAGTGCCGGTCAGCGTCCATGTGCCGAAGATGTTGGTGCCGGGCAGAAGCTGCGTGTTCATGCCACTCTCCGTCCCGGTCACAGTCCCGCTCAGCGCGAGAGTATTGCCGTTGGCCGCTATCGTGAAGGCAAAGGTTCCGGTTACAGTATTGTTGTTTTGCTCGGTCAGGATCATCGATCCGCTTGGTTGCTCTGTAATTGGGAAGCATTGGCCGCTGGTCAGGAACTGAAAGTTGGAAACGCTCAGCGACCCATCGCCGTTCACCGTGAACTGGGTGTTAAAGCTGAAACCAGAGGCCACGCCGACTCCGCCCAGCATCTGCGCCTGCCAAACACCGCCCGCGCCCGATTGCGCGGCCGTCTGGCTATTGCAGCTGCTGAGCATCAGCACGAGCAGCAACAGAATTGCAACTTCCTTCATGAACCTGCCTTTGTGATTTTGAAATCTGATCTTCGAAATTGGACGCGAAAGTTCCCCTGCAAGATTACAGAGATGCGGCCCGCTGGGTCAATGGATGTACCGCCTCACGACTCAGCCGCATCTGTCACTTCGTCACTGCCATTCGCTACTTAATGTAGTAGCCGGAAACCCTCCAGGTCCCGTCCTTGTCGAGCGCCGGAGTCAGCGTTTCCACGGCTGACTGCTTGTGCTCGAAGCTGGTTTCGTACTGAATGACGACATATTCGCCATCCGGCGCGCCGGGCAAGGTCTTGGTATAGGTGGCGCTCTTCATCTTGCGCGACAGCATCTTGCCCAGCGGTTCACGGGTCGCGACCAGAGCACCGTGCCACTGCTCCTTGCTGACAGCCTCCTTGAAAATCGACGCAGCCTCCTGCCAACTCTCCTCGTACTTGCCGGAATCTACCAGAACCAGCCAGGACTCGGCAGACTTTTGCGCAAGCTGCTCAGGCTTTTGCTGTGCGTGCGCAGCAGGGCAAATCGCCAACAGCAATAAGCACAAAGAAAAGAGTGTCATAGACCCTGATTTACTTTGCAAGCATCTGATGCTCACTGAAGCTCTCCTTCCGATGCAAATTATGCTCCCCGCTTCCCTTTCAACTCAGCCAGCAACTGCTCGATTCGATCTTCCTTCTCCAGCGCAGCCAGACGGTCGTCGATATTCTCTCCGGCAATCTCCGCCTTGGCCTGACCTACGGCTTCGGAGTGCGCCACCTTTCGTTTCATGCGGTCAAAGGCCGCGGCTTTCGAACCGTCGCCCACGGCCAGCCGCGCGTCACTGGCTTTGCCCACGGCGCGGGCGCGGCGATGTTGCGCGATCAGCAGATCGGCCTTGGCCTGCGCCTCGGTCAACTTCTGCTCCAGTTGCCGCAGCGCCGACTTCAGGTTCTCCACCTGCGCCTTCTGATCGGCCACCTGCTGGGCAAAGCTCTCGCTCATCTCGCGATAGCTTTCCACTCGCTGCAGCGAGGCGCGGGCCAGGTCATCATGTTTTTTATCGACCGAAAGCTCCGCCTTGCGCATCCACTCGGCCACTTTGTCTTCGTTCTCTTTCTGCTTTTTTTCGAGCAGATGCTGGTCGGCAATCGCGATCGCGACCTGCGTCTTCACCTGCAGAAGCTGGTTCTGCATGTCGAGAATTACCTGCTTGATCATCTTTTCCGGCTCCTCGGCCTTATCAATCAGGTCGTTGAGGTTGGCCCGAACCAATGTGGAAACACGCTCGAGTAATGCCATGGTGGACTCCTTTTTGTGAACTTCTAGCTCTGTAACTGCTTTGCACTTGCTTCATGTGCCTGATCTTCGTGGAACCTGTGCACCGCGGCGCAGGCTGGGCAGACCTTTTCGGCGCGCCGGAACGAAGCGCCGAGTACCATCCCAATCGCGATACCGATGCCCAACCACATCGCAACATGCCCGGCCAGGACGCCGGCAACTGCGCCGAGTGCCGCTCCCAGCGCAATGCCTAATCCCGTGTATGTTGATTTGCTTGCCATCTGCTTGCTCCTGAAACCACAAAAAGAAAACTGAATCGGGACGAGCCGAAACTCGTTCCTCCAGTCACTGTTTCGTTGCGTCAACCACCGACGGCTTCGGGGTCTTATCCCCAATCTGCCGCACTTTCCCCAGCAGTTCCGAGAGCGGCATGCCCGAGAGCGTCTCGAACAACGCCGGCACCTGCGCCGCCATCTTGGCGATATCGCCGGTAATTTTGTTCATGCCGGAAGCATCACCGTTGCCGGTAGAGACGATGGTGATCTTGTCGACGTTGGCCAGCGGACTGGCCAGCGCCTTCACGATCTCCGGCATCGCAATGAACAAGCGGTCGATCACCGCAGCCTGGTTGTATTCCTGGTAGGCTTCGGCTTTCACATTCATGGCTTTGGCTTCGGCTTCGCCTTTCTTGAAAATGATTTCTGACTCAGCCTCGCCTTGCGCTCGTATCGACGATGCATGCCCTTCTGCTTCCGCGATCAGGCGCTGTTTTTCGGCCGCGGCGAGAGTCTCTATCCGCTGACGATCGACTTCTGCCGGCTTCAGCACGGTTGCAATCAGTTCTTTCTCGCGGCGGTTGATTTCCGCTTCCTGAACCTTGACCTGCTGCTCTTTCTCGATCTGCTGAACTTTCACCTGCTCGGCGATGACCTGCTGTTGCATGATGTTGGTCTGGATGTCATACGCCTTGTCAGCCTGTGCCTGCTGGCGCTTGGTCACTTCCAGAAATTGCGCCTTTTTCACTTCCAGGTCACGCTGGGATTCTGCCTGCTTGGCCAGAGACAGCGTTTCGGCCAGCACCCGCTCCTGATCAGCCTGCGCCTTGGCCACCGCCGATTCCCGCTGCGCCAGCGCGCGCTTGATCGCCGTATCGCGGTCGGCTTCCGCGGTCGCGACATCGGCGTCGCGTTTGATGCGAGCTACATCCGGCTTGCCCATGTTGGTGATGTACTCATTCTTATCGCGGACTTCCTTGATGGTGAACGAAATCACCTCGAGTCCCATCTTGTTCATGTCCTCGGCACAGGTGCCGCGCATGCGGTCAGAAACCATCTCGGGCTGCTTCACGATTTCTTCCACCGTGAGTTGTCCGATAATTCCGCGCAAGTGGCCCTCCATCACCAAGCGGATCAGCGCTTCGCGCTCCTGATCTGACTTAGTCAGGAATTGTTCCGCCGCCGTCAGCACAGACTCGCGATCGGACTTCACTTTGATCTGCGCCACCGCCTCCACCGTCACCGCGACGCCTTGCTTTGTATACAAATCCTGCTGCGGCGCTACATCGAACGACATCAACTCCAGCGACAGATCCTTGCAGATCTGCACCATGGGAAGCACCAGCGTGCCGTGCCCCTGCACCACTCGCGTTCCACCAAGGCCGTACACGATAAGCGCCTCGTGCGGCCCCGCTTTGCGATATAGCCTGGCCATTCCACTCATCAGGAACAGAACGGCCATCAGTCCCAGCCCGACAATGATCCAAATCTCCACCATCCGTGACATCTCTGGCATAACGCCTCCTCTTGCGAATGCAGTTCCTCAAAATCAAAATCGAAATTGATGACCGAAAGCGAAGACCCGAAGCTCACTCATCCCCTGACATCTCGCTCCACAACTTCACGTAGGCGATTCCCTTCTCATATCGCGTGACGACAACCTCGGCTGCTTTCGCGATCGAACTGCCATCGTCACTGCGCGCGCCGCACACCCGGCGCGTTCCCATTTGCGAGTAGACGATTTCTCCCGTTCCCCCCGCGCGAATCGAACTGGAAACCTTTCCCAGCACGCCGACCATTTCATAGTCGGCGGAGTCCATATTCTCTTCGTCCGACATCAGCACCTTGGTCAGAAACACAAAAATGATTCCTCCACCCACCAGCCCACTCGCTACAGAAGCCAGTAGCCCCAGCCCAACCTGCAACGTGGAATAGCGCGTCAGCAAGTAACCCGTGCCGCCAAACCAAGCCAGGAATGCCGCCACCGTGGGAGGGTTAAGCGGCGAAACGTGTCCGCCTCCCCCCGCCGGCGCACCTTTTGCGTCGACGCCACCTTGGCCCGCAGCGGCGTGCCCTGTGGGCAAATGCCCTCCGCCTGCGGGCCCGTGGGCGTGCGGAAAATGGAAGTGCCCGCGCGGACTGCCCAGCACAAACGAAAAAAAACTGAAGCAGAAGCCGACCGCGAAGCAGATCAGGTAAAAGTTCGCCCAGGTCATGGAATAAGTCATCGGATTCGCCTCCTTTCTGCAGCCGACGCATGGTCATGGTTAGAGCGATGATTCGCGCCGCGATGCTTGCCCGTCACTGCAAGCTCGGGCCGCAACGCTTCCAGCAGGCGCTCGGCAAGTCCCGGCGTGTCGAGAATCGCACCCAGCACCAGCAGGCAGCGCCGCGTGTCTTTCTCGCGCGCGGCTTTGATCAGCACCTCGCTCACTTCCGGATCGCTGACAAAACGCTCCGAGCCTTGCAGCATCCAGACGTCAAGCTGGCCTTCAGTCGTGCGCAAGTCCGAAGTCAACTCCGTGTGATACCCCTCAGGGTCATCCACCAGAAAGCCGGGATGCACCTTGAAGAACTTCGCCAGCAACGCACGCGACGACTGCGTCATGTGCGGGCGCGCGCCGTTTTCAATCTGCGACAGATACGACTGGCTGATGCCCTTGCGCAGTTCCTGGCGAACCGCTTTCACCATCTCTTGTTGCGTCATGGGACGGCCGAGGCCGCGGAGCGAGCCTTCCACCTCGCGCAGGTAACGGATTTTCTCTCCCAGCATCATATATCAGATTGCAATACTTATATTGCAATCCGCAATGCGTGTCAAGAAGTGGATTTGGCATGTTTTGAGCGGGTTGCGAAGACTAGCGGGTTGTGAAGCTTAAAGCCCGGCTTCGATGCGCGAGCGCGGGTCGAGGTAGTCGCGCAGGGCGTCGCCAATGAAATTGAACGACAGCACCGCCAGCATCACAGCCAGTGCGGGAAAGAGCACGAGATGTGGAGCGTCGAACAGATGAGCGCGGCCGTCGTTGAGCATCGTTCCCCAACTGGCCGTAGGCGGAGGAACGCCCAGCCCGAGAAAACTCATGGTGGCTTCGGCGAGGATGGCTCCAGCCATGCCGATCGCCGCCTGCACGATCACGGGTTGAATGATATTCGGCAGGATGTGGTGAACGATGATGCGGAGGTCGCTCGCTCCCAAGGCACGGGCGGCCTCGACGAATTCGCGTTCGCGTGCGGCGAGAACTTGGCCGCGGACGAGGCGGGCGTAGCCGACCCACCCTCCGAGCGAAAGCGCGAGAATCAGGTTGAAGATGCCGGGCCCCCGGAAGGCGACGAACGCAATAGCCAGGAGAATTCCGGGAAATGAAAGGAAGGCGTTCATCAGGACGACGTTGACGAAGCGGTCGATGCCTCCTCCGTAGTAGCCGGCGATAGAGCCGATGATGAGGCCGAGTGCGAGTGAGGTGACGACCACGCAACTTCCTACCAGCATGGAGATGCGCGCGCCGTAGACGATGCGCGAGAGAATGTCGCGTCCGAGTTCGTCGGTGCCGAACCAATGTGCGCGAGATGGAGGGTCAAGGCGCACGGGCAAGTTGATGGCGGCGGGATCCTGCGGCGCGATCCAGGGCGCGAACAGCGCGAAGATCACAAAAATAATTACCAGAATGACGCCGGTCGCGGCCAGCGGATTATGGAGGGCATTTCCGGCGACCCGGCGGCGGAACGAGATGGCAGCAGTGGACACTGAGAAATCTTAAACCTTGCTAACCGGTCTTGAGTCGTCTCCCAAATTGTGCTTTGATAGAGGCAGTGCTGGGACGCATAGCTTCTCCGCATGCGCGCCACAAACCTCCACCCCTAGCCTACATTCTCAGGAGGACAAATCGTGAGCAAAGTATCGTTTATTCCCAAAGACTACAACACAGTTACACCCTACCTGGTCATCAAAGGCGCCGCCCAAGCCATTGATTACTACAAGAAAGTTTTCGGAGCCACTGAAACCGTTCGCATGGACGGTCCGGACGGTAAGGTCGGTCACGCCGAATTAAAGATCGGCAACTCGGTCATCATGCTGGCCGACGAGAATCCCAACATGGGGGAGGGACACACCAGCCCCGCCGCTGTCGGCGGAAGCCCGGTGAGCCTCTATGTCTACTTTCCCGATGTCGATAGCGTCGTGAAGCGCGCAGTCAACGAAGGTGCGAAAATTCTGAAGCCGGTACAGGATCAGTTCTATGGAGATCGTAACGGTTTCATTCGAGATCCATTCGGACATCTCTGGGGCATCGCCACGCACGTGGAAGACGTGTCGCCCGAGCAAATGAAAGAACGGATGAAGAAGATGATGCAGGCGGCGTAGTTTGATTTTGGATGGAGGCGGGGCAGCGATGTCCCGCCTTTCTCCATTGCTTCGGGCTACTGCCTGACCCTCGGGTTCGCCACCGAATACAGAACATCCGTCAGGAAATTAACCGCGACATAGGTCAACCCGATCGCGAGGATGCAGCCTTGCACCAGATAATAATCGCGGTTCGAGATGGCTTGGATCGTTAAGCGGCCTATGCCGGGCCAGGAGAAGATCGTCTCCGTGACGATTGCGCCTGCTAGCAGAGCTCCGAATTGCAGGCCCAGCACTGTGATGATCGGGATCATGGCGTTGCGCAGGGCGTGTCTATAGACCACTGTGCGCTCCGGTAATCCTTTGGCGCGAGCGGTGCGGATGTAGTCCTGGCTTAGCTCTTCTAGCATGGAGGTGCGCACCATGCGAGTGAGGATGGCGGCGAGTGCGCTGCCCATGGTGATGGCGGGAAGGATTAAGTTGGCGAATGAGCCGGCGCCGGAGACGGGGAGCCATCCCAGCTTGATGGCGAAGAGAAGAATCAGGATTGGACCCAGCGCGAAGTTGGGGAACGACAGGCCGAAGAGGCTGACTACGCTCAGCAGGCGGTCGTCCCAGCGGTTGCGGCGCTGAGCCGAGCGGATGCCGGCAGGGATCGAAAGAATGATGGCCACAAACAGCGACGCCAGCGTTAATTGCAGCGTGTAGGGATAACGCTGGGCCAGCAGGCGGCTCACGCTCTGGTTGTAGCGGAACGAGGGGCCGAGATCTCCGTGGAGCACGCCTTTCCAGTAGTGGAGGTATTGCTCGCGTAGGGGCTTATCGAGTTCGTAGGCGTGACGGATGGCTTGAATATCAGCAGGCGGCGCGCCTTCGCCCAGCATTTGCTGGATGGGGTCTCCGGGAACGAGATGGATTAGGAGGAAAACCAGGCTCACCACCAGCCAGATTACTGGGATGGTGTAGAGGACGCGTTGGAGGAGGGCTTTCGGCATCGTCGTTAGTCGTTAGCCATTGGCTTGTGATTTGTCTCTTTAATGTGGGCAAGGTGGTGGGCCATGTGTGCGACGTAATCCTCAAGGACGAACCTGAGAGTCAAAGGCTCAGAATTGGCGATCGTACAGGTTCGAGCCCAATCCGAAGCGTCCAACCCGGCGGCAACAATAAGAAGTTGCCGATTAAGTGCCGTCCAAGTGTCGATGAGTTCACGCCAGTCGCGTTGCTGGTAGCGATGCACCTGCACCCAGCGCTGCTGCTGATAACCCGGCATGGCAGGCTGCTCCTCCAGCAGGGTTCGGACGATCCGCTGATGGTTGTTGGCGGCGGAATCGAGTAGGTGGCCTAATTCCTGTTTCGGCGACCATTTTTCAGGAGAAGGCGTGAGCGCAGCCGTGGCGTCCGACAACTCCGCTAGCTGCGAAGGCTCTGTCTCGATCAGGTGTTTAAGGAGTTCTACGGCTGGCTGCACTCAATCCTCCAAATTGGGCTCAATCTCCGGCCTGCTTCGCGCTTTCTGCTTTGTCTTCGATACTTTCTACTTTCTCGATCTTTACCTTCGCGATGCGGTGCCCTTCCATCTCTTCAACGGTATAGCGGTGGCCTTCATATTCAAAAGATTCGCCTAAGTACGGGATGCGTTGCAGGCGGGCCAGCACGAATCCGGCTAGGGTTTCGAATCCGGCGTCGCGAGGGAGAACCAGACCGTGCTGGGTTTCGAGGTCGCGGATATTCACCCCGCCCTCGAGAACCAGAACAGATTCATCGTCCAGTGCGGGCTCGGGCGGGGAGACGTCGAATTCGTCTTCAATGTCGCCGACCAGTTGCTCGAGAATATCTTCGACCGTAATCACGCCCGCAGTGGAACCGAATTCGTCGACTACGACGGCGAGGTGACGGCGGCGCTCCTTAAATTCGTCGAGCAATTCCGCGAGGACCTTGGTTTCAGGGACAACCAGCACGTCGTGCATGATGTGGCCGATTTGCATGCGGGCGATTCGGACGGCGACGGGCTGGCCGAGATTCACCAGCTTGAGGCGCACCCAGCGAACGAGTTCCTTGTAATACAGGACACCGACAATGTGCTCGGGGCCGCGTTGCGGGTCGTAGACCGGGATGCGCGAGTGCTGGCCCTCAACTACACGGTTCAAGGCTTCGTCGAGCAGGAGATCGGAGGGCAAGGAAAAAATATCCGGGCGGGCGACCATGACTTCGCGGACGGTGATGCTGTCGAGTTCGATGGCGTTGTGGATCATTTCCTCCTGCGACGCCGGGATCTGGCCAACCTGGCGGCTGGCGGTGACGATAAGCTTGAGTTCGTCGGGCGAGTGAACGGGACCGCCGCGGCGGGCGTCGCGCGCACCGAAAATCCGCAGCACCAGGCCTCCAGAGCGGCGCATGAAAAAAAGAACGGGCCTGGTGATGGTAAGGAACGCTTCCATGGGGGCTGCCACCGCTAATGCGATTTGCTCAGAGCGCTGCAGCGCCAGAGTCTTGGGAACGAGTTCGCCCAGTAGCACGTGCAAGTAAGTGATGAGACTGAAAGCGATGACGATCGCGATGCCGTGGGCGTAGACAGCGGCGTGCGGAACCTCGTGAACGAAACGGAGAGCTTCGACGAGGCGGGCGACCATGGGTTCGCCGATCCAGCCCAGCGTGAGGCTGACCATGGTGATGCCGAGTTGCACGCCGTTCACGACTTCGTCGAGATGCTGGTGCAGGCGTTGGACGATGCGGGCGCCGGAGCGGCCGGATTCGATGAGCTGCTGGATGCGGGTGTCGCGCACGCTGACCAGGGCGAACTCCGCGGCCGCGAAAAACGCATTCGCCGCCACCAGTAGAAGGATCAGGAGCACGCGGAGCAGCACGAAGGCGATCATTGAGAGCTGATTCTGACGGCTAATTCTAGCATTCCAAAGGGCCTAGTGAGCTTGAATGGTCCGCCAACCAACGAGTACCATTGGTGAAGGAAGCTCATCTGCGGGTCAGTTGTAGAATTCGATTCCGGCCAAGCTAACCTTTCGTCCAAGCGAACGGTCTAACTACCGAGTGGCAGGTGGTTTGCGCCACCACGGGCTATTCTGGCTCGAAATCTCCGGAACAAAGGCAACCCAGGCTGCGTACAAGATATTGAGAGCGCGAAACCGCTCTATCTCTAAGCAAAGTCAGTCTCTAGGCAAAGTCAGTTTCATCGATCATTTTCAGCAGCATTCAGGAGGCGGTTGTGAACGGAAGCGTTAACAGCAAGAAGAAGCGGCGCAAACTGATTATCTGGGCGGTCGTCGTGGGAGTGCTCGTACTGCTGATCGCGGGCGGAGTGTTCGCGGCGACGCGCGGCGGCACCAAGATTGATCCGACTAAGCTGGCGAAGGTGGAAAAAGGCGACCTGGCCAAGAGCGTGGTGGCGACGGGCAAGGTGACGCCGATCACCAAGGTCGAGGTAAAGTCCAAGGCCAGCGGCATCGTGAAGAAGCTGCTGGTCGACTACGGCGACCGCGTGAAGAAAGGTCAATTGCTGGCGCAGCTTGACAAGGTGGAGATCGAGGCGCAGGTGGCGCAGTCGCGCGCCGCTTTGGACGCCGCCGTGGCCAACCTCACCAGTTCGCAGGCGGACTTCGAGCGAGCCAAGGTGGACGCCGAGGGCCCGGACGTGCCGCTGCTGAAGCGCGCTTACGACCGCGCCGAGGGCATGGCGAAGGACGGCGTGGTTTCCGCGTCAGCGCTGGACGATGCCGAGAAGAATTATGAAATGGCCTTGAACAAGCAGAACGTCTCCAAGGCGCAGGTGACGGTCCTCAAGGCGAAGATTGCGCAGTCCAAGGCGCAGGTGGCGCAGGATCAAGCCAACCTTACGCAGTTGGAGGAGCAGCTCAGTTATACCGACATTGTTTCTCCGATCGATGGCATTGTGCTCTCGCGCGATGTGGAAATGGGCGATGCGGTGAGCTCAATTCTGGTATTGGGATCCTCGGCCACACTGGTGATGACTCTCGGCGATACCAGCGAAGTCTACGTGAAAGGCAAAGTGGACGAGAGCGACATCGGCAAGGTCTACCTTGGCCAGCCGGCGCGGATCAAAGTTGAATCGTTCAAAGACAAAACCTTCACCGGCAAAGTAACAAAGATTTCTCCCATGGGCGTGGAGAAGGACAATGTCACCACGTTTGAAGTGCGGGTCTCGATCCAGAATCCGGGCGGAGAACTCAAGGCAGAGATGACCGCCAACGCCGAAATCATTCTGGAAGAGCACAAGAACGTGCTGCAGATTCCCGAAGGAGCGATTCTCTACGACAAGGACAAGAAAGCCTCGGTGGAGATTCCCGATCCGAAGGGCAAGGACGGCAAGGATAAAATCGCGATCAACATCGGAATATCGAACGGGGCCAAAACGGAAGTGCTCAGCGGGTTGAAGGAAGGCGATCAGGTGGTGCTGCAGTAACAATACTGGTCTTGGGTCTAAGGTATCGGCTCCCGGCCCAGATCTAACACCTAGGACTAGGACCCTGTGGAGAGAGTACGAACATGAACAACCAAAGCAATTCCTGCACTCCGGTTTCTATTTCTGCGCGATCTTCTTTTCTGGCGATCGCGCTGGCCCTGCTGCTGACTTCCACGCTAGCGGCGTTCGCTTCCAACCCCAAGGGTACATTCGAGAAGACCTTCCAGGTCAACGGGCCGGTTGATCTGGAAGTGCAAACCCATTCCGGCGATATCATCGTGCGCAGCGGCCCCTCAGGCTCGGTTTCCATTCACGGTAAGATCTTCGTGAGCGACCGCTGGCTGTTCGGAAGTGACCGGCAGGCGGATGTGTCCGAAATCGAACAGCATCCTCCGCTGCGTCAGGATGGCAACAGCATCCGCATCGATTACGTAAACGTTCGCGATATCTCCGTGGACTACGAAATCACCGTACCCGCCGATACTATGCTGCACGCCCGCACCGGCTCGGGCAATCAGACGATTGACGATATTCGCGGCAATGCCGACTTGCAGAGTGGGTCAGGGGACATGAAGCTCTCGCGGCTTACCGGAGAGGTTCATGTACAGACAGGATCGGGAAATGTGCAGGCGCGCGAGATCGCAGGTCCGGTGCGCGGAGGCACGGGCAGCGGCGACATCGAAGTCGAAGAGACCGCAGCGGGCGACATCGACCTGCATACTGGCTCCGGCAATATTACGGTTCGCGGCATCCAGGGCTCATTTCACGGCCAAGCCGGCAGCGGCGACATAACGGCCGAGGGCACGCAGACTGGGGCGTGGGAGATGCGAACCGGGTCGGGCAATGTGCGCGTCCGGTTGCCTGCGGACGCCGCTTTCGACGCCGATATTATGACCAGTTCGGGCACACTGGACGTGAACGCGCCCATCACCATGACCGTGCAGGGCCGCGTGGAGGAGAGGCACAAACAAATTCTGGGTAAAGTGCGCGGTGGTGGACCGCTACTCACGCTCCGTACCGGCTCGGGAGACATTCACATCGAGTAGCAGTGGCCAGCGTCAAAAGCAGTGGTCAGTGCCCAGTGATCAGTGCTTAGCAACCCCGGCGAGAGCATCGGCAACGTTTTACTGATCGCTGATCACTTCTCGCTGGCCACTTCCTTGCCTTATTACCTCCGTGCCTTGACGCAGCGGTTCCTAACAATTTCTTTCGAGTTTTTGGGTAG
>Ga0209380_10000799_pt1 | contig 22281 bp, 9 predicted proteins | sample HubBroMetageWFT6_FD_188347 | JGI IMG/M metagenome (GOLD analysis project Ga0209380, IMG submission 188347) | Warmed and freeze-thawed soil microbial communities from the Hubbard Brook experimental Forest, New Hampshire - Hubbard Brook CCASE Soil... | ecosystem: Environmental > Terrestrial > Soil...
TTGGCACACAAAGCTTCCAGGAGACTGCCTACGAGGTGAACGGAATCCAGGCTAATGACGCCGACTACGACGTAACTGCCGGCCTGGAATTCCAGTATCAGAACATCGGACGGGTCACCTTCACGGTGCCACCCGCGACCCCACCGCCGCCGCCGCCGCAGATCAGCATCGTCATCCTCAACGCGAACACTGGCCAGCCCATCTCCGGCATAATACCCGCGAGCACTCCTCTCACCATGATGTTCTCGTCGAATCTGACACTGCAGAGTGTCTCCATCAATGGCACTGAATGCGACGGCATTGCGTGTCCCACCCTGACGGGAGCCGCCCCACCGGCGAATCCGGTGGCGGGCACGAATTACTATCAGCTCAACGGAACATACACACCAGCCGACCCCGGCCCCTACAGCATTACCGTTACAGGAGTGAATCCCCTGGATACGACAGGGCCTGCGGTCAGCGTAACGCAAGGCTTTCTTGCAGTGCAGGCGGGAGGAAGTAACACCACGTTGACCGCGGGCCCGCCGATCATCGTCAGTGCGACCCCGCCCAACAGCGCCCAAGGTGTGTCGCCGCTCGTCTTCCCGGAAATCACCTTCAGCGAACCGGTAACCAACGTGGCAAATAACGTCACTCTCGTAGGCGCCAAAACCGGAGATACGCCCACGCTGAACCTGATTGGGGTTACGGCCACCGGAACCGTCGTGAACCCGGTGGCTTCCACCGACTCCATTACGTCGCTCACCATCGAACCCACCTCAGGATTGGAGTTCGACGAGACCTACACTCTCACCCTCTCCTCTGGCATCATGGACGCGAACGGGAGGCCGTTGGCCGCGCCCAATACCGTCGTGTTCCAAACGTACGCTCCAATGCAGTTGGGAAGCGCAGCAAGCACCCTGAGTGTCCTAACCCGGCCGGTCGTGATCGGAAATTACGCGTACGTAGGCGCGCTGGCGGGTGGCAGCAGCGTTCTAAGCGGCCCGGTCGTCGTTAATATCACCAACCCGGCAAATCCTCAAGCTGTACAATTGGCCGCATCATTTGTGGGACGAGTGACCGATGCTGCTGGCCAGGCAAACTCACCCGTCGCGGGCGGCGTTGGCGGCGGACTATTGGCGCTTTCCGCCAGCTTCGCACAGGATGACTTTATTCCGTCGAACATCTGGCTGTATTCCATCAGCGCCACAAACCCATACCAGCTGACCAGAGTAGGCGCTGTCAGCGCCACTTCAAGCGCAACCCAGGCTGGTGTCGCTCTCCGCTTGTGGATGTTGGATCAATATCTATATTCCAGCACCTTCCTCCAGGGTTTGCAGGTGATTGACTTGAATCAGGCGCTCGCCGAATATCAGTCGGTGTATACCGCAAATCCATCGCAGTTTGGCGAAGCGGTTTCCACCGAAGGCGACGGCTTCGCCATGGACACAATCGTGAATACGATTCCGCTGCCGATTAATACTCAGGGCGGCACCGCGACGGAGTTCGACCTGAAGGCGGCGTATTTCGCAACTACCAGCAACGGCACCGCGGCGGCGTCGCAGCCCCTGATAGTTGCCACAGGAGCCTTGCCGCTGGTCGTGGCAGATCCATCCGCTGGCTCGAACGGCGTTCTGTATCCGCCCTACACGCCATCGATGACCGGAGTTCCAACAACCCTTACCCAGCCTCCGCTGCAAATGACCAGCGCAGACGGGACCACCGTCTACTCGATGACCAACGGCGTAGCAGTCGATGTTGGCTCAATCCCTATCCCAGTGAACGGGATCACTGTTAACAAGCAAATTGCGGTGGTGGTTGGCTCGGGGACGGCCAATGGGACCGCTGAGTCGTTGCTCGCGGTCGTAGATATCAGCCAGCCTTACGTGCCCGCTTCGCAGGGTCCCTATATGCCCGGAACTCCATACATGCCTCAGCCCATCGGCTTCTTCGAGTTAGGCGCCGGACCCACAGATGTGATTCTCGACGGCACTTTGGCTCTGGTCGGTACGGGATCGAATGTGCTGATCGTAGACCTTACAAATCCCACGCTGCCGACTGATGGCGGGATAATCACCGGGAGTTTCGGCAGCCGCTTGGCGTTAAACTCGCAGGGCCTTCTGATTGCTGCGGGTAACATCGACGGTTCAGCACTCCAGACCGCGACGCTTGGGCCGCCCTGCGCTCAATACCGGGCCGACATAATGGCCAATCCTCCCAACGCCACGCAGACGATCAACGTCACCCCCAGTGCGACCAATCCACTCGCCTGGGGCCTGTCAGCTGGTTTGTCCATGCAATCGCCAGTGACGGGAGCTACCTTGAATCAGGACGGGCTTATTCTGACGAATATCCAACTGGGCCGCCGGCCGATGGCACAAATGATGTCACTGCCCTATATGTTGCTGCTAAGAAGCAACGACAATCCCAACAGTCCTACTTCGGACCCGCACCAATGGCCCCGGTGTACGCTGTCTGCGAGCAGCAACAACGCCTGTACAGGGCTGGGATCTGGCTACCCGGGACGCAGCCAGCTATACAGCTTCAACCAGACGACGACTCCCTCCTCTGTTACCGTGCAAGCGACTTTTCTGCTCGACCAACTCGACGGAGACGTCACCAAGAACCCAGCCCTGCCCGATAGTTGCGTTCTTGTGACCCAGAGCTACCAGTTTAATCAGGAGGGCCTTACTCCCTTTGAGCCGAATGGAATGCTGTCGACCGGGACTTTCTTCCCGACGGTTCAATACTGGTATTCGACCAGTCCAAGCGGACCCCAGTTGGTCTCCTTGCAGACTCCGCAGCGCATGCAATTCCATCCGAATTCCGGTCCGACCGAGCCCAAGTATCCCGTGAATGCGACGCTGTTAACCTGCGATCATGACGGGCCACCACAAACCTTTGCATGCGCCCCGACGTTCCCCACAGTTCCAGTGCCAATTTTGATTCCAGAGCTTGGTATTTCAGGTACAGTTCCACTCCCAACCGGAGCTGACATCGTCGGGATATTTGGGGGAGGCAACAACAACCCGCTGAGTACCGAACAATACCTGCCCATTATCCAAGGAGGAGCACAACTGTCTGTTCCTGAGCCCAGCAGCGCATCCGGTGTTTTCCCTGGATACGGATCGACGATCATTGACAATCTCCACTGGAGCCCGCAGCCCTCTGGGACCGGGACCAATCCCAACCAACCAATCGACCTGCCCACGGTTGGGGAACCCGGCTGCCCCGCCTGCGTTCACGTCCACTGGAGATGGAGCAACTTACTGAATCCGATCGATTGGTTTGACGTCGCCATAAACACCTACATAGCTGGCGCACCGGTCGCCTCGAATTTTAATAACAATAACGGATTGATTAACATACCTTATGGTTCCACGCAGGATGTCGCCATTTCGATTGAGGCTTCAGGCATTGAACATCCGGCGCCGGGGCAACTGGTGAGTGACCTGTCTTCGGGCAAATCAATCTATCCGACCAACCTGTCTCAGTCCCCAACATTCTGGTATGTTGGAACCGGGCACCAGCCCTCAGATCTGTTCTTCCAGCACGGGGGAGCATTCTCCTCGGTTTTCGTGAATAGCATCTATCTGCCTGGCTCGGGCCCATTGACCCTGAACATAGAGCACACACATGATGTGACTTATACAATCGGCATCGCCGCGGAAGTGGTGAGTGTGACTCCGGAGGGGGGAGGGTTGGTTTTGCCCGCTCCTCCGCAGACCATACTACAGGGCACACTGCCTGCCGGGACCGACAACCTGACGGTCAATGGCATTACCTGGGCGATTTTCGGCCCCAATGCCGTCAATGACATCGACAACTTCAACGTCACGGTTTCGCTTACGGACACTGTGACGGGAGCGACGACGATGAGCCAATTTCCATACACAGACAATCCCGATTCCGCTCCCAGATTGCCGTGACGTTGGAAGCGTTTTGCGGCCCGCCCTTGACACTGGCCGCGTCGCCGTATTTCGCATACTCTGGTGCTAGCGTGATGGGCGAGCGATGCAATTTCGCTGCCTCACGATCGTGATTCCTGTTATGCCAGCGGCGACATCGGATCGGTGGGTTGGTTGGGTTGCAGCCTGGCTAGTCACCCTCACACTCACTCCGTATTGGGCGATTTGGTTCCACTCCTCGCCTATGGTTGAGCTCTGGAGTGAAGTTTCAGCTAGCAGACCCTCGCTACCGGATCGGCCGGGAAATCGCTACTTCCAGAGCCTGGTCATCGCTCAGGGCGAAAATTCAGGATACGCCACGTGCGTGCTCTGCTCGATCACCGTGCGCGGCACGGTCGGAACGGCGACTACATTTTGGGGTGACGTTACCGTCGAGAGCGGCGGCGGTGTAGGGCGGGCGGATGTCTACGGTGGCCGGATTACACTCATGCCGGGTGCCGGTGTCTGGATGCCCACCTTGTTTGCGTATGGCGGCCAGGTGGTCGTCGATCCGAGCGTACGCGTCAATTCCAGCCTTATTCTCAGCTCGCCGCGCACGTTCTATCCTGGCCAGCGATCGTGGCCCGGCGGGGGCGTAGCAGTTTTTGCCATCGCCTTGCTGTTGACATCGGCCTGCGGCGGATCGATGGTGTGGGGACGCCTCCGTGAGCGGGTAGGGAGTGCTGCGCAGCGGCCCTTCGCGAGCGCGCTCCTTGGGGTTGCGCTACTTGTCGTGATATTGCCATTCCTTATTTTCCTCACGGTTGTGTTTCTACGTATCTCGCCGCCGTTGGCCCTCTTGCTTCTTTTCCTGATCCCCATTCCTTGTTGGGTTGCTTTTGTCATTGGTTTTGCCGCTGTGACCGAGCGGATCGGCTCGCGGTTTGGCCTCGCGCACCCCCTCGGAGCACGATTAAGTGGCGCCGGCGTTCTCATAGTTCTGATGCTCATTCCGATCGTAGGACTTTTTGTCATGGTCCCTGTCACCTTGGTGGCGCTGGGCGCGGGAACGGGCATTCTGCCGTTGAAGAGAACAGAAACCTCGCTCAGGAGCCTGTGAGGCCGTTCGGCTGTTTCTTTAATTCTCCGGTGAAGTGATCTTCTGGCAGACGATTCCACTTAGCCATGGTGGGATGAACTGCTTTATCTTTATTTTGCGCCCGCGACGGACGGTGCCGGACAGATCACGCCCTCAGCGTTATCGCCACGCGCATAGACTGGCGCATTCCTGGCCAACCAAAGGCCTACTTCCGTCGTAGTGTTGCTAACCGTTTCGGGCACCACAGCGGGGTGATCATTGGGATATGTGTCTTCGTAATTGTCGACCGACCATTCGGAGGGAACCGCATGGTCTTCCGTCAGAAGGCGCACAAAATCCCGGGTGTCTTGGCTGAAAGTATTGTTGGTGAATTCATCGAAGGTCTCAAGCTGGCCTGCCGGATTCGTAGGCCACGGGTATGGAGAAAGCAACACAGTGGTCCGCAGGCCATGATCATTTCCCCATTGGATTGCCTGCACAATAAATTTCTCGTAGCCCGGGCCGCTCCCGCCAGTCAAAAAAAAGTGTGGGGGAACGTCGAAGGCGATGGCTCTTCCATACAGCGCCTCCTCGCGTTCCAGTTCGTAGTAGGGATTGGTGGCAAAAACCTCGTCTCCTAATTTTGGTTCGCTCGGATCATTCGGGCCTGCTATCGGAGCCACGGATTCGATCCCCGCGACTCTGGCAGCGTCCACGTACTCTCGCCACTGCCTTACATCTTCTACCAGTTGCCCTGGAGCGGCCGAATCCGAAGGAGTGTCCACGTTGGCTTCGGAGGGGTGGAGACCATTTCCGATGTATTGTTCCTGATAGTAGCCGTAGCTGGGGGGAAGCGTGAAATAATTCCAGCCCACTTGCCCCAGTTCAGCCTCGCCAGCTCCGGTCCCGGCAAACGCCCGCTCGATGGCCGTGAGAAGGCCCGGTACTTCCTCGGCCGCGTTGATTGCATTCGCATGCTGGTAGAGCCCAACGTGGCCGGTCCTGAGAAGCTCGGGGAACTGATCGCCATAATGCAGCGCGTCGAAACCGGCGGTCCCCCCCACGAAGATATATTCGCCCAGACTTGAACAAACGCTGTATCTGCCGGGATCGGCTGATGTATTTTCTTGCGGCGCGGCAAGAGCTACAGGCGTCGCAGCCGTGATGGCGGCAAGCGTCAGAAGACAGAATAGAGATTTCCGGCCCAAGCTACGCATCGCAGTCACCACCGGAGAAAGAATCTTATCTCCCGGGTCAGCGCTAATTCACTGCTCAACAACTATAACCGCAGGATGAGCGTTGATCGGGGATTCGTCAATGTAAAAAGTCACATTGCCGTTGGTGACGGCGACGGTTTCACCCCCAATGGTTCCCGTGCCGCTGCTGTTCACAGAGTAGGCTGCCGACGGCGAAATGGCCTCATTGGGGTGAAGAAGAATGCAGCCCGGTTCCTGCTGGCAGTAGAAAGAATTGGAAGAGAAGTTCGTACTTTGAACACCTCCGTACACGGTGCCCGTAGGGTTCGCAACCGACGCTCCATCGATCAGCGGAGTGGCTGAGTCCAAGCCTTCATCAGTCCCGTAGAAATAGTATCCCTCGATATAAACTGCGGAAAAAGGAGGCGGAGGAGCAATCGAGGGCGTTTGGAATTCCAACTGTCCGGATTGAGCGCTCTGGTCTGTGCTGACGAGAAAGCCGGTCACGCAATCCGCCAGGACAATGCAATTCTGCCGCGTCAGCGTGCTCGGCACGGGAATGGCGTAGCCCACTAGCGGGTGGTCGCCGAGACTCTGGGCGTTCGTCGTCGAAGGTACGAACGCGAATCGTCCGGTCTTCGCGTCGACCGTGTAGCTGCCCGACAGGGGAGTCGTGCCAATCGTGGCAGCCTGATCTTCGTATTGCGTACCGCTAACGCTGGAAATGCCATCAAAACTCAAGATGCCGATATTCGCATCGGGTCCGGTGGGAGCGAGGCCGGCGGTGCGGAACATGTGGGTATTCTGCAAAGAAAGCGCGCTGAACGGACCAACCGACGCGATCGCCTCTCCGCCTGCGATAGGATTGGCCGCGCTCGGCGTTCCTGTGCTGGCCAGGATAACTTCGTTCGCGCTGACTACGTAAAAGGCCAGATTGAAGGACGCCGATCCAACCGACAAGGTCGCTGTTCCGCGTCCGTTCTGCGCGTCCGTGGTCGAGTCGATGGTGTAACTTCCCGATCCTCCGGTCAGAGTGGACTGAAAAGCGCCGCCGTCGTTGATGTCCGCCGCGGCCGCACTCAATGAGCCGGAACTAGCGCCGACGGAGCCGGCCGCAGCATAGCGCTTGCTCGGACTACTCGAGGAATCCCACCCACTTAAGCCGAAAGCGTAAGACCCGCTCAGCCCAGTCGAGAAAGCGGAGCTGTTCTGCTGGCGGAGAATGCCGGAAGCTGATGTTCCCGTATCGTCGAACTCGATCACGCGGCCGTCGGTGAATACACCGGGCACGCCCTGAGCGTTGGCCATGCACTCGCCGCTGGTGGGATCGGTGAGGCCGGTGCAGCCGCCGAGGGTGAAGGCGAATGTGTTCGTGTTGCTGGCCGAGTCTGTGAGCGTCACGCAGCCGACTTCACGGAAAGTATTGTTGTCGCTCTGTTGTTGAAAGACCGAATATGTGCCGGTAACGGCATCGTCCGCCAGCGAACCCGAGCTTGTGGTTCTCAGGATATCTTCCACTCCTGCCTGCACGTTACCTGCGCCATCGGCGGAAAAACTGCCCGCGATCACCACCGGCCCGCTGGCATCAAAGCCGTGCAGCAGGAAAGCATAGGAACCCGTCATGTCGGCGTTGTAAGTGCCGGAACTCACCCCATTGTTTTGAAATGGCGTGCAAGGCGACTGCGGAGGAGGCAGAAACTGAGCGCCAAAATTCTGATTGAGCGTCACAGTCCCGACAGCGGGGTAGGGGGTCTGCGAGTCCGCCACGATCAGACCAGGAGGCGTTATGGGAAGAGCGCTGGGTACACCGGAGACGTAGGCCATTGCTGTGTCTTGCGGCGGAGTGGTCAAGGTAAGGCTTGATGGAAGCGGAGCAGCAGGGTTCGCGCTCCACGTGTAAGGCGGCATCCCGCCTGAAGCAGAAAAAGCCGTCGGTGCATAAGCGACCCCGGCATACCAATCGATGTAATCGGGCGCCTGAACTTTCAGAGGAGCAGGCGTGATGACAACATAGTAAGTCGGCGATGTGGCGGTCGCTCCTGTTGCGTCCGTGACCTGCACCTGAAATTGCGAGCAGCCGGGGCTCACCGGGGTTCCGTACAGGTAGGCGCAACTCGTAGAACACGACGTTCCGCTTTGCGTCGATCCCAGGCTCAACCCGATGGGAAGCGAACCGGAAACAAGTTCCCACGAGTAGGGCGCAGTTCCGCCGTTGACCGTCAGAAGTCCCTTCGAAGTTCCTACTGCCGCATAATCAGCCCCCACGGTGCCATCGTTGTTTGCGTTGCCGTTCGCAAACGTGTACTGGCAGCTCGTGTTGTTAGTTAAATGCGTCGAAAACACGTTGAGCAAAACCGTCGGGTTGATGACCACGCCAATCGAAGCCGATTGCGTGCTGTCGCTGGAAGAGGTCGCCACCACAGATACTTCGGCCGTCGCCGCCATAATGCTGCTCGGAGCTGTATAGGTGACGGTTGTTGACGCTGTCGTGGTGTTACTGAGCATGCCCAGCGGATTATTCCCGGTGAGAGACTGCAGGCTCCACATGGCTGGCGCACTCGCGGTTATAGTCACGGTGTCGCCTACATCGATGGCCGGACTCGTAGCGGGAGAAACGATCTGGAATCCTGAGCCGGTCGTAGTTGTGGATGACGTGTTCCCGTTGCTGCAGTGCGCCAGCAGCAGACAGAGAACAACGCAGAGGCCCGCAAGATGGATACGCTTCACAACATCAACTCCTTCTGGACTGAAACAATCGCGAAATTTGCGGACCAATGTAGCACACCCCGTGTCGACGCTAACTCGATAGCTGCATTCAAACGCCAGCTTCAAAACCAAATGTTCAAATGAAAGTTCAAAAGCGACAAGCTGTGAGCTTCAGCGCTGGGTTTCTGCCGAAGCGCTCTTGCCCGAAGCCGGCGCAACTCTCTCTGCCACCGCCGTCCGTCGGGGCGAAGCGAGACCGGGCAGGGTCTTGAGTTGCAACTTGACCCAGTCGAACAGCTTGCCATTGCTGGCCACGTCCGCAAACTGGCTGGCATGGTCGAAGCGCACCACCACCGCGCGCCTGGGAGCCGCCTTCCTGATAGCATCCTTGCAGGCGTCCGGGGTCGCGGTGTTCTCCATGACCTGTTGAATCCGGATGCGCCTTGTCTTCAGCGTGGGAAGCCACTTCACGGGATCGAGCGGCGCCACTTTGTTCAGGAACTCGGCATCGGTGAATCTGGCGTGGTCCGGATCGTCCTGCGCCACCCACGATTTTTCCAGCCAAACCGGCCAGTCGCCCCACGGATCCAGAACATCCACGGCTTTGATTCGTGGATCGGCGGCCGCCGCCAGAATTGCGATCGCTCCACCCGAAGCCTGGCCGAACATGCCGATGCGGTTCATGTCGATATCCCCGCGCTGCGCCAGGTAATCGAGAATAAATTTCACGTCGTGCACCGTGCTGCCCAGCGACTCCTGCAGTTCGCTTACGAACCATTGCCGCATGGGCCGGTCGTGGAAGCGCGGTCCGCTGAGCGCCGAAACAAACCCTACGGCAGCATAGCCGCCCTTGGTTACGCGCTCGCACCAGCGGTTGTCCTTGAATCGGTCCGTGTCGTCTTTGTAGCCGTAAAGATAAAGCACAGCCGGAGGGTTTTTCACTCCCGTGGGCAAGATCACGTACACGTCCAGCGGATCGCCGGGCCGCCACTTCATCTGCACCAGAGTTCGCGTGAAGCCGTTGCCTTCATCAGTTTCCGCCACCAACGGCGGCTCGGGTTTGAGTTGGCTCACGCCGACAGCCAGCGAACTCCAGTCCTCCTGGATCGTTTCATACAAAGGAACTCTTTTTACCGGATCGAAGCCGGGAGGCTGGGACGGCGCCGGAGTCTTCGCGGCCGCAGCCGGTGCCGTACTCGAAGACGGGCCGGTTCCCGCATTCTGCGCCGCCTGCGCCCACAGGGTGCCTGTGGTCGTCATGGCGAGCAGGAAGAGAAGGGTGAAGAGGTTAAATATTCTTTGATTCCTAACCATAAGGATCATGATTATAGACGAAATAGAACTATGAACTCTCCAGACTTTAGGCTGAAGTCTTTCTGCCGTTTGAACTGCGTTTGAGTCATCGCCACGCGGGAATCACCAAAATGCCGGAGGAGAAGCGGCACTGCCGCTTCTCCCCTTTATCGGCATGTCGCAAATTACTTCCTACTACTGGTGTACGCCGTACTCTTCCGTACTCCAGTCTGAGAGGTAGTCGACATCGCCCTGAACGGTCAGCACCGCGCCGCCCACGTCTCCGCCGAAGTCAACCAGGCAGGTCGAGTGACCCACCGCGCCGCCCTGCAAGCTGATGCCGGTGAATGTGCCAGCGCAGCCCGTATGCCCGTTGGCGGGCTTGATGGCCTCCTGCAGGTAGTGCGAGCGGAATGCGAATATGTTCAGGTCGCCCGTCCACACACCGGTGGTGAGGCTCCCAGTCAGGGTGTTTAGGAACGGAACGAAGTCCGAGAGACTATCGGTTGCCGTCGTCTGCTCCGCTTCCGCGACCATGTTCAGGACCGGAATCGGAGTCTTCGTCTTGCCTGAGACGGGAGCGAACGTTACGACCCGCAGCAGGCTCCACAGCGGATACGATCCGTCATAGATATGCGTGAACGGAATCGCGAAGCAGGTGTTTGAAGTACCGGTGATATTGCAATAAGGAGGATTGTAGGCGCCGGCAGGATTCGGCGTCGAATCGAGCGCGCCGCCGGGTGTGGTGAACAGGGGATCGATTGAATCCACCGTCAGATAGTGTCCGATATAGCTGCCGGGGCAGGAAGTGGTTCCCCCCGTGGCATTGCACAGTGGCTGGAAGTTGCCGTAGCCCCAGAATGCGTAGCCGATGCTGTTGTCTACGGCCGCATTGCCCGCGCCGCTGGTGTAGGTTGCTACCGTGGCCTTGACTTCCTCACCCGTTCCGATGGCCCGGAGACGCACAGGGAGATAGCCGCTTTCGGTGCACTCGTTGATCGGATTCTCCAGGAACAACGGGTTGAAGCAGTTCGCCTGGGGAAAACCGCCGGTTATCGAACAGGCTGTCCCGTTTCCGCCGGGAAGAGCGTTAGGATCGTTGAATTCTTCCTGGCCGCTGTAGGCGTTGCTGGCGGGCGGCAGGCTGGTGCCTGTGCCAGTGGGCGCGAACAATGGATTGGCGCTGCCCGCGAGCGTGCGCACCGCAGTGAATTCGAACGTGTTGTAGGTGCCCGAAAGCGGCTCGCGTTCGACCACCTGGATGGGATCGCCGTGGCCGGCTGCACCACTGGTGAGCAGGTCGCCGGTGCAGTGGGTCTGGCCGGAGAAGACCTGCGCCAGGACTTGCTTGTTGATGTTGTGGTAGGTGTAGGTGCTGCCCGTGGTGCCGCCGAAGACGGTGCCGTTATGAACAAACACCACAACCGGCTCTGCGCCCGTACTCAGCGTGGTATATGCCGGCAAGCTTCCTCCCGCCAGCGGGTCGGTGCCGCTCAGCTTGAAGTCGACGACGTTGAAGGTTTTGCCCTGATCGAACGAATCGGTGATTGTGCAGCCCACAGCGGAACTGGGCGTGCATGTTCCGCCATTGTTGGCTGTGTTGTAGCCCAAGCCGGTCAACTCGCCCGTGCCAACCTTCGTAATTACATTCGATGTTCCCGTGCTGCTAACAGCTATGCTGTAGCCGTTATAGGTAGTGAGGGCCCGAACGGTCGCGTAGAGAGCGTCTTCCGGACGGACGTCAGTCAGGCCTACGTTGAAGTAGCACTGATATTGGCTGAGCGCGGCGGTCGAAGTGGTCGTCGTGTTGCCGCAATACGCCGGCGCCTGCACGTTGCCACTTGCCACGCGGGTTTCCGGGGTGGTGTTCAGCACTGCTTCGATTGCCTCGAAGGCAGAGCCGGCCACGCCCACTTGAGAATCCTGCGTGTCGGCCAGGCCGCCGACCTGGTTCTCGTTGCCAGCGAAGCTGCTGTCGGTAAGTGTGCCGTAAACCGCGGCGAGGCTGGTATAGACCTTGCCGGAGCCATTGGTGAACTTCTCGTAGGAGAAGAAATCTTTCACGCCTGCGCCGGAATCGATCGTCCAGTAAACGTAGACGTTGCAGACAGCGTTGTTGTCCCAAATAACCCAGAATGGATTGGCGCTGTCGGTGACCGGCCCGCTCGCCGGGCGCTTGTCGGTGATGACTGCACCTTTCTTAGTGGACACCAGGTTGTAGAAGGGGGATGTGCCGTACGCGGTAATTGTTTTCGCAGCCAAGGCGAACGAGTTCGCCTGCGCGGACGAACCGACACCGTTAAATTGAATGGTAACGCCGCTGCTACACGCCGCTTGAGCGAAGACATTTGTGGTGAGCAGCGTCGTCGCCATCAGCGCGAGCGCCACCACCAGAATTTTCCTATTCATTTCGTTTTTCTCCTTGTTGCGGTCAGTAACGTTTAGGGATTTCTCCCGTCACAGCCCACCCTGCACTTGCTTTGGGATTCCAGGGTGTACTTGGGTCAGAGTTCACGGTAGCGAGAATGCACAAGTTGACTGAACACACGTCTTGGCGCGAACCAACTATCCCGGAAGCCTGTTACTTCAGGATGAGAGCAGTATTAAACTCACGTGAATTTCTCTCTTGAAGCAGGTGAACGAGAGCGAAGGTTTGTGGAAAAGGCGGCAGGAAATCGAGTGTGCAAAGACCTTCAGTATCCTGATTGGGATCTTCTGCTTGCGAGGAGCGCATGGTCGCCGACAACGCAGCAACGCTTACGAGAACCTCCGCTCACTATGAAGGCGTTGTGAATGTTCGTGAACGCTCTCCACAGACCGTTGTAATGCGCCACCAATCGACATTTCTCCGACCTTTGAGGGGGGCCCGAGCTTTGGCCTGTCACTGGAAATTAACCTCGCCTTCATCGTTCTTTAACAATCAGTCGGTAGGTTTATTGCTCTTTAGTTTGAGATCGATCCAGACATAATCAGATTTCCTTCTAGGCTCCGACCCAATGCCATCGCTGGAGTGTGTTTCGTGAGATTTCGCCAGTTGCTGTTTGCCGAGGTTCTGATCGCGGGACTTAGCGCGCTGGCGCTGGCGCAGAACGGGGCCGCATCCCTGCACGGCATTGTAATTGTGCCTTCGGGCTCGCCGGTTGCCGGAGCCAGCATCACGATGGAGGGAAAGAGTGCGCAAGCGGCGACCACGGATGCGAACGGGGAGTACAACATCGCCGGTCTCGATGCCGGTCCGTATCACGTCAGGATCTCCGCGCCGGGCTTTGACCCCTTCGAAGTGCAGCTAAATCTGACCGGCAGCGTGGTGCAGGAAGTCGATGCAGTTCTGGTGGCTATGCCGAAGCCGGTAGAGCCTGCTCCCGCCGACGCGCCGCCTATGGCTCCGGAAACGCCGAGCCAGACTCTGGAACAGACCCCGGCAGCGCCGCCGCAAAAGACCGTCAATGCTCCCCAGAATTTCACAGTGACGGCACAAAAAAGCAAAGCCGCCGTTTACGGCAACGTGACCGACCAGTCAGGCGCGGTTATCCCGGGGGGAACCGCGACCGTGACTGCCAAGGCAGGTCCGGTGACCGCGCCCATCAATGAGCGCGGGCAGTATGTGCTCAATGGACTTGCGCCGGGCCAGTACAAGCTGAGCATTTCCTCTACCGGATTTGCGCCCTTCGAAACCGATCTAACTTTGGCGGCGGACCAGGCGGTTGAGATCGATGCCACCCTGCAGCCCCCGAGCGCCAAGACGGAAGTGAACGTGGAAGGCTCCAGCGCCGCACAGGTGGAGACCCAGACGGCTCACATCGAAGGCACCATCACAGAAAAAGAGGTCCTGGAAACGGGATTGAACGGACGCAACTTCACCCAGCTCATTGCGCTTGCGCCCGGCGTAAGCAACCAGACCGGGCAGGACGAAGCCAAGGTGGGAGTCGCAGGCAGCGTGAAGTACAGCGTAAACGGCGGCCGCGTCGAGTACAACAACTTCGACGTGGACGGCAGCGACGTTCTGAATGCCGGCCTCAACGGCGCCGAAAGCACATTGATGGTGTATCCCAGCCTCGATGCGATTCAGGAAGTCAAAGTTCTGACTTCGAATTACGGCGCACAATACGGCAGGACGGCTTCGGGCACGGTTCTGGTGACGACCAAGTCGGGCCAGCCGGAGTTTCACGGCGACGCCTATGAATTCCTGCGCAACGAGTGGTTCAACGCTCGCAATTACTTTGACCCTCCCGGCAAGGCTCCGCTTTATCGCAGACAAGATTTCGGATTCACCCTGGGTGGCCCGCTTTACATTCCGGGAGTTTATAACTCGCAAAAGAAGAAAACGTTCTTCTTCATATCAGAGGAGTTCCGGCTGGAGAAGTCACCGCTCGGTCCGGGCAACGAACCCGGAGATTTCAACCAGGCGGTTCCGACCGTCGCCGAACGCAACGGAAATTTCAGCGACGTTTGCCCCTACACTCCGCCCGGCACGCAAACCAGTTTTAACCGGGTGACATATCCCGACTGTCCTGGCTTCGGAAGCCCCACGCTGCAGACTTACTTCGGCAACCTGCTCGGCGATACGGACCCGAGCGTGCCTATGCCGCAGCTGAATCCGAACAGCGTTACCTTGATGAATTCGTTGATCCCGCTACCGAATTCTGCGACCGGCTGCAACTCAAGCCTTGCAGGCCAGACCGATCCCACAACCGGGCAGCCGTTCATGCCCTGCTACGTAGCGGCGATCTCGCCTTCAACTTACTGGCAGGAGGAACTGGCGAGGCTCGACCACCACTTCACCGACAGCGTTCAACTGACGTTGCGCTACATTCACGATTCCTGGAATACGACCACGCCGGTTCCGCAGTGGGGCTACTTGCAGACCGCTGCCGTCCACGAACAAAGTTTCCCCACGGTGGAAAATAAGCTCGACGGCCCCGGCACCAGCATGGTGGTGCGGCTCACGGACACGATCACTCCCTCGCTGCTCAACGAGTTTGTCGCCAGCTATGTGGATTCCCATATCACTCTCAACGATGTCAGCGGACCGGGCGGGAACTTGCAGGCAAGCGTCCCCAGGGGCTGTAACAGCGGCACCTGCGGGATAGGCTACATTTTCAATAATGGGTTCGGGGGCAAGCTACCGGGAATTGTTGTTGGCGGAAGCAACGCCGCTTACGGCGGCAACGGCTTTGCCGTTGATACCGCGTACCCTCCGTGGGAGCATGCCAACCCCACCTACAGCATCGGTGACAATATCAGCAAGGCGAAGGGCAATCACACGCTGCAGTTCGGCATTCAGGCGGTCGATGCGCGGCGCAGCGAAACCAATGGCGCGATCGGCGCGGCAACCGGCGATTTGCAGGGGCTATTGAGCTTTACCAATTACACCCTGCCCGGCACGGGTAATGCCTTTGCCAATTTTCTGGGGAACATCAACGGCGCCGGCAGCAATACAGCCGTGGCTGGCTACCAACAGGACAGTGCTCAGCTCAAGTACTACAACAATTATTGGATCGCCGAGCCGTATGTGCAGGACGACTGGCGCGTGACCCATCGCCTCACGGTCAACCTTGGGGTTCGGCTCAGCTTATTTAACAACTACCACGAGCAGAACCTCAACGCCTGGAATTGGGAGCAGAGCGTATTCACGCAAGCTCGCGCGGCACAGATGGCCGCAGGAACAGCTCTCGCAGTCGACCCTGGCAGTGGCAGCCTGGTGACTGTCAACGGCGATCAGCCAGTTCCTCTGAATCCGGAAAGCCCGCTGACAAACCTGAATCCGGGGGTGTTGAACGGTCTGGTGCAATGCGGCAAGAACGGTATTCCCGACACTTGCATGAGCAGTCACATTTTCAATCCGGCGCCCCGGATCGGTTTTGCCTGGGATCCGAAGGGCGATGGTAAGACTTCCATTCGCGGCGGCTACGGTCTGTTCTACGAACACGGTACGGCGAAAGAAGCTAATACCGGCTCGCTCGAAGGAAGTTCGCCGCTGAATCTAACCATGACGCAGCTCAACCCGGGCGAAGGTTATTTGGGAATTGGCGGCAACGCGGTCACCGGGATCGGCGTGGCCTTCCCGATCGACGTCACTTCGATTCCGACGAAAACAATCTGGCCTTACGCGCAGCAGTGGAGCTTGAGCATCCAGCGCCAGTTGCCGAAGGATATGGTCGCGACCTTAGCCTATGTCGGCAGCAAGGGAACGCATCTGTCAGCGGAGTTGCAGCTCAACCAGTTGCCCGTGCCCCCGACCGGACCCGAGGGAGTATTTCTCGGTGGCAATCCCTATGTGCCCGGCCAACCGATCACAACCCAGGACTGCGAAAGTTATACCGGGGGAAGCGCCGGCACCTTCACTGTGGGCAGGTTTCCGATCGGCAATTTGACTCCGACTCCGATCACGGTCACACCCTCCGAGCCGGCATGGACAAACCTCGTCGCTGCCTGCTTCAGCCTGGGATCGGCGAACGGTAATCCCATCCCGAATCCCAATTCGCTTCGCACATTCGCCCCAGGGATGGGTCGCGTGCTTTCGTTGCAGAACATCGCCGATTCTCAGTACCACGCGTTGCAGGCTACGATCCGCCGCACCCGCGGTCCGCTGACAGTCGGTGGCTCGTATACCTACAGCCATGCTCTGGATGATTCCTCCGACCGCTCAGACGCCTCTTTTGTGAACGCGGTCAACATCAAGTCGAACTGGGCCAGCTCCAATTACGACCAGCGGCACTCACTGAGCGTGAACTACATCTACGCCTTTCCCAAGTTCAGCGGAGCGCTGCAACGGTCGCTCCTCGATTCTCCGGATAAGCCAGATGGCACCGGCAAGCCGGCAGCACAGAGCGATTCGCCGACGTTGCGCGCCATACTGGATGGTTGGGAATTTTCCGGCATCACCGTGTTTCAGTCGGGAACGCCCTTCAGCGTCTTCAACGGAGGAGGCAATAATGGCATCTCAGTGCCTGACAATGCGGGAGTCGCGAACGAATCCGCAGAGGGTTCCTTCCCAGACGTGATCGGCAACCCTCGCGCTAACGTGGCGAAGGGTATCGCTACTGGAAGCGTAGGGCCCCTGTTGTATAACCCCGAAGCTTTCGCCGCGCCGCAAGGGCTCACTTTTGGCGACGCCGGGCGGAATTTCCTGAACAATCCTCATCGGCTCAATTTCGATATGAATATGCTGAAGCACTTCAAAGTTACCGAGGGAAGTTCGATGGAGTTCCGCATCGAGGTTTTCAATGCGTTCAATCACACCCAGTTCCGCATCTTCAATCCAAACATTGGCAACACCGCGTCCAACACCATCGGCTGCTACGGTGGCTTTAACAATTCTGCGGCCGGCGGCCTGACGCTGGTTCCCGGAGCTCCCGTGGGCACGCCCCCCGTGAATGTTGACTGCACAACTGGCAGCGCTCTTTTTCACCCGGTAGATTCACATCGCCCAAGAACCATCCAACTCGGGTTGAAGTACAGCTTTTGATTGAGGACCGTGATCGTGTCGAAATATCGATGTCGCAAGTCCCGGCCTGGAAATGGAGGAGAGCGGGGCTACGTCCTACTCGCGCTATTGTTGGGGGCGTCGCTGCTGGTGATTGCCGCGGCGGCCATGGCTCCGACCATCGCGATGCAGATCAAGCGCGACCGCGAAGAGGAGTTGATCCACCGCGGCATGCAATACCGTCGCGCGATCCACACCTTTGCCAAGCGCACTGGGCACTTTCCCTTGCGGCTTGAAGAGTTGGACAACACAAACGGCACGCGCTTTCTGCGCAAGCGCTACAAGGATCCAATCTCTGGCAAGGACTTCCGGCTGTTGCACATGGCCGATATTGCGGCAACCGGAGCCCGGCTCAATACTGCGAGTCCGCCGACGGATGCAAGTGCCGATGCTTCTGCAAGCCAGTCCGGGGCCTCACCTGATGCCTCTTCAACGGATGCTCAAGCGGATCAGAACGCTCCTGTGGCCGGTTCGGCTGCCGCGCAAACGGCTAACGCCTCCGCGGGCGGCACAGAGTTTGGAGGCGGCGTGATCTACGGCGTCGTCAGCCCGAGCCCGAAGAAAACCATTCGGGAATTCGATCACAAGAGCCACTACAACCAGTGGCTGTTCTTTTATTCCACGATTTACGACGGTAGCGTCGACGTGAAGGGACCTACTCGGCTGAAGCCTGTGTTCGCTTCGCAAGCAGGTTCAAACTCGGCAAATTCCTCCGATCAAACCCCTGCGCAGTCTTCTCCACAGCAGCAGTAGCTCGCGGACCACTCCCACCAAGAACTCAGAACGAAGAAATTAGACTAGGGTTGGTTGTGGTTCGGAAAGCGCCCCAGCGCTGAGCGCGCGCCTTCTAATTTAGGATCGATCAGTAGAGCATGCCGGTAGGAAGCGACGGCGTTTTCGATGTAGCCTGCGCTCTCTTGCAACTGGCCCAGCTTCAGGAAGCCTTCGGCCGTGGGCTTTGCGGAAAGAGTTCGGGCAAGCTCTTCGATCTGTTCGTCGGTGAACGTTCTGGCGAAGCCTGCAAAGGCAGTCGGATCTTTCTTGGGGTTAAGGTTCAGCGCCTCCAGATAATACTTCCTTGCGGTCGCAATGTCCGGGACGCGCTCATAAGCCGAGCCCAGATCGGAGAGAATCCGGGTTTTCAGCGAGGTGTCTTCGACGTATTGCAACGCCTCCTTATATGTCGCGATGGCCTCGGGTATTTTCCCGTGCGCTTGAAGATCGGCGCCAATGTTCAGGAGGGCATCGCTGTCTTTCGGATCGATCTGGAGCGCCCGCTGAAAGTGAACCTGGGCTTCGCTTGATGTGGCAAGTCCCCGATTCAGGGCGCCCATGAGGATCTCCGAGCCCACAACATCTTCGGCGATACTGTTATTCGGATCCACCAAGATCGCTTGCGACCACAGATCATAGGGCGTCCGCCACGTGTGAACCTGGTGCGATGCCAGAACAGAAAAGAAAATCAGCGCCAGCACAGCGGCGACCACCACCGAGCGCCGCACTTCAACCCGTGTGGTTTTTGCCAGATCGGCGATACCCCAGACGAAAGCCACGAAAATTCCTATCAGCGGGAGATAGGCGTAGCGGTCCGCCATTCCCTGGTCCCCAACTTGGATCAATCCGATCACCGGAACCATCATGCCCAGAAACCAGCACCAACCTATGATCAGATACGGCCGCGTGCGTTCACGCCACACCCAGACGCTGGCGGCCGCTAGAAGAAGCCCGCAGAGCAGCACTCGCCATAACCCGACCCTCCCGGCAAAGTGCGGATAAAAAACTGCCAGGCGCGTTGGCCAAACCGCTTTCCATAAATACTCCGCATAAGAGACGATGGCGTTCGCCAGCCGACCGGATAAAGAGAACTTAGCCGACTTGATCGCATTCGCTTTATGCTGCGCGATCATCGTGAGTACACTGTCGCCGGCGCTCAGCGCGAGCAGCGGAAGTTTTTCGAGCGCAATTTTCCAGGGCGGCAACTGCGGTACAGGAAACGCATCCGACGGCTGGCTCCAATTCTTGATTCGCTGCAAGGGCCAGAAATCAAGCAACAGCAGCACAAAGGGCAGAGTCACAACCATCGCCTTGGCGCTCAGCGCCAGCGCAAAAAGCAACGCCATAGCCAGATAACGCCCAACATGGGGGCGGCGCGCATACCAGGAATACTCGACCAGTGTCAGCAGAAAGAACAGTGTGCACAGCACATTTTTCCGTTCGGCTATCCAGACCACGCTCTCGACGTTGATGGGATGCACCGCGAACAACGCTGCCACAAACAGGCTTCTGGCCGTCGATCCGGTGATTCGCGCGAAAAGAAAGAACAACAGCAGAACGTTCAGAATGTGCAGCAGCAAATTGCTGAAGTGATGACCGGCGGCATTGTCGCCGAAAAGTTGCCAATCCAGAGCATGAGAGAGCCACGTTAGCGGATGCCAGTTGGCGTGTTCCGTCGAAGTAAGCGCCCACCGGAGCGTGGCTTTCGTGACCCCACGCTGGATGTCCGGATTGTTCTGCACATACTCGCCGTCATCGTAGTTTGTGAATGGGAGGTGAATTACCTGTAGGTACACGGTTAGCGTGATTAAAGTCAGCAGGATCGCGGGCGCAAGATGGTACTTTGCGAAGGAAGAGGGACGCTCCGGAGCGTTTACTGTTATCTCTGGAATCAGACGCAGCTTTTGCGCCTGATTCGGCGTGGGCGCAGAACGCCTTCTACGTCGTTTGGTTACACTCGAGGTGGGCATAAGAGAGGCTTATCGAAGCCGAGCGGCGCAAGAATAAAGAGAATAACTCGCGAACCGCCGCAGCCAGCCCATTGCAACGCAAATTTAACCTGAAATTCATCTGGCTTTAACAATAGAGCCAGTGGCCCTTGGCTACCCTTCGCTTGCTGATGACCAAGAGAACCCGGCGGCCGCCTTTAGAAACGAAAGCAATAGCGCCGGCGCCGAATGTTATCCCTCGCTGGTGTTTTGTCTCGCTGGGGATCGTCATCATCTTCTTTTCGCTCATCCGCGTCCGCTTGCTGAAACTCCCCCTGGAACGTGACGAGGGGGAATATGCCTACGCCGGGCAGCTCATACTCCAGGGCATCCCTCCCTATCGTCTCGCGTACAACATGAAGTTGCCGGGAACCTATGCCGCATACTCCGTAATGATGGCGGTATTCGGCCAATCGCCGACCGGCATCCACCTGGGATTGCTGTTGATCAACGCGGCCACCGTGACTCTGATGTTTTTTCTTACGAATCGACTATTTGGTCCGCTCGCTGGTTTGGCTGCGGGGTCGAGTTACGCGTTGCTCTCGACCAGCGAGTCTGTCCTCGGTTTCGCCGGCCACGCCACCCACTTTGTCGTGTTGGCAGCTCTGGGCGGCATTCTGCTTTTGCTTAAGGCTCTCGATGGCCAACAGATCGTTCTTTATTTCGCAAGCGGCCTAATGCTTGGTTTGGCGTTCGCATGCAAGCAGCCTGGGATTTTTTTCGTTTTGTTCGGCGGGTATCTTTTGCTGGTGAATCAGTGCCGCGGAGCCAAAGACTGGCTGGCTCTCGTGCTCCGAGTTGCCGTTTTTGGCGCCGGCGCAGCGCTCCCATTCGCGCTGACATGCGTGATTCTGTTCTTCGCCGGAGTGCTGGGAAAAATGTGGTTCTGGACATTCTCTTACGGCGCTCAATACGCATCGGCTCTCAACTTGTCTCAGGGATGGCAGCAACTCTCGGCCGCAGCCCCCTCTGTCGCCGAGCCGGCCTTATTTGTCTGGATTCTTGCCGGCTTTGGCCTCGTCGCCTTAGCCTGGGACTCTCGCAGCTGGCGGCATGCTTCTTTCGCAATTGGTTTTCTATTATTTTCGTCGGCTGCAGTCTGCCCCGGACTCTATTTTCGTCAGCACTACTTCATAGTCGTGCTTCCCGCAGTCTCGCTGCTTGTAGGCATCGCCGTTGGCGCGGCTGAGCGCGAGCTGGCGAAATATTTGCGCAGCCCCGTTTGGGCGGCAGCGATTCCGCTTCTTGTTTTTCTGGTGGCGATGGTGCCTTCAGTCGCCGCTCAGGGCGAGGTCTTCTTCAAGCTGGATCCTGTGGCCGTATGCCGTCACACCTACGGGAACAACCCCTTTCCGGAAGCCCAGACCATCTCTGAATACATAGATCGGCAGTCCGCGGAAGGCGCACGCATCGCTGTGATCGGATCGGAGCCGGAAATTTACTTTTATTCCAGACGCCATTCAGCCACCGGCTATATCTATACGTATCCCCTCGTGGAGCCGCAGAAATACGCGTTTGATATGCAGAAGGATATGGCCAGGGAAATTGAAAACAGCCGTCCCGAATACATGATCTTTGTGCAGGTACCCGCTTCGTGGTTGGCCAGCCCCGATTCGAGCAGGTTTATTTTCGACTGGTTTCAAGAATACGTTGCCAGCGACTATGAGCTGGTTGGAATTGCGGACGAAACCGTTCCTCAAACGGCCTATATCTGGGGGGACGCCGCGAAGTCCTACCACGTGCAATCCGATGCATCGCTCAGTATCTTCAAGCGTAGAAACAACTAGAGGAATAGATGGAGGCGCGGGTCGGAATCGAACCGACGCATAAAGGTTTTGCAGACCTCTCCCTTACCACTTGGGTACCGCGCCCCTGCTCAATACGTTAGCGTTCC
>Ga0209380_10000800_pt1 | contig 22279 bp, 20 predicted proteins | sample HubBroMetageWFT6_FD_188347 | JGI IMG/M metagenome (GOLD analysis project Ga0209380, IMG submission 188347) | Warmed and freeze-thawed soil microbial communities from the Hubbard Brook experimental Forest, New Hampshire - Hubbard Brook CCASE Soil... | ecosystem: Environmental > Terrestrial >...
ATTCAGTCACCGGCGCGGTGGGAAGCCGGTTTGCTCCGTAGCGCGCCGCGCAGCCGTAAAACTTCATCGAGAATCCGCTGCGCCACTTCCGCTTTCGTCATGCGCGGCAGCGGCAGGTCGCGCGCGTCGCGCGAAAAAATCGTCACAATGTTTGTGTCCACATCAAACCCGGCGCCTTCGGCAGTCACGTCGTTAGCCACAATTAAGTCCGCATTCTTCTCCGTCAGCTTCTTGCGCGCATTTTCGGCAACGCGATCTGTTTCGGCGGCAAACCCCACTATCAGGCGTTCGCCCTTCTCTTTCGCCATCGTGGCAAGAATATCCGGATTCGGCTCCAGCCGAATGGTCAACGCCTCGTTCTTCCGCTTGATCTTGGCCGTCGCAGGTTCCGCGGGACGGTAATCCGCAACCGCCGCCGCAAAAATTGCAATTGAAGCCGGCGAAAACCTCTCCTGCACCGCCCGCAGCATTTCCTCGGCGGTGCGAACGTCAACGCGCTCCACCCCTTCCGGAGTCTCCAGCGCCGTCGGGCCGCTAATCAAAATCACTTTCGCCCCGCGCCGTGCCCCCGCCTCCGCCACCGCGTACCCCATCTTCCCCGAAGAACGATTGCTAATGAATCGGACAGGATCAAGATCCTCGCAAGTCGGCCCGGCCGTCACTAAAACCGTCTCCCCAGCCAGATCCTGCTGCGCCTCCACAATCTCGCGCACCGCCTTCAAAATCTCGTCCTGAGCCGCCAGCCGCCCCGGCCCCGTCATTCCACACGCCAGATACCCTTCCCCCGGCTCCACAACACGCACGCCGCGCTTCCGCAGCATCGCAAGGTTCTCCTGCGTAGCGGGATGCTGCCACATATTGACGTTCATCGCAGGCGCCAGCACAACCGGCGCCGTGGAAGCCAAATAAAGTGTGGAAAGAAAATCGTCCGCCAGCCCGCGCGCAAACTTCGCCAATGTATCCGCCGTCGCCGGGGCCACCAGCAGCAGATCCGTCCGCTGCGCCACGGCGATATGCTCAATCGCGGATTCCAGATTCGCGTCGCCGGATTCCCCGCCCGTAAATAAGTCGGTAATCACTTTTTGCCCGCTGAGCGCGGCAAAGGTAAGCGGCGTGATGAACTCGCGTGCAGCCCGCGTCATCACCACCTGCACGGTGTGCCCCTCGGTCTGCAGGCGGCGTACGAGTTCCGCGGACTTGTAAGCCGCAACTCCACCGGTAACGCCGAGGGTGATGCGCATGGAGACCTCACGGGCGCTCTACTTGCGCCGCTTTGCGTTCTCCCTTTCCTCTTCACTGGGGAACGCTTCCGTGAACTCATATTCGATTAATCCATGGTTCACTTCGTCACACGCAATTCGCGTGGCCTTTTGAGTGCGCGGGTTCTCCAGCATCGGCGGCGCGCCTGCCATGATCTGACGGGCGCGACGCGCGGCCAGGACAACATACGCGAACTGGCTTTCGGGAGCTTTGGTTTGCACGGTCATGAGTGTCTTACCCTCCAAATGATCCCAGAACTTGCTTCACGACTTCGCTTCGCCGGGCACTCGAGCAACGCAGCGCCATCACAATGGCCTGTGCTTCCCGTCCCGCGCGTTCCACGTCGTCGTTCACCACACAAAAATCGTAAAACTTCTGCGCCAACTCTATCTCACCCTTGGCCTTCGCCAGCCGCCGAGCGATTTCGTCGTCCGCGTCCATACCGCGGCTTCGCAGCCTTCGCTCCAGCTCCTGACGTGAGGGAGGCAGTATAAAGATTGCCACTGACTCAGGCAACTTTTGCTTCACCTGCGCCGCGCCCTGGACATCAATCTCCAGGACCAGGTCGAGTCCTTTGTTGCGGGATTCTTCGAGCCACTTCTTGGGCGTGCCATAGGAATGCTTGCCGAAGACGCGTGCGTACTCGAGAAACTCGCCCCGGGCGACCATGGAGTCGAACTGCTCTGACGTGACAAAATCATAACATTTTCCGCTGGCCTCAGTCGCTCTACGTGGCCTGGTGGTACATGACACCGAGGGCATCGTCCCCGGCAGCTCCAGAACTCTCTGCACCAATGTGGACTTGCCGGATCCCGATGGTCCGGAGAAAATCAGAACCAGCGGCTCCACTCGCTTGATCTCGCTCATTCGATGTTCTGGACCTGTTCGCGCAATTTTTCAATCTCCGATTTAATTTCCAGCGACAATCCGGTGATGGCCAGCGCCTCGCTCTCCACGCCGGGCGTTTTCGAAAGCATGGTGTTGGCTTCGCGGTGCATTTCCTGCAACAGAAAATCCAGTTTTTTGCCGAGCTCCCCCGCGCCGTCGAGCAGCTTCGTGAATTGCTGCAGGTGGCTCCGAAGCCGGTCGAGCTCTTCGCTGATGTCACTCCGCTCGGCCAGCAGCGCCGCTTCCTGCGCCAGCCGCCCGGAATCCACTTGTGCCCCGTTGAGCAGATCCTTCAGCCGCGATTCCAGCCGCCGCGCAAAGGCCGGCCGCAGCGTTTCCACCAGCCCGCGAACTTGATCCGTCTGTTCCGAAATCCGCACCAGCCGTGCGCGAAGTTCCTCGGTCAGGTGGCGCCCTTCCGTGCGGCGCATCTCGTCCATTTTCGATACTGCGTCGGCCAACAAAGACTCCAGCACTTTGCCCAGCGCCTCCTGCTCTTCCTCCGAATCCGGCAGCGCCGGAGCCAGCCCCCCAATCACGCCGGGCAAGCGCAGCAGCGAGACCAGATCGAGCTCTGCCTTCGCCCCGGTCTGCTGCCGCAGCTCATCCGCGGCCCGCAGATATGCGTGCAGCAGCTCGCGATTCACGTGCACGGGTGCCGCTTCGCCGGGCTCCACATTGACGTGAATATCAATGTGCCCACGGTGAATCCGATTCTTCACCGCTTGCCGCAGCCGCAGTTCGTACGGCTCCAGCGAATCTGGCATGCGCAGCTTGATGTCCAGAAAACGGTGATTCACGCTCTTCACGCTGATGCGAATCGCCCATCCGTCGTGCTCACCGCGCACCATGGCGTAGCCCGTCATGGAGCGGCATTCGAGTTTTGCGGGGACTTCGTGTCGTGGTTCGGTTCCGGTCTTTGGGGTCATTTGGGATTGCTCGATTTCATCGGTTCGGTGGAGGTCGCGCCAGCCGGGGTCATTGCGTCCTGGTCGGCAAACTGCAGATCGTGGAGCCGCGCGTAACTTCCGCCCCGGGCCAGCAGTTCCGCGTGCGTTCCGCTCTCGCGAATCTGCCCATCCTCCAGCACTAGAATTTTATCGGCTTTGCGGATAGTTCCCAAGCGGTGGGCGATGACAAACGTGGTGCGGCCCACCATCAGGTTGGCGAGCGCCTTCTGCACGTAAAGTTCGGATTCGGAGTCGAGCTCCGAAGTCGCTTCGTCCAGGATGAGGATCGGCGAATCCTTCAGAATCGCGCGGGCAATCGCGATGCGCTGCCGTTGGCCGCCGCTCAGCCGCGTGCCGCGCTCGCCGATCAGGGTGTCGTAGCCTTGTGGCAACTCCTGAATGAAATCGTGCGCCAGCGCCGCTTGGGCCGCTTGCACCACGCGCTCGCGGCTGACGTTGCTCTGGCCGTAGCAGATGTTGTTCCACACAGTGTCGTAAAAAAGAATGTTTTCCTGCGTGACCATGGCGATCTGCCCGCGCAGGGAACCCAGCTTCACGCCGCGGATATCCCGCCCATCCATGCGAATCGTTCCGGAGGTGACTTCATAAAAGCGGGGAATGAGATTTACCAGCGTGGTTTTTCCCGCGCCGCTGGAGCCGACGAAGGCGACCAGTTCTCCCTTGCGCGCCGAAAACCGAATGTCGCGCAAGATCGGTGTGGTGTCGTAAGAAAAACTTACATTTTCGAACTCGATTTCGCGGGAGAAGGGCGGCAGTTCCCTCGCATTTGGCGCGTCGCGCTCCTCTTCCTTCAGGTCCAGATACGCGAACACCTGCGTTGTGGCGCCCTGGGCCTGCTGGAACTGCTGGTAAACCGCGCCCATGCGCTTCACGGGCTCGTAGGATTTGAAAAGCGCGTAAACAAAGGTGAAGAACAACCCGATGGTCAGTTGCTCGTGGCGGATTTTGTCGCGGGCATAAAGAAGGAGCAGCGAAATAACTACCGGCAGCAGCAAATCCATCAGCGGCGAGCTGACCACCTGCGTGCGTACCCAACGCATCGTCTCGCGCAGCAGGCGCTTCGCCGCAGCGTGAAACTTTCCAATTTCAAAATCCTCCATGCCAAACGCCTTCACCACGCGATTCCCGGCAACCGTTTCCTGCAAAATCTGGTTCAATTCGCCCAGCTTGCTCTGGCTGCTTTCCACGGAACGCCGGATTTTCCGCCCCAGCTTGCCGATGGGCCACACCACCAGCGGCAGAAAAATGCCGCAGCCGAGAGTCATTCTCCAGTCCACATAAAAGAGCACTGAGAGAAAAGCGAAAAAGGAAAACGTCTGGCGAAAAACTTCGGCGAGATATTCGGAAAGCGCCGGACGCGCGCGTTCGACGTCATTGATCACCGCGGACATCACCCGCCCGGTCGGCTGGTGCTGGAAAAACCCAATCGGCTGGCGAATGATTTTTTCGTAGACTTCGTTCCGCAAATCCGTCAGGGCGCGCAGCCCCACAAACTGCACCAGCGTGCTGCCGCCAAACTCCGCCAGTGACTTGACGACAAACACTACCAGCAGCGAAATCGAAACCACCGCCCAGACGTTATGAATGCTGTGCGGAAAAAGGTGGTTCAGATACAGCGAAGGCCCGTGGGGAATGCTGTACAAAATCACGTTCGAATCCGGCGCCGCGGGATTCAGCACCCGGTCAATGATTGGCTTGATCATCAGGCCAATCACCGCCTCCGCCACGCCCACAACCAGCAGCAGCGCCACACCCAGGCCCATCGAAAACCGATACGGCGCGGCGTAGCTCAGCAGACGTTTCAGTTGTGGCGACAGAAAGGAACCCACTCCCCTGCTCCTGACGAGTTAGCGGAACACCCATTAGGTACGCTATGCGGCAGCACGCAGTGTGTCAAGTTTTCGGGGCAAGTTGGCACTGGCTGCGCCTTCGATTATCCCACCTACCATGTGTTGTGAACGAATATCTGGACAACCCGCGGCAAAGATGCTGAATCTTTCATAGATAATGAGTTGAAGATGAAACTCCTGTTTCCAACGTGCTATCCAGTTCGTTTTCTGCCGGCCCTCTTCTGTGTTATTTCAGTCATGGCGCAAAATGAGAGGGCCGCAAAATCCATCCCGGAGACGCAGCAAATCAACAAACCAAAAAGGACTTCTTCGTGCTTTGATGCGCCGGGCCGTCCGACAAGCAAGGAAAGTCTGGACAAGGCTATTGCACGTCTTCCTGAGACTGCTCGACTTTGGCTGACGGAGGATGTCGCCGACATTATTTCGCCGGAGGAACGTTGTGCCTTTCTCCTTCTGCGAACAGACCAGGAGCGGGACCAATTCGTGGAACAGTTCTGGTCAAGACGCGCGCCGGACCCCAAATCCCTCTACAACGGCTTTAAACAAGAACATTACGAACGGATTGTGTTTGCGAACGAGAAATTCACAGACCAAATTCCCGGGTGGCAGACAGACCGAGGGCGGGCCTATGTCACGTTTGGCCCGCCAGATTCCATCGAATCGCACCGTTCCGGAGAGAGAACTGGCAGGCCACCCGAAGAAGGAAATGAAACCGTCCAATATTCGTGGGAAGCGTGGCACTACAAACATATCGAAGGCGTCCGAGAAAACCTCGAACTTGATTTTGTCGACCCGAGTGGGTCAGGAGACTATCGACTCACCGGGCCAGCGGATGAGAGGGACGAGTTAATTTTTGCTCCCCGATACAATCTAGGTCGCATACCTCGTTTAGTGGACGATGGGGAATCAGTCGAGTTAATCGAGTTGTATATTGGCCCAGCGCCCACGCCTCTGGTGCAGTACAAAGACCTGGAAGCTGTGGTAGTTTCGCGAATCGTCCGTGACGAGATACGAATCAGGCATCGAATTGAATTTCTGAAAGCAACGCACGTCACGACGCTAGCACGGATTTTGGTTTACCCACCAGGCGAGCATACGCTTCCACCAAACAATGACCGGGACTCCTCCGCGGGGTTCGAGGTATTCGGCCGTCTAAGCAAACCGTCGGGATGGGTCGTCGAAACCTTTGAGCATAAGATCTCTCTCTTTGAGCGGGACGATTCCAGGCCGGATCAGCCTAACTGTCAATTCAATATCGCTATTTCGCCGGGAACTTATCTGCTGGCAATTGCGGTCAAGAATACGGTCACTGGAGAGACGGGCGTATTGCACGCCACGATTAATGTCCCCTCATATGAAGAGCTAAACGCAAAGAAATAGGCCAAGAAGAAAGGCCGTGGAGCGCCGAAGTCCACCCCACCCGACTGCTTAGATATGGCTGACGGGGCAATCGGAAATTAAATCCAGGCAGGGCAATTTGTCGTGCGGCTTTACGTTCGGGAGAGGCCCGCTACTTATCAATGTCGCGGTGGGTGACGCGCGTCGCGAACTTGTGCTTCTCGAGGGCCTTCTTCAGCCATTCGGCCATCATTACCGAACGGTGCTTCCCGCCCGTACAGCCGAACGCAATGGTCAGATAGCTTTTTCCTTCTTCGATGTAATGCGGAATCAGGTAGGTCAGCAGACCCTGCATGCGGCGCAGAAATTCCCCGGTCTGCGGAAACGACTGGATGTACCGCCGCACCTTCGGGTCCTTGCCGTTAAACGCGCGCAGCTTCGGCACAAAATGCGGATTGGGCAGAAACCGCACGTCGAACATCAGGTCGGCGTCCGTCGGCACGCCGTACTTGTAGCCGAAGCTCACCAGCGAAACCAGCAGCGGGCGCTTGCTCTCCGAGCGGAAGCGCTCATCCACAAAATGCCGCAGCTCGTGCACGTTGAACTGCGAAGTATCAATCACCACATCCGCCAGCTTGCGGATCGGCTCCATCAGCGCGCGCTCGTGTTCCAGGTTTTCGCGCACCGAAAAAGCGCGCCCCAGGGGATGCGGCCGGCGTGTCTCGCTGTAGCGCCGCAGCAGCGCGTCTTCCTGCGCTTCGATATAAACCAGGATGATGGGATGTTCCTGCCGCAAATGCCGCAGCAAACCCGGCAGTTTTTCCAGTTGCTGCCCTTCGCGCGCATCCACCAGCAGCGCCGCTCGCGCAAAATCGCCTTCGCCCGCCGCGTGAAGCTCCGCAAAAATGGGAATCAGACCAACCGGCAGGTTATCCACGCAGTAGTAGCCCATGTCCTCAAACGCCCGGAGGACCGTGCTTTTCCCGGAGCCCGAAAGCCCGGTGAGGATGACAAGTTGGCGGCCGGCAGCCTGGCGGGGGAGGGGTTTGCGGGCGGGACGCTTCACGATGGCAAAGGCCTAGCCTTTGACCCGGCGCTGGTGGGTGCTGGGAATGCGCATATCCTCGCGGTATTTGGCAACCGTGCGCCGCGTCACCTGGATGCCCGCTTCTTCCAGTTTCTTCGCGATCTGGTCGTCGGTCAGCGGCTTCGTCGGCTCTTCTTCATCGATCATTTTCTTCACCAGACGCTTCAGCGTCAGCAGCGACATGTCGCCGCCCTCGGGGCCGTTCACCGCTTCGCTGAAAAACGAACGCAGCTCGATCACGCCCTGCGGCGTGTGCGCATACTTGTTAGCCACGGCGCGGCTGACCGTCGAAGGATGCACGCCAACTTCTTCGGCGACCTCTTTGATCATCATCGGTTTCAGCTCGTCCTGCCCCTTGTCCAGAAATCCCGGCTGCCGCGCGATGATCGACTGGCATACCCGCAAAATCGTGTGCTTTCGCTGTTCGATATTCTTCATCAACTGAATCGCCGCGGTGAACCGCTCTTTCACGTAATTGCGCACTTCCTTGTCGGCCGCATCGCGCGTCAGCAGCCGGCGATACGTCGGGCTCAGGCGAAGCTGCGGCATGTCGTCTTCGTTCAGGAAAACCTGCCACGCATCATCCACCTTGCGGAAGTACACGTCAGGCTCAACCAGCCGCGGTTCCGTCTTGTTGTAGCGCAGCCCCGGGCGCGGATCGAGCTTCTTGATGGTGTCGATCGCGTGCTTCACGATATCCGTCGGACGGTTCAGCGCGCGCGCAATCTCTTTCAACTGGTTCGACTGCACCTGCTTCAGATATTCGGAAACGATCTGCTGCGCCAGGGTGTTCTGCGGGTCAAACGCTTTGATCTGTAGCAGCAGGCATTCGCGCAAATCGCGTGCGCCGACCCCAATCGGATCAAAATCCTGCACCACCGCGATCGCATCCTCGATGTCGTCCTGCGAATACTTCCCATCCTGCGCCAGTTCCTCGTTCGAAGCGGTGAGATACCCGTTCTCATCGAGGTTCCCGATAATGTTTTCCACGATTTGGCTTACGGCATCGGAGCAGATGGTTACGCTGAGTTGCCAGGTGAGATGGTCGGTCAGGCCAGCGGGAGAGGAAAGAAACTTTTCGAACGACGGTCGCTCGCTGACTTCGCGTTCCTGCGACTGCCCGCCATCGCCGCCCGTATCCAGATACTGGTTAAAGAAGCTGCCGACATCGAACTCATCAAAAGGATTCGCCTCCGGTTTCTCCGGAACCTTTTCCGTCTCCGCCTTCAGGAAAGTTTCATCGCTGTAGTTGTCGCTGACGGTCGGCTCTTCCGAAAGCTCCTCCAGAACCGGATTCGCGATCATCTCCTGGTTGATCATCTCGCGAAGCTCCAGCCGGTTCAGCGCCAGCACGCTGACCATCTGCACAAGGCCGGGCGTCAGAATCTGCTTCTGCGTCACCCTGAGGTTAAGTTTGAGTCCTTGCCAAGCCATAGATGGGTTGCTCTGTCCCTAGAATAAACCTAATTCAGGCGGAAGTTGTCTCCAAGGTAGACCCGACGCACTTCCGGATCGTTGCTCAACTCCTGGGGTGTACCCTTCTTCATGATTTTCCCATGATTCACGATGTAGGCGCGGTCGGTTACGGTGAGAGTTTCCCTCACGTTATGGTCGGTGATGAGGATGCCAATTCCCGAGCGGCTCAATTCCCTTATAAGGTCCTGTAAGTCCTTCACAGTCAACGGATCAATGCCCGAAAACGGCTCGTCCAGCAAGATGAACGATGGCTGCAGCGTCAGCGAACGCGCAATCTCCAGGCGCCGCCGCTCCCCGCCGGAGAGCATGTAGGCCTTGCTGTAGCGCACGGTCTCAAGCCCCATTTGCGCCAGCAACTCCTCCAGCCGGTCGCGCTGCTGCTCTGGCGTCAGCGGCAGCGTCTCCAGAATGGCAAGCAGATTGTCTTCCGTGGTGAGCTGCCGGAAAACCGAGGGTTCCTGCGGCAGGTAGCTGATGCCGCTGCGGGCGCGCTGAAACATGGGCAGGTCGGTGATCTCTTCTTCGTTCAGGAGCACCCTGCCGGAGTCTGGCCGCGCCAGTCCCACGATCATGTAAAAGGTGGTCGTCTTGCCCGCGCCGTTCGGCCCCAAAAGGCCAACTACTTCGCCTTGAGCAATTTCCAGTTCTACGTTGTCAACGACTTTGCGTCCCCGGTAAGACTTGCTGAGATCGACGCCATGGAGTGTGGGCATTCCGCATCACGTGGGATCGCGGGGCGGTCCCTCTATCTTTGAACTCGGTGCTTGGTAAGAGTACGCAAGCCATTTCCCGAATCCACGACGATGGTATCATCCGCTCTATAGAAGGTCAATTCACGCCCGGTTGTAGTACCTTCGATAGGATCGTAAAGCGTCGGAGTTCCACCGGTCAGAACAAATTTTTCCTCCGCCGCCGTGTAAAGACCGCGCTCTGCCGTACCTCGCCGGTCGCCTTGCTCTACAACCACTCCACCTGTGCCCACCGCCCGGCTGATTTGCGACGTTCCCCCGTTTCCCTGCTTGTCCGCTCCGGTTCGCGTGAAGAATAATTCCAGTTGCGGCGACCGCATCTTCTGGTCCGTCGATTGCACGAAGACATCTTTTTCCAGGTGCGCGTGGTTCTCCGCATCCCAATAGGTCAGCAACCCCGACGAAATATGCCAGACGGGCGTGGCGCCAGGTGCCGCCCCAGGCTGCGGAGCCTGCGGAAAAACGGCGCGCACATTCCCTGTGGCATTCAGGATACGCGTCGGGCGAAGTAACTCGATCGTGTCCGCTTCCAGCACCGACGCCCCCTGCCACAACCGTGCGTGCCCCGTGTAAACCGCGCGCCCTGTCTTCGAATTCGCCCGCATGTGATCCGCCGAAAGATTCGCCGGCACGGAACTCATCTGCAACGACGAAGATTTCGAAGCAAAGTCCGTCGACCGCACCGGCCCTTCCGCTTCGATCTCACCAGTCGCCTGGTAAAAAGTAATTTTGGGGGCGTGCGTTTCACTGCCCGCATCGCGCACCATCGCCTGCCCCGTCAGCACCGTAGTCTGCGCCGCCCGCGCAAACACCGCCTGCTGCGCTTCCGCGTTCCGATCCGCTTCCTGCAGCCGCACGTTTCCACGCAGCGTGATTTGCGACCAGTCGCCCGCCGCCGATAGCTGCGCAACTCCCGTTGAGGAGCTCGCGGTCTGCACGGGTTTACCAGGAATTTCCCTTTGTGATTGCACGGCGCCCGTCGCGTTCAGAAGTTGCGGCTTTCCCTGCGCGCTGAAATCCAGCGCCAGCTTGTCCGCCGCCAGTTTCGAACGCACCGCAGTCGCATCCAGCCATTCCATTTCGCCACGCTCCAGAGTCTCCGCATGCTGCACGCGATTCACCGCGCCCGCCTTGCCGCCCGTAAACGTCAATTGCACCGCGTTGCTCGTCAAGCTGCGCGTCGTTCCCGTCTTCGGATCACGCCCGTTTACATGCACGTTTCCTCGCAACTTCAGCAGCTTCGCCTGATTCACTCCCGGCCACATTTCCATGTCGCCGCTCTCCGCCTCCAGATTCCCGCTTGGCGACGCTCCCTGTACCTTGCCTTCCGCCACGATGCGGCTCGTCCATCCTTGCGGCGAAATATGCGCTGTCAATTTGTCCGCACGCAGCATCGAATCACCCTTTGCGCCGTGATTCTTCACCTCGGGCTGCTGGTTCAGCGAACCGGGCGTCGCAATCAGCGCCTGCGCCCGGAATTCCGCATCCAGCAACAGCGTGAATTCCCCGGCTGTCACCTGTTCACCGGAACTCACCGCTGTCGCCGGGCCAAGGAGCTCCACCGTATGCCCGACCTTGTCAATCTCCATGCTGCTGCCGCTCATCTCCACCTGCGCCGACAGTGTGTTTCCCTTTTTGGCGGAGGCATCGGCCGCGGGCTGTATTTGGATGCGTACCTCGCGGATCAGCCTCAGTTGGCCTTGTTCGGATTGATATACGGCTCCGACCCCATCGCCGCTTCCATTCGGAAAAGAAAATTTCACCGGCTGCACCGTTTGCGCCCGCCCCGTTGCGCGCTCAAAGGTCACTCCGCTGGTGTCAATGTGAATAATGTTCGGCCTGCCGCCGGGATTCGCAGCCGCGCGCGCCGCGTCCTCCGCGCTTTGCAGTTCGAATTGCACCTTGCCGTCGCACTGGATGCTGCCATCGGTCTTCGCATAACGGCAGCTCTGCGTGTGAATCACGTCGTTGCGATCCCCATTCTTCCCAAACACCTTGATCTTGACGTCTTCCAGCAGGCTGATGTCCTGCCCGCGCAAATCCGTCGACCTTGACGCTTCCAAATCGAAAATCGTCCGATCGCCTTCCACTTTCTTGAAATGCAGCGTGGTGAACTGCTTCTCCTCGTTCTGCGGCAAAGGCGCCGGGGCATTCTGCCTTTCGCGGTGCGCCACCCATAGGCGCTGCACGTAAATCCCGCCGGTGATCCCGGCCAGCGCAAACGCCAACAGTGCGGACCACCGTGCGTATCGAGACGCATCGCGTCGGTTCATATTTTCAGTTAATCAAAATTTCCGGGGAGTGTATAGACACCGCGCGGGAGGCGGGAATTTCAGCCCGCGGCTTCGCCCGCAACGGACCCATCAATTGAGAGGATGCCCACATTCGCTGCGGCCACCCGGTCACGATCCGTGTTTTTCACCAGATACATGGCCTCGTCCGCCAGATGCAGCAGCCCTTCTTTGGTCTTCGAATCCACGGGGTACGCCGCCAGCCCCAGGCTGGGCGTCAGCCGGATGTTCAGGCCCTCCGCCTGCAGCCAGACGGTTTCACGAATCAACTTGTGCAGGCGCCGCGCGACGTTGATCGCGTTGTCCTTCGAAGTCTGTGGCAGGAGCAGTACAAATTCGTCACCACCATACCGGAACGCAAAATCAATCAGCCGGCAGTTGGTCTTCAACGATTCGCCGATTTCCGCCAGCAGCCGCGAGCCGACCAAATGCCCATGCGTGTCGTTCACCTGCTTGAAATGATCCAGGTCAATGAACACGATCGAAAATTCGTAGTTGTAGCGTTGCGACCGGTAAATTTCCGTATCCAGGATGAATCCCATGTGACGCGCATTGTAAAGCGAAGTGCAGTCGTCCTTGATCGTCAGCTCGTGAATCCGCTTCACGTGTCGCGCGTTCTCGAGAGCAATCGCCGCGAAGTCCGAGAGCGCCTCCAGGAGCTTCAGGTCGCGCGGGTCAAAGCCTTCCGGGCCCACGCAGTTAATCAGCTCGATCACTCCCAGGCAGGTGTCACGGAATTTCACCGGCACCGCCACGATCGAGCGCGTCTCCATCTTCGTCTTCTCGTCCACTTTGCCGAAGAACCGCGTGTCCTTCGAAGTGTCCGGCACAATCACAATTTCGCCGTGTTGCGCCACCCACCCGGCGATTCCCTGCCCCACCTTGACGCGCACATCCTTCAGCGCCTGCGAAGCCTTGCCCACCGCCAGCTCAAAATACAATTCCTGCTTGGGCTCATCGAGCAGCAGTAACGACCAGTTGTCAGGGCGTAGGAATTCGTCAATCTTCTCCATGATGGTGCGCAAAACCTGGTCGAGTTGCAGCGAAGAAGTGAGCGCCTTGCCCAACTCCTGGAACACCGCGACTTCTCCCGCCTCGCGTTGCTCCGAGGGCACACCCGGATTCCTGCGGCGGTCCACAGTCGGGAACTGCTTGATTTCCTCAACGCTCACGGAAGTCGGTTTCTCCGGGTGGTGTGAAACTTTCGGAACCTGGATGCCCCTGGGCCGCCGAGTTTCGACACCTGTTCCAGCCAATCTCGGTCAGTATGGCGCTGGTCAAAAGTCCGCGCAAGCCGCGCGTGGTACAGGCGTTCCCATCTCGCCATCCTGAAGCTTACGAGCTGGGCTTGGCTTCGGGTAGCAGATTGGCGCCTCCCCTACGGTGCCGGTATCGGAATGTGTTTCTTTCGGTACAGAAGCCTTCCGCGGAGTGAATTAACATCAGGCTTGGGGATGCTATGTCATTTGGCCTTTATTCGCTTGGATTTGCGATCGTGATCGGTGGCCTGGCCTATGCCGCCTACTTGCTGCACATGCCCGCGCACTGGATTGCGGTTGGGGCGCTTGTGCTCCTCGGATTCGGCATTCTGACCGGCGTCAAAGCCACACGTCAGAAAGATCCAGTGGGATGAGCGGACGGTTGGAATCTGATTCTCTCTTTACTCCGCATGCCTCGCGGCTGTCCGCGCAAACCACTTCAAATTCTTCCGACGCAGACACTCGTCCATTCGCCATGTCATGTTCCTGGCTGAACTGAGTGAATTCGCCCGGGTACGAATTCTTGCCGTTATCGGTTCGCCCGGGATGGCTTGAGGAAGCGAAATACAAGAAGAAGTAAGAAAAAAATGCACGGCACCGCGACTACGCCGGCCACGATAAGAAAATACTCCCGCAGCCCTGCCAAGAGCCCCCACACCAGCTTCAGAATAAGTTCCACAACCAAAGTCTAGCGCAAGAATCACATTCCATACGCGGGGTCTCCGCCGTTTGTGCCCAATGGACTCCGGGGTGGGGCGCTTGCCAGGGCACGGTACAACGCAATCACCCGCTGGTTGTAATGCTCAAGCGTGAACTGACGGTCGATCCGCGCTCGCGCTGCTTTTCCCATCGCCCGAGTCTCCTCGTGGTGTTGATAGCACCACAAGATCGCTTCCGCCAAGGCGTCCACATCGCGCGCAGGAACTATCCGCCCTTCTTTGCCTTCCGTCATGCAATCGTTTGACCCAGTCCGATCCGTTGCCACCACCGCCAGCCCCGAAGCCATCGCCTCCAGTAACACCTGCGCGAGGCCTTCGATTGGCGACGGCAGAACAAAGAGGCTCGATTCGCGGTAGCACCGGGCAACCTCCACCGGCGGCAGAACTCCCGCCAGCCGAATCCCGCAATCGGCATAGTCTCTCAATATCGCTGCCATCTGTGGCTTCACTTCTCCCACTAGCACCAGTTCCGCGCGAGGCAATCTGAGTCGCTTCCACGCTTGCAGGAGATACCCCACACCTTTGGCGAACTCCACGCGGCCCACGTAGCAAACACGAAAGATCGGCGGCCGCGCAACCTCTGGAACCGGTGAAAAAAATTCTGTGTCAACTCCCGTTGGCAGCACCACCGTCTTCTTCCCATAGCCGTACTCCGCGAAGCTCTCCTTCGCCACCTCAGACGGCACCACAATCCGGTCGCACTCTGCAAATTCCTGCTCCATCCTTTTCAGGAGCCTTTCCGGCTGGTTTCCAATGCCGTCAAGACTCCTCACGCCAAACCGCAGGCACTCCTCCTTCTCCACATCCTTCCACCGGCGCGGATGACTCGCCGCATGTTCCACCAAAGTGATGGCGCCCTGTTGTTTGGCCGCGCGCAAACTTGCCAGGCACAGGGCAGTGCAGCCATGGAAAATCTTCGACGGAACAACGCAGCGTGCGAGCAGGCGGTCAGCAAGCCACACGGTCACCGTCATCGGTGGTCGCCGCCGCATCTTCGTGGGCAATCGGCGCCAGACTCCCCACACAAGGCGCTTCGCCAACGTGTAAGCCGGGAAATTTTTCACACGCTCCAGACGCCCGTCGCTATTCGGTCCCCGAATCTCCAGGTAGGGGACGAAGTCAATCACCTGCCGCAGCATCCCTGCCGAAAGCAGGCTCTCCGCCAGGGTCTTTTGATAAGAGGCTGCGCTGATCGCAACCGTCACAGAAAGGGCATCCGCGGGCATCGGAATATCTTACTCCGCCACCGAATTCGCAGGCATAAGCCAGATTCCATAGGCTTCGCTTCGCGGGGGCGCCGCTATCAAGAAGATGCCTCCGCAAGGCTTCGATAGAGTGCGATCATCCGTTGATTGTAATGAGAAAGCGTGAACTGACTTTCGATCCTGGCGCGTGCCGCCCGGCCCATGGCGCGGATTTCTTCCCGATGCTGGTAACACCACAAAATCGCCTCGGCCAGCCGCTCGACATCCCGCACCGGAGTGACAAATCCTTCCACTCCTTCCTTCACGCAATCGCCCGCACCAGAGAGGTCGCTCGCTACTACTGGCAGCCCCGAGGCCATCGCTTCCAGCAGCACCTGGGCCAGTCCCTCATTCACCGAGGGAAAAACGAACAGGTCCGATTCGCGGTAGTGCTGCAGCAGTTCTCTCGCCGATAAAAAGCCTGTCATGTGTACCGTGGAATCCGCGTGAGTCCGCAGGAGCGATTTCATTTCCGGCCGGATATCTCCCGCCAGCACCAGCTCTGCGTTCGGCAACGCTAGCCGTTTCCACGCCTGCAGCAAATACCCCGCCCCCTTGGCAAGCTCAACGCGGCCCGTAAAACACACTCGAAATTTCGTCCGTCGCTCAGGTTGCGGAAGCGGTGAAAAAAATCTCTCGTCCACTCCCGGAAAAACCACCGCTGCCTTCGCCGCGTAACCAAACTTGGCAAAACTGTCCCGGGCCACAGTGGAAGGCACCACGATACGGTCACAAAGTTCGTATTCCCGCTCCATCCGCTGAATCAGCGCCAGGGGAAGCAGCGGGCTGCGCTCGCTTCGCTTGATGTGAAAGCGATCGCATTCTTCGTCGGGTGCCCGGTGAAAATCGCCCGGGTGGCGCCCCGCGTTTTCGATCAGCGTTGACGCGCCCTGACGCTTCGCCACCGGCAGGCTCGCCAGGGATTGCCCCATCCATCCGTGGAACACGCTGCAGGGCGGTATCCACCGCAAACACAACCGGTCTTGAAGAAGAACCGTCACCATCACCGGCGACGGGGGTCGCCATTTTCTCGGCAGGCGCTTCCACGTTCCCCATAGCAAACGGTTGATGGCACGGTAGCTCGGAAACCGCTTAATCGCTTCCAGTGAGCCCCTTCCGTTCGGCTCCAGTATCTCCAGATACGGCCCCGACCCAACCACGCGCCGCAGCATCCCCGCCTGGAGCAAACTCTCTGCCAGCGTCTTCTGCCAGGGGGCCGATCCCACCGCGAGTGTCACCGAAACGCTATCCCGCTGCATGGTGAATAGGAGTTTGGTTTTTCAAAGAGTTCAGCTTCCTGCGATTGGTACTTCTTCCGAACACGTGCTTAGCGCGTGCGGAGAGGCTTCTTCGCCACCCGAATCAAGGCACGCAACGCCGAATTGACGGATTGTTCGTCCGGGAAATACTTAGCGACGTCCGGCGAGAGGAGTACGAGGTTCGTTCCCGCTCGGTAGCGCGCGATATATTTGCCACGCACACCGCCCTTCAATGTCGACAGGTCGTACTCCGGCCGCATCTCATCTCGCCGTTCTCGTTTTTCAGTTTTTTTCTTCATATTGTTCTCGTTCGCGCTGCGTCGTCTTGCGGGCGCTAATAATCCTGATACTTCCATTGCGATCCAAATGCGCGACGATCAGTACCCGGCCGGCTTCCGACATTCCAACTGTGATAAAACGCTGTTCCGATGCGGAATGATCTGGGTCAGGATAAGTCACTGACAAAGGATCACCGAACACGGTCGCGGCTTCTTCGAATGAAACCCGGTGTTTTCGGCGATTCTGCCTGGCCTTGCCTGGATCCCATTCAAAATTCACCATCTCATCTTACCGCGCCGTGGGTATGTGGCAAATGGTGGAGGTGTCAGAATTCTTAGATGATTCAATCGCCGAGGGGGAGACAAACCGATGGTCAGACAAATCTAGGCCACATCCCCTTGGTTTCGAAGGAACGAGTTTTGGCTTTCTCTTCGCACAACTTTGACCTTTCCCGTCATCCTTCTCCTTTTTTCTCCGCCCCGGGTTTCTCCCCGCTGGCGTCGCTGATAGACTCAAGGCTACGGATAGGGGCATGGCCAGGGGAAATTTCGGAGAACGCCTAAAACGCGAACGGGAATTGCGCGAAGTCACACTGGAGGAAATCACCCAGGCAACGCGCATCGGCTCCCGTTTTCTGGAAGCGCTCGAAAACGAAGAGTGGGCCAAGCTTCCCGGCGGCGTCTTCAACCGCGGCTTTGTCCGCTCCATCGCCCACTACCTCGGCCTTGATGAGGAAGCGTTTCTGGCCGAATACGACCTGGCGCACGCCGCCCACGCAGACCAGCAGGCGCAAAAACACGCGCAGAAGATCGAAGATCGAATACCTCCGACGCCGTTGTGGATTCCCGTCACTCTGGTTCTGGGCGTGCTCCTCTTGCTGGCCGCGATTATCTTTGGCGGGATATATGGCTGGCGGAGATACGTCAGGCACTCCGCTCCAAGACCGGCTGCAAGTACCGCCAGGCCGGCAGCGAACTCATCCCCGGATGCTAGCGCCGCTGCACTACTGTCCTCCTCGATCACTTCCCCTCCTGCCACCGGCCCCTCCGGCACAATAGAATCTCCGTTGGATCTTTCCGTTTCGGCAAGCACCCTGACTCACGCGCCCGTGCGAGCCGACGGCACTTTGGTTCTGGACGACGCCATCCGCCCCGGAGAGAATCGCCACTTTTCCGCCAATACCGAATTTGTCGTCTCCGCCGCTGACCCCGGCGCGGTGTTGCTGGAATTGAACCGGGAAGCAATGCCGCCCGTCGGCGCGCCCGGCACCTCCGGTACAATAACCCTGACAGAGAAGAATTTGAGGCAGGCATCCGGTGGAAACTCTCAGCCCTGAAGTTCTCGAGGAACTGCGGCACGGCCGAGCGCCGCGCGAACGAAAAATCGCCGTCTGCACCGCGGGTGCGCACCTGTCCGCCGTCGACCGCGCGGAAATCTTGTGCGTTCTCTCCGATGATCCCGATGAAGTGATCTCCACGCGCGCCCAGGACGCGATGCTCTCGATCGCGCCGGAAGTTTTCGTGGATGCGGTAAAACGCGAAACGGCGGTCCCGGCCCTCTTTTCCTATGTAGCCAGAAAAATTCCGCGCACCCCCGGGATCGCGGCAGCGATGGCCGAAAACAGGAACTGCCCACCGGAATGCTTGCTTCCCCTGGTCCCTTATTTCTCCCCCGCCGTTGTTCAGCACCTCCTGGAAGAACTCGATCGCGTCACGGCGCATCCCCAACTTGCGGCGACACTCGAACACTCTGCCTTCGTCACTCCGGAGCAGAAAAAACTGCTCGAAGAATTCCGCAGCACGCAAATTGACCATGGACACCTGGCCGACGCGGCCGCCGAAGCGGAGCCAGACCCCGGCAGGCGCCAGACGTTGCTGCAGCAGATTAGCCGCATGACCGTTGCCCAGCGCGTGCAATTCGCGATGAAAGGGAGTTCCGAAGCGCGCCGAACCCTGATCCGCGACTCCAATAAAGTGGTACAGCGCTCCGTCCTGCAATCGCCTCGCCTGACCGATCAGGAAGTGGAAGGGTTCGCCTCCATGGCCAACCTGACCGACGAAATACTTCGCCTGATCGCGGGCAATCGCAATTTCCGCAAGAACTATGTCGTGGTGCGAAATCTCGTCAACAATCCAAAGACACCGCTGGATGTGACCTTGCACATGCTGCCGGTGCTGAATGCCGGCGACCTTAAAAAACTGGCTATGAACAAAAATGTTCCTGAAACGCTACGCACATCGGCGGTCAAGCTGCAGCGCACCCGCGCTTCCCTGAAAAAATAGTTGTTCGAGGAGGCAGAGTGAAATCACGCATGGCGATTGTCGCGCTGTTGGTGGCGACGGGCTGGATTTGCGGATGCGCTTCCTCTCATAACGCAAAGGCAGGAAATACAGCCGCGGCGTCGCAACCAGCTTCGCTCGTCGGCACTGAATGGGTTCTCCGGGATCTTGCCGGGACTCCCGCCCTCGAAAAACCGGAAGCGACGCTTGGCTTCCCCGATGATGGGCACGCCGCGGGAAACGGTTCGTGCAACCGATTCACCGGCTCGGTGACGATTTCGGGAACTTCGATCAAGTTTGGACCGCTCACTTCCACGCGCATGGCCTGCGTGACAAACGGCATCGGCGACCAGGAAGATCGCTATCTCAAGTCGCTCGCGGCGGCAACGCGATACGAACTACGCGGCGCGGAATTGCTGATCTACTTCGAGGGAAGCGGCAAACCGCTCACCTTCAGCCGCGCCGCAGGCGGTAAACCCTGATTATGATTTGTCAGTTGTGCATTATGCTGGGAGTGCGTGATTCTGTTGTGGGCGGAGGCCATGTTTCATGAGATCGAGAATCGTTTTCCGGTTGGTCCGGCTGTCCGTGGTACTGGCAGCAGCTTGTGCGCTGGTGGTGATCGCTGCCACGTCAATCCACGGCGATTCCGACCCGTGGACGAAAGCCCAGACAGTCGAACCCGCCGGCCTCGCAAAGGAACTCGGCAACTCCAAGACTGCGCCGACGGTCGTTTTCGTGGGATTCAAGCGACTCTACAGCGCCGGGCACATCAAGGGCGCTCAATACCACGGGACGGCGGGAAGCGACGAAGGGCTGAAAGAACTGACCGCTTGGGCCGCCGGACTTCCCCGCTCGACGAATCTGGTGATCTATTGTGGATGCTGCCCGCTGGAACGCTGCCCCAACATTCGCCCTGCCTTCAAGGCGCTGCAAGGGCTGGGATTCAAAAATCTGCGCGTGCTTCTGCTCCCCCAGGACTTCGCAACGGACTGGGCGGGTAAAGGTTTCCCCTACGATAAGGGTGAGTAAGCCAGACCGCCGAACTCGAATCGGTAAGTCCTCAACCTATCGTGCTTCTTGCTCCTGTTAACTTTTTGGCCAGCCTTGCCCGTCACATTTGATTTCAAGACTCCCCCTCACGTTAGTATCCCTTTCGGGGTTATTTTTCCGGGAGGCTTCCCATGCGGAAATGGTGTGTGCTGATCGTGTTTGCGATTGCGCTCGGCTGGATCGCGATGGCGCAGGAAAAGCCGCAATACAGCGAAGACGAAGGCAAGATTCTGGCACTCGAAAATCTGTGGAACCGCGCCGAGCAGGCCAAGGATACAACGGCGCTCTCGCGTATCTTCGCGCCGACCATGGTTTACGTGGATTACGACGGAGCGCTTCGGACTCGGGATCAGTTCCTGAGCTACGTGAAGAACGACAGTTCGGCTCCGGAACAACTTGTCAGTGAAGACCTGAGCATCCACTCCTATGGCGAGTTCGCCGTCGTCACCGGAGTATTCCGCGGCCGTTGGAGCAAAGGCGGAAAGACCACCACGTTGCGGGGTAGATACGTTGACACCTGGGCTAAGCTCGACGGTACCTGGCAATGCGTTTCCGCCCAGGCCACTCTGATCCAGCCTCACTGATTCAACCTTCCATCGAAACCTGCGGAAGCGCGCCGGAGATGGCGTGACTCGCTGCGGGCTTCCTTGCTATTCTCGATGCGTTCCAAATCGCTCCCGGGGTGAAACCTGTGAAAACACGTTTGAAATCCATCGTCACCGTTGGTTTGTTCGTGGTGCTTGCCGTTGCGGCGGCGGCGCAGCAAGCCGCTGTTTCCCACTTTGATGGCAGTTCCTGGTGGTCGCACGTGAAATATTTGGCGGACGATTCGCTGGAAGGCCGCGACACCGGCAGTGAAGGACTGCGAAAGGCGCAGGCTTACGCGATCGAGCAGTTCAAGAAAGCAGGTCTTGAGCCAGCTGGAACTGACGGGTTCTACCAGCCGGTTTCGTTCATTCAATACGAACTGGATGAGGCGAAGTCTTCGCTCGCCCTGGTGGCCAACGGCGAAACAAAGCCGCTCTCGTTTGCGGACGACGCGTTTTTCAGCACAAGGGCGACACACGAATCCATGCAGGTGACAGCGCCGCTGGTTTTCGCCGGTTACGGGCTGAAAATCCCGGAAAAAAGCCTGGATGAACTGGCCGGATTGGACCTGAAGGGCAAACTCGTCGTGTATCTCGCGGGTTCGCCTTCGGATATTCCGACGGCTCTTGCTTCGCACTATCAGACGGCGGGTGAGCGATGGAAATCGCTGAAGGCAGCGGGAGCGATCGGAGTGGTGGCGATTATGAACCCGGCTTCGATGGACATTCCCTGGTCGCGGGTTTCCCTGAACCGCAATCATCCGTCCATGGATCTGGCCGCCGCGGAATTCAACGAAACCCCCGGCCAGCAACTCGGTGTGGTTTTCAATCCCGCCGCGGCAGAGAGTTTGTTCGCGGGATCGGGCCACACGTTCGCGGAAATCGCGGCTCTCGGCAAGGAGCGCAAGCCGTTGCCACATTTTGCGTTGGCGACGTCATTGAAGGCCAATGCCACGCTGCTGACGAAAAAAGTGGAGTCGGCGAATCTGGTGGGAAAGCTGCCGGGCTCGGATCCCGTATTGAAGAACGAATACGTGGTGCTTTCCGCGCACATCGATCACCTCGGGATTGGCGCGCCCATCAACGGCGACAAGATTTACAACGGCGCAATGGATGATGGCTCCGGCAGCGCACTAGTGATGGACCTTGCCGCAAGCTTGAAGGCGCACCCGGAAAAGCTGAGCCGCTCGGTGATTTTCCTGCTGGTGACCGCGGAGGAAAAAGGCTTGCTGGGGTCGAAATATTTTGCGGCGCATCCAACGGTGCCGGCGAAATCGATCGTTGCCGATATCAACGTGGACATGTTCCTGCCGATCGTGCCGCTGAAAATCTTGAAGATCGAAGGGATTGAAGAATCGGACCTGGGCACGAACGCGGCGAAGATCGCGCAATCGATGGGCATCAAGCCCATCGCCGACCCGGAGCCGCTGCGCAATGCGTTTATCCGCAGCGACCAGTACAGCTTCATCAAGAAGGGAGTGCCGGCGGTGAAAGTTGACATTGGCTTCGAGCTGGGCACACCGGAGCAGAAAATTTTCAAGGAGTGGCTGACGAACCGTTACCACGCGCCGTCGGATGACGTGAACCAACCGGTGGACCTGCAAGCCGCGGCAACATACGAAGAGTTCACGCGCCGGCTGCTGATTTCAACGGCCGACGACCCCGCGAAACCACAGTGGAAGGTGGATTC
>Ga0209380_10000801_pt1 | contig 22277 bp, 16 predicted proteins | sample HubBroMetageWFT6_FD_188347 | JGI IMG/M metagenome (GOLD analysis project Ga0209380, IMG submission 188347) | Warmed and freeze-thawed soil microbial communities from the Hubbard Brook experimental Forest, New Hampshire - Hubbard Brook CCASE Soil... | ecosystem: Environmental > Terrestrial >...
CGCTGCATGGTGTGGGTCATTCCGCTACTGGCCTGCGGCAACGTCGCGGATAGCTACCTGATTAGCGTCGGTGCGGCGGGAGTCATCGCCGGGCCATGGGCCGTGCGGCGCCGGGCCGCGGCGGTGGCGGGCGCGGGCTTCGCCGCGGTCGTGCTGATAGACCTGTTCCACAGCAACCTCGGCTCGGGCGTAAACGGGTACGCGTATCTGGCCGGCGGGACCGTAGCGACCGCCTCGCCCGGCCTGCTCGCGCTGCTGAAAGGAATCGCGAAGCACCCGCTCATACTGATGCGCACATTGTGGCTGAAGCGAGCGGACATCTGGGCGAACCTGGGCTCCGCAGGTGCAATCGGGATCGGCCTGATCTGGCTCGCCCCGGTGATCTGCGCGGTACTGCTGGAGAACACCCTCGCGCCTGGCCTTCTGTTCGCGATGCCGTCATTCCAGAGCCTTCCGGTGTACCTGCTGGCACCGGTCGGAACCGTGGCGCTACTGGTCAGGCTGAGCCGTCGCAGCACCGAGGCCGCGGTGGCAATGTCGGCGCTCGTACTCGTACAGGCGGCGGGCATCAGCGCGGTGTGGTGGCCGCAGGTGCCCGGACACTGGCTCCGCGTCCCGGCTAGCTCCGCGAGCACCCTGTCAGCTGTCTCCGCGCAAATCCCCGGCACGGCGACGGTAGTCGCGTCCGAGGGCATAGTCGGCAGATTCGCCAATCGGCTGCACGCCGCTGCGCTGGTCGAGCCAGGATCCCTGGCCGTGGCTGGCCCGTCGTGGTTTGTCATCGCGCCGTCGGCCGGCATTGAGGTTCAGAGCACCGGTTCGGCGATGGCGTTCATCGCCGAGCTAGCCGGGCCGCTGCACGCATCGCTCGTGCGGCACGCCAACGGTGTCTGGGCGTTCCGCTGGTCCCCGCCAACCGACGTACGTTCCGTTCAGGTGCCGAATCAGCCGGACTCGCTGCCCGCTTGGACGTCACCTGGCGCGGCCGGACGGGATGTGCTGACCGGACCGGCCACTGGGTGGCACGCGGCCGCGACCGGCGGGCCGGGGTACGTCACTGACGGCCTTCAGTGGCTGGATCAGCGCGGCACCTATCAGGCGACGGTCTCCCTCGCGGCGACCGGGACGATCAACGTCGAGGTCTGGAACGACAACTGCGGCACCCTGCTGGCGCGCCGGTCGGTTCCGGCGACGAATGGCGTCGCCGTCGTGACCGTGCCGGTCGGCGTAACCCGAACATGCTCTGGCGAGAGCTCTTCTGGCTGGGGACCGTTCCGGGCCGACTTCCTGGCGCCTCCGGCCGGTCAGCGACTGGAGATCCGGGTCTGGTCGCCGGGCCATGAGCAGGTCAGCGTGTATACGGCCGGTCTGGTCCGCGCCGGATAGCACAGGCTGCGCGCGGCCGGCAAGCACGCCCGTGCGCAAGCGACGGCGGGCGCTGGCGCGGTACCTACCGGCGGGTAGAACATGGTCATATGGCTACACAGCTTCAGCGCAGCGCCACACCAGGCCCCCGCGGCAGTGCGGCGACTATGCGCCTGGCCTCACTCATGCGTGACCCGCTCGGGGGGTACCTGAATCTGGCGGCCACCTACGGTGATGTCGTCCGGCTGCCAGTGTCCCCGCGCGCCAGCGTCTTCTTGTTCACCCGGCCAGAGCACGCCGAGCACGTCCTCGCGAGCAACCAGGACAACTACGTCAAGGCGTTCACCTACCGGCCCCTGCGCGCGCTCATGGGCAACGGGCTGCTGACCAGCGAGGGCGAGGACTGGCGCCGGCACCGGCGGCTGATCCAGCCGCTCTTCTCCCGGCGGGACGTCGGCAACTTCGGCCCGCCGATGACCGAGGTGACCCGGCGCATGCTCAAGAGCTGGGAGGGCCTGCCGGACGGCACGGAGATCGACGTCGCGGCCCGGATGAGCGCACTGGCGCTGGAGATCGTGGGACAGGCGCTGTTCGGCACGGACCTGTCCGGCGACGCGGCGCCGATGAGCCGCGCGATCAGCGCCGGCCAGAAGGTGGCCATGCTGGCGACCTTCGTCCCGCTCTCCTGGGGCCCGCGGTCAACCCGCGCCCTGAAGGCCGTCGCTCGCCGGGCGGGCGGCACGCCCGAGGGCATCGACGGCCTGGTCGACCGGATGATCGCCGAGCGCCGGGCGCTCACGGCCGCCGCTGGCAATGGCAATGGCGCCGCGCCGGGGCGCCGCGACCTCCTGCACGTCCTGCTGACCGCGCGGAACGAGGACGGCTCGCGCCTCACCGACACCGAGATCGGTGACGAACTCTCGACCTTCATGCTGGCCGGGCACGAGACGAGCGCGGTCACGCTGTCCTGGGCGCTGGCACTTCTTTCCGCCTACCCGCAGGCGCGGGACCGGCTCGAGGACGAGGTCGACTCGGTGCTCACCGGACGCGAGCCCGAGACCGCCGATGCCGAGCGGCTGCCGTGGACGACCGCGGTCATCGCCGAGACCCTGCGGCTCTACCCGCCCGCGTGGACCGTCGAGCGGGACGCGCTCGGTGACGACAGCGTGGCGGGTGTCCCGGTCCCGGCCGGCAGCACGGTCGCGGTGCCGCCGTACCTCGTGCACCGGCACCCGGACTTCTGGCCCGATCCCGCGGGCTTCGACCCGGCGCGGTTCCTGCCCGCGGCCGACGCAGCCGCCAGCCCCGCCGCCGCAGGCACCAGCAGGACGAGGCTGGCGGCGGATCGTCCGCGTTACGCCTATATTCCGTTCGGCGGCGGCCGGCGCGCCTGCGTCGGGCAGTCGTTCGCCGAACTCGAGACCGTGCTGGTGCTGGCTTCGATCGCGCAGCGGTTCCGGCTAGAGCTGACCGCGAGCGGGGTCCCGAAGCCCAAGGCGGCAATCACGCTGCGGCCAGGTCGGCTGCCCATGCGCCTGCTCCGCCGGTAGCGATCAGCCGGCCCAATCAGATCAGGCCGAGCAGCCCGTCCAGGCCCACGGTCAGGCCGGGTGCAAGGCCCGCGGCACCGCGGATCGCGACGAGCACGCCGGGCATGAACGACGCGCGGTCCAGCGAGTCGTGCCGCAGCGTCAGGACCTCGCCGTGCCCGCCGAGCAGCACCTCCTGATGCGCGACCAGGCCGGCCAGCCGGACCGAGTGCACGTGCACGCCGTCGACCTCAGTGCCGCGCGCGCCCTCGGCCGCGGTGACCGTGGCATCCGGAGACGGGCCGAGGCCCGCGGCCGAGCGCGCCTCGCCGATCATCGTGGCCGTCCGGCTCGACGTGCCCGACGGCGCGTCCGCCTTGCCGGCGTGGTGCAGCTCGATGACCTCGGCGGACTCGAAGAACGGCGCCGCCTGCGCGGCAAACCGCATCATCAGCACCGCCCCCACGGAGAAGTTCGGCACGACCAGCACCCGCTGGTCGCCGTGACCGGCGAGCATCGCGCTGACCTGGGCAAGCCGTCCCTCGTCGAATCCGGACGTCCCGACCACGACCGTGAGGCCGCGCCCGAGGCACCAGCGCAGGTTGTCCATGACGGCCGCCGGGTGCGTGAAGTCGACGACCACATCGCAGCCGTCCAGCAGGTCGAGCGGATCCCCCACGTCCACCTGCGCGGCGACCTCCATATCCGGCGCCGCCTCGACGGCGCCGCTGACCGTCGACCCCATGCGCCCCTTAGCGCCCAGCACGCCTACCCGTATCATCGCGGTCCTCTTTTCGACGGAACGGGGTAGATCCTAGCCTCGGCCCTCCGCCCCGCCGGTGTGCTCAGTACGGTAAGCACGAGCGGCTTCAAGTTACCCACCCGGGAAGGGCCACGCGCATGTGGAATTCGTTCACGACTGACGCTAACAACGGCATTAGCTCCGAGGTGATTACTTACCAGGGCGGGAACGGCGACCAGATCCACGCCTATGTGGCCCAGCCCGTGACCGAAGGCCCGCGACCCGGCATTGTCGCCGTGCACCACATGCCGGGCTGGGATGAGTTCTACCGGGAGTTCTCCGACCGGCTGGCCCGGCACGGCTACACGGTGATCTGCCCTGACCTGTACTGCCGGTACGGGCACGGCGCGCCGGATGACATTACCGCCAAGGTCAGGGCCGAGGGCGGGGTGCCCGACGCGACCGTTGTGGCTGACCTGGCGGCGGCGCGGGAATGGCTGCTGGCCCAGCCGGACAGCAACGGCAAGGTGGGCATCATCGGGACCTGCTCGGGCGGCCGCCACGCGCTGCTGACCGCGTCGCTGACGCCGGGCTTCAACGCGGTTGCCGACCTGTGGGGCGGCGGCGTGATCATGTCCGATGAGGAACTCAGCCCGGCCCGCCCGGTCTCGCCGCTGGACTACACCGCCGACCTGAACACGCCGCTGCTCGGCATCTTCGGCAACGACGACAAGTACCCGACGCCCGAGCTCGTCAACCAGCACGAGGCCGAGCTGAAGAAGCACGGCAAGGACTACGAGTTCCACCGCTATGACGGCGCCTCGCACGGCTTCTTCTACTACCAGGCCCCGGTGTACCGGCCCGAGCAGGCCATGGACGCCTGGGAGAAGGTCTTCGCGTTCTTCGCCGACCGCCTCAGCACCTGACCGGCCGACCGCCGGTACCGCGTCGCCCGCCCATCACCCCAGCGTGGTCATACCCGGGTAGCAGTTTGCCCTGGGCCGCGTCCGACTGCCGTCGTGGTATCACCGCCGATCCGGCTCCGTAGTGTGACGACCAGGCCCCCGTCCGTGAGGCAGCGTTAGCGGCAGCCGGGAATCCGGCGTGACGGCGGCAAGGGGCTGAGATCAGTGGCGACGACGGTGCTTGAGCTGCGTGAGGTGTCGAAGGTCTACGGGACCGGCCCCGCGCAGGTGAATGCGCTCCGGCGGGTGAGTCTGTCGGTCCGCCGGGGCGAGCTGGTGGCGGTCATGGGCCCGAGCGGTTCCGGCAAGAGCTCGCTGCTGACCATCGCGGGCAGTCTCGAAGAACCCACGAGCGGTCAGGTGCTGGTGATGGGGACTGATCTTACGGACCTGTCGCCCAACGAACAGGCGCGGCTGCGCCGGCGTCTCATCGGCTACGTCTTCCAGGACTTCAACCTGCTCGCCGGGTTCACCGCGATCGAGAACGTCACTGTCCCGCTCGAACTGGACGGCACCTCAGCGAAGGCAGCCCACGCGACCGGGATGAAGGCCCTCGCAGAGCTGGGCATCGCCGAGCGGGCCGACCATTTCCCGGACGAGCTGTCCGGCGGGGAGCGCCAGCGCGTGGCGATAGCCAGGGCGGTGGTCGGAGACCGCAGCCTCCTGCTCGCCGATGAGCCGACGGGCGCCCTCGACTCCGTGAACGCCGCGGCGGTTATGCAGCTCATGCTCGCCATCTGCCGGCGCGGGGTAGCTGGCGTGGTCGTGACCCACGACCCGCAGATGGCAGCGTGCGCCGACCGGGTGGTGCTCCTGCAAGACGGGCTGGTCATCGATCAGACCCAGACCTCCCCTGGCCCGAACGCACTGCTCATCCCGGGCGCGCAGCGATGAGCGCGATGATGCAAGATCGGGGCCGGCGGGTTGTGATCCGATGGGCACGACGGCTGCTGCGCCGGGAGTGGCGGCAGCAGGTCCTGGTCATGGCCTTGCTGGCCCTGACCGTCGGGGCCGCCGCCTTCGGCGTGGCCGCCGCCTACAACGTGGCGGCCCTGCCCGGTCCGCAGTTCGGCTCCGCCAATTACCTCCTGCAGTTCGCTGGTGCCGATCAGAAGACCATGGCGGCAGACATCACGGCCGCCAGGAAGGCGTTCGGCACCATTCAGGTGATCGGCCGTCAGTTCGTGGCCATCCCCGGCTCGGCCGAGACGGTCGAATACCGGGCCCTGAACCCGCGTGGCCCCTACAGCGGCCCGATGCTCGCCCTGATCCAGGGGCACTACCCCGCGGGCGCCGGGCAGGTCGCCGTCACCAGCGGCGTCGCGCAGTCACTCCAGGTCCGCATCGGCTCCGTGCTGTCGCTGCCCGGACATCGCCAGAGGGTGACCGGCATCGTCGAGAACCCCAGCGACCTGAAGGACCAGTTCGCGCTTGTGCCTCCGTCGGCCGCTGGCCCGGCACAGGGGGTAACGGTGCTGCTGGACTCCAGTCCGGCGGCGTTCAGCGCCTTCCGTGACACATTCGGCGGGCAGCTGGTGTGGCAGGCGCGCGGCGCCAGCACTCAGGGAGCTGTCGCGGCCGGCGCGCTCGGCGCCATCACGATTCTGATGATGCTGGTCTCGCTGGTTGCCGCCGCCGCCTTCGCCGTTATCGCGGCCCGCCGCCAGCGCCAGCTGGGCATGCTCGCGGCCATCGGCGCGACCCGAAGGCAGCTTCGGATGGTCATGGTCGCAAGCGGAGCGCTGGTCGGCATCATCGCCGCCGTTACCGGGGCGGTGATCGGCCTGGCCGCGTGGTTCGCCGTAGCCCCGCGCCTGGACGCATTCGCCGGTCACCGGATCGACCGGTTCGCGGTTCCCTGGTACCTGGTCGCGGCGGGAATGCTGCTCGCGATACTGACGGCGGCCTGCGCCGCCTGGTGGCCAGCGCGAGCCGCATCCCGTGTCCCGGTCGTCAGTGCCCTGTCCGCCCGGCCGCTGAAGCCCAGGCCGGCGCATCGCAGCGCCATCATGGCCATGGTGCTGATCGCGGTGGCCCTGGCCTGCCTCGCCCTGGCCAGCCAGACCAGCGGCCCGCTGATCATCTTCGGCGCCATGGCGATGGCGCTCGGAATCTCGTTCATCAGCCCGCTGAGCATCCGCGCCCTGACCGCGGTCGGCCGCGGCGCTCCGGTGGCGGTGCGGCTGGCGCTGCGCGACCTGGCCCGCTACCAGGCTCGCTCGGCCGCGGCGCTGGCCGCGATCAGCCTGGCCCTGGGGATCGCCGTGGCGATCATGGTCAGCCTCGCCGCGGACATGAGCGCGGCGAACGCGGGCAACCTGCCCGCCACCCAGATCCAGGTCTGGATCGGCCCGCCCGATGACAACCAGCAGGTCCCCATCCGGACGCCGGGCGAGCTGAGCGCACTGGGGGCTGCGGTGCACCGGATCGCCGGGTCGCTGGGCGGTGCCGCTGTCATCCCACTGGCCATGCCCGTCAACCCGGCCAGCAAGCCGCAGTCCGCTGGCCAGCAGCCGGTTGTCAGCCTGAACGCCCCGGTCGGCCGGGCCTCCGGCCGGGGCGGCGTCTACCGCTCGGTCGCTCTCTATGTCGCGACGCCTGCGGTGCTCCGTCTGCTCGGCATCAATCCGGCGACGATCGACCCGGCAACCGACATCCTCACCGTCCAGGCCGGGCAGGACGTCCTCACCACCATCACCACCGTCACCGCCGCCACCAGCGTCCAGCGGATCCGCCTTCCCGGCTACGGCTCCGAACCAACGTCGCTGATCACCGCGAACGGCCTGCGCCATGAGCACTGGACCCAGATCCAGTCCGGCTGGATGATCGAGTCCGCCCGGCCCCTGCCAGCAGCGCAGATCGCGGCCGCACGGGACGCGGCCGCCAAGGCCGGCCTGGTCATCGAGTCGAGGAACACTCAGGCCTCGCTCGCCACGATCAGAACCGTCGCGACAGCTGCGGGTGCCCTGATCGCTCTCGGCGTGCTGGCGATGGCGGTTGGCCTGATCCGCGCCGAGGCATCCGGTGACGTGCGTACCCTCACCGCCATCGGAGCCGCCAGCACGACCCGGCGCACCCTGACCGCCACGACCGCGGGCACCCTGGCGCTGCTCGGCGCACTGCTCGGATCAGGCGCGGCCTACCTGGCGCTGGCCGCCGCTCACCGCAGCGACCTCAGCGTGCTGCGCCAGGTGCCGGTTCTGGACCTCGCGATCGCCATGATCGGCGTTCCGGTCGCCGCCGCGCTGGCCGGCTGGGTCCTCGCCGGGCGCAGGCCGTCGCCGGCCAGCCGGCCGGTGCTCGACTGACGCGCTCAGTCCGCCAGCCGGAACGCGAGCTCCGTCTCCCACTTGCTCGCATCGGGCTCCTCGCTCGGGTCGGTGATGTAGATGTCCAGCCGGCACCCCCAGTGCTCACCGTCCTCGGCGTCCGAGCTGTCCCACTCAACGCCCTGCGTGTCCCCCCAGTGCCGCAGGGTCTCCACCGCGCCGATGAGGCCGTCATACGGGCCGACGTGAAGGTAGGTCACATACCGGCCGGCCGGCAGCATACCGGCTATCACCCCGTCATCTCCCGCGACGGCAGCCGCCACCGGAACGCCGGCCTCAACGTTGAGCTTGCGTTCCATGTCAATGACGTTGTAGCGGAAGAACGGCGCCCCGGCCGGCGCCGCCCCGTGCTCCGCGAGCCAGCCGAACACCTCGCCGAACCGGTGCGCGAACTCGGGCAGCTCCGCCATCGTGACATCGGCCCTGACCGCCACGTAGGGCTGCTCGGGGCGCTCGTTAATCTCCGGCGTTGCTGACATGAGCGGTCCTCCTAGGTTGGTTGAGCCGTCTTCGCGGGCGCGGGACGGACGGGCTGCTGCAGCTCGGTCACCCACTGCTCGACGTCGGGCGACCATTCGATCGTGACCTCGCGCAGGTAGCCGACCGAGCTGAAGCCGTTGGCGTCGGTCCAGCGGGCCAGTGCCTGCCCGGTTACCAGGACGTCATCCATGGATCCGTGGTGAATGATCGTGGCCGCCTGCGGGACCTCGGGGAGCTCAAGCACATTGACGCCGTCGATCGCGCCGGGCCCGGCCGACACCGGGCAGGCCGCGTGGACGATCACGCCCCCGGCCGGAGGCTCGCAGTCCTCGTAGTAGGCGACCGCAGGCCCGGCGGGACTCAGGTCAGCCTCGGCCAGCCGCACCCAGAGGTCGCGGTACAGCGGCTGGATGACCGGCGTGATGTCCTCAGGCTGGAAGCTCGCCGCGACACCGGCGAGCTCCGCGACCCGGACCGGCGCGATGCGCTTGGTGACAACGCCCTCGATGGCCGCCCGGCCCTCATCCTCGATCGTCGCCAGCCTGGCCTCGACGCGGGCGAGGCGAGCCGTCTCGGCCTCGATCTGCGCGTTGATCTCAGCCCGGCGCAGCCTGAGCATGCCGCGCAGCTCGGCCGCGGTAAGCCGCTCGGCGAGGATCTCCTGGACCTGCTGCAGGGTGAAGCCGAGTTCCTTGAGCGCGATGATCCGGTTCAGGTCGGAGAGCTGGCCCGCCTGGTAGAAGCGGTATCCGCTGGCCGGGTCGACGTGGGCGGGCTGCAGCAGCCCGATCGCGTCGTAGTGGCGCAGCATCCGGACCGAGATCCGGCCGTGGCGCGCGAACTCTCCGATGCTGAACATGGTGGCTCCAGGTCTACCGCCTGACACGGTGTCAGGGTCAACCAATGACTAGCCCGGCGTCAGCGCGTTCCGCCCGGCTATGAGAGCGCGCGTCGCGACGGCGGCCTTGTCCGCGGCGGTGCGCACCGCCTCCGGCCCGGTCCCGTAATCCCCGTCGATGAGCAGCGCGGCGTGGCCGTGCGCCGACGCCTCGACCGCGTCCGCGAGCGCCTCCGCCTGCGCCGTATTGCCGTCACAGATCTCGTGTACCACCGACAGGAACGCGTCGATGGGCTCCCACGCCCGCTGCAGGTCGGGGTACTGGCTCTTGTCCAGGCCGGCGATGAACAGCGTGTCGAACAGCGCCCGCTGCTCGCCGGCGAAGCGCACGTACGCGCGCGCCATCGCGACCAGCCGCTGCTCCGGCGCGGCGGCGTCGCCGATCTCGGCCGTGACCACGGCGGTGAAGGCCTCCAGCCCGCGCGCTGCGACCGCGGCGAGCAGCTCGTCGCGGCCGGAGAAGTGCCGGTAGGGTGCCGCGGCGGAGACGCCGAGGCGCCGGCTCGCCTCCGCGACCGAGAAGCCGCGCACGCCGCGCTCGGCGATCAGGCCCGTCGCCGCCTCGACGAGCGCCGCCCGGAGATCGCCGTGGTGATAGCGGCCGCCCTTTGCCGGCTGGGACATAGCCCTCAGGGTAGGACGGACGGCTCGGTGAAGCGGTAGGCGACACCAGTCAGCTGCTCGGAAACTGACCACAGGCGCGCCTGATCGGCGACCTCGTGTGACCGGGGACTCGACTCCACGACAGCCGGATACCCCTTGTCGAACCGGCCGCGCGGGCCGTAGAACGTGCCGCCGGCCGCGGCCGGATCCGTCCCGGCCCGCAGCGCCGGCAGCGCGCCCATCAGCGCGTCCTGAGTGAACCAGAAGTTGATCGGTTGCAGCCGCGGGCTGAGCAGCGCCTTGTTCAGCCTGGACCGGGTCCGGAACAGGTCGGTGTAGACCAGGCCGGGGTAGCTCGCGAGCGCCATCGTCGTCGCTCCCGCCGCCCGCAGGCGCCGGTCCAGCTCGTAGGTGAAGAGCAGGTTCGCCAGCTTGGACTGGTGGTACGCGTCAGGCCCCTCGTAGCCACGCTCCGACTGCAGATCGTCGAAGTTCATCACCCCGTCGTGGTGGCCCTGGCTGCTCATGGTCACGATCCGCGAGCCAGCCGTCGCGAGCAGGCGGTCAAGCAGGAGCCCGGTCAGCGCGAAGTGACCGAGGTGGTTGGTGGCGAACGTCAGCTCGAAGCCGTCCTCGGTTATCTCGTAGGGCAGTTCCATGACGCCGGCGTTGTTGATCAGCAGGTCGAGCTGAGGATGCGAGCGGCGGATCTCCTCGGCCGCCGTCCGGACGCAGGCCAGCGACGTCAGATCGAGACGAACGACCGAAAGTCGCGCGGCCGGGAACCCGGCCCGGATCCGGTCAGCGGCCTGAGCCGCCTTGGCGGTGTTCCGGCACGCGAGCACCACGTGGGCCCCGCTGCGGGCGAGCACGCGCGCGATCTCGAAACCGATGCCGCAGTTGGCCCCGGTCACCACGGCCGTGCGTCCGCTCTGATCGGGGACATCGGCGGCAGTCCACTTCCTGGCCACGGCGCACCTCCATGTAAGAGCTATTCACAATGTAATAGACACTAACATTGAGATCGCTGGAGCGTCCAACTGATTCAGTCTCCGGTCAGCGCGGCTTCCAGTTCGGCCCTGGAGCTGATGCGGAGCTTCGCGTACGCGTTCGTCAGATGGTTCTCCACCGTGCGCTGGGTGACGAATAGCGCCTGAGCGATCTGCCGGTTGGTCTGCCCGGCCACCGCCAGCTCGGCGACGGCCAGTTCGCTGGGGGTGAGCGCATCCCGGCCCCGGATCGCATCCCGGCGCGGCTTGCCGCCGGCGATCACCAGCTCCCGGCGGGCCCGGTCGGCCAGCCGAAGGCCGCCCTGCCGGTGGGCCAGGTCCAGGCCCTCGCGCAGCAGGTCGCGGGCGGCGACCCGGGCGCCCGCCCGGCGCTGCGCGGCGCCGAGGTCAACCAGCGCCCGCGCCAGCTCGAGCCGCGCCGGCGACTCGCGCAGCACGGCCACCGCCTCGGTCATCAGATCGATGCCGGCGCTGCCCCCCTGGACGACGCCGGCCGCGCGCAGGGCAACACCCACCGCCCTGGCGGCGCCCCACTTCCTGGCCAGGTCGAGCTCCTCCGCGCAGAGCCGCGCGGCTTCCCGCCGGCGGCCGAGCACCGTCAGCGACGGCGCCACATCCGACCGCCACGGCATGATCACGGGGTTGACGAAGCCCCAGTAGCCGGCCTGCTCGCCGGCCGTCAGCAGGTCAGCGGCGGCGGCAGCGTGGTCACCGGCCGCCGCGTGCAGGCAGCCCCGGGCGTGCCGGACCAGATTGTGCGGCCAGAACGGCCACAGCTCGGCCATCATCCCGCGCTCGGTCAGCATGGTCCGCGCCTGGTCCAGATCACCGCGCTCGATCAGCCCGTGGATGACGTACGGCAGGTAGATGCTGGCAATCCAGATGCTGGTCGTCCCCGCCAGGGCCTGCATCCCGTAGGTGATGGCCGGGCTGACGTCACCCCCGTACAGCGCGATCATCGACGCGAAGCCCTGGGTGATGGCCGCGGCCGGCCCGGCGCCCTGCTCGAGGGCCACGCTGAGCCAGGCGCGCACGGCCGCGCTTGCCTCCTCGAGCCGGTCGGAGTACAGCAGCACCGAGATCATCTGCGAACGGCCGGCATCCGCGTAGACCGCCGCCGGAGGCCGCTGCAGGGCTGCGCGCGCGCTCCTGACGGCGCCATCCAGATCCTGGCCGGCGGCCATGAGCTCGAGGGCGACGCACCCGTGCATCCGCGGATCAAGGCTCTCCCCGCGGGCTGCGCGCTGCAGGAACTGCTCCAGCATCGGCCGCACCGCCATCCTGGTGCCCGGATCCATCTGCGCCAGCGTGAACAAGGTCGCCTGCAGGCTCTCGCGGTCGGAGTCGCCGGCCTCCTCGACGGCCTGGACGAGCAGCTCCACCGCGGCCGCGAACTGCCCGCGGAGGCCCAGCGCCTCACCGAGGAGCCGCACGATCTGGGCGCGCCGGCCCGGGTCGGCGGCCACGGTCAGGGCCTCGGCCAGATGATCAGCCGCGGCCGCGTCGGCCTGCAGGATCTGCAGTGAACCCAGCTCGAAGAGCACGTCGGCGCGGTCGGCAGCGGGCGGTGGCTCGGCGAGCGCGCGCTGCAGGCACAAGATCGCGACGTCCGGGGCGCCCCGGCTGCGCGCCTCCACCGCCGCGGCGCGCAGCCTGCCGACCACCCACGGATCACCCGCCGGGCCGGAGGCGAGCAGGTGCGCGCAGACGTCCTCGCCCGGCGCGCCCTCGGCGTCGAGAATGCGCGCCGCCCGGCCATGCCATCGCTCCCGCACCGGAGCGGCGAGATCCTGGTAGACAGCCGACCGGATCAGCGGGTGCACGAACTCAAGCGCCTGGTTGCCCAGGATCAGCCGCTCCGCCATCAGCAGCGCGATCGCCTCGGCCGTGGCGTCGGTGTCCAGGTCGGCGAGCTGACCGGCCCGCGTGGTGGTGGCCGCGGTTCCGAGCAGCGCGATCGCTCGCGCGGCCGCCAGTGCCGGCGCGGGCATGCGGCCAAGCTGCAGCAGCACGCTCCTGGATACCGGTCCGAGCGTCAGCCGGCGCAGGTACGGTACGTCCTCGTCACGCCCGCGGACGTCCTCGGCGGCGAGGCCAGCCGCGAGTTCCCGCAGCAAAAGCGGATTGCCGCCGGTCAGCTCGAGGCAGGCCTGCAGGAACCCGGCCGACGGCGTGCCGCCAACCGCTTCGCTGACCAGCCCGGCACTCGCCGCGACGCCGAGAGCGGCCGGGCGCACGACCGTCACGCTGGTCTCGGCGGACAGGTCGGCGAGCAGCGCCTTCTCCTGCGCGGTGCCCGGTCGCGGCTCGCGCACGGTCGTGATCAGCGCGACCGCGAGCCCGTCGACCCGGCGCGCCAGACGCAGCGTGAACCGCAGGGACGGCTGATCCGCCCAGTGCAGGTCATCGACGGCGATCAGCATCGGCGTCAGCCGCGCGCCGTCGGCGGTTAGCCAGTACAGGCTGTCCAGCGCCGCGGCGGCCAGCACGTCCGCGTCCGCGCCGACGTCGGCACCGGGCTCGGCGCCGAGGACCGTGGCCAGCGCCTCGGGCCGGAACAGCTGCCGCACCACGCCCCACGCGTAACCGCTCTCGAACTCGGCTGCGCGCGCCGACAGCACCGTCATGCCAGCCGCCGCCGCGGCGGCGCGCGCATAGGCCAGCAGGCTCGTCTTGCCGATCCCGGCCGGTCCCTCGATCAGCACGGCCGAGCCGGCACCGGACCGCGCGGCCGCCAGCGCCCCGTCGATCGCCCGGAGCTCGGCCGCACGCTCTAGTAACGCCGGATGCGTTTCCCCCCTCATGGCGCAAAGCGTAGGAGATGCGCAGCTAGAGCACCACGTCAGAACGCAATGCAAATCACTGTGGTGCCCACCGTGACGCGCCGGGGGCGGGCGGCCGCCGAGACTGCGACTGAGCTCCGATCGCGAGAGAGGACAGAAAGTCGTGGAACCCACAATGATGCCCACGATGATGCCCGGCCTGGCGCCGACAGTGGCGGCCGCGGGCAGGACGATCATGCCCGGCGGCGGCATTGCCCGCCGTCCGCTGCACGTCATCATCATGGCCGACTGCTCCGGGTCCATGATGCACGGGGGCAAGATCCAGGCGCTGAACTTCGCCATCGCCGAGATGCTGCAGCAGTTCGCGGAGTGGGAGCGCACGCAGGCCTCGTGCCAGGTGCTGATCCGGGCGATCGCGTTCAGCGCGACGCCGGAGTGGCACGTGCCCGAGCCGCTGCCGGTCGGGCACGTGCGCTGGACCCCGCTGCAGGCCGTGCCCAAGGGCCGGACGAACATGGCGCCCGCGTTCCGGCTGGCCGCGTCCGTCCTGACCAGCGACAAGCTGGAACGGCGCGCCTTCAACCCGGTGCTGCTCCTGATCACCGACGGCATGCCCACCGACCCGGACGACATCGACGGGGCGCTGGCCGAGCTGATGTCGCTGCGGGCCGGCCGGGACGCGATGCGCCTGGCCGTCGCGATCGGCCAGGACGCCAAGTCCGGGACGCTGACCCGGTTCATCGCCGACCCGGCGGTGCCGGTGCTGCTGGCCAGCAATGTGTCCGACATCGCCGACCAGCTGAAGCTCGCGACGCTGATGGTCACCAGGCCTGGCTACGCCGCCGACCTCGACGAGAGCGAGCCCGCGGACGAGACCGATGTGGTGGTGTGAACGTGTCCGCCCCCGACTCAGACCGCCAGCCGCCGGCCGCGCCCACCGGGCTGCTCGCCTGGCGATGTCATGCCGCGAGCGCCACCGGCTTCGCGCACATCAAGGGCGGGCTGCCGAATCAGGACGCCGTCGGCAGCCGGCTCGCGGCTGACTCTGGCGGGGCGCAGGTGCTGATCACGGCGGTCGCCGACGGGCACGGTGACGCCCGCCACTTCCGCAGTGACCGGGGTGCCCGGCTGGCCGTTGCGCACGCGCTGGCCGCCGCGGCTGACTGGGCCGCGTCCATGCCGGCTGACCCGGACGGCGCCGCGGCCGCGGCCAGCGGCGCGCTGATCCCCGACATCGTCGCCCGCTGGAACGCCGCCGTCGCCGAGGACATCGGCGCCGACCCGGACGAGGGCGATGTCGGCATCGGCCCGCGCCGCAAGCCCCTGTCGCCGATCGCCTACGGCGCGACGCTGCTCGCCTGCGTCATCGCGGCCGACCTGGCGGTGCTGGTGCAGATCGGCGACGGTGACATCGTCGCTGTGCAGCCGGGCGGCGGGTTCACGAGCCCGGTGCCTGACGATCCCACCCTCGACGGCCGCCGTACCACGAGCATCTGCCAGCCCGACGCCGCGAGCGCGTTCCGCGTGGGCGTGGTCGACCTGGCCGCCACCCCGCTGTTCGCCGTGCTGGCCGCGACCGACGGCTTCGGCAACTCGCAGGCGGCCGAAGACTGGCAGAACAGCGTGGCCGCCGACCTCGTCCTTCTGGCCGAGTCGCACGGGCTCGACTGGCTCGCGGCAGCCGTTCCCGCCTGGGCGCAGCAGTGTGCCTCGTCGGCGGGCAGCGGCGACGACTGCTCCGTCGCTCTCGCCGTCAACTCCGACGTGCGGCTGACCGTGCCGGACGCACCCGAGGACGGGAACGTGGCTGCGCCGGGGCCGGCGATCACCGAACCGCCCGCCACCGGCGCCGGAACGCCATCCCTCGGGCTGGCCGCGCTCGTCCGCCGGGCCGGCGCCGCGGCCAGCCGGGTGCTGCGGTCCCGGCCGCTCGTCGCCGGCCTCGTGGCCGTGCTCGTCCTGGCCGTCATCGCCGGCGCGCTGCTGGTGAGCAGGCAGGCCGGCGGCCACCACCGCGGGCGGGTTCCCGCGCCCGCGCCCAGCGTCAGCCCCACCCAGGGCCGGCGACCTATCGATCTGAACAGGGTCATGCGATGAGTGAGCTGGCAGCAGGCGAGACGGTGCAGATGAAGACCACGGGCGATGCCCTGGTGATCTGCGAGAAGCTCGGCGAGGGCGGGCAGGGCCTGGTCTTCCGGGCCGAGATGGGCGGCCGCCCGTTCGCGGTCAAGTGGTACCGGCCGTCGAAGAAGCGCAAGGCCAACGACCGCCTCTACGACGCGATCTCCCGGCTCGTGAGCAGCGGCCGGCCGCCGTGCAGCGCGTTTGCCTGGCCGATCGACCTGGTCGAGAGCAACGCCCACGACGGGTTCGGCTACGTCATGCCGCTGATGGACAAGCGGTTCATCTCGTTCGCGCAGCTGCTCCTGGCGCCGGATCCGCCGGACTTCCGCATGCTGATCAAGATCGGCCTGGGCCTCGTCGATGCCTTCGCCTCGCTGCACACCTCCGGCCTGTGCTACCGCGACATCAGCTTCGGGAATCTCTGGGTCGATCCGCTGGCCGGCGACATCGCCATCATCGACAACGACAACGTCGGCATCAACGGCGGCCGGGGCATGGTCAAGGGCACGCCCGGATTCATGGCGCCCGAGGTGGCCCGCGACGAGGCGCTGCCGTCGACCGAGACCGACCTGTACTCGCTCGCGGTGTTCCTGTTCTACCTCTTCTTCTTCGGTCACCCGCTGGACGGCCAGGCGGTGGAGGCCTCCTTCGGCTGGGACGGCGAGCACCGGCTGTCCGAAGAGGAGATCCTGCTCAAGCACTACGGCCTCGAGCCGGTCTTCGTCTACGACCCGGCCGACGACACCAACCGTCCGGTCGCCGGCAGCCCGGTCGCCAGCTGGTGGGCCCTGTACCCCGGCTTCTTCCGTGAGCTGTTCATCCAGTCCTTCACCAAGGGGCTGACCGATCCCACGCTCAACTCCCGGCTGACCGAGGGAGTCTGGCGCAAGGCCCTGTACCGGCTGGCCGACTGCGTCTGGGAATGCCCCGGCTGCGGCGCGGGCCTGCTCTTCGACCCCGCGGCGCCGACGGCCACGCGCTGCTGGCACTGCGGCGCGAGTCCCGAGCTGCCGCTGCTGCTGAGCGTCCTCGGCCATTCGATCGTGCTGCACCGCGGCGCGGTCCTGACCGGGCGGCACCTGCGCCTGCCGGCCAGGTCCGACGAGCCCGTCGCCGTGGTGGAGACCGACCCGCGCTATCCGGGCTCGGTCCTGCTGCGGAACAAGTGCGACCAGGCCTGGACGGTCAGCCTGCCCGGTGCGGAGCTCAAGTACGTCAAGCCCGGGCAGCGGCTGCTCGCCCGGCCGCTGACCTTCGAGCCGGGCGGGAAGCGAGCCACGATCGCACGCGCGGGGACGGAGCCGACCCGGTGAGCGACGCGCTGCCAGACCTGATCGCTCAGGTGCTGCCGGCCGGCACCGAGCAGCGCTTCCGCGCCGGCCGCCCGGTGACGATCGGCCGCGACACTGCCTGCGATCTGCGGGTCGACGGCACCGGGGCGTCCCGGCATCACGCGATCGCCACGCCCGAGCCAGGCACCGGGTGGGTGCTCATGGACCGGAGCACGAACGGCACCTTCGTCGACGGGCAGCGGGTGGGACGGCACGTCATCTCCGGGCCGCTCGTCGTCTCGATCGGTGACTCGGCCGGCGGAACGCAGATCCGGTTCGCCCCGGCGCAGGCGGTCAAGCCGGTGCCCGGCCGCCTGCAGAGGGCCGCCCTGCCGGGCCTCGGGCAGTTCAGCCGGGCCTACGACGCCGACGCGACGCGCATCCGCATCGGGCGGGCTCCCGACAACGACCTGGTGATCGATGACCTGCTCGTGTCGCGCTACCACGCCGAGCTGCGGCGCCGGCCCGACGGCCGCAGCCAGATCGCCGACCTGGGCAGCCACAACGGCACGTATCTGGACGGCAGGCAGCTGACCGGCCGCGCCGAGGTGACCGACGGGGCGATGATCTCGATCGGCCATCACGCGTTCGTGCTGTCCGGCGGGAGCCTCCAGGAGTTCATCGACTCCGGGGCGGCCAGCTTCGCGGCGATTGATCTCTCGGTCCGGGCCGGTACCAGGTACCTGCTCAAGGACCTGAGCTTCACTGCGGACGGCGGCGACTTCGTCACCGTGCTCGGCCCGACCGGTGCCGGCAAGTCCACGCTCATCAAGGCCCTGTCCGGCTACCGGCCGGCCGACACCGGCTCGGTCCTGTACAACGGCCGCGACATCTACGCGAATTATCAGGAGCTGCGCAACCGCATCGGCTACGTGCCGCAGGACGACGTCCTGCACCCGCAGCTGACCGTGCGCAGCGCCCTCCGGTACGCGGCACGGCTGCGGTTCCCGCCCGACGCCACCGGCAGCCAGCGGCACGCGCGGGTCGACGAGGTCATCGCCGAGCTCGGCCTGCAGGGCTGCGCCGACCTCCGGCTGGCAATGGTCTCCGGGGGCCAGCGCAAGCGCACCAGCATCGCGCTCGAGCTGCTGACCAAGCCGTCGCTGCTCATCCTGGACGAGCCGACCTCGGGCCTGGACCCCTGGTACGAGTGGACGGTCATGGAGCTGCTCCGCGGGCTCGCGGACGGCGGCCGGACCGTGGTGGCCGTGACCCACACGGTCGAAAGCCTGGATCTGTGCAACCGGCTCCTGTTCCTGGCCCCCGGCGGGCAGACCGCCTACTTCGGGCCGCCGGCCGAGAGCCTGCCCTACTTCGGCGTGCAGCGGCCCAAAGAGATCTTCAATCAGCTCAATCACGCCCCCGCGGGCGAGCTCGCGGCCAGGTTCGCGGGCTCGCAGCCGGACGCCAGGTACGTTCAGGCTCCGCTCGCGGCGGCTCGCGCCGGGAACGGGGGCTCCGCGGGCCGAAGCGCGCCAGCGGCGTCGCCCAGCTCGCCTGGCTGGATCAATCAGCTGGCCGCGCTCACGAGCAGGTTCGGCCGGGTGGTATCTGCCGACCGGCGCAACACCGCGATGCTGCTGCTGCAGGCGCCGATCCTCGGGATCCTGATGGCCGCGATCCTGCCGACCGGCACCCTGGCCCCTGGCGGCCAGAACGCGCGCGCCGCGGCGCAGGTCATCACCGCCCTCGTGCTGAGCGCCACCTATCTCGGCGCGTCCAACTCGATCCGGGAGATCGTCAAGGAGCGCGCGATCCTGACCAGGGAACGTGCGGTCGGCCTGTCACCGCACGCCTACGTGCTGTCCAAGGCCCTGCTGCTCGGCGTGATCACGATGATCCAGGCCGCGCTCCTCGTCGTGATCGGCGTGGCTCGTCAGCACGGGCCGGGCGCCGGGTCGGTGCTCGGCAGCGGACGAGTCGAGCTGTTCGTGGTGGCGTCGGCCACCGGCCTGGCCGCGATGGCACTTGGCCTGCTGATCTCTGCCCTTGTCTCCAACGCCGACAAGGCGCTGACGATCCTGCCGGTGCTGCTGTTCGCCGAGTTCCTGCTCACCGGCGGACTGTTCCCGGTCACCGCGCCCGGCCTGCGCGAGCTGAGCTACCTGTCCTCCGCGCACTGGGGGTATGCGGCCGCGGCGTCGACGGTGAACCTCCAGGGCCTGCTCGGGGGGTGCGGCGGGCCGGGCGCGGCCGCCGCTCTCGGCAGCGTGTGCACCGGCGCCAACGCCCATACGGCGGGCGCCTGGACCGGCGACATGGCCCTGCTCCTTGTGCTTGGCGGCGTCGCACTCATCGGCGCGATCGCAGCCGTCCGCCGGATAGGCCAGCCGCGCAGGCAGAAGGCCGCGGCGAAGTGAATCTCAGGGGAGAAAGGACTGATCACGATGAGCCAAGAATGGGACCCGCAAGGCGAGGTGAGCGCGGCCCTGACGTCCGCCGTTGCCGGGTTCGGCGCGGCCGTCCTCAACAACGCCGACATGCTGCGGAACGTCCTGGCCGACGACGTGGCCAGCTTTCCGCGCGAGATGAGCGTGCTCACCATGGCCGCGCAGGCCGGAGTGGCGGCATCGATCGCTGACCTGATCGGGCAGCAGGGCGTGGCGGCCAGTTCCGCCGTCAGCCTCGCTGCCGCCGACATGTCGGCCAGCCAGGGCGCCGACTCCGCCGGTGCGCTGTGGGCGGCAACTGCCGTCGCCGCCGCGCTCGGCTACCCGGTCTCCGCGGCGGCGCCAGCAGCGAACCAGCCTGCGCCCGCGCGCCCGCTCGTTCCTGCCACGGATCCCGGCGCGAACGCCGTCCGCCCGCCGGCCCGGCGCAAGCAGCTGTGGACGGCCGTCGCCGCGGTTGCGGTCGTCGGCGGCGCGATCGCCGCCTTCAGCCTGCACGGCTCCGGCTCGGGCAGCGATGCGGCCGCCCGCTGCGTCGTGGGCACGTGGTCGCTCGCCTCGGGAAAGCAGGTGTACCGGGAGTCCAGCGGCACCGTCCTGACGTTCCGGGCCACGAGCGGCGCGCAGGGGCTTGAGTTCAAGTCGAATGACCAGCTCCTGGTCGTGGATAACCAGCTGACGTACACCGCGGCGGCGTCTGGCGACACCATCACGTCGGTCACCACCGGCCAGGGCACCGCGAGCTACCGGGTCACCGGCACCCAGGTTCAGTTCCGGAACTCCGACGTTCCGGGCACGAACACGATCTACGAGAACGGCGAGAAGAACTCGTCCGCCAACGTCGGCTTGTGGGGCAACGACGTCGATCAGCTCACCTGCTCAGGTAACTCGATGACCCTCAGCAAAGACGACCTTTCCTATACCTACACGCGCGCGACCAGCCAGCCGAGCGGCTAACCAGAGCGGGGAGTACATCCGATGAGCGAGTTGCAGATAACGAGCAACGGCAAGACCCAGACTTTCCAGCCCGGCCAGATCATCCGGATCGGCCGAAGTCCCGACAACAACGTGGTCGTCTCCGACCCGACGGTGTCGCGAGAGCACGCGCGCCTGGTCGGCACCGATGACGGCTGGGTCTTCGAGGACATGGGCCAGGACCGGACGTTCGTCGGCGGACGGCCGATCACGCGCGTGGCTGTCGGCCCGCAGATGGAGGTCCGGCTCGCGACGCCGGACGGGCCGGCGCTGCTGATCCGCACCGGCGCGTCCGTCGTTCCGCAGCGGGCACCGGTCAGGGAGCAGCCACCGCAGCAAGCGCAGCCGGCCGCGGCGGCGGCGGCGGTGCCGGTGCCGGTGCTGGGCCGGAACGTGCCCGCCGCCGAAGGCCTCGGAGCGGCCATCAACATCCTGGTCCCGGTCAAAAGCTGGCTTAGCGACCCTGGCTGGCGGCAGTGGGGCCGACTGCTGGTCATCGTCTACGGGCTGCTGCCGATCATCTATCTGCAGTTGTTCGCGAACAGCACCAAGTTCTCAACTCCTGGGTGGGCCTACAGCCTGTACATCGCACCCTTGTGGGCGATCGCATTCTGGCTCCTGATCCGGCCGGGACGGATCACCGGGCAAACGGTCGCACTCGCGGCGGGCGTCATCGTCACCGTCCTGCTCTTGCTGCCCTCCCTCGTCACCTGGTGGGAGGGAGCAGTCCATACCATCTGGCTGATCAGCAACAACCCGCCGACCGTCGCGGTCTCGCACAATCTGCTCACGTGGATCGGTGGCGTCGGCTACCCCGAAGAGACAGCCAAGGCACTGCCTGTCCTCCTGGCCGCGCTCATTCTGCGCTCGCAAGGCAAGAAGCTGGACGCGCGCATGTGGATGTTCATCGGCACGATTGCCGGGCTCACTTTCGGCGTGGCCGAGTCCATAGGTTATGTGAGCAACGCGCTGCTCGATGCGACCAAGAACTCCGGCGATGTCATCTCTGACATCTTGCAGTTCTGCGAGCGAGTATTCGTCGACGGGTTCCAGCACGCGCTCTGGGCTGGCATCTCGGCTTTCTTCATCGGCATCGGCGTCAACTACCGGCGCCGGGGCATCCCGATCGTCTTGTTCGGGGTGACCCTTCCCGCGGTTCTGCACGGCTTGAACGACTGGTCCCTCGTCGAGTTCCCGAACAACCAGTGGGTCTGGATCGGCATCCAGACCGTCTCCCTCCTGCTGTTCGTCGGCTACACCATGTCGGCGGCGTCCATCGACCGTCAGGTGCGCAAGACGCCAATGTTCCGCGGCCAGTCAATGCTGCTCGACCCGCCCAGCGTGGTGCAGCCGAGCAGCACCTGAGCAGTTAGCAGTCTCTTCCAGTAGTTCAGAAAGCAGGTAGGACGATGACGGGACGGACATGGGACGCCGACGGCGAGGCGAGCTCGGCCTTGCGGACGATCCTCGCCGACTACGGCGAAGTTGGGCTCTCCAGTGAGCAGCTGATGACGAGCGTGCTGACGGACCTGATGCCCGAGACGCCGCGCGAGGCCAGCGTGCTGGTGTACGCGGCGAAGACGGATCTGGCCGGTGCCCTGCGGCAGCGTTCCGACCAGGGACTGTCGCCGCAGGCCGTGGTGGCTCAGGTCGCGGCGCTCCTCGAGGACCGCACCGGGCTGGCGGCAGACGCGTGCACCTGGGCCGCGAGGGCGATCGGAGCCGCGATCGGCGTCGTGCCCGAGTCCGGCGC
>Ga0209380_10000803_pt1 | contig 22235 bp, 16 predicted proteins | sample HubBroMetageWFT6_FD_188347 | JGI IMG/M metagenome (GOLD analysis project Ga0209380, IMG submission 188347) | Warmed and freeze-thawed soil microbial communities from the Hubbard Brook experimental Forest, New Hampshire - Hubbard Brook CCASE Soil... | ecosystem: Environmental > Terrestrial >...
CGGCGGACGTGATCCATTCAATTTCGCCAGACGGCACAGGGTCTCCGCAGCGCCAAAGCTGATTTATGCGGTTTCCTAACGATGGAAGTACAAGGCACCAAGCAGCTTGCCAGGAACTCGCATCGGAGCCTCGGCATTCCACGCTTTATTCTTGTGGCCTTTGCAGTCCGGGACGCCGCAAGGGCAGTTGGTCTCCTTCGAAGAATCGGCAGCAGCTTCTTTGGGTGCTTCGAGTGAATCAACTGGACTCACGAGACTCCTTTTCATTTTGTAAAGTCTGTATTTCCCATAAAGCACAACGGGAATGCTGAGCAACAAGATGAAGATTGTCGATGCAATCCATAAAGTCCAAGGGATGCCAATAACGATGGTCATTTCAGCCTCACAACCAGCAAGAGCATATCCACCCCTGGTGCAAGTAATGCTCCGCCAAAGAGCAGGGGTGAAACGCGGCTAAAGTCCAAAGTCGAGTTGACTTCATTGCTTGCCATCCGATTGTGAGCCTACGGTTATCTCGATAGGGCCAAGTGGGTGGTTTGGGATGTAAACCTTGCCGTCAATCGCTTCGTGACCTCTGCAATCCGCCGCGCCGCAAAGGCATTCGCCCGCCTTAAATGGGCTTCCATCTAATCCTGACAGAACTTTCTCAAGCAATTTGTCGTCGCTCATTTTGTTTTCCGAATTGTGCGCAAGATGCGCAACTTCAGTGTCACGCGTACAAGTAGGCTTCTCAATGGGACTTTCGCTGTTGATTAACTGGACGCGAGGACAGGCTCGTTGATTGCAATCCGTTCACCAACTAAACAAGTACCATAGACGCGCCCTCTGCGTGCGGTGATTCTGTAAGTCGAGGCGCGCGCGGAAGAACTGACGCGCGATGCCAGCAAGGACAAAATGAGACCTCTTCTCGCACTACTCGTAGTCCTGATTGGCGTTACGCCGGTCTGGGCAAACAAAAAACCGGCTCAGGACTGCAAAGTCAGCTTTGGCTTCGCCTACACCGATAGGCTGGACAACGATTACCGCGGCATACAAGGGAAAGAGCTGAAGGAAGTCGAAAAGAGACTCACCAAATACGGAGACGTGTGCTACACAGCCGACGATGCGAGCGCGGACTATATTTTCTACGTCCACACCAAACCGGCCGCCTACCATGGCGTTCAGACAACCAGCAGCACGTCTACGCATACCGATTCCAACCCGGTGAGCGGAAGCGTGACGGACGAGGACGGAAATCGATCGACGGTTAGCGGAACCGTAGAAACGACAACGAGGACGACAGACACATCCTCTGTTCCCTATGAAGTGGATTACAGCGTGTACATTCTCGACATCATGATACCGCACGCGAAGGAAGGCTCAACGTCGAGGTCGTTCACGAGACTCCACACGCTTGATCAAAAGGGCCTATATCACACCTTGTACGGCATCGGTTACGGCAAGGGCAAGAATCCCGTCATCAACGTGATCGACACGGCGGCCAAGTGGCTGCACGAGAACAATCTGGGCAAATAGTAACTGGCCCGCGCCCGACCAGGCGGGAACAAGGAAACGGTATCAGGAATACCCTAGAACTTGTTTGTGCGGTTTTCTAGCGATGGAAGTACAAGCCGCCAAGCAAGTTACCAGGAACGCGCATTGGAGCAGCGGCGTTCCACGCTTTCTTCTTGTGGCCTTTGCAGCCAGGAATGCCGCAAAGACAATCTGCCATCTTCGAGGAATCGGCCTCAGCTTTTTTGGCGCAGAAGGAGGGCAATAATGATTCAGCTCGCGCTAGAAGTGCTGGCATTCCTGTTCTTGTGTTTCGTTGGATTGGTGTTGCTCGCAATCGTATTCGGTATCCTCGGGGCCATCGGAGACGCCTTAAGGAAGTTATTCGCAGCCACACCACCCACGCCACGGACAGGATTAACTAAGACGCCCTTTGCGCTGGGCCACGACCCAATTGAGCCAAACCACGACCCAAGGTCATGCCCGCTATGCTTAGGCAGGGGCCATCCGCCGGCCGATTCCGACTTATATGCACGTGCGCCCCGGGGAATGTCTACGGACGAACTGCATACTTGGGCAGCTCAAGAACGGGAACGAGAGAGCGAGGATGCGCCGGAGCAAGAACGCGAGAAGCGCCAGATCGAAGCTGCCCACCAGAAGAGCCAATTCAAACACGTTCCCGGTCTGCCTTGGGGCGACCCAAGTTCTTACGTCAGAGGCCCTATTCCTGAGCAAGTGGAGCACGCGCGAGAATCTAACCGGGAGCGGAAAGCCGAGGAACGTGAGCGTGAGATCGAAGCTATCCAGTGCGACTTCAGTACTGCTCTCAAAGCCCCTACTTCTGAGGAACTCGAAAGAGCGCGGCGGGAGACAAATAAACGCGACGCCATAGCGGCGAAGGAGCGTGACGACGAAAAACGCGAGCGCGAAGCCCGGGAGTTTCTGGTACGTGAGTCAGAACGGGTTTTGAAAGAGCGTGAGGAACGCGAGGCTGCCAAGAAACAGAAACTTGAACAGGAGCAAGAACGTGAGGCTGAAGAAAATCGCTCACGCTGGGTTAACTAGCGAGCAAAGGGGCGCTGCAAGCGCTCAAACGCGGCACGGACGCGCGGCTTCCAGATTCTTTGTTTGGTGTTCTCGGCCTTTCCACTGAAGCCCCGCGTTCGAATGATCGCCACGACTAATTAGGCATTTCAGGAACGCCCTAGAACTCTCTGAATCATCTGGCGGGTTGTTTCTCGCAGCAACCCCTGCCCCTTCATCTTCCGGGTTTGCCACTGAGCCGTCCCGAGCGCGTTCCCGAGCTCCTCGAATGTCGCGTTGCCGCTAAGAGGGGAGCGGACGTTCAGCTTGCCGTCTTTGAATTGCCGCGTGAGCTTCCAAATGTACATCTGGCTCACGCCCAGCGCCCGCGCGAGGCCCCGGCCCGACCATCTCCGGTTTAGATCATTGCACCACTTCAACGTCACATGCCGGATCAACTGAGTTTCCGCTTCGCAACGCCAGGGACGCGGCGCGCGCCAACGAGCTTGCGCCTTTGCAAGGTTCCGTCGCGAGGCTTCCGGGGATGGCATACAACGGCCATCTTAGCGGAGTTGTCAGATTTTCTCTATCGCGTCTAAAGGGCTTAGCTTCGACCGCCGAAGCTACTGGCAAATTAATTCTGGCTAGTTTTGAGCGTTCTATTGCAGTACCAACCCGCGACGAGTCAAGTCTTGTTTGATTTTGAGCGCCCGCGGTATCCCGTAACGCGCAGCCCGCCTCACCATCTCAAGTTCTTGCGGCTTTAGATTGCCGGCTTTCGCACCCGCCTCTAGCCGCTGGAACGTGGGCTCGAGTGCATCGTCAAGCATGAGCTGGAACGCCGCCCTCTCGTATGCGACTGCCTGTTGTTCGTCCACGTACGTCATCCCAAGACCCTTGTCGCGAATCTCTTGTGCCTTGCGGAGGTATTCTTTCCTTCGCCACTTACTCAGACCTTTGAGGTAAAAGCTAAGCAATTGGTGCGAGGTGCCGAGTTCTTTGGCGAGCACGCGCAGCGACGGCCTTTGGCCTTCAGATGCTTGGCTCCACGACACGAGCCGGGTGCAGATGGCCTCAGTGCGCGATTCGTTGGCGGGCTTGCGGCCTTTGCGGCCCTTGGTTCCGGCTCTATCACACATCGCGCCAGCAACCCCGAATGTCGCCGCGAGCGCCTGCGTCACCGCGAATGCGTCACCATTGGTCACGTCTTCTGGAAGGCTAAGCCGAATGCGTTCTTTTCCCTCAAGCGGCTCCTTCATCATAGCCCGAAGCGCATCCGTAATCGGCTTTTTGGGGCGCTCGTCCGCACTCATCTCAATTCAGCCTGGTTTGCGTCCCGGTTTCATGTCAATTGAACTCCAAGCCGCTCGTGCTCAGACCGAGCCTGTTGCGTGGTGAGCTTCATTGCGGTTTCGTGATTTGCTTTCCGACGTTCATAGGGACACCTCGCTTGAATCGGGATTCGACTCCGAGCACACCTGCAAGGTTTGTGGATTAGCGACCTTGGGGACAATCAGTCTTGCTAGGCTATGTGTACGGAAAGTGTACGGGACTCGGGCGATTGTTGCAGTCGTGGCGATTATAGCCCAGCGTAAAATCAACAACTTACGTGGATTCAATAGGGGGAGAGAGTCCGAATCCCACCCTCTCCGCCACTACTTTCAAGAGAACGCCTGTTTGGTTCGGAAAGTGCCCGCAAAGATGAAAAAAAACAGCACGTACACATTCCGAACCAAACTCCCCGTTGCTAGAACGTAATCCGCAATCTCAATCGTACGGTTCGCCGGCTATCCACTCCCTCTTGCGAGAAGCTGTTGATCAAGCGTCCGAAGTCCGGATTCGGGATGATATCTTCGGGATGATTCTGTCCTATGGGCAGCAACTTGCCCGTCGTCTGATCGACGCGAATATTGAAATCGCCCAGCAGCGCAAACGTACCGCCTCCGCCGCCCGCATCGGAGTCCGGCGAGAAGAGGGGATGATTGAAAACATTATCCACGTCGGCGCCAATCTGTGCGGTTACGCGCTCGCCAAAGTGAAAGTCCTTATGAACTCCCAGGTTCACGCCCCACGTCCCGGGCCCCCAGAGCAAGTTGCGCTTCGCGTTGGCGGGATTCGAAAAAACATCCGCGCCCACCGAGGGCAATCCGAAAGCAGCCGCGTTCCAGATGCTGTCTCCGGTCTTCTTGTTGTAATTGTTCGTGAGAATCGTTGGCCGGTACGAAGGCTCGGCGTTGAAATCGCCCACCGCATCAACGGAAGAAATTCCGATATTGCCGGGTTCCACAGGATTGCAATCGTCGCAAATCCAGAAGGGCGTGAAACCCGTTCCCGATTTCGCAAACAGATTGAAGGTAGTCGACCATCCCCCGACGATCGAGTCTTCCCAGGCGTTCATCGAAGAACCATACTGGCGCCTCTTACCAACCGGCAAATCGTAAATGCCATATGCAACCAGCCGGTGCTTGGAAACATATCCGTCAACGCCGTAGTCGGCGTTGGGCTGCAATGCGTCATATGCGATGCCGCCGAGGCTGGAGTTGCCAGTATCGAGCGCCGTCGATTTCTGATCGAGATAGGTGTAAGCGACATTCAACAAGAGGCCCTTCTTGTAATGACGCTCGAACTGCGTCTGGAACGCATTCGATTGCGCGTGGCCATAGTTGCCGTAGCTCAAAACGAAATCTCCCAGTGCCGGAAACCGGTAACGTTGATAGTCCGCCGGAGAAATTCCGCAGTTGCCTTGCGTCGGATCGCAAATCTGGTCCGGATGAACGTTCCCGTCATCGTCCACCAGGCTCACGCCAAATGGGGTGTCACTCGGTTGTATTTCATTCAGGTCTTTACCCGCAATCAGTCCATGCATCGTCGATCCGAGATAGGAGAAGCGCACCACGCTATCCCATCCAAGCTCGCGTTCATACGTCACGTTGTACTGATGAATCCTCGGCTGGTGAATATTGAAAGGCACCACGTTCACAGCCGGCGTGTTTCCTGTCGCCGCCACCGCGCCCCCGGAAACCGGGCTGGTGCCGTCCACGCCATTGCCGGGCCAACCGTCCAGTGGATTGCCAGCCGCATCTCTCTTCGTAACGGTTTGGTTGAAGGGGTTCGTTGCGATGGGGTCGCGAATGCCCTGCGCCGCCGATGTCGGATAGTAGATGCCGTACCCTCCGCGAAGCACGGACTTATTGGTGAGGCGCCACGCGATTCCCACACGTGGAGACCAATCTGCTTTATCCGTACGCACCAGTCCGCGGCCGACTCCCAAACCGGAGTTCGCCGCCAGCACATACCCAAAATTAACGATTCGCGGGTCGAGATACTTCAGAGTTTTGTCCGATGGAATTACAAAGCGGCCTAACTGTCCGGTCGAAGGATCGACAAAGTTCGGATCGAAGTTCGCAATCAGATCGTTCTTGTCGATGAACGGCGTAATCAACTCATAACGGATGCCCAGATTCAACGTAACTCTTGGGCTGAGCTTCCAGGTATCCTGAAAAAAGAATCCATTCTCCCAGTTGTGGACGTCCATTGCTGGTCGCGGATCAGAAACGGTGCTTACCGTGGTTCCCGGCAGTCCGAGCAAAAAGCTCGTAAACGGCGTCAAGCCAGTTCCCGAATATGTAATCGATCCGCGCACGTTGCCGCGGTTCAGCGCGAATCCATCCTGCGCCTGGTTGTAAACCATGTCGCCGCCCATGCGGAACGCGTGTTTACCCTTAACCCAGGTCAGCGTGTCTCCGTATGTAATTAAATTCTGGTTGAGCGGGCGAAATGTATTGCGGCCTCCATTCGTGAACGTCGCAAACGTATTGCTGAAGTTCACCGCCGGATGCCCGTACGTCGTAAGCGCAAATGCTCCCGTTGCTGCACCGTATGCGTCGATATCGGCTTGATCGAAACCGATGCTGGAAAGAAAGCTCTCCAGCGTTGTGTTGCTGTGTTGTAGCAGATCTTCGCGGTTGAATCCGCCGCGAAGCTCGTCGATCATATTCGTCGAAAATGTATGTGTATAAGAGAGCGAAACCGTATTGTTCTTGCGATTCACCTGCGTCAAGCCCAATCCCGTATAAGGATTCACCACCGCATTCGTCGCACTGGTTTGCGCCGACACGTCGTAGACGCCATACAAGTGATTGTTATCGGAAAAGTCGTGGTCCATGCGCAGCACGCCGCTATCGAGCACCGAGCGCCCCGGCAGGATCGTTTGATAGCCGCCCACAATTCTCCCGTTCGCAGGATTAATCGGCGCACTCGTCCCGATTTTCGGGAAATACGTGTTGATCATCGCCTGCGTCGTGGGATTTAGAAGCCTCGAGGGGATCGTTACGAAACGCCGCCCTCCATCTCCATTTCCATCATCGATCGTATCGCCGCTGATTTCGGCGGGGGTCATTTCAGCCAGGACGGATGCGGGCACCAGCGGCTTCGCGGAATCGTTGATCTGCGTGAAATCCCCAGTGTACAGATCGGGATGCGCCACGCTATTCGACTGAAACTGTACCGGCGAAACGTTATAGTCCCGTTCGTACGCGGTAAAAAACCACGTCTTTTTCAGCAACGGCGTGGGTCCTCCAAATGAACCGCCAATATCGTTCTCGTTGAAGTAGGGATTCGGATATTTGCTCTGGAACGCTGTTGGAGCGAAATTTGCCTTTCCGTTCAAATCGCCCAGCGTCCAGGCCGCCAATGCGGAGTTCTCGTTGTTGTACACCGCGGATCCGTGATACTCGGACCCTCCGCGCTTGGTATTTACGCGAATATTGGCGATACCCGCGTACTCGGCGCTGAAGTCGGAACTAAGAATGTTTACTTCCCCGACGGCCTCTAGCGAAGGCTTGCTTTGTGTCGGTTCGCCGAAGATGCCGCCGTTCGATCGCTGCCCGTCGAGCGAAAAACTCGCTCCATAGCTTTGCGCTCCCAAAAACTTGAATTCGCCCGCCGCCGAGCCTTGCGTGATGTTTGGATTCAGATAGAGGAACGAATATATGTCCCGACTGTCTCGGGGAAGTTCCGTCACGGCCACGCTGCCAATCGTCTCGCTGATGGTCTGGTCCTCTGTGTTAATCGAAGATGCCTCCACCGAGACGACGATACTCTGCTTGCTGGCGGAAATCTTCAAAACAGCATCTGCGCTGACGGTGTCGCTGCCAGTGAGTATGACGTCCTTGATTTCGGTCTCCGACATTCCCGGCGCGGTGATCGTTACCGTATATTTGCCGGACTTCAGGCCAAACATTTCGTAGTAGCCCTGCGAGTTTGTCGTGGTTTGCCGCGCTGTATTTGTCAGGGCATCCGTAATCGTGACGGGCACGCTCGGAATCACGGCTCCAGCCGCGTCCGTCACGACACCTCGAATGGTTCCAAGGTCCGTTCCCTGACCCAAGGCCTGTCTCGCCCCAAAACAGGCAATAAATAAGATAGCGATCAGAACTGCTGTTCGAGTCCGCACGTAGGACCTCCCCTGAAATGGGTTTGAAGGAAGCCGCTTGCGCGGCGGACGCTGCGAGTGGGATACTTCAGACGTTGCCTTGGTCAAACCCTTCCTTTGACTGGTTTACCCTCAGAGCAATGAACTTATTTCAACACGATAGAAATCCCATGGCGCCCGGCGTTGCCGCATCCGCCGCAAACGCAAGCGGCTTCCTTCAAACAGTTTAATCGAACGCGCACAGAACACCCGTGCCTGCATCACGTATTCGCGAAAACGCGAGTCCGATTAAACACTAGCGTTTGCACTTCCCTGAAGCCCCTGACAGCCCCTGAAATGCCCCTGAAATGCCCTCTTGACCCAACCATAGAATTCTGTTATCCTTCTGTTTAAGTAATCTTACGTTTACGCTGCTTCCTACAATCTTGAGCAGGCGCGTAAAGCCCTGCTCTTCTCGAAATCCGAAACACACGATAGCTCAGACTAGGTGCCGTAACTCCTGTAGAATCAACACTTACGTAAATAGCGCTTGTAGTAAGTGCCTTAGAATCAATACTTACAAAAAGGGAAGGGGCCAGCGCGTCCCAAAAGCGAATCCAAAACCGATTCGCCGGATATCGGGGCTGGAAGGAAAGGGATCGCAGCTACTGAGAAGCTACTAAAATTTAGATTCCGCAAGGGCTAGGCGCGAAAGATGATGCCACATTCGACTGTCCGGCACGAGAAACACATCGCGCAATTCCGATCCGCCCTGTTCTCTCTGTCCGGCGGCGATCCGCAAGACGCCAGTCAGGTAGATCCACCAGCCCTTTCCATCACTGCGCTGTGAAATGTCTTCGGCTTGAGTGATTCCTGCCGCTAGTCGCTCCGTCCATTGTGCTGGGTCATAGCCTTCCAGTCGCTTCGCGGCTTGGGCGGCCCAGGCAAGATTGGGGGGTTTCCGTTTCATTGGCGATCTGTTTGAATTTTGCGGTTGCCTCGGCTGTTGTCGTCCGACAACGCTTTTCGCCAGTCGAGCCCGTCGGCATCGACTCCCCACGACCGGCGATAAATGGCGAGCAAATTTCTTTCGAGCAACAGGAAAGGGCGGTGATGATGACCGTAGGTTCCTTGCCTGGAGCATCATCCCCGAAGGAAAAACATTTCACGTGCCAACTCGGTTTGGAATCTTAATGCTCGTGAATGAATAGAGGCCCGCCGAGAATTGGCTGATGGCAGTCGGACCCCGGGGAGTGGAAAAAATACCCCGCCTAGTGAACATAGGCTCCCGCAGGCATTAGATACTGTATTGGCCAGTTTTCCCGTTTCTGCTCTACGATTTCAGACCATTTCAAGACCCTCGTGCCTGGCTGAGGTAGGAGCTCGATGTCAGGTAGCGTCTCGGCAATAGCGCTCGCGAGCGTATACGCATCGCCTGGGGCCATTACCGCCACTGTTTTGGCTCCCAGTTTCTCACGAGCAAATCGACTGGCGATTTCTGAATCCTCAATCATTTCGAGAAAGTACGGCCTGCCAATCAAAAGAGAGTTATAAACATGATTTGCCAGCACGCCCGAAATGGGATTGACATAGGCATGATCAAAATCCAACATACCCAACGCCGGATCATCCGGCGAAACCGCCGTGTACGGCATACGAGTCTCCCCGAGGCCGCGGAAATCAAATGAGACAATGTCGTAACCCTCATGCACATATCTCTTGATTTCAGGCCAGTCTTCCGCAGTTGCTTTTCCGCTTTCGTGGAACCACAACAGGACTTTTCGTTTCTCAGCGGCGGGCTTGTGAATGTAGAGCAGCGGCATTTCAAGCAACCTGCTATGGCGCAGCATATAGCGGTCAATCGACACTTCGTCTGAGTTTGAGCTTCCCATGGCTTCCCAAGTAATCTGCTTTTGCTCGGTCGGGGCGCCAGTATATTCGCTCAGGTGCCAATCTTTTACTCCGCTATATTTGTCACTGTAATATTCCTTTGCGAGGCTATGTCCCAGTCGAGTTTTGTGCTCGTTGTAATACTCTTGGATCAGCGCCATCAAGGATCTCGCATCACTGTGATCCAGCACGACCTGCCCTGTTCGGGTGCATTGCAGAGCTCTATCAGAGAGTTCCTTCACTGGAGCAAGTCCATGTCTAAGAGGCATTTGATTGAAATGATCAAGAAAGTCGAGTGCGGCTTCCTGATTTTCCGATGAGAATTGATGCGTGTGATAGCCTTCGACCATCGCAATGCGATCTGCGCGGTCGAAGCGCTCGTACAGCCTTCGCACTTCGCGGAAGCTCTTGCGCGTGCCTTCAATGGGGAAAAAATCGAGTACCGCGGCAGCCACCATTACGGGCCGGGGATACATCATCATCAGCAGCCCAGGATGGTCCACACCATTTGAAATCATGCCAAACAAATCCTGCTCCGGATCGCTGTCTGGGTCGGCAAATATGCGGTTAGAAATCCTCATCGGCAATGCGGTGATATAACACGAAGGCACGACGACCTTTATCCGCTCATCGAGAGCAGCAATCAGAGTAGCCTGGAAACCGCCGCCGCTCGTCCCCGTGATGCTGATTCGTTCGCTGTCAACTTCGGGGCGGGTGAGCAGATAATCGACCGAGCGGATGCCATCCCATATCTCCCATCTGGCAAGATTTGCTCCAGCCAGATAGGCCAGATTTCCCATCACAGCATGTTCGCCACAGACCAGGTTATAGCGGCTCTTACCAGCCGTCGCATCCCAGAACTGGCTGCGTTCACCCTGCCCAACGGGATCCCAGGAGAATACGACATATCCTCGCCCTACCAATCTCTGACTCAGCGCCTGATAGTGGAATTTCCCATCGGCAGCATGTCCAGCAGGCACCAGCACGGCAGGATGCTTCGTTCGGTGATCGTCCGGCACATAAACCAGCGCCGTGACATAGACGCCTGGCAAACTTTGAAAGATCAGTTTTTCGATAGAGAACCCATCCATCTGAATCCTGCCGGTGACACGCGCATGCAGATCTGTTTTTACCACTGGCAAGCCACCGATCATTTGCAGAAGCTTTTGCCGCAGTTCGTCTTGCGTTCTTAACAATTCTCGCTGGTCATGGATGACCTCCCAGGCGCTTTGGCGTTCGTCGTCTTCTCGCCACGCTTGGTCCGCTTGATACTGCAGGAAAGGAGTTATGCGTGGTCCCGGCGACAAGGACTTTTCACGGACCCGAAAAAACTGCGGCGGCGGTGCATCGTCCGCTGCTAGCGAGCAACAGGCCAGCGCACCAGCCAGCACGACCGTGATGCAGGGTCGGATCAACCTTCCTCTCCGCAGTTCGCTAGTGTACTCAACCGATCGCCCTCGCCGAATGCACGGAAGCGTGAAACAGATCACCGCGTTTTTACCGTGAGCGCCCCCATGCCGTACCAGCCGTCATTTTGTCGGCCCTCAATCGCGAATCGAACAGCCGATTGCTCTGTTCTTGGATCCAGCATCGCAACGCGGACTTCGTAAGCTCCCTCTCTCATATTTTCCGGGACATACAACGTGCCGTCAAATACCGCGTCTCCGGGAAGCCATTTACGAACGTCCACAGGAATTCTAATAATGGTCGCGGAATTGGAAGATCGCAGTTCAATGGCCAGCGAAAATTCTTTGTAAATCGGAGCGACTCCCGCGTTCAGCCACCACATGTGAATCGGCATCATCGAGCCGGCACTTACCGCCTTTGGAAATTCGAATCGCCGCAGAATAAACCGGTACCCCATCCTTTTCTGAAAACTTTCGAATTGCCGTTTCCATTCGGACGGAATCGGCGAGGACTTTATGTTCACAGAGCTCACATGCCAGCGAAGTGCTTGATCAAGGATGTAGTCGACGTCGTAACCATTCTCTTTCCAACCCGCAACTGTAAAACAAACTTCCAGCGAGACCGGGCTACGTTGCCAAACGTCCTGGATCCCGGCACGCACCACCTGCTGCGGGTAAACTTCCAGCATCTCGGCCGGAAAATATTCATTGTCCGAGTTTGTGCGCATGTCCCCCAAGCAATCAAGCCGCCATCCCGCGCCGTGTTGGGCGCCATAAGTGAGCGCCTGTTGCTCATCAAAGTTCATAAGCAACGGCGTGCGCTGAAACGCATTCAGCCAAATATCAATAAGCTCCTTTTGATATGGAAATGGCGGCATGTAGGGACTCCACCCTTCTCCCCAATAGCCCACGGAAGAAATATCTACGCTATCTAGGTACGGATTCCCGTCGTATCGTTTCCCGGCCTGAGCGACAAGCTCGCCCCAGTGTTTGAGAAACAGCGGATCGCTAAAATCGGGCTGCCAGATTCCTCCGTCCTTGTCTGTCGATTTATTCGCACGTCGCGCTCCCGAATCGCGATACCAGGCAGGTAGTGGGTCCTGGTTTGAGTATGGCATGAGACGAATGGCGAGTGTTTGACCGTGTGTTCGTGCTTCCTCCAGTGCCAGATCTAGAATATCCCATTGAAACTTTCCAGGCTCGGGCTCGAGAACGTTCCAATACCAGCGGCAATAAGAGATGGAGGTATCTGGAAAGTCTGGCTTCGTGGCCGCTTGCGGCACCTTCGCAACTGGCCCCACTTCGGACCACTTCAAAGGAGGATTCGTCGGTTGGCCGTTGAACCTCTGAAAAGTCGTGATCCCCATTCCGGGATTTACCAGCACGTCGGGAATTCCTTTGGGTCGGACGACGACGATTTCCGATTGTGCAGTTCCTCGCGGCGCTGTTGCCAACATCAGGAGAATCCAGAAGCAACATTTTCTGGTCACAATTGACCGTGCGCTGCGGCGTCCACGAATTCTGGTCCGGGATCGAAGCATTTTGGATTCTCCATTCCCAGTCTGTGACTGCATGCGGCCTCGACTGATAGACCGTATCTTCAAAAAAGGAATGACCTGCTCTCCTAATCCGGAAGTGCAAACGCCTCCAGGACATCGGATACTTTCCCTTTAAAAAATCCTCCCCCTCCGGCCGCAATCACTACGAACTGCTTGCCGGTCTTCTTGCCCATGTAAGTTATGGGGGTGGCGTGCGCGCTTGCTGCAAGGTCGACGGCCCACAGTTGCTCTCCGGTCAGCGCATCGAATGCTCGGAAACGGCTGTCTATCGTCGCACCAATAAATACCACGCCGCCGGCGGTCACAATCGAGCCGCCAAGGTTAGACGTGCCGGTGGTCTTCTTCAGCTCATCTACCGCCCCCAGTGGCACTTTCCAGGCGATCTCTCCCGTATTCACGTCCACAGCGTTGAGCGTTCCCCAAGGCGGCTTCTGGCACGGCCATTGGTGCTCGTCCCAGAAGCGGGCGTACTCACCATCTTTGGACCCTCGCCGATATTGCTCTGGCGCGGTAGCGGCCTGCGGTTCCATCTTTCCTATGGCTCCTAACTCATTTACATTGACAAACAAGTAGCCGGAAGCACCATCAAAAGAAGCACCGGACCAGTTCCCTCCACCCAAAGTGCCGGGTACCACTAATGTCATTTTGCGACCATAGGGTGTATACGGTCCGCGGTTCTCAAGCGAATGAAACAGGTCAGCGCAATAACGACTGGATTCAGGCGTCGCTGTGCTGATGTCGGTTTCGCTGAACGACTGTCGGACGAGAGCCGGGGGTTTTACCGGGAATGGCTGCGTTGGCCAAGCTGCTTCGCCGGGCACGTCGCTCTTCGGAACCGAGCGCTCCTCCACTGGAAACAGCGGTTTCCCCGTAAGCCGATCGAAGATAAATACGAATCCCATCTTGGTCACCTGCGCAACCGCGGGAATATCCTGGCCACTCCGCCGCACTGTGATCAACACGGGCTGCGCGGGCATGTCGTAATCCCAAATATCGTGGTGCACCATCTGGTAGTACCAAACGAGCTTGCCGCTGGCGGCATCGAGCGCTACCAAGCTGTTGCTGAACAGATCCAGACCCTTGCGATCTGCGCCGTAGAAATCGTAAGAAGCCGAGCCTATGGGGAGAAAAACTAAACCTCTCTCGGCGTCTACACTCATGAGCGACCAGACATTCGCGCCGGTGCGATCTTTCCACGCGTCTTTCTCCCAACTTTCGTGTCCGGCTTCTCCCGGACGTGGAATGGTGTGGAACGTCCATGCCAGTTTGCCCGAACGGACGTCAAATGCACGAACCACGCCGCTGGGTCCCTTTGAAGGATACTCGGGAACCGCCGCTCCGGTAATGACCAGATCTTGATAGACAGCCGGTGGCGAGGTGATGGAGTACTCCGCTCTAAGATAAGCGTCCGCTGCCCCTACACGCAGATCGATAACGCCGTCCTTTCCGAAATCGCGGCACAGTGCGCCCGTCTTCGCGTCCAGCGCGATCAGTCGCCCGTCGAAAGTGCCATATAAAATCCGGCGGTCGTCTCCTGACTTGCTCTGCCAATAGGCCACCCCTCGGTGCTGGTAGAACTGCCGCGGTCCTGGGCGTCCGCCTTGCGGATCAAACTGCCATATCTCTTGACCGCTCTCGGCATTGAGTGCGATCACCCGATTTGAAGGGGTGGAGAAATAGAGCAGGTCATCAATCACCAAGGGGGTGGATTCAAACGGCGCAATGCGGTGAGGGTCTGTGGCGTTGCCTTCGCGGTCTGTCTCTCCCATGTGATACATCCACGCCCTTTTCAAGCTTCCGACATTCTGCCGATTGATCTGTTGGAGCGGCGAGGATCGCCTTCCGCCGGCGTCGCCGCCATAGAATCGCCATTCTTGCGCGGAAGCTGCTGATGCGAACACCAATATAAAAATGAGTCGAGTTAGCGTAGTTGAGCTCATCACCCACATTCGTGTTCGCATGCGGGCACGACCATGATGACTAAGGGCGGTAATAACTCTTACACATTCCCGAGTTGGGTTTCCTCTGCCAAATATTCGCAGGCGCGAGGAGACAAGGTCCCGCAATTTTTCGCCAGCCAATGGAAATGTAATTGTTTCTAAGAAATGGCGAATCCGCAGCTCCGATTTGCCTGCGTGAATCCTCCAAACATCTCCTCTCCTTGTCGACCACGTACTTGGCCTCCGCATATAATGCCTTAAGACCCTCGCGCTAAGCCTAAGAGGTACTTGGCCACTAACAGCCGCGATAGTACCAATCGTTGAATCCGTGCGCCAGCAGATAGAGGCGCGAATTCCTCAATGAGCTCGAGCAGCGGTTGCTAGCCTTCGAACGGCGATACCAGGAAACCGCTTCTGCTTCCAGTGGACCTTCACTCGCAAAGACCTGACAACGCACTTGGCGAAACTCGAAAACAAACGGTTAGCTTCCGCAGCCTGACCCCCTTCCAAATACGAGACCGTAATTCCGATCGAGAGCACTTGCCTAAGCTAGGCGGTTTGCAGCATCCTGATAGCATTCCGCGATCAAAGAACTGACTCGCCATGGAAACAGGTGACATCTAAGTGTGCAAATCTGGACAGCTGCGGCCCGAGCGATTGGGTATACTTTTTTTTCCTCTCGTTCTCCCGCGACGGGCGCTTGAAGCGCTGACGGTCGTTCACGAAAACCCTATCCGGCTTGAAGTTCTTTAATCTGCAACATTCCGGAGGCAAGAAACTGAGCCCTGGCTCCTATGATCAGGACGTGACGATGTTCGATCGAGCCCTAAAGGTGGCGCATGGAGCTCTTGCGCACCTGTCGTTTGCGAAAAGCCAAAATCTGAAACTGCTGGCCGTTGCGGCGACGGCCGTTCTTTGGCCTGGCGTGGCTCTGCCGCAAACCGCGCGCGGGACGTCTAGCCAGACTGTTCGCGTGCTCAAACCCGACTTCATGGATCGATTCAGTGAATACAACTGGAACCAGAAAGACGGACTCTCCGGAGCGCCCGTAAATGCCATCTCCCAGACAACCGACGGCTACTTGTGGATTGGCACGGGCGACGGCCTGGTGCGCTTCGGAGGCGCAGGTTTCACTTGGTTCCGGAAGTCTAGCGTTCCTCAGATTATCGATAACGAGATTACAGCGCTCGCAGCGGACACGGTTGGCGGGTTGTGGGCGGCAACCTCGTCCGGCGGCGTGCTCCGCTACACGCCGGGTGCCCCGTTGAGCCTGGGGACCTTCGAGCATTACGGAAGCAATGAAGGACTACCTGACGACCGCGTGCTTTCGATCGCGGTGGACGCGCAGGGGCGCGTGTGGGCTGGAACGCAACTCGGTATGGCGGTGTTCGAGGGCAGCCGCTTCAGGCCCATCTATACAAATATCTTTCGGGGGCCGGTGAGCTATCTATACTTCGGCAGTGATGGCGAGACTTGGGTTGGCAGTGTCGGCCGCGCGTTGCGGATTAGCGGTGGCAAGGTGGCGGAGGAAATCCCCGTGCCCGGCGGCTCGGTCACAAGCATCTTGCGGACCCGGCACGGAGAGACTCTGATTGCCGGCGAAGTGGGGCTCTACCGGGCCGTGGCAGGCCACGCCGTCCCGTACCAGATCGGCGGTGTCTCCAACGCGTTCACTGTGCTAGAAGACTCCCGAGGCGGCATGTGGATATCCAAAGCCGGTGGCGGGCTCAACGCTTTCGACGGATCTCGCCTGGGCAGCGCTCCAGCACGGCTCCTGGCAGAATCCCAAAGCGAAGTCCTGGCGTTATTCGAGGACAGACAGGGAAACGTGTGGGCTGGGACGCGATCGGGCGACCTACATCGATTTCGCCCGCACCTATTTGAAGGCTTCGGTTCCAAAGAAGGTCTAGCCTACGATTATATTTACTCCGTCTACGAAGACGCGAGGGGGAGCATCTGGATTGGCGGGCCCGAGGGTCTCAATGAGCTGACCCCCGACGGGCGGTTGCGGCTATTTACGATGAAGGACGGGCTCCCGAACCTGCACGTCAACGCCCTCTCGGGAGCGGCCGGGGGCGGTTTGTGGATCGGCACCAGCCTCGGAGTGGCGCGTTTGGAAAACGAGAGGGTCATAACGCCGCACCAGCCCGTTACCCTCAGATCCGGCGTTCGAGTTGTGCTCGAAGATCGTGAGGGCAACCTTTGGGTGGGCACAGCGCGGCAGGGCCTGGAGGTGTTCCGACATGGTATTTGGACACACTATGGTGTTGAGGACGGTCTAGGCTCGCTCGCCGTTCGAGAACTATACCAGGATTCCCGCGGAGCCGTGTGGGTGGGCACGTGGAGCGGCCTGACGCGTTTCGAGAACGGCAAGACAACCCTGTTCAACACTCGCTCGGGCATGCCGCACGACTCCACGACGGTGGTATATGAAGACGAACAGAATACGCTCTGGCTCGGCTCCCCGGCCGGACTGGTGCGGCTAAAGAACGGAGCAATTACGGCGTTTGGCTCGGAAGCGGGGATCTTGAGCGCCGTCGAGCAGATTACCGGAGATCTGAAGGGGAACCTGTGGCTCGGAACCGAGTCCGGTATTCTTCGTGTCTCCCGCGCGGCATTGGACAACTACAAGGGACCGCACGGCCCGTCCGTTAATGTCGTGCATTACGGGCTCGACGATGGCCTCCCCTCGTCGTCGTGTAGCACCTCCACCCACCCGCTTGCGATGCGGAGCCGCGATGGGCGGCTGTGGTTTGCAACACAGCGTGGTCTCGCGGTGCTTGGCTCAGCCTCTTGGAAACCCGATCGGTTCCAGCCGACGGTTCTGATCGACGGCTTTGTGGCGGATCATGAGCCAATCGTTGTGAACGGCGTTGCGACCGCGCCTCATTTTGAAAACACCTTGCGCAATGGATCGATTGTTCTAGCGCCCGGCAAACGGAATCACCTAGAGTTCTACTACTCCGCCGTTGACCTGCTCGGGACAGGCAAGGTCCGTTTTCGATACAAGCTTGAGGGATGGGACACGGACTGGGCCGAAGCGGCAGGGCAGCAGACCGCCTTCTACAACCAAATAAAACCGGGAGAGTACCGGTTCCGGGTCGCGGCTTCGAACAGCGATGGCGTCTGGAACGAGCAAGGCGCTGCCATTTCGTTCAGGCTGACACCGTACTTCTACGAAACCTGGGTGTTCTACTTCTTGACCGCTTTGACGGGAGCGCTGGCGCTGGCGGCAATCCACCGGCTTCGCGTGCGCAGGGTTCACAAAACGGCACAGCTCCTTACCCGCCTCGTGCAGGAGCGCACCAGCGAATTGCAGATCGCCGAAGCGCAGGCGCGCCAAGCTTCGTTCGAAGCGCAAGCAGCCAACCGGGCCAAGAGCGAGTTTCTGGCCAACATGAGCCACGAGATCCGAACCCCGATGAACGGCATTATTGGCATGACCGATCTTGTGCTGGATACTAAGCTGGAACCCGAACAGACCGAATACCTCCTCATGGTCAAGGGATCTGCGGATGCCCTCCTTACTCTCCTCAACGATATTCTGGATTTTTCCAAGATAGAGGCTGGCAAGCTGGAGTTGGACTATCTGAGCTTCAATCTGCGGAAGAGTTTAGGAGAAGTGGTCAAGACACTTGCAATAAAGGCGCAACAGAAGGGCTTGGAGCTGATTTTCGATGTGGCTCCAGAAGTGCCAACGAACGTCGTTGGGGATCCCGCACGGCTTCGTCAAGTCTTGGTGAATTTGGTCGGGAACTCGATCAAATTCACTGAGAGAGGCGAAATAGAAGTCCATGTACAAATAGAGGCACAGAACGTCGAGGGAACAATCTTACGCTTCAGCGTTCGAGATACCGGGATTGGAATCTCTCAAGACATACAGGATAAAATTTTTGGCGCGTTCTCCCAGGCGGATTCTTCTACGACACGCAAATATGGCGGGACCGGGCTCGGTCTGACAATCGCACGTCAACTCGTAAGCCTGATGGGCGGGAAGCTCTGGGTTGAGAGTGAAGTTGGAAAGAGTTCGACTTTTTACTTTACAGTTCAATTTGGCCAAGCAGTCGCCGCGTTGCCGGCTGAATTGCCCGATGTAACTCAACTTGCTGGCATGCCGGTTTTGGTGGTGGATGACAATGCGACGAACCGGCGCATTCTCGAGGATTCCCTCATCCGCTTGGAAATGACGCCAACGGTTGTTGAAGGTGCGCTGGCGGCAATCGAAGCCCTTCTACGTGCACACGCATCGGGAGCCCAGCTTCCTTTAGTCCTCACCGACGCTCACATGCCGGGCATCGATGGATTCGGTCTTATCGAAATGATTTGCCAAAATCCGTTGTTGTCGAGCGTCAGGATTGTGATGCTCACATCGGGCGGCGAACGTGGCGACGCGGCGCGTTGCCAGAAACTGGGAGTCGCCGCGTACCTGAGCAAACCGTTCGACAGATTGGAGTTGCGTGATGTTTTGCTTCACGTCCTGGCTCGTGACCCAGCAAGGCCGGAAATCAGAGCTTTGGTAACCAGACACGCCCTCCAGGAACAAAGGCAATCTCTCTCTTTTCTTGTGGCGGAAGACAATGCTGTTAACCAGAGGCTGATCGCCCGGCTTCTGGAGAAGAGGGGACATAGTGTGGTGCTGGCGCAGAATGGGCGAGAGGCACTGGAAGCATTGGCGAAACAGGCTTTCGACATTGTCCTGATGGATATACAGATGCCAGAGATGGATGGGTTTGAAGCGACGCAACTGATACGCGAAAAAGAAAAGGCGAGTGGCGCTCATTTGCCCATAATTGCGTTGACCGCGCACGCCATGAAAGGCGACGAAGAGCGATGCCTGACCTGCGGAATGGACGGCTACGTGTCGAAACCTCTCAAGCCGGAACAACTCTTCTCCGTTATTGAAATCGTCGCTCCAAGCATCGGTCGCAGGCCAGATGCGAAAGATCTGCCGGCGCAACGACTGGAGACGCCCGCTCACAAGTGATGAGAGTTCACTCACGGCCCCGAAAGAGGTCTAGATCCTACTGCCGTGACATAACTGCATCCATCAATTCGATTGGAAGAAATGGCTAAGGGCAACACTGCTCCAAGCCTGGAGGGAATGCGAACGGTGCGCAGTACATCGAGAGAATCCAAAGTTTAGACAAGCCATCGCGCAACTGCCGGGGACCCGCGAAAGTAGGATTTTGCATGGTTAGAGGCTTGAGCTAATTGCAAATCGGGGTGCTCTTCGAGCAGAAACCGCAGCGGCGGCCCTCAGCCACTTGCTGCATCACCAGGCGACCGCCGGAGAAAACCGTGAAGTTCGGGATGCCGCGAACATTGAAGCGTACCGCGAGTGTTGGATATTCTCTCGGTATCCACTTCGGCACCACAGCTTGCCCGACATCTCCGAGCCACTTCAGGAGCAGCCATGCGGCAGGGTCCGCACTAGTCCGCCCAGAAATCGACAAATCACGGGAACGGTGACATTGTGAATGATTTCATCAAATGGTGCTGGCCGAGTAAGGTGGGACGCTTTTATGACAGCGCTGTTCAACGGCGAACGGCGGCTCGTTTAAGAGGTGTAGTGTCTGTCTGGGCCCTCGCGGAAGGGAGTTGATTTTATGCAGTTCAGCGCATTTGAGCCCCTTCCGTGCTACTACTCTTGCCACTACTGTCGGTCGATTTGGCCCCTTCCGGAGCCCGCTTAAACACTGGGGATTCGTTCAAATCGAAAACCGATGCTGATAACAAGAGGCATACCAACGCTCACCAACCCCTCACCTCCCTCCCGCCAATGGGGATTTCAATCCCACCCTCTCCGCCAGAAATATAAGTGGTTGATAATGCAGACTTTTTTTCGGACGATTTTCCGTGTTACTTTTTCCGGCTGAATTTCATCGTTCTGTTCACTGAAGCGAAACTCTAAACACACGAAAAAACAAGGCTTCTGATTCTCATAGTTGGGGGTTCGAAGTTTTCCTTCTCCGCACCACTCAAGCGATAAACAACATCGCCGATTCCCGTTGCACCTGCTTTTGGGCTCGTTCAAATGGCTCCTCGTTTCGTTTCGCACCGTAACGGTTCTGAAAACCCTCCCCCCGTGCGTTTCCGAAGAAACGAATCCATCGTTTCGCCCCCGGGAACCGGATAACGCGGAAATTCGTAACCGAGGTCGACCAGCGTGTATTCGAGCCTTGGCGACAGTTCGCCCGTGTTCCCGGTAGCCTCCGGCAAATCCGAAAACAGTTCCACCATCTCTTCTGTCGAACGAAGATGGCACTCGTCATTCCGTTCCAGGAGACGCCGGGCCATTTCGGGCTTTGTGTTACTACGCGAGGCACACGGTCTTGAAAGCGCCAGCCGAAATGCAAAGGACGGGCACCGGCCACGATGAAATGCGCACGGAACAAGCAAGGGTGGATAGCAAGGGACTTTGACCGGGCGGGCCATGACGACCAAGACAAAGCACATCGCCATTTTGCCGGTCGCCGAAGATCCTGGCGGGTCCTTGTCGGCGATCGTTGTCCCCCGCCTGATGCGGATTCAGGATGCCGCCAAATAGCTGAGCGCGACGACCTGGCAAGTCGAAACCTTGCTGCGCGAAAAAATCATCCCGTCCTTTGTGCTCGGGAAGCGCCGTGTGGTTGACCGACTGGAGCTCGACCGCTACGTAGAGAGGCGAAACGCCATGCGAGAACAGAGGGTGCGCATCCGGAGAAAGAGGAAATCGTCGTTTCACTAAAGAAGTGAAGCGTGGTTTTTGCGAATCCATTGCTCGACGTCATGCCGCAGACTCTGCGCAATCCCGATCATCTCTTCCACTTCGCGATGAGAAATTCCCCCGCCGATGTCGTAACTGCTCACGTTTCTCTTCTTACGGAATGCGTCGAAGGCACCAATGAACTTCGAGTCTTTCCCCACGGTGAGTTCCAGCGACTGAATGACTCGGTAGTGATGACTGTCACGGCCGGCGCGGTATCCTGAGGCTACAAGGGCGGCCGTCGCGGCCTGCAAAGCCGCGTTATAAGCGATTGCGAACCGCCAATCGTCCGACACATCCTTTGCCTGGCTGTCTTTCAGGTCGCGCGCCACAATTCCAAGCAGATTAGCGATCTCCTGCCTGCTGCTCTTATGCGCGACGAGCCAGCCGTTCTTGACCCAATCGGCGAAACTCACGCTCGTCTCCAATCACGAACAGTTTCTTTTCTTTGGCGACCGCCGACAGAAAGTGATTCTTGGCGGCGAGCTTTTCCCTAAACTCTCGCGGGCCGTACACCGTCGGGTTGACTTCCCGACCCAGCTTCGTCTCAATCTTAGCCAATGTAGAAACCACATCAGAGAAACTTATCCCGCCCACGACCATCAGATCCACGTCGCTCGATGCCTTTTCCTCGCCTCGTGCAATCGAGCCGTACACGAACGCGAGCTTAATGCGATCCTTAAGAGAAGTGAGCGCTTCGTCAAGAATGTCTCGTATTCCAGACGTCTTCGCGAGGATGCTTTTCAGCTCGACGAAAATGGGATTCTT
>Ga0209380_10000804_pt1 | contig 22212 bp, 13 predicted proteins | sample HubBroMetageWFT6_FD_188347 | JGI IMG/M metagenome (GOLD analysis project Ga0209380, IMG submission 188347) | Warmed and freeze-thawed soil microbial communities from the Hubbard Brook experimental Forest, New Hampshire - Hubbard Brook CCASE Soil... | ecosystem: Environmental > Terrestrial >...
GCATGAGCTTCTCCCAGCGCTTCCGCTACAACGAAATGGCCCAGCGCTACGCCGTCTACAGCGACCTGTGGCGCAAGAAATCGCGCATCCGCGAAGAGGGCTACCGCCGCCCACAGGACGCGCTGCTAGCCGTGCAGGGAGTTCGCCCGGATGTGGAAGAACACAAGCCCCAGCATAACCCCGTATACGGATTAAGCCATGCCGCCGCCGCTGCCGCAGGCGATGCGTCCGCAGTCAGTTCGCAGCCCTTCACGCTCCACAGCGTCGATCAGGCCGAGCACGAACAAGTGGAGCGCCTCTACAACACGCTGGTCGCGGCGAAGAAGAAGGCCGGAGAAAACGTCTCCGGCAACCTCGATTCCTTCTCCACCTTCGTGCAGAAAAAGACCGAACAAATCCGCAAACAATACGGCTGCGAAGGCGTGGAGTTCTCGGTCGAACTCGCTGACGGGCATGTCAAGCTGAAGGCCAAGGCGAAATCGTAGAAGACTCAGAAGCCTTCGTCGTTCAGCGGCCTTCAGAGTGGGCCGGCGCAAAAGCCTGAATACGTCAACTGTCTCTTCTAACGCTGTCACGACTCGCAGGAATCAAGGCGAGAAGCTCTTTTGCAGCATCGGCGTCCAGTTTCTGTAGCTGCTGGTACTGTTCCACCGCAGCGTGCCTATTTCCTAGTTTTGCGTAGGTTTCTCCCAGCTTCAAATAGAGGCGTGGGAAATCAGGCTTGAGCTCTATTGCGCGCCGGAACTCAGCCGCAGCATCCTCGTACATGCTACGGTGCAAGAATAGCCAGCCAAGGGTCTCAACTGCTTGAACGTTGTTCGGATTCATCTCTATAACGCGCCTGAAGGCCGCAATGGCTTCGTCGTAACGTTCAAGTTCGCTGCAGGCGGAGCCTATCGTGTAATAGCCAACCTCGCTGCTTGGCTCGAGTTCTAGCAACCGCCGACTTGCGTCAAGAGCATCCTGCCATCTTTCGAGTTGGCTAAGAACGAGAACCAGATTGTGAAGAGTCTTTGCGTCGGATGGGTCGAGTCGCAAAACCTCTTCGTACGCCCTTTGTTCCTCGTTGCGCTGGCCAAGTTCTGAATATGCCAGACCCAGATTGTAAAGAGCGTCTACGTAATCGGGCTTCAAATGGACGGCTTCGCGGTAAGCAGTAACCGCTTCCGCGAACCGCTTGTCTTCATAGCGTGCCAGGCCCAGAGAGTACTGTGCCTCGGGATAATCGGGTCGCAACCTGATGCACTCCTCAAGTTGCTCTTGTGATTCCTTTGCCTTTCCGAGTTCATGCAAAACAAGACCCAGGTTGTAGTGAGCGTCGACATGCTCAGGATCAAGTCTTAGGGCAGTCCATAGTGGTTGCTCGGCCTCGCTGTATTTCTCCAAATTGAACAGTGTCCAGCCCAACCCAAACTGTGCCTCTGCTGATTTCGGATCCAGCTGCGCTGCGGACTTGTAAGCATCGAGTGCTTTATCAACCTGACCAAGTTTTGCAAGAGCACTGGCGAACGGTACTTGATAGGCAACATTGTTCTTCAGGCTTGGCTGAATGCGAAAGGCTCGATTCAACTCATCCACAGCTGCTTGAGATTTCCCCAAGTATAGGAAGGCTCGCCCGAGTTCGGCGTGCGTGTAAGCCGAGTCAGGTTTGATCCGCAGCGCATGGTCGAAGGCCTTAGCCGCCTCTTCATACTCCCCCAGTGCGCAATGACAATATCCTATGCAGGAGTGGGCGTACACGCTGTCGGGGAACAGGGAGAGAACCCGCTGAAAATGGAGCATTGCAGAGACATAATCGCGCTTCTTCATCTTCTGGCGACCGAGCCAAGACCGCCACTTGGCTTTTAGCCATGCTATTGACATGAAAAGAATCTCACCCTTTAGGAAATGCCCGGGGTGGTCAGCTTAACGCAGAAATGAGCTATTGGCGAGACATCGCCGTCCGACAAGTAACGGACTAGACGGACATCTGCGAGATGGGTTGCAGCCCAACACCCGCTCGAATTGCTGATAGAATCTTCGGTCGCTCAGCGATAATTCCTCACATCCGAGGCCTCATATGTCCCGCAGCACTTCCCGCATCCAGCGCGCCATCCTCAGCGTCACCGATAAAACCGGCCTCGTAGACTTCGCCCGCCAGCTCTCCGGCCTCGGGATCGAACTCATCTCCACCGGAGGCACAGCCAAGCTGCTACGGGATTCCGGCATCGCGGTCAAAGACATCTCCGAGCTCACTGGCTTCCCTGAAATGCTCGACGGTCGCGTCAAGACGCTGCATCCCAAAGTTCACGGAGGCATCCTGCATCGCCGCGAGAATCCCGCGCACGTCGCAGCCGCAGCCGAACATGGCATCCAGCCGATCGACATGGTCGTGGTCAATCTCTACGCCTTCGAAAAAACCGCCGCCAAGCCGGGCGTGGCGTTCGAAGAGCTGATTGAGAACATCGACATCGGTGGACCATCGATGATCCGCTCCGCCGCCAAGAATTTTCACGACGTTGCCGTCGTCACATCCCCAGCCGATTACCAAGCCATTGCCGAAGAACTCTCCCGCACCGCCGGCGCGCTCTCGCTCGAAACCAAGTGGCGGCTGGCGCAGAAAGCCTTCGCTACCACTGCTGCCTACGATTCCGCCATCGCCTCCACGCTGGAAGCAATCCCCGACGTCGCCACGGACCATGTGGGGACGGGCGCCCTCGCCCGTCCGGCGGAGCGAAGCTCCGCAGCAACCTTCCCGCAAACCCTGCGCCTTTCATTCCAGAAAACCCTCGACCTGCGCTACGGCGAAAACCCACACCAGAAAGCCGCGATGTATTCCGACGGCTCCGGGCTGGGCGTGGCCAACGCCCGCCAGCTTCAGGGCAAAGAACTTTCCTACAACAACATCGTCGACTTGCAAGCCGCGTGGGATCTCGCGCAGGAATTCGATCTCGACGACGGTCCCGTCTGCGCCATCATCAAACACACCAACCCTGCCGGCACGGCAACCGGAAAGACGCTCGCCGAAGCCTACAAGCGAGCTCTCGAATGCGATCCCGTCTCGGCGTTCGGCGGCGTGATTGGCGTGAACTGCCTGATCGACGTCGAAGCGGCGGAAGAGATGCACAAGCTCTTTCTCGAGGTAATTGCCGCCCCCGCATTCGATGAAGCTGCGAAGGCCCGCTTCGCCACCAAGAAAAATCTCCGGCTCGTTGAAGTCAAATCTGAAGTCAAAGCCGCTCCTCAGAAATGGATTCTGAAAAACGTCTCCGGCGGAATCCTGCTGCAAGACAACGACGTGCGTCCGTTGCAAGATGTCGACCTCAAAGTCGTCACCCAACGCGCTCCCACCCCCGAAGAAACCCGCGCACTGTTATTCGCGTGGAAGGTTTGCAAACACGTCAAGTCGAACGCCATCGTCTACGCCCGCGACGGACAGACCGTCGGTGTCGGCGCCGGCCAGATGAGCCGCGTTGATTCAGCCAAGATCGGCGCCATGAAGGCGCAACTCCCGCTGAAAGGAACGGTCGCCGCCTCCGACGCTTTCTTCCCGTTCCCCGATGGCGTCGAAGAAATCGCAAAAGCGGGAGCGACCGCCATCATCCAGCCCGGAGGTTCGCAGCGCGACTCCGAAGTGATCGACGCCGCCGACCGCCTGGGTCTGGCAATGCTCTTCACCGGCGTGCGCCACTTCCGCCACTAGGTAAACAGTCCCTTTAGCAAACTTGACAATCGCCTTCGCAAGTCCCCCTCGGTCTTTGTACTTTCGGTCTGCGGCCAAGCCACGATTCAAGCAGTGTTTTTTCCAATTGGCCCCGTCTCGCGTTAGAATTAAAGACACCGTCCCCGGACGCTTTGCATCCAATCGCGTATGACTTCGGGGATCGCGCGCAGCTTCAAAAGATCAGGTCCAGTGAACTAATTCCAGTGGTGTCAGGTCGAGCATGAATAGAATTTTTCGCTTTCTTCTTGTGTTGTCATTCCTCGCAGCGGCCGCAGCCGCGCAAACCAGCCCCCCCTCGCCGGACTCCAAGTCAGCCGATTCTGGCCCAGCCCAGTTCAAGTCCGCTCAGGCTTCTCCGCGCAAAGTGGACCGCGCCGCCGCCTACTACCACTACGGTGTCGCCCATATGTACGAAGAGCAGGTCACGGTCTACGGCCGCAGCGAGTTGGCGAACAAGGCCATGGATGAATACCGGCTCGCTATCGAAGCCGATCCATCGTCCGAATTCCTCACCTCCGGCCTCGCAGAACTTTACGTGAAGACAGGACGTATCCGCGACGCCGTGCTCCAGGCGCAGGATATCCTCAAGCGCGATCCCAATAATCTGGAAGCCCATAAGCTGCTTGGCCGGATCTATCTGCGTTCGCTCGGTGACATGCCCGGCGGCGGCAACGGCTCTGAGAACGTGCTCAAACTGGCCATCGAGCAATACGAGCAGATCGTCAAGATCGAGCCCGACAGCGTTGATGACCACCTTCTGCTGGGCCGCCTCTACCGCCTGAACAACGATCTGCAAAAGGCCGAGGTTGAGTTGAAGACTGCCGTGAAGCTCGATCCCGACTCCGAAGAAGCCGTGACGACTCTCTCGCTGCTTTATAGCGACGAAGGCGATACTACGCACGCGCTGCAGGTGCTCAGTGCCGTGCCCGACACCGGACGCTCCGCCAAACTTTACGCCGCGCTCGGCGCCACTTACGAGCAGCGCAAGGATTACAAGAGCGCCATCGACGCCTACAAACATGCCATCCAGTTGGATCGCGACAACCTCGATGCCATCCGCGGCCTTGCCGATAATTTGCTGAACGATGGCCAGATCGACGCCGCCCTCGATCAGTACAAAGTCATCGCCGACGCCAATCCCGAGGACGCGCAAACCTATCTCCGCATTTCCGAGATCTACCGTCGCCAGGGCAAGTACGACGAGGCGCTCGATAGCCTGAAAAAGGCCGAGGCCATGGTTCCCGATGCTCTTGAGGTTCCCTACAACATCGCGGTGGTTTACGAAGCGCAGGGGCACTACGACGATGCCGCGAAGCTTTTGCAGGATCTGCTGAAGCGGACCGAGAAAGCCGACAACAGCTACTCGCAATCCGATCGCGACAATCGCGCTATTTTCGTAGAACGGCTCGCAGTCGTCTACCAGGCCGGCGGCCGCGACGACGATGCCGTGAAGCTGCTGCAGGATGTGTTGAAGAAGACCGAGAAAGACGACAGCAGCTACTCTCAATCCGACCGCAACAACCGCTCGATGTTGCTCGAACGTCTCGGAAGCGTCTACCGCGACCAGCAGAACTATCAGGCTGCGGTTGAAACGTACCGCAAGATGATCCCGCTTGGTGACGACAACACTCGCACCGCGTATCAAGACATCATCGATGCCGACCGTGACGCCAAGCAGTGGCCTGAGGCGACCGCAGTCGCCAAAGAGGCCGTACAGAAGCTGCCGGACGACCGCGAGTTGCGCATGGTGCTCGATGCCCAGGTTGCCGATACCGGCGACCCGGAAAAACCGCTGGCCGACATGCGTTCGCTGCTCAAGGGCGTCCCCGAAGACCGCGAGGTCTACGTCCGGCTGGGCATCATGTACACCCGCCTGAAGCGTTGGAGCGATGCCGAGGAGGCTCTCAACAAAGCCGAACAGCTTTCGACGAAAAGCGAAGACAAGGAGGCTGTCTTCTTCCTGCTCGGCGACACCTACGAGCACGAAAAGAAATACGACGAGGCAGAAGCTGAATTCAAGAAAATATTGGCCGCCCACCCGCAGAATGACGCGGCCGTCGCCTCCACCCTCAACTACCTCGGTTACATGAACGCCGACCGCGATGTCCGGCTGGAAGAATCGCTCAATTACATCAAGCAGGCAGTGAGCATGGAGCCAAGCAACGGCGCCTATCTCGACTCCCTGGGCTGGGCTTACTTCAAACTTGGCAAGTACGATCTGGCGGAAGAAAACCTGGCGAAAGCTTCCGCGCGCATGGGTTCCGACCCAACCGTGCAGGATCACCTGGGCGATCTTTACCAGAAAACGGGTCGTCTGAAGCTTGCCGCCGACCACTGGCAGCGGGCCGTCGAGGAGTGGAACAAAACGATTGCTCCGGAAGTGGACACTGACCTGTTCGCAGCCACGCAAAAGAAACTCGACGCTGCCAAAGTGCGGCTGGCCAGGGAAGAATCGGGTAAGCAGAATTAGTAGAGCGGAGAAGAATCATTTTCCGGACTAGCCAGCAACAGGCTTCTCTAATAGCGGCTGCAATCTTATCCGCAGCCTCCCTGCTGTCCGCCCAACCAGCGAAAGCGCCCTCGCCCGCCCCAGTACCCGCACAAATCGCCTCCGCCCAAAAAGTGTTCATTTCAAACGCCGGCGGAGCGACTTTCGAGACCATCATTGGTCAAACCGTATTCGATGGTGGCCCGGATCGTCCGTACAACCAGTTTTACGCCGCGATAAAGGCGTGGGGAAGATATCAGGTTGTTTCTTCGCCGTCCGATGCCGACCTGGTTCTCGAGATCAGCTGGGTGCTGACTGATACGGGGCTGAGGCTGCCCGTCCTCGGGCAGCTTCGCCTGCTGATCATCGATCCCAGGACGCACGTCACCCTGTGGAATCTCACCGAGTATGTGCGCGGAGCGATACTGCTCGGCAACCGTGACAAGAATTTCGATCAGGCCATGAACACAGTCGTGGGCCGTCTGAAGACGCTGAGTTTCCCGCCTGCTCCCACGGCGACCGCCCAGAAATAGCCCCTGCAGTCCCGTTTCGCAACGACTGTCATCCTGAGCGAAGCCGTTTTTTCAGGCGTAGCGTTTCAGGCGTAGCGAAGGATCTCCGGCTTAACCGGCCCTACGCGTAAGCAAACTGCACCACTAACCACTCGCCGCCGGCTGCTAGGTACTCGGTACTAGACCTGTTAAACTTCGGAAATGCAGGCCGGCTACGCGGTGCAGGTGGAGCACTCCCGCGGACGCCGCTTCCCTGAGCCGCCGCATCCCTATCGCAACGACTTCCAGCGCGACCGCGACCGCGTCATCCATGCCCGCGCCTTTCGCCGCCTCGAAGACAAAACCCAGGTTTTCACCCGCCGTTATTCCGACCACTTTCGCAATCGCCTCACTCATACCATCGAAGTAGCGCAGATCACGCGTACTATCGCCGGAGCGCTCAACCTCAACGTGGATCTCGCCGAAGCGCTCGCGCTGGTGCACGACCTCGGCCATCCGCCATTCGGACACGCTGGCGAAAAGGCGCTTGACGCCGCTATGCGCAGCCACGGCCTGTCTTTCGATCACAACCTGCACGCTCTGCGCATCGTTGAAGACTTCGAGCAGCGCTATGCCGCTTTCCGTGGCCTGAATCTGACCTTCGAAGTGCGCGAGGGCATTATCAAGCACTCGCGCGACTACGATGCGGCAGAACATCCCGAACTGGCCGAGTATTTGCTCGACCAGCGCCCTCCTCTCGAAGCCCAGCTCATCGATTTAACCGACGAAATCGGCTACAACACCGCCGACCTCGACGACGGTTACGAAGCCCATCTGCTGACGCTCGGGCAGATCCGCGCAGGCGTCCCGGTCTTCGAACGTTTCTTTCGCGAGGCCGAGCGGACCTATCCCAACGTCGCCGACAAGCTTAAATTCAATGAAGCCCTCAAAGGCGTGCTCAACCAAATGGCCAGCGATTTGATTACGAACACACAAGAACGGCTGAAGCAGGCCGGGGTGGAAACTCTGGACGAGGTTCGCCACTACAACGAGCGCATTGCCGCATTCAGTCCCGAGGTGGAAGCGGAACGTAAGCAGATCAAAGAGTTCCTCTACGAGAATCTCTACTACAGCGTCTCGCTCGCCGGAGAAAAAGACGATGCCGAACGCATCGTCAGCGAACTCTTCGCTTTCTGGACGGAGAATCCTTCAGCCCTGCCGCCCTATTATCGGGAGAAAGCCGCGCAGGAATCCTTGCCCCGCGTGGTCTGCGATTACATCGCCGGCATGACCGACCATTTCATCATCGAACAGTACGAAAAGCACTGCGGCGGTACGCGCTGAGGTACGCGCTAAGGCAGAACCGATAGCCCTGAGCACTCTGTCCTGTTCCTCCGCTTCGACCCTGGCTCGACCTCGAACCACAACCGGGTCAATGAGTGCTATCGCTGGTTTTGTCACTCATCACTTCCATTTTCCATGGCGTTGACCATCTAAGCTGATCGAAGCGAGACAATTGGGTCCAAGGAGGCGACCCGCCTTGCTGGAAGCGCCGATGCCATAATTGCCGTGGCCATCACGATCAGAACACTTGCCGCATAGATTAACGGATCAGTCGCACTGACCTCGAAGAGCAGAGACTTTATCATGCGCGACACCGCTAGCGAGCCAAGCATACCGAAAGTGCACCCCAGGAGCGCAAGCTTGGCGGCGGAAAACAGGATCAAACCTGCAATCCGGGTACGCTGGGCGCCAAGTGCCATGCGAATGGCGATCTCGTGCGTGCGAAGCGAGGCTGAGAAAGCAGCCACCGCATAAATCCCGGTGAGGGCAAGCAGAAGAGCGGTCAGAGCAAACGCGGAGATCAGATTAGTATTGAACCGCCTCGGAGCCTCTACGTTTGCGATTGCGTCCGTCATAGGTTGAACTTGCTCTAGCGCGAGAAGGGGATCAATTTCGGCAACGGTCGACCGCAGAGTATGAATCATCTGCTCGGGAGGAAGTGCCGAACGGACGGTAATGTATGCACCTGCGGGACCGCCGACGAGCTTTCCAGTGTTATCGGAGAAGTACAAAATATCGGCCTGCTCCATGGATGTATACCATTGGTCTCCGCTCGGTTCATCGCGCGAACCCATTCTTATATCAGCAACAACGCCAACCACCGTTGCCCACGGTAGTTTCATCGGCGGACCGCCAACGTGCATACGTTTGCCGACAGCCCGCTCACCCGGCCAGCAATGCTTGGCCATGGACTCATTCACGATCACAACAGGTTGAGAATGAGAGCGATCATCCGCGTTGAAGTAACGCCCCTCCAGTAGCGGAATACGCATGACACGGAAGTAGTCAGCGAAGGTAACCGAGAATATCGCGAACTCAGGTTTCCACCCGTCGGTGGGTCGCCCCTCGATGGTATATGCAGTCTTTGGGTACCTGCTTGTTGCAGGTGCAGCGTTAATCATGCCCACAGCCACGATCCCCGGCTGACTCGAGAGCCGTGCCACAATCTCCCGGCTAAAGGTCTCCGCAGAAGCGCTGGTTGAGTATTGGTTGATTGGCAATTGATAGCCGGCGACCAGGACCCGCTCGGGATGGAATCCTGGATCGACAGCTTGCATCTTATGGAAGCTGCGCAGAAGTGCCCCGGATGCGATGAGCAGCACCAACGCTACAGCGATTTCTGAAACCACGAGGCTTGAACGTAACCGGGTATGACTGGAGCCAGCCGTATTGCTCAGGACGCCTTCTTTGAGGCTTTCCATCGGGTCCGTTTTAACGGCGGCGAACGCAGGTGCGAGGCTACAGAGAGCGCCAGTTGCCAGGGCCAGCAACAGAGCGAATCCGGCCACTTTGCCGTCTATCGCAATCGAGTCGATACGCGGCATGGAGTCAGGCAGGGCATGCAACGCAATGCGAATGGCAACTGCAGCGAATGCGAGACCTAACAAAGCACTCGTCATGCCCAGCAGCAGGCCTTCTAAGACGGATTGGCGGATAATTGCGGCGGATCGTGCCCCCAGTGCAAGCCGAAGGGCGTACTCTCTACGCCGCCGGATCGCCCGGAGCAATAGAAGTCCCGCCACATTGGCGCAAGCAATAAGCAGGACCACGGAGACGGCCAGGAACAGCGTTCTGAGCAATGGCCGAACCTCCGAAACCTCATATTCCAGCAACGGAGTGACATCACCGCGGATGTGAATCCTTGACTGAGCGACCGGGAGACTTCGCATGATCTGCTGGGCAACGCGGTCGGCATCCCGTGTTGCCTGCGAGAAGGTGACGCCATCTCTTAGACGAGCGATGATGTCGTATCCCCAGAATCCAGCATGCTCGTCCGAAAGTTCGTCGGCAGTCAGGCTCATGGGCACCCAGAGCTGCGCCTGGTCGAGGTACCCGTCTGCTGGCGGAAAATCAAAACCGCGCGGCATCACGCCGATGATCGAATACGCCTGGCGATCGAGAGTGATCGAGTTGCCGACAACGTGAGGATCGCGGTGATACCGATTCAGCCACAGGCCGTAACTGATAACTGCGACCGGCTCATGGCCGTCCTCCTCCTTTTGCGTAAAGGTGCGGCCTAGGATAGGAGAAACACCGAGCGTGGGGAAAACGCCCGCAGTGAAGCGAGCGCCATTCACTTGTTCGGGAGTTGCGCCGCCGGAAACCTCGTAGCTTGCGTCGATGTAGCCTCCGGTCCCGGAGAAAGCTTGTGTGGCCCTCGCGTAGGTTCCGATCTCGCGAGCAGTCACGGAAGTGCCGGGGCTATCTCCCAAATGATCTCCTAACAGGACGAGGCGGTCGGGATGGTTGAAGGGAAGCGGACGCAGGAGTATGCCTTCCACGAGGGAGAAGATGGCAGTAGTGCCAACTATGCCTAAACTTAGGGTGAAAACCACGAGCAATGTGAACCAGGGTGTTCTTCGCAGTTGGCGGTAGGCACAGCACAAACCCTCTACAAGTGCATACATGTTTGTTTCCTCCAATTGGAGTCGTGACTAGCCCACATTAGAGGCCTTAGGCCCACGTTTTCAACCTGCAAATTCGCCTATTTTGTGTGCAAAGAAACTCGCGTTCTGACCACCTGCATCGACGGGCAGGAACGCGATCGAGGGAGGATGCGAATGGCGTAATATCCCTATCGCACTTAGTAACGGGTCCTTCGCTCTCCTTAAATCTATCCGTCCGACTGCCTCACCGACTTCCCGCCACTGCCGCCACCACATCGAACAAAATCCTCGGTCCCCGCCGCACCTCTTCCACCCGAATCCTTTCATCGTTCCCATGCTCCGTATTGCCTTCTTCTTCAGTGGCCGTGTAAGGGCAGAAACCGTAGGCGTTGATGCCCAGCGGCCGGTAAAGCTGATTCTCCGTGTACCCGCTGGTGATGTGCGGCACCACCGGCGTGCCGGGGGAATAGTTGCCCGCAACTCTCCGGATCACGTCATATAGCGCCGTATTCGTGGGCGAGTAATTGGCCACGCGAAACTCCGGGTCCATCGGCTCGATGGTGACGTTGGGATCGTTCACGACTCGCCTTATCTCCGCCAGCAAAACCTTGGGATCTCCTCCCGGCAGAATCCGCACATCCAGATTCGCCCACGCCTCGGGCGGGATCACGTTGGTCTGCTCCGATCCGCCCAACATCGTGAGCGAAATTGTGTCGCGCAGCAGAAAGTTCAGCGACTCGTCTTTCACCACGTCCTGCTGAAACTTCTTGTCTTCGATGGCTTTGCGGATGTTGCGATATTCCCTCGCCTCCTCGGGCGGCTCATAGGGCGCCATCTCGCGCAGGAATTCCTCCACCACTGGCAGCACCTTCAACGGAGTCTGGTACGCCAGAATGCGGTCGAGCGCGTGCACCAGACGATCTGGCGCTGAATCGGGATTCGGCCGCGACGCATGTCCCGGCCGCCCGTGAGCCACAACGTGCAGCCAGAAAGTCGTCTTCTCCCCAACATCTACGCCCACATATTTCACCTTGCCATTTTCCAGCAGGTTCTCGCCGCCTTCGTTGATCAGGAACTCCGCATTTTCGAGCAACTCCCGCTGGTGAGCGATAAACCATTCGCTGCCGGTGTCCAGAACTTCCTCGTCGGCCACGGCCAGGAAAATTACGTCGCGGTCGAGTTCGACCTTCTCGCGCTTCAGCATGACCATCACTACGAGTTGCGCCAGGCCTTCATCTTTCATGTCCTGCGCGCCGCGGCCCCAAATCCAGCCGTCTTTGATCTCTCCGCTGAACGGAGGAACCCTCCAGTGCGCCGCGTCGCTGGTAACCACGTCCATGTGATTGAGCAGGACGATCGGCCGCTTTGCCTGCGCAGTAGTATGCGGCAGGCGCGCCCACAGATCGCCGCGTCCCGGTGTGTACTCGAAGACGCGATTCTCAATACCCTCCTGAGCGAGAATCTTCCTGTAGAAATCAACGGCGCGCATCTCATGTCCGGGAGGGTTGGTGGTGTCGATGCGCAGATACTGCTGCATCCACTCCACGGCAAGATCGGAATACATCTGCAAGTGATCCGCGGAAATTTGTGAGGAGGCCATCGCCGCCAGCGCTTCTTCTGAAGGCGCAGGAACACCACCGTAAGAAGAATCGCCGGTACGAGATCCAGCAAAAGCCAAGCCCACCGGACTCAACAACGCCGCGCCTAATGCCAGCACGATGACTCCATGCGGCACTCGTCCGCCGCAGATTCCCGACCTTCGCATCATTTCCATGATTCTCAGCCATCGAAAGTTTCCCGGACCCTGTGTCGCCAAAGGTGATCGCAATCTTCCTCCCAGAGCATTTCGCTGCACGCAGTTTTTATATCAGGTTTGCCAAAATTACCCTCCCGGGGTCTGCCGGGGCTATCGTTCCAGCAGGATCGGCGGTACAATGTCTTTAGATATCAATGGTTTACGTACTCAACCCAAGGGCTGAGTTTGGCATCTGACATGTAATGAACAGTGCAGGTGCCAATCGGTTCCGGCACTTGGAGTTTTGGTTATTCAGGCCTGCGTTGCGTCAGCGCTGGCCGGCAATGCGATAATCGCTTGCTTCTTAATTAGGTCTAATGTTTTCGGGGACGCAATTAAAAATCACGCAACACGCCCGTTTCGGCGTGCTGGAGTGGAGCCCCAAACGCTCCCCCCAAACTTGGAGGAAGTATTCTATGAACAGCCGCATACTGATTACTTTGCCGCTGGCCGCTGTATTGGCAATCCCGGCCATCGCTCAGACTTCGTCTTCTCAAACTCAAGCCACCGCCCCGGCCACGACCGACACTGCGACCGGCAAGCAGCCTCTGCAACCACCCAGCCGCGAAGGTTTCTGGGGCCGGGTAAATCCATTCGCCCGCAAGAGCTACGTTAAGCGGCAGACCGACCCCATCCGCGACCGCGTCAACGAGCTTGACGATTTGACCGCCGCCAACGGCAAGGCGATCAAGGATACCGACGACCGCGCCCAGGCTGGCATCAAGATGGCTTCGGATAAAGCCGACATGGCTGATCAGCACGCCGTCGACGCCGGTAACAAAGCCACCATGGCGCAACAGACCGCGCAGCAGGCGACCACTCGCATTCAGACCGTCGAGACGGTAGTCAGCAACATCGACCAATACAAGGCTTCGAATCAGACCGAGATACGCTTTCGTCCCGGCCAGACCATGTTGAGTAAGCAGGCCAAGGACGCCCTCGACGAAATGGCGAATACGGTAAAGGGACAGCGCGGCTACATCATCGAGGTACAGGGCTTCTCTTCCGGCAAGGGCCAGATCGCAATCCAGAACTCGCAGAAAATGGCCGAGTCTGTGGTCCGCTACATGGTCCTGAACCACGACGTTCCGGTCTACCGGATTTATCTCGTAGGGATGGGCAACGCTCCGATGGCGGGCGATGAGGATGCCAAAACCAAGCACCTCAGCGGCGGCCGTGTCGAAATCAGCCTGCTGAAGAACGATCTGGAGCAACTCTCCAGCAATTCTTCAGGTCCGATGACTGGTGCGGACCAGCAACAGCAACCGAAGTAGTCAGAATCGCAGATCGTTTCGGACTATGGGCGCCTCGCCCGAGTCCCTCCCCCGGAGAAAGCCCCTTGCGCAAGCGAGGGGCTTTTTCATTTAGGAACGGGGCGGCAAGCTTCCGGAATGCGCCAAAGCAAATGCACGTGGGCGGAGCAGGTCTTCAGGCCTGCGTCCAGGATCACCAGAAATAGGAATAGGCGGCCTTCAACCCTTGGGGGCCACGCAGACCTAGCCTGGATGGTGATGGAAGTAAATCAGCAGCATGTGCGCGACGAAGCCCACAACAAACCAGGCTGCCGCTTCCAGGATTCGCTTGAATCGTGGCGTCATGAGGAGAGAATACCTCATTCCGCATCTCCCTCAGAACAGAACGACGGGAATCACCTGCGATACATACCCGGCTTGATGCCCAACTGATCGAGTTTGGACTGCAGCGTGGTGCGTTTCAGGCCCAGGCGCGCCGCCGCTCCATCTGGTCCGCCGAGCTTACCGCGGCACTCCCGCAGAACGCTTAGCATGCGTTCGCGTTCCTTGTCGCGAAGACTCGCGGCCTTGCCGCCACTCTCTTCCAACGCGGTCAATTCTGATAAGGGCGACTGCAGGACTGAACCCGGAGTGAGAATTACCGAACGCTCCACGAAGTTTTCCAGTTCGCGGATATTGCCGGGCCAGTTCCATCGCACCAGCATTTCCATGGTCTTCGACGGGATGCTGGTGATGGACTTTTTCATTTGCACAGCGAACTTGCGGACGAAATGCTCAACCAGTGGCCGTATGTCCTCGCGCCGTTCCCGCAACGGCGGTATGTGGATGGGAAATACGTTCAGGCGGTAGTACAAATCGCTGCGAAACTCGTGTTCCCTTACACCGTGCAACAGATCCCGGTTGGTCGCGGCCAACAACCGGAAATTCACCTTCAGCGTTTGCGTTCCTCCCAGCCGCTCGAACTCCATATCCTGCAATACCCGCAGAAGCTTGGGCTGCAAGCTCAGCGGAATCTCTCCCACTTCGTCCAGAAAAAGTGTGCCCTGGTCGGCCAGCTCCAGGCGGCCAAGTTTTCGCGCAACAGCCCCGGTAAAAGCTCCCTTCTCGTGGCCAAACAGCTCGCTCTCCAGCAGCCCTGAAGGGATGGCGGCGCAATTCAGCTTGATAAAGCTTTTCCCCTGGCGTTTGCTCAAGTGGTGGAGCGCCCGAGCCACCAGTTCCTTGCCAGTCCCGGTTTCGCCCAGCAACAGCACGGTAGCATCGCTGGGAGACACCTTCGCCACTTTTTCCATGACCTCTTTCATGGCGCTGCTACGCCCAATAATTTCCCCGAACCCCAGTTCTGTGTCGATGGATTCTTCGAGATAAAGCTTTTCTTCAGACAGCTTTTCCTTGGCCAGTCGAAGTTCTTCCGTAACTGCCTGGAGTTGAGCTAAATTCTGCCGCAGGGCTTCCTCCGCTTTCTGGCGGGACTCCTCCAACTTTACTTTCTCCGTAATATCCCGCTGGATTCCCCAGGCGCGCACCAGCATTCCGTTCTCCACTGTGCCGATCATGCTGTTGGCGAAGACTTTGGGGTTGCCGTGAATATCGGTTTCGTGCGACTCTCGGTCCAACACTCGAAAACCGGAGCGGATATACTCCCGGGTCAGTTCGATGTTATGCGGATCTTCCGGCGGCAACATCTCGGTAAGACGCTTGCCGACGAACTCCTGGCCTGACGTCAGACCGTACATCCGGGCCAGAGCATCGTTACACTCCGCCATATAAGAATCGTAGAGGATGTGATGAACCAACTCGTCTTCCGCCAGGTCGATCGAAACCGGCGCGTCCATCTCTTCCCGGAAGATGCCCTCTGAACTCTGCGATATGAACATTCGATAGCTTTCTTCGCTGCGCCGCAGCGCTTCTTCCGCCCGCTTGCGCTCGGTAATGTCGCGGCAGGTACCCATCAGGCGAACCGGCCGTCCTTGTCCATCGTGAAAAACCCTCCATTGCTCCTCCAGGACTTTGACGCGGCCGTCTGCCATGACAATCCGATATTCGACGTTGGAGGGAGCACCCTTATCGAGAGAAGCCCGAAAGGCGGCATCCACTTTCGCGCGATCCTGCGGATGGATAAATTCCACAAAGTCCGGACGCGTGGGCCTAAAATGGGAAGGATCAGTCTCAAAGATTCGGTGCGTCTGCTCTGACCAGGTAATCTCAAGGCTCGGCAACTCGGTTTCCCAACTGCCCACTTTTGCCACAGCTTGGGCCTCAATCAGGCGGGCACGTTGTGCCTCCAATTGCTTTGCGATCCTGTGCTGGCGCTGCTCACTGGTTCGGAGGGCCTCCTCCGCCCGCTTGCGCTCCGTAACATCCTGCAAGACACACGCAATTCGGTCGATGCCTGTCGGCCCCTTGATGGGAAAGTACGACAGGAATAAATCTCTCGGACCGAGCGTTGGATATTGGTAGATCAACTCGTACTGCACAACCTTACCCCGGAAGCACTCATCCATTTTCTCCTTGACCAGCGCAAGAGATTCCTTGCTCATTCCTTCCGAACCCAACTGGTCCCAGACGGTGCGCCCCAGCACTTGCTCCCTCTTCAAGCCTCGACGCTTCAGAAATTCCAGATTGGCAATCACGTAGCGGTAGTCCCGATCCACCACCACGATGATCTCCTCCAGACTTTCGACGACACTCTCGTATTCCAGAAGCCGCGCCTCAGCTAGCTTGCGCTCGGTAAGGTCGCGGGCGATGGCCACAATGTAATCGCGCTCCAAGCCGACCTGCCTCATGCTGACTTCCACAGGGAAGGTCGATCCGTCCTTTCGCCGGTGGATGGTTTCTATCATTAAAGATCCCGATTTCCGCAGCTCCTCCTTGATTTTCACCACCGAAGACTCGGTAACCTCGGGATCAATGTCGAAAACTCCTAGAGCCAGCAGCTCTTCGCGGCGGTAGCCCAGCTCCGAGCAGGCTTTCTCATTAGCATCGAGAAAGCGAAGCGTCTCTGGGTCCACCACTTCGATGGCGTCGTTGCTTTGGTCCACCAAAGTTCGAAACAGCTTCAACTCCCGTATCGTATGCTCGCTTTGCCGTGCCTTATCGAGAAGGCCCTGGCTGGCTTCGCGTGCCAGCTTTTCCGCGCGCTTCTGTTCCGTAACGTCGTGGGCCAGGCCACGCACAATCGGTGTGGTCACGCCTTCGCGCCGCAGCGTGTTGTGGTATTCCCATATGCGCCGCTCTCCTGACCGGGTGACCACGGCCAGCAAGCCGCTAGCCTCTCCCAAGAGCTCGATCCGGCTCATATAGGCATCAAACTGGTCGCGGAACTCCGGCGCAATCAGATCCTGCATGGGAATCTGCAGAATTTCTTCAACGCTGTAGCCGAGCATTCGTGCCGGGGCGGGATTCACCAACAACAGTCGCCCCTCAAGATCGTGAATGCACAGCAGATCGTGGCTATGTTCAACCAGATCCTGATACCAGTCTTCGTTTTCGTGGAAAGCCCGCCGAATAGGATCTAACTCGGCGGCTTGTGCTTCAGGAACCCGACGTTTCTCTGGCCCAGGGTGTAATTTCATGGCTACTCCCTGAATTCATCGAGAACGGATTTCGTCCGGTGTTCTTGGCGGAAATTGAGGATACGCCAAGGTGCACGCGAAGTGGCCCAGTTCTAATCGCGGCGAAGTGTACCAGAAGTGTGCGGACTGCCTCAATGTTGGTTGCCCGATTGGCTGGGAACGTTGTTCCTTTATTTGTCACTCGCAGTTTGGCATCCTCTTGGCAACTCCGTGCGGCCGGCGCCCATGATATTCTCCTCGCAAAGAATCAACCGGAAAAGAGGGGAAATGGCAGCCGTACATGCCTCAAAACGATTCTGGCTGGTGCTGATCAAGCCGTCGCATTACGACGACGATGGTTACGTCATCCAGTGGTTCCGTTCTGCCATTCCCTCCAACTCGCTGGCGGTTCTGAACGGCCTGGCGCTCGATTGCCGGGACCGCCGCGTGCTCGGCGATGACGTCGAGATCGTGGTCACCGCCTTCGACGAAACCAATACCCGCATTCGGCCCGAGCGCATCGCCCGCCAACTGCGCGGCGGACGTGGCATGGTTGCCTTAGTCGGAGTCCAATCGAATCAGTTTCCTCACGCCATGGATCTGGCGCGTCCCCTGCGTGCCGCGGGAGTTCCGGTTTGCATCGGCGGTTTTCACGTCTCCGGTTGCCTGTCGATGCTGCCCGAGTTAACTCCTGAACTCGAGGAGGCCATGGATCTCGGCATCTCGCTCTTTGCCGGCGAAGCCGAAGGCCGCCTCGAGCTCGTTCTGCGCGACGCATGGAACGGCACTCTGAAACCCCTCTACAACTACATGGACGACCTGCCCTCACTCGAAAGCGTTCCCATCCCGATTCTTCCCGCCCTCCGCGTGAAGCGCACGGGCGGCAAAATCACCACCTTCGATGCCGGCCGCGGCTGCCCGTTCCTGTGTTCGTTCTGCACCATTATCAACGTGCAGGGGCGCAAATCCCGCCGCCGCTCCGCCGACGATATCGAGCAGATCATTCGCAGCAATCTCGCTCAGGGCATCAACCGCTTCTTCATCACCGACGACAACTTCGCCCGCAACACCGACTGGGAAAATGTCTTCGACCGCCTCATCGCAATGCGCGAGCAGGAGAAGTTGAACCTCAAGTTCGTCATCCAGGTCGATACCATGTGTCACCGCCTGCCGCGTTTCATCGAGAAGGCGCGCCGCGCCGGAGTCGCGCGCGTGTTCATCGGCCTCGAAAGCATCAATCCTGACGCCTTGCTCGGCGCTCGCAAGAAGCAGAACAAAGTCGCCGAGTACCGCAAGATGCTGCTGGAGTGGAAAAAAGCCGGCGTAACAATTTTTGCCGGCTACATCATCGGCTTCCCCTCCGACACGCCAGAGAAAGTCCTGCGCGACATCGAAATCATCCAGCGTGAACTCCCCATCGATTTGCTCGAGCCGCACTGCCTCACCCCGCTCCCCGGTTCCGAGGATCATCAAAAGCTTTTCAAGGCAGGCGCGTATCTCGATCCCGATCTGAACAAATACGACCTGGAACACGTCACCACAACGCATTCGACCATGTCACTGGAGCAGTGGCAGCGGCTCTATCATGATGCCTGGTCGGCCTTTTATTCTCCGGAGCACCTGGAAACGGTGATGCGCCGCTCGGTCGCGACCGCCAGCAACGCTGGCAACATGACGTTTCTGCTGCTGTGGTACTACGCCATGGTAGCCCTCGAAAAAATCGATCCCCTCGAAGGCGGATACCTCCGCCGCAAGTACCGCAAAGACCGTCGCCCTACGCTTCCCGTCGAAAGCCCGTGGTCGTTCTATCCGCGTTACGTCTTCAATTTGCTTGACAAGCACTTCAAGCTCGCAAAACTGATTTGGCGCTACGGCGGCTTCCGCCGCCGCCTGAAGCGTGATCCCGATGCTCCCAACTACACCGACCTGGCGTTAACCCCGGTCGATGAAGACCGATCCGACGAGATGGAACTGGTCGCGATGGGCGTAGGGGGCAAGTCCAGCCATGCTTAGCCCCCAAGATCCTACGGCGCAACAATCTCACGCCTCCAGTACCTGAGGAATCTTCATGAAAACAATCTTCCTGATATTAGCCCTGGTTGTTTGCACGGCCCAGATTCCCCTGGCGCAGGTGGATCCGCGCTGGAAGCCGAATGACCCGGATCGCCCGTTGCCCCCGATAATTGTTCCCGGCACGTCGAGCACGCAAGACGCGCCGGGACGCCCTCCGTCCGATGCGATTGTTTTGTTCAGTGGCAAGGATCTCTCCCAATGGGCGGGCGAAGACGGCCAGCCCGCAAAGTGGAAAGTTACGGATGGCTACCTCGAAGTGGTTCCGCACAGCGGCTATATCCACACCCGCCAGTCGTTCGGTGATTGCCAGTTGCATGTGGAGTTCGCGGAGCCTGTGCCTCCAGTTGGCGACGATCAGGGGCGCGGCAACAGCGGCGTTTTCTTGATGGGCCTCTATGAAATCCAGGTGCTCGATTCGTATCAGAACAAAACCTATGCCGATGGCGAGGCTGCGGCGGTCTATGGGCAATTTCCTCCGCAGGTCAACGCCTCCCGGCCGCCGGGACAGTGGCAAATGTATGACATCATTTTTCACCGTCCGCGTTTTGATAAAGATGGCAAGGTGCTGCGCCCGGCGCGGGCGACCGTTCTGCACAACGGCGTACTGGTGCAGGACAATGTGGAGCTGTCGGGCCCTACTGCTCACCACGAGCGGCCTGCCTACAAACCGACTCCAGACAAGCTGCCGCTCAGTCTGCAGGATCACGGTAACCCGGTGCACTTCCGGAATCTTTGGATTCGTGAACTGAGCGAAGGGCAGTAAAACGAGGGGCCGTAAACGCAAGAGCAGACACCGCGCTACTCGGGCGCTCCCGGGTTTCCTCGGCCTTGATAACAATCCCCGTTCCCGTTTGACCGTGCGCTTCCTGCTGAACTAGACTCGCTTCCGAGCGAGGTTCCTATGAAGCGTATTGCCTGCCTGCTGCCTCTGTTATCTCTTATCGCGCTAGTTCTCGCTACGAACGCCTTTGCCGACGACGACGACGGCCAGCTTCATCACGAAGACCTAACCACCGCCCAGCTGGGCCTGGTCAATTTTCCCGTTTCCTGCTCCCCAGCAGTGCAGAAGCCCTTTGAGCGAGGCGTGGCGCTGCTGCACTCCTTCTGGTACGAAGAAGCGGAGAAGGAATTCATGCAGATTTCTGCCGACGACACTCACTGCGCGATGGCCCATTGGGGCGTAGCCATGAGCCTGTGGCACCAGCTCTGGGACCGTCCCGAAGCCAAAGTGATCCAGCGCGGCCTTGACGAAGTTCACGAGGCAAAAAACACGGACGGCCCCACCACCCCGCGCGAGCAGGCCTATATCGCGGCGATCGCCGCGTTCTATACCAACTCGAAGAAGCTGAATCACGAGGCCCGCGCCAAGGCCTACTCCGATGCAATGAAGAAGATCTATGACACATATCCCGACGATCATGAAGCCGCGGCCTTCTACGCGCTTTCCCTGCTTGCCTCCGAGCCACATGACGACGCAACCTTCGCCAATCGCAAGCAAGCCGCGGCAATTCTCGAAAAGCTATTCGCCATCGAGCCCGATCATCCCGGCGTGGCCCACTACCTGATCCACAGCTACGACAAGCCGCAACTCGCCCAACTTGGCCTTCCCGCCGCACGGCGTTACGCGCAGATCGCGCCCGCCGCTCCACATGCCCTGCACATGCCTTCACACATCTTCGCCCGAGTTGGCCTGTGGCAGGACGACATCAACTCGAACCTCGCCTCCATCGCCGCAACTCGCAAAACCGCTGCCATGCACATGGGTGGCGAAGGCCACCAGTTCCACGCCATGGATTTCCTTATCTACGCCTACCTGCAAAGCGGACGCGAAGCCGAGGCCGCCAAAGTAATCGACGAAATCAAAACCATGCCCAAGATGAAGTCGATGTACGGCGATGACTTCGATCCGCAAACCAACGCGCTCACCAAGTTCCCCGCAGTCTACGATCTCGAGCTTCGCCACTGGCCCGACGCGGCGCAGTTGCAGGTTGTCCCCGGCGCGCTGCGCGGAGACCAATCCATCACCTACTGGGCGCGAGCCATTGGAGCGGCGCGCAGCGGCGATCTCGCAGAGGCTCACAAAGACCTGGATCAGATCGAGACTATCCGCAAGGAATTTGTAGCTCAGAAGAAAACCGACGAGGCTGAATCCATTGGCGAAGACTATAAGGAAGCCGCCGCGTGGGTCGCGCATTCCGAAGGTAAAGACGATGAGGCCATCACCAGCCTGCGCGCGCTGGCCGATAAAGCCGACAAGCTCGGCGAAGAACCGGAAGGCATTCCCGCTCGCGAGCAACTCGCCGATATGCTGCTCGAAGCGAAGCATCCGCAGCAGGCACTCGCGGAATATCAAACCGACTTGAAGCTGAACCCCAACCGCTTCAACGGCGTCTACGGCGCCGCCCGCGCCGCCGAAGCCGCCGGCAAGCAGACCGACGCCTCGGAATACTACGCCCTGCTGCTGAAAGTCTGCGACGGATCAAGCTCCACGCGCCCCGAGTTGAACCGGGCCAGGCAGTTGGTGGCGCAGAAATGATTAGCCGAAGAAAGCAGGAGCGAACCGTATTTTTTTGCGAGGAACCAGAATGATTTCTCCATCCACATTCAGCGAGACGAATATCTGGTTGCAGTGTGTCCTCAACTCATGCCGCCGCAAGGCGCGTATGTTCTCACTCGCCATTCTCGCGATGTTTGCCCTACTGGCACTGCCCGCCTGCAAGCACAAACAATCGCAGCCCTCAAACGAGAACAGCGCCGGAGTCCCGGCCACTCCGCCCGCCCCCGCGCAGAGCAACCCGGCACCTGCAGATAACAATGCAGCTCAGCCCCAGGCCCCGGCTCAGCCCGAACCCGCGGCGACACCGCAACCCATAATCGTTGCCGCCGGAACTCCGTTCGCTATACG